>WBZP01000200.1_pt1 | contig 85161 bp, 68 predicted proteins | sample 5204301 | NCBI WGS metagenome assembly WBZP01 (sample SAMN12412401, study PRJNA552823) | activated sludge metagenome | isolation source: activated sludge from nitrification reactor of wastewater treatment plant... | place: USA: Pennsylvania | collected 2017 | reverse complement strand
TTGACATGCGCATCTCCTTGCCACGCTGAATGACGTCGCACTCACCAGCGTACACAAGGATGCCTTGTCAGCCAACCTCCTCTTTTTCAAACTGTCCGGTAGCTAAAGCGAGAATCGAGAATCGAGAAGACAACCGTCGCCGACCAGACTTCTCAATTCCAGCGTGCCCGTTTGCCGATGGCTGTCTTCTCGATTCTCGCTTCTCGATTCTCGATCTTGTTACCGTTCGCTGATCACAAAGTGCGGCACCACGCTGCCGCCGCCGGCGGTGACGTTGAGCAGCGTCACCGAACTCAGACGCACCAGGCAGCCGCCCACGCTGTCGCCGTGGAAGAGGAAGGGGTCGCAGTCCACCAGGCGGCTGCTCACCTCCACGCTGCCGCGCTCGTCCAGGCGCGGGAAGTCCTCGTAGGCGATGTAGGCGCGCTCCTGCACAATGCTCGGCTCCTCGAGCGCCCCCACCACCGCCGCCTCCCAGGCGCCGGCGTCGGTCTCCCAGCCAATCAGCACGCCCTTGCCGCCGTACTCGTCGTTCGGCTTCAGCACCAGCCGCTCCTGGTTGCGCACGGCCCAGGGCAGCAGGTCGATGCGTTCGCCGCGGCTGTCCAGCGTGTGGCGCTCGCTCACGGTGCGCGTCCAGGGGATGTGCTGGCGGATCGCCTCGCGCTCGGCGCTGGTAAAGAGGTGGGCGTTCTGCTCATCTGAAACGACGGCGAAGCTGGCCTTCTTGTGCAGAATCTTGCAGTTGAAGGGGTTGGCCAGGCAGATGGCGCCGGCGCGCAGGGCGTGGATCATCGGGTGGTCCAGGCCGTAGCGGCTGAGCAGCTCGGTGCTGAGCACCCGCTTGTAGACAAAGTCCACGTGCTGCCCCTTGGCGTAACACTTGCCGTTGCTGAACTCCATCTCCTCGGGCGTGCAGATCACCGTACGGATGCCGTAGCGGGCAAACCAGTCGGCCAGGATGTGGAACTCGCGCACGGTGGGCACGCCCGCCCAGTCCACAATCGCCATGTGCGGGCGGTCGCTGCTGTTGCCCTTCCACTGGGCATAGATGCGCAGCAGCGCCTCGGCCGCCCACGGCCGCGCCTGTACGGCGCGCACGTTGTAGAACTCCTGGAAGCGCTGGAGCAGCGGCGTCTCGAGGAAGAGCTCGCCGAGCACGTCGCTGTAGCCCATGCTGGCCGGGCTTTCGCCGTTGAACTCGATGTAGTTGAGCCGGTAGCGCCCCTGGGCGTCGCGCTGGAAGAAGCTGTCCAGGCGGGCGGTGGGGATATTCGTCTTGTAGCCGGTGGGCAGGGCCACCAGCTCCAACTCGTCGGGCGTCAGGTAGAGCTGCGCCATGATCCTGGGGTCGCGCAGCGCCGCCTCGGAGAGCTTGCGAAAGACGCTGAGCATCAACGCTGTGCGCTGGGAGAGGAAAGCGTAGTCGGCCTCGGTGTGGAAGAGCGGGCGCAGCACGGTACAGAGCGGCCTGTCGCCGAAGTAGAGGTTGCGCTCGCGCATGCCGGGCTCGAGCACGGCCCAGGTATCCTGGGCAAGCGCGCCGGTGTGGGCAAGGTCATGATAGCGGTCGATGGCCGCCTGCAGGTCGGAGTGGGTCTGCGCCATAGGGAGAGGAACCTTGGGGTGGGTGCGGCGGCTGTGCGCCGGGTTGAGGGTGTGTGTGGGCGTCGGCGGCCGCGTACGCTGGAGGTGCGGCCGAAATCATCTGCCGCGCGCAGGGCGCCGATGCACAGGCTGCATTATAGGAGAGGAGGGGCCGCGTTGGAAACCGCGCTCTGCGGGCGGCCGCCGGGTGGATGAGGTAGCTGGATCAGGCGGCTGGGGCAGGCGGTTGCGCAGCGCGTGCGGCCATGCGCGCCAGCAGCGCGGGCAGCAACGCGCTCAATCGCGGCACAATCAGCCGGCCGGCCGAAACCACCTCTTCGTGCGTCGGCTCGCCGTCGCTCTCGGCGCTGTCGATAGCCAGGTTCGTCACCGTGCTGATGGCGAGCACCTCCATGCCGGCGTGGTGCGCCACCAGCGATTCGGGCACGGTGCTCATGCCCACCAGGTCGGCGCCCAGCGTGCGCCACATGCGGATTTCGGCGGGCGATTCGAAGTTGGGGCCGGCCAGCAGCGCATAGACGCCCTTCTGTAGCGTCAGCCCCTGCTCGGCCGCCACCTCGCGGGCGAGCGCACGCAGCGCAGGCGTATAGACGCGGTTGGTGGCGGGGAAGCGTACGCCAAACTCGTCCAGGTTGGGGCCGCGCAGCGGGTTGAAGCCGGCCATGCCCGGAAAGTTGATGCTGTCCTCGATCAACACCAGGTCGCCCACGGCATAGGCAGGGTTGAGCCCGCCTGCTGCGTTGGTGACGATCAGCGTGTGCACCCCCAGCCGCTGGAAGACGCGCACGGGCAGCGTCACCTGCGCCATCGAATAGCCTTCGTAGAAGTGGAAACGCCCCTGCATCACACAGACGGAGACCCCGGCCAGCTTGCCCAGCACCAGCCGGCCGGCGTGGCCGGCTACGGTGCTCACGGGGAAGTGGGGAATCTCGGCATAGGGGATGATGACGGCCTCTTCCACCAGATCGGCCAGGCCGCTGAGGCCGCTGCCCAGCACCAGGGCAACGGTGGGCAGGGTGCGGGCACGCGCGGCGATGGTGGCCGCCGCCGCTTCGTACAGCTCGGGCGTGGGAAAGGGCGCAGCAGCTGTCGGCTGGGACACGGGAGCTCTTTCAGGCTGGGGGAAAAGGAGAGCAAAGAATCCAGTACACGGAAAAAACGGAAACTGCGGAAACTACAGGAAAACTGCTGCCGCCAGGGTGGGTTCGTGTTACAGCCTGTACATGGTGTTTGCGGCAGTTCCGCTGTGCCCGCTGTTCCCGTTGTTTCCGCTGTTTCCGTCGTTTCCGTGTACTTTCTACTTCTGTTCGCGCCAGGGAGTGCCGTCGATCGTGATCACGGGCAGGCCGTCGAGCGCCGAGTCGGCGGCGGCGCGACGGTAAGCCTGCGTGGTCTGGATGCTGGCGTGGCCCAGCAGCTCGGCCACGCGGCTCAGCTCAACACCGCCGCGCAGTTGGTGGGCCGCAAACGACTGGCGCAGCGTGTGCGGCGTCACCGAAGCCTCGATGCCCACCTGCTTGACGTAGCGCTTGATGATCAGCCAGAGTCCCTGGCGCGTGAGGCGCTGGCCGCGGTGGTTCAAAAAGAGCGCGTCGTCGGTTGCCTGCGCGCCCAACTGCGGCCGCCCCTCCTGCACCCAGCGCTGCTGCGCCGCCAGCGCCACGGCTGGGAGCGGTACGCTGCGGCTGTGGCGGCCGCCGCAGCGCAGCAGCCCCTGCTCCAGCTGCAGGTCGTCCAAATTCAGATTCACCACCTCCGAGACGCGCAGCCCCGTGGCGTAGAGCGTCTCGACCAGCGCCTTGTCGCGCAGCCCGGCCGGGCTGGGGTCGCGCCCAGGCTCGGCCAGCAGCCGCTCGATCTGCTCGGCACGGATCGGGCGCGGCGCCGTGCGCTTCACCTTGGGCGACTCGACCCCCTCGGCCGGATTCGGGCACACTTCGGCCTGCTGCTCCAGCCAGTGGAAGAAGCTCTTGAGCGCAGCCACCTTGCGCGCCACCGTCGCCGAGGCGTAGGGCTGGTGGCGCAGCCAGGCCACATAGCCGTCGACCAGGCCGGGGTCCACCTCGGCCCACGAGGCGACCGGTGCGTGGGCCTCCATACAGCCATCGGCGAGAAATCTGGTAAACTGCGAGAGGTCGTTGCGATAGGCTGCGGCTGTGTTGGCCGAACGATCCTGCTCTTCCTCGAGGAAGACGAGGAAGCGGTTGACGAGCGTGATCATCTTGTCACCGTAGAGGAACCCCTGCCGGGTGCAGGGGAAGGACACCGTTCGGCCCGATTCTAGCATCACTTGGCATAATGAACAACACGAGTGCCGGAGAATCCGGAGCCACATCTCCTGCCAAGGGCAAGGCAGGCAAACGCAAGGGCAGCGGGCGCAAGGGCGGCGCCGGCGACGCTGCGGGCGCGGCCGTCTCGCCGCTCTCGCTGGACCTGCGCGCCTACACCAGCGACTTCTTCACCCTCTTCGGCGCAGAAGTCTTCGCGCTGGATCGCCGGCCCCACGGCCCCCTGCGCGTGGTGATGAGTGGCGACCTGGCCGCACATTTTGGCGCCGGCGAACTGGGCCTCGCCTTCCAGACAGTCGAGGCGGGCAGCGGCCACCAGCTCGTCGCCCACGGCAGCCGCATCTTCGACGTCATGCAGGGCTGGCTCGACAAGCGCAGCGCGCTCACCGTGCGCCGCCTGCCCGCGCGCACGGCAGGCAGCGACCTGCTGCTGCGCGCCATCAAGCCGCTCAACGCCGGCGTGGCCAACCTCAAGCTGGCCGAGCAGAGCGACCCGCTCTTCGCCTTCCACTGGCGCATGACCTACCGCGCCGACGACAAGCGCGAGGAGCTCTACACCGTGGTGCTCGACGCCGACGGCGCGCTGGTGGTGCTGGACGGCAGCGCCGACGGCCTGCCCCCGCTCGAGACGCTGCTGGCCGAATCCGAGCCGGCGCCGGTGCAGCCCATTCAGCCGCCACAGCCGCGCTCCGCGCCGGCCGCCGCAAGCGCACCCGATGCCGAGGCCAGTGCCGAACCAGTGCCCGAGGCCGCAGCCGGCGCCGAACCAGCGCCCGAGGCCGAACCAGCGCCCGAGGCCGGGGCTGAAAGCAGCGAATGGCCGGCTTCGCCCCTCTTCGTCGACCCCGACGAAGTCCCTGTGACCTCGCCAAACGGACAGCGGCTGCCGGCGATGACCCAGCTTGTGCGCCTGGCCGAACAAGCGCGCCGCTATGCCATCTACCACGCCGACCTGCGCTGCGTCGAGCACGAGGTCGACATCCTGCCCCGCCTCTACAAGTCGATCGAGCGGCTGAGCAATTACTATGCTCAGCAGATGGAGGAGCTGAACAGCGGATCCGTCGAAAAGCACGAGACGCTGCAGGCAGACCTCGCCCGCAAGGTCAGCGAGGAGGTCGAGAACCACCGCCTGCGCGTCGGTGTCCAGCTCGCCGGCTACGCCGTCATCTACCGCCCCACCGCCGTCGCCGACCTTACGATCAGCGACGGGCGGCGCGAGGCCCGCCTGCGCGTGCTGCTCGACCGCTACTCGGGCCAGCTGCAGCGCCCTGCCTGCCACGCCTGCGGCGCGCCCGTTACCGGCGCCGTGCTCTGCCGCAACGGCCACGTGGCCTGCGACGACTGCCTGCGCCAGTGCGGCGCCTGCAAGGAGACCCTCTGCGCAGCGTGTGGCGTCGAGCCCTGCTCCAGCTGCGGCAAGCAGCTCTGCCAGGAGTGTGGGCGCAACTGCTGGGCCTGCGGCGAGCGTGCCTGCACCGAGCACATTGGTCGCTGCCCCGTCTGCGGCGACGAAGTGTGCGACGCCTGCCGCACCGCCTGTGCCGAGTGTGGTTCGTTGCAGTGCCGCAGCCACCTGCGCACCGAATCCGTGACGCGCTCCAAAGATGGCCCCACGCCGCGCCTCATCTGCAGCAGTTGCGCTGTGCGCTGCCCAGGTTGCGCGCAGTACAGCGCCCGCCTGGCCACCTGCGCACTCAGCGGGCAGCGCTTCTGCGCCACCTGCGTGGTCACTTGCGTTGGGTGCGAGCGCCCGGTTGGCCCCGGCTTCTATGCCCGCGATAACGAGGGGCTGGCCTGGTGCCGCGACTGCGTGCAGCCCTGCGCAGCGTGCGGCGCGATCGGCACGGCGTCGGCGGCGTGCGCGCAGTGCGGGCGGCCCGGCTGCGACGCCTGCGCCTTGACCTGCTCGGCCTGCAAGCAGCCCTTCTGCCGCGACCATGCCCAGCCGATCGCAGGCTGCGGCCATCTGGTCTGTGTGCGCTGCGCGGGCGCCTGCGCAATCGGCGGCGAGCCCACTTGCCCCGCATGTACGCGCCCCTGCGCGATCTGCGAACGCGACGTCTGCCGCGGCCACCGCGCCACCTGCATCTGGTGCCGCAAGGTCTACTGCAGCGACTGCGTAGAGCCCGGCGCCGAAATCTGCCGCACCTGCCGCAAAGCCATTGTTCAGGGCGAGCCGGTGGTGATGGCCAACGAACCCTGCGCCAAAGACCCCAGCGTGGCGGTGCTGGTCCCGCTTTTCGTCTGGACCAAGGCCGCCAACCGCCAGGTCATCATCTATGCCGGCATCAACCGCATGATGACGATCCTGCTGACGGTCTTCCCCCTGCCCAGCGGCCGCTTCACCATCCATTCGCGCCGCCTGAACCGGAACGACCTTGAACGCGCCCGCCGCGCCCGCTAGCCCCGCGCCCGCTAGCACAGTGCCCGCGAGCGCAGAAGGCTTGCCGGCGCCCTGGCCCGCGTCGCGCTGGGATGACGGCAACATGCAGGCGCGCACCGCAGCCGCCGCCACGCAGCTCCAGAATTGCACACTCTGCCCGCACCGCTGCGGCGCAGCGCGCGCCACCGCCGCCGGGCGCTGCCGTGTGGGCGCGCAGGCCTACATCGCCAGCGAGATGCTGCACATGGGCGAAGAGGAGCCGTTACGCCCGGCGCACGCCATCTTCCTCAGTGGCTGCACGGCCACCTGCAGCTTCTGCACGGCGGCGCGCTTCGCCTTCCGCCCCACCTACGGCGCCGTCGTCTCGCCCGCCCAACTGGCGGCGCGCATCCTCCAGCGCCAGGAGCAGGGGGCGCGCGCCGTCGCCTTCATCGGCGGCGACCCGGTGCCCCACATCCCCTTTATCGTCGCCGTGCGCGCCGAACTGGGCGGCAAGCTGCGCGTGCCGCTCGTACTCAACTCGAACCTGTGGCTGACGCCCGAAGCGCTGGCTCTGCTCGACGGCGTGGTGGACCTCTACCTGCCCGACCTCAAGTTCGGCCCGCCGGGCGCCCACGGCGACTGCGGTGCAGCGCTCGGCGGCATGCCCGACTACTGGCAGGTAGTGACCGGCGCCATCGCCACGCTGCACGCGCAGGGCAAGCCGCTGCTGGTGCGCCACCTGCTGATGCCTGGCCACCTGCGCTGCTGCACCCAGCCCGTGCTCACCTGGCTGGCCCAGCTGCCGGGGGTGCGCGTCAGCCTGCTTACGCAGTACCTGGCGCCTGCCCACGCGCGCGGCGCGCTGGCGCAGCCGCTTGCCGCCGACGACATCCGCACCGCCGGCGAACTGGCCGCCACGCTTGGCCTTACCCTCGTCCGCTAGCCCACCATCGGAGCTTGCTGTGGATCGCTTGCTGGGTCCCGACGACCTTGCGCTCTACCTGCGCGAGCACGCGCCCACGGCGCAGTTGGCGCGCAACCTGGGCGACACGCCCACGGTGCCCGCGGCCGCAGCCGCGCTGGGCGTTCACCCTGACCAGATCGTCAAGACGCTGCTCTTCATGATTGAGGGGGCGCGTGCCGCAAACGGGGAAGAGCAATCTGCCGACCAGCTGGTGGTGGTGATCAGCAACGGCGAGCGGCGCATCGACAAGCGGCTGCTGGGGGCGCACTTTGGCGTGGGCAAGAAACGGGTGCTGCTGGCCCCCGCCCCGCTGGTGGCCCAGCAGGTGGGCTACGCCGTGGGGGGCGTGCCGCCGGTGGGCCACCGCACCCCACTGCCCGTGCTGCTCGACACGGCGGTAGAGGAAGCCGCCGCCCGCCACGCCGGCGAACTGTGGGCAGGCGGCGGCGACGACCACACCATGCTGCGCATCGACCTGGCCGACCTGCTGCGCCTCTGCACCCCCACACGGCTTCCCCTCAGCGAGAACAACAGCTGACGCAAGGGCGGCAGGACGCGAGGGACTACAGGGATTGAAGGGCGGCCTCTGACTGTTCAGGCGGTGGGAGCGGGCGTTGGGGTGCGGCGGGCGATTTCGGCGCGGACGGCCGGCGCAACCTGCGTGCCCAGCAGCTCGATCGCACGCATCACCTTGGCGTGCGGCACGGCGCCCAGCCCCAACTGCAGCAGCAGCCGCTGGTGGCCAAAGAGCGAGTGCTGGAAGAGCGCCTTCTCGATGATCTCGGCCGGGCTGCCCACATAGTCGGCGCCGCGCAGCTGGGCCGACTGCTCCATCTGCGCCCGGTTGGCCGGCGCCCAGCCCCGCTCGCGCCCAATCTTGTTCATCACCACCATGGCCGAGGGGTAGTAGTCATCGGCCGCCGCGCGCGCCGTGTCGCCAATCAGCCCGTGCGAGTTGATGCTCAGCGGCGGCGGCGTGGCCAGCCCGGCCCGCTTGGCGGCGTCGCGATAGAGCGTTACCAGCGGCGCAAAACGTTCGGGCATGCCGCCGATAATCGCCAGCGCCATGGGCAGCCCCAGCGTCGCCGCCCGCACCACCGACTGCGGCGTGCCCCCCACCGCCACCCACACCGGCAGCGGGTTCTGCACGGGGCGCGGGTAGATGCCCAACCCGTCGATCGGCGCACGCCGGCTGCCCGACCAGGTAACCACTTCACTCTCGCGCAGCGCAAGCAGCATGTCGAGCTTCTCGCTGAAGAGGGCGTCATAGTCGTTCAGGTCATAGCCAAAGAGCGGGAACGATTCGATGAAGGAGCCGCGGCCGGCCATGATCTCGGCGCGGCCCTGCGAAATCAGGTCGAGCGTGGCGAAGCTCTGGAAGACGCGCACCGGGTCATCCGAGCTGAGCACGGTGACGGCCGATGAGAGCCGGATCTGCCTGGTGCGCGCCGCCGCTGCGGCCAGAATCACCGCCGGCGCCGAAGAGAGGTACTCAGCGCGGTGGTGCTCGCCAATCGCAAAGACGTCGAGCCCCACCTGGTCGGCCAGCTCGATCGTCTCGAGCAGGTCGGCCATGCGCTGCGCCGGGCTGACGGCAACGCCGGCGACCGTGGGCGCATAATCGACAAACGAGTAGATGCCCAACTCGAAGGGGGCGGGCTGGGGAGCGGCGGCCGGCGTTTGGGGCAGCAAATCACTCATCGGAACATCCTCTTTCTCTGCACGGTCGGCACAGGGCGGCCGTGTGTTGGCTGGCTCTCTCTATGATACCACAGAATCGTTTAATGTCAAACGATTTGTCGCGGGTAATCACCGATTGACATCCCTATTTGAGGAGGCGCGCACCATGACCGCACAGTCCGCAAATGCAGCGCAGCCCGTCGTCCGCCTGCGCGCCGTCCAGACGAGCGACCTGGACGCCTGGTTCCCGATGATGGCCGACCCCGAGGCGATCCAGATGGCCGCCTTTGCGTCTCCCAACGCGGACGACCGCGCCGCCTTCGACGCCCGCTACCGGCGCATTCTGGCCGACGCCACAACGCCGGTGCGCACTGTGCTCCTGCAGCAGGCCGACGGCAGCGAGCGCGTTGCCGGCAGCATCCTGATCTGGCACGACGAGGGGCACGCCGAGATCAGCTACTGGATCGACCGCGCGCTCTGGGGGCGGGGAATCGCCACCGCCGCCGTCGCCGCCTTCCTGCAGGAGATCGACGAGCGCCCCGTCTATGGCCGCGCCGCCGCCGACAACCTCGGCTCGCTGCGCGTGCTCGAACGCAGCGGCTTCGCGCGCCTGCGCACCGAGCAGGGCTTTGCCCCTGCCCGCAACGCCGTCATCGACGAGGTGGTCTTCGTCTACCCCGCATCGGCCGCCGAAGCCACACACCTGAAGCAGCCATGAGGCGTCTGGCCGCCTGCCTGTTAATCCTGCTTGCGGCGCTGTTGGCCGGCTGCGAGCCCTTCTTCACACAGGCCGAGCTCGACCGTGTGAGCCATCGCGGCTTCATCGAGCAGAACTACCGCATCTGGTGGCAGGCCGCATACGACGCCTACCGGGCCGGCGGCGGCGACCTCGAGCAGCCTCCCCTCTTCGCCGGCGGCCTGCTCGCGCCCGAGGATCGCGAACATACGCCGATGCCGCAGCCCGTACGCGACGCCTGGCGCTTCTATTACGAGAACGTCGAGCTTGCCGACTTCGGCAACGTCTATGTCTCTACCTTCGTGCTCAACAACCGCGACAAGCTTTGGGTTGTGCGCACCAGCACCGACGGCGACGACGGCTGGGTCGAGCTCTATCGCGACGACGGCGCCTGGCTCGAGGCCGGGCGCAGCTGGCTCGAGCTGATCGCCTGGGTGGAGCGCGAGACAGACGTCGCCGCGCTGCGCGAGCAGGTGCGCACCGGCGCGCTGCCCGCCGCGCTGGACGACCGCAGCATGCGCACGCTCTGGCAACCCTGAGCCGGCCCCTGCACACATGCATAACGATGCGGCCGGAGACGCTTTGCCTCCGGCCACACTGTTTCTGGTGAGATAGCCGCGAGCAGCGCCATTGCTGCCTACCCCTATTTCTTGATCAGCGGCAGATAGTTCCTTGCCTGGGGCGTGGGCGTGACCGGCGGTGTCGGCGGCGCAGGTGTCACCGGCGTCGGTGTCGCCGCCACAAGTTCGTAGGTTGCGCGCCACGTGGTGGGCGCCACGGGCACCGATACCGGGTGCTCGCGCGCGCCGCCATCCGACCAGGAGAGCCAGCGGTAGACCTTGCTGTCCACCGTCTGCGAGAGCGGCGCCGTCACGCTCACCTGCAGGCCCACCACCCGCTCGCGCTCGAAGGGCGCCACGCCGGCAATGCCATCCAGCAGCAGCGTCATCCCAACCGGGGCGCTCTCAAGGCGCAGCATCACCGTCTGCGGGAAGATGTCCTTGGTGATCACGCTGGTTTGGCCGCGGGCGTCGGTCAATCGCAGCACCACCCGGTACCAGATCACCGGATCCATCTCGCCGCCGGTGGGAATGGTGAATTGGCCGCTTGTGCCCGTCAACCCCGAAAGGAAGGGGTGGAAGTGCTCGCGGTGGTGAAACTCCACATCCCACTCGTAGGCGTCGGCGGGCAGCGGCTGGTCGTCGCTGGCGTTAACGGCGGCATAGGACCAGGTGTCGCCGGCATAGAACTTCTGGTTGCGCGCCGGTGCGGTGACGTTGCCCAGCACGATGGTGGCGGTGGGCGGCACGTTACTGGGATAGACCGTAACGCTGACCGGCAGCGAGTTGGCCGGCGGCACGCCCGAGTCGCGCACAACCAGCGTGGTGGTGGCGTTGGCGGCGGTGGCGTACTGGTGCGTGGCCGAAGCCACGGTCGTCGTCAACTCGGCGCCGTCGCCAAAGTCCCAGAAGTAGGTGAGCGGCAGGTTGCCGTCGGGGTCGGTGGTGCCGGCGGCCGAATAGGAGTAGATGGTGTTGAGCGGGCCGCTTTGGGGCGTGACCGAGAGCTGGGCCACGGGCGGCTGGTTGACGTTGGGGCGGTAACGGATGCAGCGCAGCTCGTGGACGCGCGCGTTGGTGGTGAGGAAGCGCATGTAGCAGAGGTCGCCCGACGGGTCTGGGCGGATGCCGATGATGCCCTCGAGGCCAGTAGCGAAGTCGGGCGCGACGGCTTGCCAGGTGGAGTTGCTGCTGTTGAAGACGAGGCGGCGCATGAAGCCGCGGATGAAATCGGCAAAGAAGTAGCTGTCTGCGTAGCCGGCGGGATAGCCGACGCCCGAGCCCGGACCCACGTAGAAGGCGCCGCCGATCACCGCCGAATCGGAGTTGGCGTTAATTACGATGTGCGGATAGCTGTAGATGGGGTCGGCGTAACCCGAGGGTGGCGCCGGCTGCGCGCAGAGCACACCGGCGGCGCAGGGGCCCTCGCGCACGGGGTAGCCATAGTTGCCGCCGCTGGTGGCGACGTCGATCTCCTCCCAGGCGCCGCCGCCCACGTCGCCTATATAGGGCGAGCTGGTGCCGGGGCGAATGCTGAAGCGGAAGGGGTTGCGCAGACCATAGGCGAAGACCTCGCGGCAGGGGCCGCTTGCCGGCATCACCGCAGCGTTGCCACAGAGCACCGAGTTGGGGTCGGAGGCGGCGGTGAAGGGGTTATCGGCCGGGATGGTGTAGCCGCCGTCGGCGTCAGTATCGGGACGGATGCGCAGCAGCTTGCCGTTGAGGTAGTTGGTGTCGTCGGCCGGGCTGGGCACAATGCCCGAATCGCCCACGCTGATGTAGAGGTTGCCATCGGCGCCGAAGTGCAGGTCGCCGCCGTTGTGGATACCGGTGTCGGTGGCGATGGTATCGATGAGCACGCGCTCGCTGCCGGCAACCACGGTATCGCCCACCATCTGCACACGGCTTACGCGGTTGCGCGGGCCGGGGTTGCCGGCGCCAAAGCTGCCGTAGGCGCAGACGGGGCTGCTTGGCCCCTGGCGCGAGTAGTAGAGGTAGACAAAGCCGTTGCTGGCGAAGTTGGGGTCAACCGTAATGCCCAGCGCGCCCCGCTCGCCGTCGCCGCAAACGTCGAAGACGGCGGCGCGCTGATCGAGCAGGGCGCCGTTCTTGTAGACGCGGATGCTGGCGACATTGATGTCGAGCGTGGTGGCTGAGCCGCGCTCGAGGAAGAGGATGCGGCCGTCGGGCGTGTAGGTCCAGGCATAGGTGGCGCTGAGGTTGCCGACAACCGCTTCGTCCACAAAGTCTGCGGGCAGCGCGAGCGCCGCGGCGGGCTGGATTGGCTCGTCCTCGCCCTGCGCGGCAAGCGGCTGCGCCGTGAGCAGCAGCGCGACGATTGCAGCCAGCACTGCCAGTGTTGCGAGCAGCGTCACGTGCAGTTGCGCAGCTCCCGTGGCCGTGGCTCTAGCCGTGGTCGGGAAGGGCAATGCCATCGGCGTCGGGCGATTCGCCGCCTGGCGCTGGAAACTCTTTGTTACCGTCATGGATCCTCCGGAGGGTCAAAGCGCGCCACAGGCAACCTGCGCCGTTGGAGGAAGCGCAGCGTGGCCATGCCGGCGCCAGGTCAGGCGGCGCGTGCTTTAGCGGACGGGCACGCAGGAAACAACGGATCGCCGACATGGAAGGTTCACTGCACAGAAGTGGACCTCGGCGCACCCTGGCGAGGGTGGACGGAGTTTACAAGATCGTCAGTTCGCTGCAAAATGCCGGCGTCACAGATGCAACATGTTGGCTTCGTACCGGACGTTGCCGCCGGCTGCCCTGGCGTGCAGCTCCGGCGCGCAGCCCCGGCGCGCTCTGTGGAGGACGCGCCGGGCACGTGTGTTCGGACAACCTGAGGCGCAAGCCTGCCGGCGGCTACGTCGCGACGAGCACGCTCGACACCGCCGGCCCTGCGCCCGACTGTTCGCGTTACGCCTTGCTCAGCGCCGATATCGACGGGGAGTATGGCTACGTCTTCGACGCCGCAGCCCCGCGTATTGAACACCGCCCCGCCGGCGACCCAGGCAACCCCATCCCCATCACGCCAACCCTGCCGGGCAGCCAGTTCCCCGCAGGCACGCGCTCTGCCACCGATTCTGCCTGGGTCTACTGGGCGACTGCGAGCGGCGTGCTGCGCGCCCGCAAGGATGGCAGCACCGCCACCCCGCAAAAGGAAGAAGAGGGGCCCGCGGCGCTTCGCTGCGGGGCCCCTCTCTTTTTGCACAGGCAGCGGGCGGGACGCAGATTGGGCGGCTGCAGTCGCGCCAGGTCGGGGTAGAATGAAGAGTGGCGCGCGCCGCGCGCGGCCGCTCCCTCAGTTCCGCGCGCGCCGCGCAGGCGCTCACTCTCACTGGAAAGCCGCTGCATATGCGTCTGCTGATTGCCTGCCAGCCCGTCCGCAGCCACCTCCACTCGCTCGCGCCCGTCGCGCTGGCGGCCGCGCGTATGGGCCATGCCGTTGCCGTGGCCACCGGCGCCGAGCTTGCCTCGCTAGTGCGGGCGCTCGGCCTCGACTACCTCGCTTGCGGGCGCGACGCCGTGCCCAACCATCTGCTCGAGAAGCTGCCCGGCTTTGTGGCGCCGCCCGCTGCACCGCCCGCCATGCGCCAACTGCTCGGCTTCATCAACTGCGCCTCCGCATACGCCACCGACCTGCTGGCCCGCTGTGCAGAGTGGCAGCCCGACCTGATCCTGCGCGAGCCGGTTGAATTCGGCAGCCCCATCGCCGCCGAACTCCTGCAGCTGCCCTATGCCAGCGTCATGTGGGGGCTCTACATCTCGCCACGCTTCCTGATCGACGAAGCCTACGCCACCGTCTTCCGCCGCTTTGGCCTCGACGGCGAGGCGCTCGTCGCGCACTTCGACCCCAACCTGGTCATCAAGTTCCTGCCCCCCTCCTGGCAGGTGCCCATGCCGCCCGACCCACCAACCGCGCGCTCCTTCCACGTGCCGCCCTTCGACCACCTGGGCGACCAGACGCTGCCGGCCTGGGTAGCCGAACTCCCCGCCCGCCCCACCCTCTACGTCACACTCGGCCTGAGCTTCAGCCAAGCGCCGGAGCTCTTCCGCGCCATCCTCGCCGCCGTCGACGGCCTCTACCTCAATGTGGTTGTGACCGTCGGCGGCGAGCTGGAGCCGGCGCTGTTGGGCGCGCTGCCCGCCAACGTCCATCTCGAGCGCTACATTCCCGGTTCGCTGCTGCTGCCCCACTGCGACGCCGTGCTCTTCCACGGCGGCTTCAATACCCTGCACAGTGCGCTCTGGCACGGGCTGCCGCTGGTGGTCGTTCCGCTCGAGGCCGGCGACCAGACGCCGACGGCCGAGCAGGTGGCCGCCATGGGGCTGGGGCTCCAGCTGCCCGGCCCGCTGCCCAGCGTCGAGGCGCTGCGCAACGCCATTGTGCGCGTGCTTGCCGAGCCGCACTATGGCGAGGCGGCGCGCGCGCTGCGCAAGGAGATGCAGAGCACCCCCTCGATCGACGATGCTGTGCGCCGGCTTGAGGCGCTGGCTGCAAGCCCTCGCCGGATTGGCGCGCCCGAGCCATTGTGCATTGGGCAATAGCAAGTTCGGCGTCGTGTATATGTAGTGCAATCGACTGCTAGCGCAGCAATTTGCGCCCGCTCTGGAGCGCCGCTATACTCAGGTGCGCAAAGCAGCCGCTTGTCTGCTCGGCTTGTGCGCAGAAGCGGCTTTCCGTCACCTTTTGCCCCGTGCAGCGTCATTTGATATGGAACGACTGCATAACGGCCGGGCCCGGAATGCGGCAGCTCAGGATACGGTGATGATGCGTACTCTGGCTGCGCTACCTTCCCAAGCGTCTGTGCGTTGATGCAACTTCTGCATTGCCCCCCTGTGTGGCGCTGCGCTGCACCTATTCCGAAGGAGAACCAATGGCCACCACCAATCCACCCGTCAAGAGCGCCGCAGCACCGCGGCGTACGCTGCCCATCATTATCCTTGCCATTCTCGCCGTCGTCGCCGGCATCTCGGCCGTGGTCGACACACTGCGCCTGATGGGCTGGCTGCCGACTACCCTTACCACCACACTGGGCGAGCTGGAGTTCTACAACGTCAACTGGTTTGCTGCCATCCTCACCGGCGTCGTGGCGCTGATCTGGTTTGCCACCGCCGGCCAGCTCTGGCGGCTCGACCCGCGCGGCTGGCTCTTTGTAGCCGTCATTGCCACCATCAACCTGATCTTCCTCGTGCTGGCCTGGTTCAGTTCGTCGTTCCAGGCGGTGGCCGTGAGCATGGCGGTGAACGTGGTGGCGCTGATCCTGGCCATGCTGCCCAGCACCAAGGCCGCGTTTGGCATGGACCAGCCGCCCGTCGCCGTCACCAAGCGTTAGCCTGCTTGCGCACGCTGAGGCAGAGCGCACGCTGAGCTCGAAACCGGACGTGCGCTTGCTCGTATGGATTGAAAGCCACGCGCCTCACGCGTACCGAACAGGCGGCGCCCCGCCTGCCATGAATGGAGAAACTGATGGTTACTTCGGATGCGGTTGTTGCGAGTGCGAAGAAGTATGCGCCGTGGGCGGCCCCGTGGTGGGTGGCATTGGTGCAGGGGCTGGTTGCGCTTGGGCTGGGTGCGCTGATTCTGTACTACAAGGAGCAGGCCTCAACCGTTGTGGGCCAATTTCTGGCGCTCTATCTGCTGATTCACGGCCTCTTTGAGCTGACGGCAGGGGCAGCTGCGCCCCGATCGACGATGGCGGCGCAGATTGCCTTCTACCGCGGCGTCTTTGGCGCGGTGGTGGGCGGCTTCCTGATCTCGCTGATCTTTCTGCAAGTGCTGACCCCGCAGACAGGGCTGCTGTGGCTGTCGATTGGCCTGTTGGTCTATGGCGTAGGCGGGCTCTACCTGGCCTTTGCGCGCCAGCACGGCAACGGCCGCCTGCTGAGCATCATTGGCGGCGCGCTCTTTGCGGTGCTGGGTGCATTTGGCCTCTTTGGCCGTAACCTTGCTGGCAACCCGCTCAGCAACTGGGTGGGCTGGACGCTGGTCATCCTGGGCGTGGGGCTGGTGGTGATGGCGTTTGTGCGCCGCAGCAACGCCGCCTCGGCGGCCGAAGAAGCCGCTGCAGCCGCCGCTGCCAAGAAGTAGCAGCGCATGCGTGGTGCTTGGGCCGGATGGCCGCTGCGCCAAAAGTTGATCTGCTCGAAGGCGTCGGCGCGTGCCGGTTGCCCTGAAATCGGCATGGTGGAAGCTGTCCAACTCGGCGCCGCCCTGACCATACGAACGATTGGTTGAATCAAGGAGAGACGTATCATGAGTGTAGCAACCATGCCGGCCAAATCGACGGCCGACAACCCGATTACCCCGTGGTGGATGGTCTTGATCAGCGGCATCGCCGCGATCATCGTTGGCATTATGCTCTTCTCGCGCCCGATTACTACCACTTTGCTGCTGGTGCAGATCCTGGGCTGGTTCTGGTTCTTCAGCGGCATCATGAACATCGTCATGATCTTCGTGGATCGGCGCGGCTGGGGCTGGAACCTGGTGCTGGGCATCATCGGCATCATCGCCGGCCTCTTCATCGTGCGCAACCCGATCATGGGCACGGCCGGCGTGCTCGCCGCAATTGTGATCATCCTTGGCGTGCAGGCAGTCATCTACGGCATCGTCGAGTTGATTGCTGCGTTCCAGGGCGGCGGTTTCGGCTCGGCTGTGCTGGGCATCATCAGCATCATCTTCGGCGCCATGATCCTGAGCTCGCCGCTGCTGAGCATGGCCGTGATGCCGTGGGTCTATGGCTCGTTCATGATCGCCGGCGGTATCGTCGCCATCATCGCCGCCTTCCGCCAGAAGGGCATGGGCAACGCCGCCGGCTGAGGCCTGCGCGCCCCGCAGCGGCGAGCCGCACCTCTGCCGCTGCGCCCCAAACTGAACCGCCTTGCCTGCGCGCTTCGCACTTTGGGAGCGCGCAGGCTTTTCCCCTCTCCACCCCTTCAGCGCCCACCTCCCCTTTCCCCGGGCAAGGAGCAGCTGTGACCAACCCCACCCGCGCCGACCGCGCCGCACTTGGCAGCTGGCGCGCCGAACTCAAAGACGAGCTGCTGGGCAACATCCTGCCCTTCTACGCCAACGTGGCCGTAGACAAGCAGCGCGGCGGCTTCTATGGCCTGGTGCACAATGACTTGACGGTGGAGCCCGACGCCCCGCGTGGCCTGATCCAGGTGACGCGTATCCTGTGGGCCTTTGCGCACGCCTGCCGCCGGCTGGATGCGCCGCGCCTGCTGCCCACGGCCGAACACGCCTGGGAGGCGCTGCAGGCGCACTTCCGCGACCCGGTCACGGGTGGGCTGCACTGGATGGTGGCCGCCGATGGCGCGCCGCTCGACCGACGGCGCCTGGTCTACGGCCAGGCCTTTGGCATCTATGCCTTTGCCGAATACGCGCTCGCCACCGGCAGCCACAGCGCCCTGCGCGAGGCGCTTGCCCTCTTCACCTTGATCGAGCAGCACGCCTGGGACCCCGCGCAGGGCGGCTATGTGGAGGGCTGCACGCCCGACTGGCAGCCCGACCCCGAGCAGCGCGTAGACGAGGTAAGCGGCCCCGTCGCCTGGAGCATGAACACCCATCTGCACCTGGTGGAGGCCTACACAACGCTGCTGCACGCCGTACGCGCCGCGCACGAACCCAGCGCCGCCGTCGAAGAGGCGCTGCGCCGCGTGCTGCTGATCCTGCTGCGCAAGGTAACGCAGCCCAGCGGCCACTTCGCGCTGCAGTTCGACGCCGCCTGGCGCCCGCTCGACGACCGCGTCTCCTACGGCCACGACATCGAAGGATCGTGGCTAGCGGTGGAAGCTGCCGAGGCGCTGGACGAGCCGCCCAACGATGCGTCGCTGCTGGCCGAGGCGCGCGCCACGGCGCTGCAGCTGGCCCAGTCCACGCTGGAGCAGGGGGTGGATGGCGACGGCGGCCTCTTCAACGAGGGCGGCCCCAGCGGCCCCACCGAGCGCGACAAGGATTGGTGGCCCCAGGCCGAAGCCATGGTAGGCTTTCTGAATGCGTTCCAGTTGAGCAATGACGAACGCTACCTGCAGGCCGCGCTGGAAAGCTGGGGCTTCATCCGGCGCTTCATCATCGACACCACCCACGGCGAGTGGTTTTGGGGCGTCACCCACAAGGGCAAGCCGGTGGACAAGCAGAAGAGCGGCCCGTGGAAGGGGCCCTACCACAACGGCCGCGCCTGCCTTGAGGGCATGCGCCGGCTCGACGTGATCCTGGCCGCCAGGGAATAGACCATCCTTCGCCATGGCTACGATCGAGGCACTGCTCGATGAGCTCTTTGCCGCCAGCCGGCCGCCGCTCTACGACGAGATGGCCGGCTGGCTGCGCAGCTCGCGCCGGATGCGCAGCTTTATCGAGAGCCAGCGCACCAAGATCCGCGCCAAGTTGCGCAGCGCCGGCACTGTTGATGGGCTGCTGGATGTGCGCGCCGAACTGCAGGCCGCTCACCTGCTGCTGGGCGACGAGCGCTTTGCCGTCGAGTATGAGGCCTTTGCCGCCGCGCGCAGCCGCGGCCCCGACTTCACGGTGACCTTCCGCACCCACACGCGCTTCAACGTCGAGGTGCGCCGGCTGCGCAGCGTCGATACGGACGAGCCGGCCCCCGGCGCCGCAAGCGCCAAGCTGCAGGCCGTGCTCTGCGACAAGCTGGGCCAGATGCCCGCAGGCGCCCTCAACTTCCTTTGGCTTGCGGCCGAGGGCGAGACAACGCTCGAGCAGGTTGCCCAGGCCGTGGCCCAGCTGCAGCAGTTGGCGGCGCACAAGCAGGACGAGCTCTTTGCCCGCCGCGGCTACGCCGACGCCGCCGACTTTCTGCGCCGCCTTGCGCGCCTGAGCGGGGTGCTGCTGCAGCAGCCGCACGGCGCCTCGCTCTGGCTTGCGCCGCAGGCACGCCACAAGCCGCCGCCCGCACTTGCCACTGCCCTGCAGCGCGCAGCATCCGGCTGAACGCGCAGCATCCGGCTGAACGCGCAGCATCCGGCTGAACGCGCAGCATCCGGCTGAACGCGCCAATCCTCCCCTTCCTTACGCAGTGATGGAGCCGTCATGGAGACCGACCACGAGCACTTTGCCCGCCTGCGCGCCGCCCACGAAGCGCTGATCCACCGCCCCAACGAACCCGACCAGCGCTTCCAGCTCGGCTTTGCCGGCGGCGTGGCCACCCGTTACCGCCACCCTGTCGTCACCGCCGCCCACGTGCCGCTGCACTGGCGCTACGACCTCAATCCCGCCACCAATCCGCTGCTGCTCGAGCGGCTGGGCGTCAACGCCGTCTTCAACCCCGGCGCAATCGAGCTGGATGGGCGCGTGCTGCTCGTCTGCCGGGTGGAGGGCTACGATCGCAAGTCCTTCTTTGCCGTAGCCGAAAGCCCCACCGGCATCGACCAGTTCCGCTTCTGGGATGAGCCGTGCGCCATCCCCGAAACCGAGAACCCCGACACAAACGTCTACGACATGCGCCTGGTGGCCCACGAGGACGGCTGGATCTACGGCCTCTTCTGCACCGAGCGCAAAGACCCCAACGCCCCACCCGGCGACCTGAGCAGCGCCGTCGCTCAGGCTGGCATTGTGCGCACGCGCGACCTGCGCAGATGGGAACGGCTGCCCGACCTGCAGACGCGCTCGCCGCAGCAGCGCAACGTCGTCCTTCACCCTACCTTGATCGATGGCAAGTACGCCTTCTACACCCGCCCGCAGGACGACTTCATCAGCGCTGGGAGCGGCGGCGGCATCGGCTGGGGTCTTTCGGAAGGCATGAACCCGGCCGTGGTCGAGCACGAGCAGGTGATCGAGCCGCGCCAGTACCACACCATCAAGGAGGCGAAGAACGGCGAGGGGCCGGCGCCCATCCGCACCGAGCGGGGCTGGCTGCACCTGGCCCACGGCGTGCGCAACACCGCCGCCGGCCTGCGCTACGTGCTCTATCTCTACCTGAGCGACCTGCACGAGCCCTGGCGCGTGACCCACCGCCCCGGCGGCTACTTCCTCGCACCCGAAGGTGACGAACGCACGGGCGACGTCTCGAACGTGCTCTTCTCGAACGGCTGGGTGGCGCGCCCAAATGGCGAGCTGCTCATCTACTACGCCTCGTCGGATACGCGCTGCCACGTGGCTACCAGCAGCGTCGAGCGGCTGCTTGATTACGTGCTCAACACGCCCGAAGACGGATTCCGTTCGGCCTCCAGCGTGCAAACCCGGCTCGAACTGATCCGCCGCAACGCCGACTATCTGCGCAGCAAGGGGGCAGCGTGACTGAGCACAGCATGAGCGCACAGGGGACCAGCGCGCACCTCCTTCGCCTGCCGCTGAATAGCGGATGGAGCGTGCGCCGCACGGCCGGCCCTGCGCTCGAGGATGAACTGAACGCCGAAGAGAGCGAGCGCCTGGCCGGCGGCCTGCCCGCCACCGTGCCCGGCTGCGTTCACACCGACCTGCTCGCTGCCGGGCTGATCCCTGACCCCTTTGCCGCCGACAACGAGCTGCGCGTGCAGTGGGTGGGCCACTCGGACTGGGAGTACAGCGCCACCTTTGTGGTCGACGCGGCGCTGCTTGCCCAACCCAACATCGACCTGGTGGCCGAGGGGCTGGACACCGTCGCCGAGGTCACGCTCAACGGCGCGCCCGTCGGCCGTGCCGACAACATGTTCCGCACCTGGCGCTGGCCCGTCGCGGCGCAGCTGGTGGAGGGCGAGAATACGATCGTCGTGCGCTTCCGCTCGGCGCCGGCCTGGTGCGCCGAGCGCGCCGCCGTGCGCGCGCTGCCGCAGGCCAACGCCTTCTTCCCCGGCGCACCCTACCTGCGCAAGGCGCCCTACCACTTCGGCTGGGACTGGGGCCCCATGCTGCCCACCTGCGGCATCTGGCGCCCGCTCAGCCTTGAGGGCTACGCCGCCCGCCTCGACGACGTGCAGATCGGCCAGCAGCACAGCAACGATGGTCAAGGGGGCGGCGCCGTCACCCTCTCCGTGGCCGCCCGCGCCACAGGGGGAAGCTCCGAAGCCGTCGCCGTCGAGCTGCGCGTGACGGCGCCCGATGGCCGCCTCTTCTCGGCCGAGGGCGCGCTGGTGGAGGGGGCCGCATCCGTTCAGCTTGCCGTGGCCCACCCCGAGCTCTGGTGGCCAAACGGGCTGGGCGCACAGCCGCTCTACACTGTGGAACTGCGCCTGATCGATAGCGCCGGCGAAGTGCTCGACGAGAGCGTGCGCCGCGTCGGCCTGCGCACACTCGAACTGCGCCAGCATCCCGACCGCTGGGGCAGCAGCTTTACCTTTGCCGTCAACGGCGTACCCTTCTTTGCCAAGGGCGCCAACTGGATCCCGGCCGACTCCTTCCCGTCGCGTATCACAAACGAGCAGTACGCGCACCTGCTCACCTCCTCGGCCACCGCGCACATGAACATGATCCGCATCTGGGGCGGCGGCATCTACGAGGACGAGCGCTTCTACGACCTCTGCGACGCGCTGGGGCTGCTCATCTGGCACGACTTCATGTTCTCCTGCTCGGTCTACCCCTTTACCGACCCCGCCTTCGTTGCCAATGTGAGCGACGAGGTGGAGGACAATGTGCGCCGCCTGCGCCACCGCCCCTGCATGGCGCTCTGGTGCGGCAACAACGAGCTGGAGGCCGGCTGGTCGCACTGGGGCTGGAGCATACCCGAGCGCACCGACCTGCAGGAGGCCGACAAGCGCTTCTTCTACGCCACGCTGCGCGAACTGGTGACAAAGCTGGACCCGGCCACCCCCTACTGGCCCGGCTCGCCCTCGAGCAACATGCCCCACACGCTTCCCCAAAGCGAGGCCACCGGCGACGCGCACCGCTGGGAGGTCTGGCACGAGTTGCGCCCGTTGAGCCACTTCCTGCAGCAGATCCCGCGCTTTGTGAGCGAGTTCGGCTTTCAGTCGCTGCCGCCGCTGGCCACCATCGCCGGCTACGCCCCGCCCGACGAGTGGAACCTGACCTCGTACCTGATGGAACACCACCAGCGCAACGCCGACGGCAACGGGCGCATGGTGGCCTACATGGGCTACCACTTCAAGCTGGCCGCCGACTTCCCCTCGCTCGTCACGCTGACGCAGCTGCTGCAAGCCGAGGCGATCCGCATTGCCGTGGAGCACTGGCGCCGGCAGTGGCCCCGCACCGCCGGCGCGCTCTACTGGCAGCTCGACGACGTCTGGCCGGTGGCCTCCTGGTCGAGCATCGACCATGCAGGGCGCTGGAAGGCGCTGCACTACGCCGCGCGCCGCTTCTTTGCGCCGCTGCACGTGAGCATCGAGCCGGGCGCGCGCCAGTCCACCACGCTCGCCTCGAGCGCCGACCTGGGTTCCACCGGCGACGCCCCGCGCGCCGACCTTACGCTCTGGCTCCACAACGACAGCCGCGACGATGTGGAGGGCGAGCTGCGCTGGTCGCTCGAATCGCTCGACGGCGCCGTGCTGCAGCAAGCCGCCGAGCCGGTGGCGCTGCCGGCGGGCAGCGCCACCGCTGCGCGCACGCTGGAGTTCGGCGCGCTGCTCAACAGCCCGCAGGGGCCCAACCGGCGCAACCTCGTGTTCGTGGCCGAACTGTGGGCGGGGGGCGTACGCCGGGCGCAGGCGCTGCACAGCTTTGTGCCCGACAAGCACCTGCTGCTGCGCGACCCGGCGCTGGCGGCCCAGGTGGAGCAGAGCGCCGACGGCAGCCTGACCATCTTGCTGCGCGCGGCGTCGCTGGCGCGCTTTGTGCATTTGGAGCTGGAGGGCGCCGACGTCGTCTTCAGCGACAATTTCTTCAACGTGCCGGGCGGCGACGGCGCCATGGTGCGCTGCGCGCTGCCCGCCGGCTGGGACGCCGCCCGCGCCGCCGCAGCCCTGCGCGTGCGCTCGCTCTGGGACACCTACCGCCCGCGCTGACGACGGCGCTCCCCTCTTGTAGCGGCGAATTCGATTCGCCGAAATGGCCGGGGCGAGCGTAGCGAGTCCTGGCTCTGTCCACCGCGCCATCTTGTCCCGCACACGATTGCGCTCGCGCGCATTGGCCAGGACTCGCTGCGCTCGTCCCGGCTGTCCGGCGATTGAAAATCGCCGCTACGAAAGGGAGGCGGCGCTGGCGAATCCGAGGCAACAAAAAGCCCGGCCGATCTGGCGATCGGCCGGGCCGTTCTTTGTGCGGCTGCTGCGGCTTACTTGAGCTCGGCGCGGGTGTAGCCCAGGATCTCGCGCGCCACAATCAGCGTGTTGATCTGCCCGGTGCCTTCGTAGATGTCGTTGATCTTGGCGTCGCGCATCCACTTTTCAACCAGCAACTCGGTGGTGTAGCCGCGCGGGCCCAGCAGCTCCACAGCCTTCTGCGTGATCCAGGTGACGGCCTTGCCGGCGCGCACCTTGGCCATCGACGATTCGAGCTTGTTCGACTCGCGCGCGTCGAGCAGCGCCGCCGCACGCAGTGTGAGCAGCCAGGCGGCCTTGAGCTGCGCCTCCATCTCGAGCAGGTCGGCCTGCACCGCCGTCAGCTTGTGGCGGGGCTTGCCGTACTCCATGCGCACGCCTTCCTTGGCCAGCGTGTCGCGCGTAAACTCGAAGGCTGCGCGCGCAATGCCGATGGCGCTGGCGGCCACAATCGGGCGGGTGGCGTCGAAGGTCTTCATCGCGCCCTTGAAGCCCTTGTCGCCCTTGCCGGTGGTCACGTCGACATCGCCCAGGATGTTGTTGGCGGGGATGCGTGCGTTGTCGAAGATGATCGCTACCGTGTCGCTGGCGCGAATGCCCAGCTTCTCTTCCGTCTTGGCAATCGTGACGCCCTGGGTGCCGGCTTCGACCACAAAGGGCTTCATGCCCGCGCGGCCGGCGGCCTTGTCCACCGTGGCCCAGACCACCACCAGGCCATCGGACTCTTCAAGCGCCAGCTTGCCGCTGGTGCAGAAGATCTTCTGGCCGTTGAGCACCCACTCGTTGGTGGCGGGGTCATAGCTGGCCGTGGTCTGGATGTTGCTCGTATCGGAGCCGGCCTGCGGTTCCGTCATCGCCATGGCGCCCCACTTGGGGTCGCCTTCGGTAAAGCGGCGCAGAAAGCGCTCGAGCTGCTCGGGCGTGGCGACGGCGTTGATGGCCGCGCCGGCCAGCGCGCTCGCCGGCACGCAGAGGTAGACGCCGGCGTCACCCCAGCTCAGCTGCTCGATCATGTAGATCAGGGCCAGGTTGGCAATGCTCGCCTTGCTCTCGGCGGGCTCGGCGGGGGCTTCGGCAACTGCTTCCTTGACGGCGACGGCGCCATGGCCGTTTGTGCCGTGGCCGTTTGTGCCGTGACCATTTGTATAGCCGTTGCCATTGCCGGCAGCCTTGGCGGCAGACTTCTGTGCGCGCGCCAGCGACGCATCAAGGTTGGCGCGCTCCATCTGCTTCATCTGCGGCCACATCATGTTGACAAACTTGTTGGGCCGCGTGTGCTCGTGGTCGTCCAGATGGCGACTCTCCGGGCGCATGACGTTTTCGGCTACCATGCGCACCTGAACCAGCTGCTTCTCAATCGCTTCGGGTGTCTTGAAGGAAATTGCCATTGTTGCGCTCCGCTCTTCTCGCCACTCTACTCGCCAGTGCTGCGACAATCGCCAGTGCTGCTCGCGCCGCGGGTGGGGCGCCGGGGATCACAGCAGGGTCGCCGCTGTGTCAAAGTCAACTAGCGGCCGGGTCAGGCCAGAACTAGTCCTTCCCACGCCGCGAAGCCGCGCCCGTTGCGCAGCCACAGCTCTACCGGGTGGTCGCGCACGTAGCCGTGGCCGCCCAGCACCTGCAGCGCGCCGTCGGTTACTTCCAGCACCATACGCGCGGCAAACTGCTGCGCCAGCGCGGCGTCGCGGGTGGCGTCCTCCTGGTTGTCGTACTTCCAGGCCGCCTCCCATACCATCAGGCGCGCGCTGTCGATGTCCATGCGCATGTTGGCAAGCAGAAAGGCGATGCTCTGGCGGTGCGCAATCGGCTCGCCAAAGGCCACACGGTCCTTGGCATAGGCAAGTGCGTACTCGTAGGCGGCGCGCGCCTGGCCCACCGCCAGCGCCGCCAGCGACATGCGGCTGACGGTGAGCAGTTGCTGGATGCGAATGCCCTTCAACCCGCCCAGCCGGTTGGCACGCGGCACGCTGACACCGTTGAACTCTACCTGGTAGACGGGCAGCGCCTGCGCGCCCATCATCTTGACGCGGGCGCCAACCTGCACACCGGGCGCCGACGCCGGCACGATGAAAGCCTGCGTCAGCCCGCCCTCGGCAGCGTAGACGAGGAAGATTTCGGCTTGCTCGGCCAGCGGCACCAGCGTCTTGACGCCGTTGATGACGTAGCCCTCCCCCTCCTTGACGGCGGTGGTGGCGAGCTCGGCCGGGTCGAACTGGTAGACGGGTTCAGAGATGGCGGCGGTGGCCTTGGGGAAGCCTTCGTCGCAGAAGCGCGCCAGGTACTCTTCCTTCTGCTGCTTCGAGCCGAAGAGGGCCACGGGCAGCGCAAAGAGGTTCGGCGTCAGCAGCTGCAGGCTCACGCCCACGTCGCCCCAACCCAGCTCCTCGAGATAGAGCGCGCTGGTGAGCGCCGAATATTCGCCATAGCCGCCGTAATCGGACTCAATCGAGCCGGGCAGCAGCCCCAGTTCCCACCCCTGCTGCAGGGTGGCGGCGGGCACGGCCTTCTCTTCTTCGGCCGCCCGATAGACCTTGCGCAGCCGCTGCTCGGCAAAGCGGTGGACGGTGTCCACCAACATCTTCTGCTCCGAGGTCAAATCAAACGCGTACATGGGGTCTCCCCTGGCAAGCGGAACCAGTTATGGTGAAGTCATGGTGCAGAACAGGTGCAGGCGCAGCGGCCGTCGCCGGCAAAAAGCGCGCTGCTGCCGCCATTGAAGAGGCTACCTGTTGCCCGCCGGTTGCGGCTCCGTTGACCGCTGAGCCGCCGGGAGCGCGCTCTGGTAGGTAGGAGAAAACACTGCCCAAAAAGTACACGGAAACGACGGAAACAACGGGGATGGTTGGCTGAGCAGGCACGATTGGGCAAAGAATCCGATCGGCCAACTGCTGCTTTTCCAGTCGTTTCCGTTTTTTCCGTGTCCTGTCTGAGCTGTGTTTTCTCCTCTTCCTACCAGCACGCTTGGCAGGTGCCAGCCATTTCGCGCCCACCCTTGCCTGCGGTACAATCGGCGCAGAGTCGCCCGCCGCCGCGGCTCGATCCAGCACGCTCCCGCAGCTTCCCGGTTCACTTTGCCCTTCTTGACGACCTTGACGCTCTTGACGATCGAAGCGCCGTCGTTGACTCCCGTCCACACTCCCCTGCCCACAGCCGAAGTCCCCAACCGGGCCGTGCTGGAGTTGGGCCGCGTGGCGCTGGTGCATGATTGGCTCAACCAGCGCGGCGGCGCCGAGAATGTGCTCGAGGAGCTGGTGGTGCTCTTCCCCGGCGCGCCCGTCTTTACCAGCCTCTTCGCGCCCGAGCGCATGCCGGCCGCGTATGGCAGCTGGGACGTGCGCACCACCTTCATGCAGGCCCTGCCCGGCGCGGCCACCCACCATCAGGCCTATCTGCCGCTCTACCCCGCCGCCTTCCAGTCGTTGAACCTGAGCGACTACGACCTGGTGCTGAGCAACAAGAGCGGCTTCTGCCACGGCGTGCGCACCGGCGACGTGGACCAGGGCGGCGCCCGCCACGTCTGCTACTGCCTGACGCCAACGCGCTACCTCTGGCTCTACGATCAGTACCGCGAGCGCGAGCAGATCGGCGGCCTGGCCAGCGCCGCGCTGCAGCCCATGCTCGCCCGCCTGCGCGAGTGGGATTACGAAGCTGCGCAGCGCGTGGACGACTTCATCGCCATCAGCACCACTGTGCGGGAGCGCATCGAGTGCTTCTACGGCCGCACCTCCACCGTCATCTACCCGCCCGTCGACACCGAGCGCTTTACGCCCGACCCCGATGCCGCGGTGCGCGACCATCCCGGCGACTTCTTCCTGATTGTGAGCCGGCTGATCCCCTACAAGCGCATCGATCTGGCGGTGGCGGCCATGGCGCGCCTGCCGCAGCGCAAGCTGGTGATCGTGGGCGAAGGGCGCGACTTTGCCGGCCTGCGCGCCCAGGCGCCGGCCAATGTCTACTTTCTGGGGCGGCAGTCGGTGGAGGTGGTGCGCGACCTGATGCGCCGCTGCGCCGCCTTCCTCTTCCCGGGGTTGGAAGACTTCGGCATCGCCCCGGTCGAGGCCATGGCTTGCGGGCGCCCCGTGATCGCCTTCGCCGGCGGCGGCGCGCTGGACACAGTGCTGCCCGGCGCAACCGGCCTCTTCTTCCACGAGCAGCGCGCCGACGCGCTGGCCACATTGCTCGAGCGCTTCGACGCCGGCGCGTGGGAGCCCGCCGCCTGCCGTGCCCAGGCCGAACGATTCAGCAGCGCCGCCTTCCGCAGCGCGCTGCTCGATTTTCTAGCTGCACGTATGACCGGCTGAGGCGCACACCCGCCTCCACCTTTCCCGCCTATGGAACTGCGAGAGTACGCTTCAATTCTGAGACGCCGCTGGTGGCTGCCCGTGCTGCTGGTGCTCGCTGTGGGCGCGCTCAGCCTGCTGCAGCTGCAACCGTGGCGCCCTGCGCCACCCACCTACTCCGCTTCGATGCGCCTGCTGGTGGGCGTGATGCCGCTCGAAGGCGCCGACCTGACCGCTTACGACCCGCGCTACTACGGCTGGCTGACGAGCGAGTACCTCGTGGACGACTTCACCGAAGTTGTGCGCAGCCAGCTCTTTGCGAGTGAGGTGAGCGCCCGCCTGGCCGAGAGCGGCATCGAGCTGCCGCCGGGCGTGATCCAGGGCAGCGCCGCCACGGGCAAGCTGCACCGCATCATCTCGCTTTCCTATACGTGGCCGGATCGCGACCAGCTGCAAGCGATCGCCGATGCCGCCGTGGCCGAGCTGAGCGAGGACGCCGCCGACTACTTTGCGCAGCTGGGCACCGAGGGCGCCGGCGTGACGCTGATCGACGGCCCCTCCTACAGCGAGGTGGGCGCCGGGCTGCGCAGCCGGCTCGAGCTGCCGCTGCGGCTGCTGCTGGCGCTGGCCGTGGGCGTGGGGCTGGCCTTCCTGCTGGAATATCTGGACAGCCGCGTGCACGGCGAGCGCGAGGTGAAGGCGCTGGGGCTGCCACTGGTGGGCCGCATCCCGCGCAGATGAAGTCCCCTCTTCTTCCGGTCTGCCAATTGGGGCGCGGCGACCGGATCGGGTAGCATGGGCGTTGCCTGCCGCCGGCCCCTGTGGGCGCGCGCCACCGGCGGGCAAGGAGAGAACCATGTCGATGCAGGAACTGATGCGCGTACTGCGCAAGCGCGGCTGGATTGTGGTCGCTGCCATGCTCATCACCGCCCTGGCCGCGCTGGCCGTCAGCATGGTGCAGGAGCAGGAGTACCGCGCCACTGTCAACGTGAGCACCGTGCCGGCACGCGCCGATTACGGCCTGGGCGTTACCGCCAAGGACCTACTGCGCAACTTCGCCGAGAACATCCGTACGCCCGAAAACGCCCAGCGCGCAATCGAAACCGCACAGCTGGACATGAACCCCTACGACTTTCTGGGCAACCTGCAGGTCGTGCCCGACAGCTCGACCTTCACGATCAAGATTGAGGCGCGCAACCCCGACCCAGAAGTTGCCAAGCTGATGGCGCTGACGATCGCCGACGGCTTTGTGGAGGAGCGCACCCAATACTACGCGCAGCAGGACAAGAGCGACCGCATCGAGGTCAAGATTCGCAGCCGGGCAATCAGCGCCGACCAGATTCAGCCGAAACCGCTGCTCAACACCATCGCCGGCGCCGTGCTGGGGCTGCTGCTGGGCGTCGCGCTGCTTTTTGTGCTGACCTGGATGGAGGCCGACCTGCTGCGCACCCCCGCCGCCGTCGAACGTGCGCTGGGGCTGACGGTGCTGGGCGCCGTCCCTGCCGCCAACGTTGCACGCGAAGCCGCCGCCGGCGCGGCCCGCCCGCAAGGCGTCGGTTCGCCCAAGCCGGCCTGATCCATCCCGCCATTCTCGCGGCGCGTCGAGCGCGCCCGGCGCGCTGCGTGTCCTCACCCACTCTGAACCCGCACACTTCCCACACACCACCGCCCGCTGCCGTCGGCTCGCCGCCCGACGCGCGGGCGGTGGCGCGCCCGTGGCTTGCCGCGCTGCCCCTGCTCCTGCTCTGGCTGGCGGTGGCGCTCTGGCTGCTCTGGTTCGCCTGGCTTACGCTCAACCGCTACTGGGCCTTTGAGGCGCGCGCGCTCGACCTGGGCAACCTGCACCAGGCGATCTGGAACACGGCGCACGGCAACTGGTTCCGCCAGACCAACCAGCCGGGCACCCTTAGCCGGCTGAGCCTGCACGTGGAGCCGATCCTGCTGCCGATTGCGGCGCTCTTCCGCCTGCTGCCGCGCGTCGAACTGCTGCTCGTGCTGCAGGCGACGACGGTGGCGCTGGGCGCGCTGCCGCTCTTCGCGCTGGGGCGCCGTCAGTTCGCGCCGAGCGTGGGGCCGCGCGCCGCCGCATGGCCAGCGCTCGCCTTCGCCCTTGGCTGGCTGACGATGCCCGCGCTGCAGGCTGCAACCTGGATCGAGTTCCACCCGGTGACGCTGGCGCCCACCTTCTTCCTGGCCGCGTTCTACTTTCTGGTGCAGCGGCGGGCGGGCTGGTTTGCCCTCTTCGCCCTGCTCGCCGCCGCCTGCAAAGAGGACCTGGGGCTGATCGTCGCCCTCATCGGCCTCTATGCGCTGCTGGCGCAGAAGCAGCGGCGGCTGGGGCTGATCACGATCGCGCTGGGTGTGGGCTGGTCGCTGCTGGCCGTGCTGGGGATTCAGGGCAGCTCGGGCGGCAACATGCACTGGTGGCGCTACGGCTGGCTGGGCGAGAGCCCGGGCGAGATCGTGCGTACGTTGATCACGCGCCCGCTCTTTGTGGCGCGGCAGATGGTGGAATGGGGCGCGCTGCGCACGCTGGCACAGCTGCTGCTGCCCATGGGCTTCCTTGCCCTGCTCGCGCCCGAAGTGCTGCTGCTGGCGCTGCCCTCGCTGGGCGTGAACCTGCTGGCCGACTACCCGCCCATGCACGAGGTGAACACGCTGATGTACGCGGCGCCGATTGCCCCCTTTGTGGCGCTGGCGGCGGTTATGGGCAGCGCACGCCTGCTTGCCTGGCTGCAGCGGCGCGGCCCGGGCGGCTCACGCACAGGGTGGATGGCGGCCGGCGCGATCCTCGTCCTGCTTGCGGGCGGGGCGCTGGCGGCGCAGGCGGCGGGCGGCTACTTGCCCGGCGCGCCCAACGCCCACCTCTTCGAAGTGAGCGAGCACGACGAGCGTGCAGCGGCAATCATCGACCAGATTGGGGCCGACGAATCGGTTTCGGCGCAGGACAAGCTGAACCCGCACACCGCCGGCCGCTACACCAGCCTGATCTTCCCGCGCGTGGCCGACGCCGAGCTGGGCATCGCCGACGCCGACGCGCTCTTCGTCGATGTCACCGGACCGGCGTGGCCGCAGCACCCCAGCGACCTGCATGCGAGCATCCAGCAGCTGCTCGCCGGCGATTATGGCGTGGCTGCGGCCGACGACGGCTATCTCCTCTTGCGCCGCGGCGCCGGCGACGACGCACTGCCGGACTCTTTCTTTACACCCTGGCGTGGCGCGTGGCCCGCGCCGGCCACAGCCCCGCCCGGCGGCGCGCCCGTGCGCTATGGCGACGCACTCGAGCTGCTCGGCGTCGACGTAGCCAGCGACGAGCATGGCGAGGTGGTGGTGCGCAGTCAGTGGCGCGCCCTGCGCCCGCTCAGCGAGCCGCTGCAGATTCACCTCGTCTACCAGACGGCAGACGGCGAACGCCGTTTTGACAGCCGTTTCTACCCGCCGGTTGTCACGCTGTGGTATCCTGTCACCCAGTGGCAGCCGGGCGAAACGGTGCTGGTCACCAGCCTGCCTTGGGCGCTGGGGGCCAATTCGTTCAGCCTGCTGGTGGGCGCGTATGCCGGCGAAAGCCCCGAGCGCGGCGCGCTGCCGATCGAGGGCGCCCCGGCGGCCTGGCTCGCCGACGAAGGCCGCCTGCTCAACATGGGCAGCTTTGCGCCCGTGGCCGCACCCGGCCTGGCCGGCCGCCTGACGGCAGTGCGCACCTGGCTGCCCGTCGCAACGCCGCCCGCCGTCACGATTGAGGCACCCTTTGTGCACGACGACACGCCGCAGTTGACGTTGGAAGCGGTCGAAATTGGCGTCGCAGAGGCCACGCCCGCCGGGCTGGCGCTGCCGGTCACGCTGCGCTGGCGGGTCGAGCGCAAGCCGCAAGCGGATTACAGTGTCTTCGTCCACCTGCTGGATTCCAGCGGCGAGAAGTGGTCGCAGTGGGACGGGCCGCCCCTCCAGGGCGCCGTGCCCGTGGCGACAAGCCGCCTGGCCGCCGGTGATACGCTGCTGGGCACGATGGTGCTGATGCTGCCCACCGACGCACGCGGCGATTTCACGCTCGTCGCCGGCCTCTACGATTGGCAGAGCGGCGCCGCGCTCACCCTGCCCGACGGCGCGAGCTCCGTCCAGATCGGCAGCGTGCGCCTGCCATGATTTGCCATGACACAGTCGACTTCACCTGAGAAGGTACGTTCATGACCAGCCTGATCACACTCAACGACCCGCGCAGCCGCGCCGCCGAGGCCTACCAGTCGCTGCGCACCAACCTCGAATTCTCGGGGCTGGGCAAGGAGCTGCACTCGGTGCTGCTGGTGAGCCCCGACGGCGGCGCCAACAAGGGCGCGTCCGAAGCCAGCCTGGCCGTGGCCAATCTCGCCGTCGCCTTTGCCCAGGCCGGCGACAAGGTGATTCTGGTCGACGGCAACATGCGCCGCGCCCAGCAGCACGAGATCTTTGGGCTGACCAACGCACGCGGTCTCTCCACCTGGCTGGGCGAGAGCAGCGGCCCCGGCGCTGCTTCGCTGCCCGGCTTGCTGCAGAAGACGCAGGTCGAGGGGTTGAGCCTGCTTGCCGCCGGGCCGTTGCCCGCCAACCCGATTGCCCTGCTCAGCGCCCGCCGGCTGACCGACGCCCTGGTCGCGCTGACGGCGCAGGGCACGCGCGTGCTCGTTGACGCGCCGCCCGTGCTCGCCGTCACCGACGCCGCGCTGTGGGCCGGCAAGGTCGACGGCGTGGTGCTGCTGCTGAGCGCGGGCAACACGCGCCGCGACAACGCCCAGCGCGCCAAGGATGTGCTCGAAAAGGTGCAGGGGAAGATGGTGGGCGCGGTGCTGCTCAACGCCGATCGCGACGTTGCCCTGGCCGGGTACGGGGGCTGAGCATGCCCAGCCTGCGCCCCTGCGCCCTGCCCGGCGCATGACGCTGACCCCTGCGTCGCTGCCCGCGCTGGCCTGCGCACGTGCGGCGCCCACAGCCGCCGGCTTCGAGCCTGCCGCCACCGAACCGGCGCTGGCCGCCCTGCGTGCGCTGGTGCCCGCCTGGTGCGTCGGCTCGGGCAGTGCAACAAGCGCCGGCAGTGCGGGCAAGCGGCCCCACCTTGCGGTTGAGGAGGAGGCGGAGGCCGCGGCGCGTGTGGTGCGTTTTGCGCTCGACCGTCTGCACCGGCTCACGGCCGCCTATGGCGAATGGAGCGACTTTGACGTCGGCGCCTATTTTGACCTGACGGCCGCACAAACTGCGCTGCTTGTGCAGGTGGTGGAACAGCAGGGCGAAGTCCATGTGCGCCTGCATGCCGACCTGCTGCTGCCGCGCGTGCAGCGAGCGCTGCGCAGTTGGGCCGAGCTTGAGCAGCTGCAGAGTGCGGGGGCGCAGGCTGCGGCCGGCTCTGCGCACGCCGGCTTCTATGCCGACGCCTGGGCCGACGCGCGCATGATGCGGGCGGCGGCGCGGCTGGCGCACGATTGGCTGGGCGCGATCGCTGTGGTCAGCGCGACGCGACGGCTGCTGGCCGGCGAGGTGAGCTACATGGCCGCCAACGCCGCCGACGAGGAGCGCCGCATCTGGCAGCTGCCCTTTGCCGCCGGCCACCCCACCCTTGCCGGCGCCGCCCCCCGCCGCAGCGGCCACGAAAGCGGCACTCCCCCCACGTTGACGCTGGCTACCTCCTTCCCGCTGCCCGCCTGGAGGCAGCCGGGACGCCGCCGCCGCCTGGTGCGCGCTCGCGCCGCCCGTCTGGCGCGGTTGGCCCGTCTGCGCCGGCTCAACCGCCCACCGCTGCGCCGGCCGCGCGCCTGAACGCTCACCATCCCGACCAGCACCAGAGTGCCCCCCGCACCCGACTAATTTAAGGAGACCCCTATGGCCCGACTCTTCGTCACCGGCGGCGCCGGCTTTATCGGCAGCAACTACGTCAGCTACGTGCTCGAGCAGCACCCCGACGACACAGTGATCGTCTACGACAAGCTCACCTATGCCGGCCGGCTCGAGAACCTGCAGGAGAGTATGGCGCGCTTCGGCAGCCGCCTTGTCTTCGTCCAGGGTGACATCTGCGACGCGCCCGCCGTCGAATCCGCCCTGCGCGAACACGGCGTGGACACGATCGTCAACTTCGCCGCCGAATCGCACGTCGACCGCTCGATCCTCGCCCCCGACGCCTTTATCCGCACCGATGTCTACGGCACCTATGTGCTGCTCGAAGCCGCTCACAAGCTGGGCAACCTGCGCTTCCACCAGATCAGCACCGACGAAGTCTATGGCCACATCCACGGCGACCATCGCAGCCTGGAGAGCGACAACATGGCGCCGCGCAGCCCCTATGCCGCCAGCAAGGCCGGCGGCGATCACCTGGTGAGCGCCTACAACATCACCTATGGGCTGCCCACCACCTTGACGCGCGGCGCCAACAACATCGGCCCCTACCAGTACCCCGAAAAGGTGGTGCCGCTCTTCGTCACCAACGCGCTCAACGACCAGCAGCTGCCCGTCTATGGCGACGGCCAGCAGCGGCGCGACTACCAGTATGTGCGCGACCACTGCGCCGGCATCGACCTGGTGCTGCGCAAGGGGACAATCGGCGAGATTTACAACGTGGGCACCGGCGCCGAGATGACCAACCTGCGCATGGTCGAGATTCTGCTCGACGAGCTGGGCAAGCCGGCCAGCCTGATCCGCCACGTGGAAGACCGCATGGGCCACGACCGCCGCTACTGCATGAATGTGGACAAGCTGATGGCGCTGGGTTGGGAGCCCGACTTTACGCACGAGGAGGCGATTCGCGCCACCGTGCGCTGGTATGTGGAAAATCGCTGGTGGTGGGAGCCGATCCGCAGCGGCGAGTTCCGCGACTACTACGAGCGCGTCTACGGCAGCCGCAAGACGATCGACGCCACCAGCGCGGCCTGACGCGCGATGGGGAACAGGAGTTCGGCGAGGGAATCTGCGGATTCCCTCGTCGCTTTTCTTTGCGACGGGACGGCGCGCAAGATGCGAAAGAGCGGGATGACGCCTGCGAGGCAGAAACGATGGCCATAGCGCCGGCGACGCCCGCCCAACTGCCGGCCATCGAGCGGCTGCTGCACATGGCCCGCTTCGTATGGACCGGCACGGCCCCTGAAGACCTGCCGGCGCTGATCAGCCGCGGCATGGTGCTGCTGGCGGGCGATGCCGACCACCCGTGGGGCGTGCTGGCTGTGCAGCCCGAAGAGCGGCCGGCCACGCTCCCCGCCCACGCGCCCGACCGCGCCGAAGTGCGTGCGGTGGCCATGCGCCACGGCCCCTGGCTGCCCGACGCCGGCGCCGCCTTTGGCCAAGCACTCGAGGCGGCAGCGCAGGAATATGGCCGCCCGCTCGAAATCTCGGCCTACGCCGCCGAGGCATGGCTGCAGCGGCTGCTGGCGCGGGCCGGCTTTACGCACAGCGACGACGTCGTCTTCTTCCACTGCGCGCTGGGCGGCGGGCCTGCCCAACCCCCGCAGGCGCCGCCCGGCCTGCAGCTGCGCGCCGCCGAGCTCGACGACATCCCCGCCCTGGCCGCGCTCGACGCAGAGACCTTCGACCCGCAGTGGCACTTTGGGCGCACAGCGCTGATCGAGCTGCTGCTGCGCGGCCGCCTGCAGTTGGCCGAAGGCGAAAACGGGCCAGTGGGCTATACCTCGCTGCTGCCCAGCAAGGAGCACGAGCTACACCTGGCGCGGCTGGCGGTGCTGCCGGCGCAGCAGGGGCGGGGCGCCGGCCGCTTGCTGCTTGCCGACGCCATGTGCGCAGCGCGTGCCCAGGGCGCCCATCGGCTCGCGCTCAACACGCAACGCTCCAACCTGCGCTCGCAGCAGCTCTACGCGGCGGCGGGCTTCGTGGAAAGCGGGATCGAGCTGCCGGTCTACCTGCGCCGCCTGCCTAAATGAACCCGTACCCCTTTCCACACAAAGCGCCCGGCCGAGTCGACTCGGCCGGGCGTGCTGGTTGGCTGTAGGGAAGGGCTACTCCTCGAGGCCCTCGGGCAAGCCATTCGGGAATTCGGCCTCAATCGCAGCGGCAATGCGCTCGATGCGGTTACCTGGGTCCGGGTGGGTGCTCATGAATTCGGGCGGGCCGCCGGGGTTGGCCTCTTCCAGAATCTCCATCACGCGCATCAACGCGCGCGGGTCGTAGCCCGCATCAACCATAAAGCGCACGGCCAGCTGGTCTGATTCCAGCTCGTCGCTGCGGCTGTAGCGCATGTTCACCATCTGGCCGATCATGGCTGCCATGGCCGCCTGCGAGGTGCCGCCGGGGTTGCTGGGGTCATACGAGGCGAGCACCGCAGCGCCCGTCAGCCCCTCGATCAGCTGGCTCTTGGCAATCTGCTCAGCCGAATGGCGCGCGGCGACGTGGCCCACCTCGTGCGCCAGCACGCCCGCCAACTGCCCCTCCGTCTCGAGCAGCGAGTAGAGCGCCGCAGTCAGGAAGACCTGCCCACCCGGCAGCGCAAAGGCGTTCACCGTCTGCGGGTCGGCCAGCAGGTGGAAGTCGTACAAGTAGTCGGTGCGGTTCGCCGCCGACTGCTCGACGACGGCGCCGCCCACCTCATCCACAAAGGATTGCGCTTCGGGGTCCTGCGCTAGGCCGCCATGCATGCGCGCCATTTCGGGCGCCGCCGCCAGCCCCATGGCAATCTCCTGCTCGGGGCTGAGGCTGACGCGCTGCACCTCGCCGGTGACGGGGTTTTCGACGCGCGCCGTGCCAAAGAAGTAGCTGCCCAGCGCAATCAGCGCCAGCAGCAGGGCCAGCACCAAGCGTGGGCTGAAGAGCGAGCGCCTGCCGTAGCTGCGCCCGTACGCACCTCGATACATCGTTCCTCCTTGCCGGGCGCATCTCCCTCACGGCGCCCGTGGGGAAGTAACGTGCGGTTCGAGGTGGGAGTTCACCAGGAGTGATGCAACGAGGTTGGACGCATCTCGGCCAGGGTCGCTTCCGATTCGCCGATAGCGGCGATCAGCTTGTCGATGGCAGGCGTCGCTGCCTTGATCAGCCTCGCCTCTTCGGCGTCGATTAGGCCCATCTGCCAGACGTCATAGAGCACGACGGCAGCCAGCACGGCCACGGCGGTCAACGCCCACTGCAGGCTATCGCCTGCGAGACAAGCCAGCCCGATGACGCCGCCAATCCCATAGACGCCTAACATCAGCTGTCGCCAGTCACTTCGCTTCTTCTTGATCACACGCTTCTTCGCGTCCAGCTCTGCCGTGAGGGCGGCAAGCTTCGTGCGCTCGTCGTACAGCGTCTGCTCGACGAGCGGCCGCGCAAGCATGGCGTTGTATCGCGTCGAGCGGTCGACCTGCTCCTTGAGCGCGCTGAGCCCCTCGGCAAGCACACGCTCAAGACCACTGACGGTAAAGGCGCCCTCCTGCTCCTGCTCGGCGCGAATGCCCTGCGTAAAGAGCGCGAACTCCGATGGGGTGAGGGCGTAGTAAAGGGTGGAGCCGCAATGTCCGCAAACGAGAGTGCCGCGCGGCTCAGCAACGGGCGGCAGCGGTGCACCACATTGAGCGCAGGTGAGAGTAAGTTTGACGGGCATGGCAGACGCTCCTCAGGGTCAGGTCGATCTGCAATGAATTCCGGCCGTGCGGCCGAAGCGCGACAGAGTGGGCGGGATCTCTACGTCACACGCACCACGCGGCCGCCGGTCATGGCCACCAGCTCGTCGGGGGTCAGGGGGAAGACGGCGTTGGGGTGGCCGGCGGCGGCCCAGATTGCAGCGTGCTGCCACAGATCGGCGTCGATCCAGGTCTGCAGCGGGTGGGCGTGGCCCAAGGGTGGCACACCGCCAATGACAAAGCCTGTCTGCTCGCGCACAAAGTCGGCGTCGGGGCGCTCGAGTGGGCAGCCCACCAGCGCCTCAAGCGCCTTGACGTTGACGCGGTTGGCGCCGCCCGCAATCACCAGTAGGGCTTGCCCGGCGTCCGGCCCCGCGCCGCCGGTGCGGAAGACAAGAGACTTGGCGATCTGCGCCACCTCGCAGTCCACGGCCGCCGCAGCTTCAGCCGCGGTGCGCGTCGAATCGGCCAACTCGACCACCTGGTTGGCAAAGCCACGCGCCGCCAGCGCATCCTGCACCCGCTGCGCACTCGCCTTCAGCCCCACGTCCCCACCCCCTCGAGCCAGGCACGTCCTGCTGTCTTCTCGCTTCTCGACCCTCGCTCGCACGCAGCGTTACTCCACCCCAATCCCTCTCCCCTCCACCACCTCCCCCACGCGCCACGCCTGCTGCTCGCGCGCCGCGCAAGCGTCCAGAAAGCGCGCTTCGTGGGCGGTGGGCACGGCGAGCAGCAGCCCGCCGCTGGTCTCCGCCTCCCAAAGCACCGTGCGCAGCCAGCCGGGCACCTGCTCGGCAAAGCGCACGTCGGTGTAGTATTTGGGGTTGCGGCGCGAGGCGCTGGTGGTGTAGCGCGCCGCCACGTAGCTTTCGACGCCGGGCAGCAGCGGGACCGCCGTCGCTTCGAAGCGCAGCCCTGCACCAGCCGCCGCAAAGGTCGCTGCCGCCATCTCGCTGGCGTGGCCCAGCAGCCCATAGCCGGTGATGTCGGTGGCGCCGCGCACCTGGGCCGCCTGTGCTGCCTGGGCAGCGGCGCGGTTTGGCCGCTGCATCGAGGCGACGGCGGCGGCATAGTGCTCGGGGGCCAGATCCGGGCGGCCGGCGGCCAGACGGGCGGAGCGGGCCTCGGCGCTTTCGCCGGCGCCCGTGTTCTTGCCGGCGGTGGTGAGGATGCCGGTGCCCAGCGGCTTGGTGAGGTAGAGTCGATCGCCCGGGCGGCCGCCACCCTTGGTCATCACCTTGTCGGGGTGGATGAGGCCGGTGACGCTGAGTCCGTAGAAGGGTTCGGGCGCCGTGAGGGTGTGGCCGCCCACGATCGCCGCGCCCACGGCGCGCACGGCGTCGGCGCCGCCGGCTAGGATGTCTGCAATGATCTCCGCGTCCAGCCCGTCGGCAAAGCCGGCGATGTTGAGGGCAAAGAGCACCTCGCCGCCCATGGCCCAGACGTCGCTCATGGCGTTGGTAGCGGCAATGTAGCCAAAGGTGTAGGCGTCATCGACCACCGGCGAGAAGAAGTCGGTGGTGGCAATCAGGGCGCGCGACTCGTCCAGCCGGAAGACGGCGGCGTCATCCGGTGCGCCCAGCCCCACCAGCACGTGCGGGTAGACTTCGGGCGGGAAACGTTCAGCAAGCTGCCGCACAACGTGCGACAAAGCTCCGGCGTGGAGCTTGGACGCTCAGCCGGCGCAGGCGACGAGCGAGGTCAGCGGGATTCTGGGCATGGTGTTCCGTAGCGAAGCGAGAAGTGAGCCGTTTCGGATCGAGAAGCGAGAAGCGAGAATCGAGAAGGGTGCTCCCGGCGCTTGGGCCGTCTTCTCGCTTCTCGATTCTCGCTTCTCGCTCTCTTTACTCGACGTAGTTCGCCCAGCGCTGCTCGGCACGCTGGAGCTTGGGGCGCAGGGCCATTTCGATTGCCAGGTCGGCCATCGCCTTCACCGCCCACTCAAAGTAGTGGGGCGTGATGCTGTTGATGTCCATATCGGGTGCGGGGTTCATGAAGTCGATTGCATAGGGCACGTTGTCGCGCACGGCGAACTCGATGCTGTTCATGTCGTAGCCCATCACCCGGTTGATCTTGCGCGCATCTTCCACAATGCGCGTGCCCAGCTCCGAGCTCAGATGGTCGTGCTCCACCTGATAGCGCCGGTTGCGCGGGTCGTACTTGATGGGCATGATGTTCTCTTGCCCCACGCAGATGCAGCGCACAAACTGCTCAAACTCGATGAACTCCTGCAGCACCATGCAGAGCGTGCCGGTTTCGTTGTAGGCCTGGATCAGCTCGTCCACCGTGTTCACCTTGTAGACGTTCTTCCAGCCGCCGCCCCATGCGTCCTTCAGGATCGCCGGCAGCCCCACATACTGCACAATCGCGTCCCAGTCCAGCGGGTAGACAAGGTTGCGCAGGCTCTCGCTCACCACCCCTTCGGGATAGCTCTTCATGGGCAGCACAATCGTCTTCGGCGAATCGAGCCCCATCTTCGTGATCAGGCTGGCGCCAAAGAACTTGTCGTCGGCGCTCCACCAGAAGGGGTTGTTGATGCAGTAGGCGCCCTGCAACATCGCGTTCTTCAGATAAGCGCGATAGTAGGGAATCTCGTGGCTGATGCGGTCGATGAGCACGGCGTACTCCACCGGCTCGTTCATGCGCGTGCCGCCAAGCTTGGCGTATTCGGCCACCACGCCGGCGTTGCGGCGGTTCACCTCGTCCAGAAAGGCGGGCGGGAAGCTCCACTCGCGCCCGACGATCAGGCCAACCTTCTTCACTCCCTCTGTTCCTGCCGTCATGGGGCTTCCCTCGTCTCTGATTGCGGGGAGCGGTTTGCCTCTCCCCGTAGGTCGGCGGCCGTACGCAACGGCCGCCTGATGCTCAGTCCGAACCCGAAATGTAGCTACGCACCATCTGCGCCCAATAGGGCCAGTCGTGCGACCAGCCGTCCCATTCGCGGAAGGCGTGCCAGATGCCCCGCTGCCAGAGCGCGCTGCTGAAGCGGCGGTTGTCGGCGATGTTGGGGTCGTCGCGGCCCACGGCGATGATGATGTCCATGCGGCGCAGCGCATCAAGCTGCGCGCCGTCGGGCAGGTTGGCGATGAAGTGGCTGGGCGTATTGAGGTAGACCTGCTCGTTGTAGTAGCCGCCGAAGAAGCTGCTCATGTCGTACTTGCCGCTGCAGGCCAGCACGCGCCCAAACCAGAAGGGGTGGCGCATGGCGATGTTGACGGCGTGGTAGGCGCCAAAGGAGCAGCCATGGCTGATCATGAAGGGGTTGCTGTTCTTGGCGCGGCTCAGCGGCAGCACCTCGTTGAGCAGATACTCCTCGTACTGGATGTGACGCCAGATGCGCCAGCCGGGGTGGGCGTTCCAGTTGTAGAAGCTCTCGGCGTCCACGCTGTCGACGCAGTAGAGTTGGAGTCTGCCGCCGTCGATCATGTCGCCCAGGGCGTCCACCATGCCGCGGTCCTCGTATTCGAAGTAACGGCCCTGGCTGGTGGGGAAGACGAGCATGCGCGCCCCGGCGTGGCCGTGGACGAGCAGCTCCATGTCGCGGTGTAGGCGGGGACTGTACCACTTGTGGTATTCGCGGTGCATGCAAGCCGACCTGTCGGGGTTGGAGGCGCCGGTGCGCGGGTGCGTCTGCGCGCCGAAGAGGATACTGAACCTGTGGAGCGGCGGCGGTCTTGTGGAGCGGCGGCCGTACTATGGAGCGGCGGCCGTACTATGGAACGCTGGCCGTGGCCTGCGGCTAGTCCACCACCACCCGGCTGTGGGCGTCGCGGTAGCCGCTCTCGCAGCGCAGCCCCGATTCGCCGTCGACGTGCCAGCCGGCGCTGCCGTCGGGCCACGTCACCCAGAAGCGATAGGCGTAATCGCCGTCGGCCAGCGGCACGGCCAGATGCCACCAGTGGCCGCCGCCGACATCGGCGCGCGCCAGTTTCAGCGTGTCGGGCAGCCAGCCGTTGAAGCTGCCAACCAGGCTCACTTGGGCCGCGCCCGGCGCCAGCACGCCAAAGTAGACGGCGTGTGCGGCTTCGGCATGCGCCGGTTGATCGTCTTCGCTCGCCGCGGCCTGTGCGCGAGCCGGAGCGCTGGCCGACGCCGCCACCGACCCTGCCGCCGGGGCGGGTGCTGGGGCGGGTGCGATTGGTACTCTAATGCGTTCCACCCATTCCTGCAACTCGCTTCGTCGCATCACCTTGCCGCTGCGGGGCAGCCCCACCAGCGCGCCGCCCGCCGTGCGCAGCGCGAGCGAGACTGCAGCCGCCGGCTGCACCAGCCCATTGCCTGCCTGCTCGGCCGGCAGGTGGTAGAGCGGCAGCGCCGTCTCGCGCAGCAGCGTGCGCAGTTCCGCGGGCGACAGGTTGGGGTTGGCGTGCACCATCTGCGTTGCCAGCCCCGAAACGATCGCCGCCGAGACGCTGGTGCCGTCCACATGCTGGTGGTGGGCATCCACCCACTTGTGGGCGTTCATGCGCTTGCGCACGGCCTGCCACACCTCGCCCATCCACTCGCCGGTGGTCGCTTCCTCGTCGCCGGGCTCGTCGTGCAGCACGCGCTGCCAGTGCGCCAGCAGCGAATCGGCCTGCGCATCGCCGGCGCGCAGCGTTGCCCGCAGCCTGCTGATCGCCAGCGCCTCGCGCCAGACAAAGCTCACGGGCAGCAGCGGGCCGGGCACAAAGCGCCCAGTGGCCAGCAGCTCGGGCTTGCGCCGGCGGCCAAAGGGACCGCGCACCGTGCCCCACGTGTGGTGAAAGAGCCCCAGCCGTTCGACCGAATCGACACGCAGCGGGTCGAAGAGCCGGTTATCGTCTTCCACGGCGCCCACCGTCAGCACCGAAGGCGCCTGGGCCGGAGCCTTGAGCTCGGCCTTGGGCGTGTTGCCGGCAGCGGCCACCAGCAGCACGCCGCGCTCGTTCAGCCGTTCGGCGGCCAGGCAAACGGGGTTCTGCCGCCACTCCTGCGGAAAGTCGCCGCCGATGCTGATGTTGAGCACGCGCAGCCCCAGCCGCTCGCTGCGCCGCTCGGCCAGCAGCCACTCCAGGCCATGCAGGATGTCGCTCTCGGGAATGCGGCCGTCGCCCCGCCCGATCTTGATCGGCAGCAGCTGCGCCGCGGGCGCCAGTCCCCGGTAGCGGCCGCCGCTGAGGGCGCCGTTGCCGGCGGCGATCGTCGTCGTCATCTGTCCATGCCAGGCCACGCCCAGCCCATCCCACAGGTCGCTCTGGTCGAAGCCCCGCTCGGCGCGCGTGCCCGAGAGGTCGACGTAGTCGATGAAGCGCGGGCCAAGCGGCTCGAGCAGGGCGCGCCACTGGCGGGGCGTGAGGCGATCGAGCACGGCGCCGGCGGGCAGGGGGCTGCTGCAAAGGTCGGGGTGGGGATAGTAGCCGCTGTCGAGGAAGCCGAGGGTGACGCCCGCGCCGTCAAAGCGGCTGTAGTCGGGCAGCCGCTCGCTGATCGAGAGCACGCTCTCCTCGTCGGGGTGGTAGTAAGGGAAGGTGGTGTGTGGCTCGCTGCGCGTGTGCAGCGAAAAGCCGCTGCGGCCGTTGGCAAATTCGCACGCGGCGTCGGCGACGCAGGCAGGGCAGACGCCGGCCTCGGGCGTCCAGCCGGGCGCGCGGCGGGCCAGCAGGCGGGCAATGTGGGGGCGCAGGCCGACGGCCGCGGCGAGCAGACGCGCGTCGGCCGCCGCCCCGCAGAGGGGGCAGGCTTTCAACCGGCATCCCCTGCGCGCTTGCGGCGCACCTCGTCCCAGTCGACGCCGAAGCCGAAGCCGGGTTCGCCGGCGTCGGGGTTGCGAAAGACAAGCTGCAGCTCAAACTCCCGCCGCTCGATGGTCTCGGGCGTGCTGCTCATGCCGCGCGAGAGGGTGGCGACGACGCGATAGCTTTCGCCCGGGCGGCCGTTGCGCATGTGCAGGGTCGTCTCGGCACGCTGTTCGGCGTGCGCCATCATGAAGACGGCCGTGTTCTCGCTGCCATCGCGGTTGAAGATCGCGATCTCGATGTTGGGCGCCTCGTCCTGCACGGCGGTGAGCCAGACGCGCGTCCAGATGCGCTTGAGGTCGGGATAGGGGTAGAGGACGATGCGCTCGAAGCGCAGCTCTTCGTCCGCCCCAAAGAGGGGGATTTCCATAGGGTGACTGTCGCTCTGTGCTGTGCAGCATGTGAAGAGTGCGGCGCTAAGGGTGCGCCGTGCGCTGAAGAGGGGAGCCGGAGCCGGCACGGGAAGGAATGGGAGTCGAACCCACCGCAGCCGGACTTGACCGCCTGCCACCGATTTTGAAGACCGGGGCGCCCACCGGGGCACATTCCCCCCCAGCGGCGATGATAGCATGTGGGGGGACGGGGAACAAGGCGGAGCGAGACGCGGAGCGATCGAGAAGCGAGAAGCGAGAAGACAGCGCCGGGCGCTGGGGCTGTCTTCTCGCTTCTCGCTTCTCGCTTCTCGATCGCCTTAATCGGCCGGCGCGGCGGGGAGGAGGGCGAGGGTGACCTCCCAGGTGTGCCAGAGGGCGAGCGTGGCGTCTTCTGCCGCTGAACGCGTGCGCGGCGCGGCGCGACACAGGTGGTCCAGCAGCGCATCGAGCGGGCCGCCGCTGCGCACGGGCGCCGTGAGCCGCACCGGCCCCTGCAGCAGCGCCGGCAGTTGCAGCGCATCCCACGAGAGCGGCGCAGTGGACGCAAAGACCTTGAGCGTGAAGATCGCCCGCGCGGCGCCCGGTGGCAGCTCCGGCGTGCGCAGCTGCACCCCCAGCGTCGCGCCGGCGGCGAGCGCCTGGCGTGGCGTATCGTCGGGCACAATGCGGCGGATGCTCCAGTCGGGCAGCAGCGCCAGCACCGCAATGTAGAGCAAGCCGTCGCTGCGGTTGCGCAGCTGCAAGCCCACGCGCGCACCGGGCGCCGCCACCGGCAGCCCTGCCGCACCGGCGCCCGCACCCTCCCTCGACAGCGGCGTGGCCTGACCAAACGCCGCCGCGCTGTTGCGGCTGGGCTTGACGGCGAGCGGCGGCCCCACCTCCAGCGCGTCGCGCAGCGGAGCATCGGGGGCAAGGTTGCGCAGGGCGCGGATGCGGCGCACCAGCGCCAGATGTTCGAGTGCCTGGATCAGCCGTGCCGTCTCTCCGCCCGTCTCGCCCTCGACTGTGGGCACCCAGGCCAGCGGCTCGCCGCCGCCATCGCAGATCTGCACGCCGGACTGCGCGGCCCCATCGGCACCCACCGGCTGCGCCCAGACGCAAAAGTGGGCGTCGCGCGCCCGCGCCACCCGCAGCAGCGGCGAAGCGCCGGCCCGCAGCGCTGTCCGCAGCTTACCCATTCCAGCAAACACGCCCGCCTGCGCGGCGCCACCCTCTTCGTCGGCAAAGGCAACCAGGCGCGCGCGCGTGCCCTGCGCCGGCGGCGGGGCGGCGCCGTCGTCGAGTGCGGCCCACGCCGTCTCGAGCGTGGCCTCGGTAATCGTGGCGGGCTGCCCATCGTCGCCGTCGAGCAGGCGGACGCGTGCGCCTGGTCGCAGCCCCAGCGCCGCACCACCGTCGAGGCGCGCACGGGCCAGGTGACCTGCGGCCGCCGCCACGCTTTCGAGCACCAGCAGCGCCGGCGCAGTGACCAATTCCGCCGCAGCGCCGCCAAAGAGCGGCATCGCCACCGGGCCGGTCAGTTGCGGCGTCTGCTGCGGGTAGAGGTGGCGCACGCGCGCGGCGATCGCGTCAAAGCTTGCGGCCCACGAGCGGGCGGGCGCTTCATCCAGGGTGCGCAGGAAGGCCCACGTCAGCGCGCCGTGCCAGAGCGGCGCAGAGTTGCCCGCCGCAGCATCGGCAGAGGGCTGCGCCGTTTCGCGTGCCTTCTGCGTCTCGAGGCAGGCCGCCACCAGCAGCGCCGTGGAGGAAGCCGTGTCGCCGCGCGTGGATTTGCCCAGCAGCGTGGCGGCGGGGCGCGGGCGGGCGTCGGGCAGGCAGGCGCGCACGGCCGCTTCGCCGGTGCGACCTTCGGCGCGCGTGGCGCCGCCGGCGTGGCAGCAGTCGAGGAAGAGCACCAGCTGCGCACCCTTGGCCTCCACCTCGCCAATCAGCACGGCCAGCTCCTTGTCCAGCAGGTCCCAGCCGCCGGGGCTGCGGCTGTCCCACAGCACCAACGTCTCGTCGTAGCCGTCGCGCTCGGTGGGGTCGCTCGAGCGGGCGCGCGAGCCGTGACCGCTGAAGTGGAACCAGGCGGTATCGCCGGGCTCCACCTGCTGCACCAGGTGGCTGCGCCAGGCGCGAATGAAGGCGGCGCGTGTGGCCTCGCCGTCGACCAGAGTCAGCACGTGCGCTTCGGGCAGCAGGCCGCGGCGCAGCAGCGCGGTGCGCACGGCCAGCGCGTCGGCACGGCAGCCGCGCAGCGCAGGCACCGCCCCTTCAGTGGCGTACTGGTTGATGCCGACCAGCAGCGCAAACAAGCGGCTCATGGCAGCCTGTACTTTCGAGCAGGGCGCAGGAAAGAGGGGTCGCAAACGGGGGCGAAGCGTCAGTATAGGCGCTGAAAGCGGGGTAGACAAGCGTCCGGCGCGGCTTCTCCCTGCCCGTCGCAGAACCGTATTGCTCTGGACCCTTGCCGATCCTTGAGAGGTTTGGGAGGTCGTGATAGAGTGCGCCAGAAGTTCTGCGTGCAGCGCTGTTGCGCGCCGGATTTTGCGGCCCGCAGGCGGCCAGAGTGGTTGCGGCGCGCTAAAGTGTGGCTTACAATAAGGGCGGGAACATCGCCGCCTTCGCCAAAGGACCCATTCATGTTTGCGCGTCTGCCAGCCCCCAGTCTTCAAAGCCGTTCTGCGTCGCGCCGCGCGCTCGGCGCGCTCTTTGTGCTGGCGCTGGCTGCCGCCGGCTGCACGCCGCTGCAGCCGGGCGACACTGCGGAGTCTCTGCCGCCCGATTCCACGCCGGCGCCGGTTGCCACCGAGAGCGCTCCGGCCGAGAGCGCCCAAGGCAGCGGCGAGCCCGACGTGACGAGCGTCATCTCGGCCACGGCCCTACTCACGGCGCCGGTCGCACTCACCGCCACCGTGGTCGCCACCGAAGCCCCCGACGCCGCGATCGAGCCGGCCGCTGCCGAGCAGACTGGGCTTGCTGCCGGCGCCGCGCTCTCGGCCACACTGCCCATCTCCGGCAGCGCGGCGCTCACCGCAGCCGCTGCGCTGAGCAGTTCGGTACCGCTCACGCTTGCCTTTGCCAACGCACCGGTGGCGCTCAGCTTTCCCGACCTTGCGCTGACGGTGCCCGTGCAGCCCATGGGCTGGGAGCTGGTGCGCACAGAGACGGGGCGCACAACAGAGTGGCTGCTGCCCACCGAGGCCGCCGGCTGGCACCCCGGCAGCGCCGGCGCCGGCGAAGCTGGCAACATGATCATTTCGGGCAGCCAACTGCAGGGCGCGGCGGTCTTTGCGCCGCTGGCTCTGGGCGAGGTCAGCGTAGGCCAGGAGATTCTGCTGACGAGCGTCACGGGCGAAGAGTTTGCCTACACCGTGGTTGAACTTTCCGAGCCGCTGGCGCTGAACGGCGACGCCGACGCCGCGGCCGCGCTTGCCGACTATCTGCAGGCCGCGCCCACTGCCACCAGCCGCTTGACGCTGCTCACCGGCTGGCCTGACTTTACCACCACGCACCGTCTGGTTGTGGTGGCCGAGCGCCCCGCCGAGGCGCCCTGAGGAGGCAATGACGGCGACTCCCGTCGCGTCTTCCGGCCACGCGCGCCGGAGCCGGATGCGCCCACTCGACCCAGCGCAACCTCCCCTGCCCACCGGTCTGCAGCCGAACACCTTGCAGCCTGGGCAGCGCAGCGTGAACGCGCCGCTCTCCTGCTCGGTTGTCGTCCCCGTCTATAACGGCGCGGCGGTTATTTTGCGCTGCCTCAACGCGCTGGCCGCCCAGCAGCCGCCCGACCCCACGCTCGAGATCATCGTCGTCGACGACGGTTCGACCGACGGCACGGCGGCGGCGCTGGAGGCCTGGCGCGCCGCCCACCCGCACCTTCGCCTTCAAATCTACACGCAAGCCAATGCCGGCCCCGCCGCCGCCCGCAACCAGGGCGCACGCCTGGCCACCGGCGATCTGCTGCTGCTGACCGATGCCGACTGCATTCCCGCGCCAGGCTGGGTGCATGCCTTCCGTTCCGCCTTTGCCGGGGCCAACCCGCCCGATGCCGCCATGGGCGCCTATACCTCGGCGCAGCAGACGCCGGCGGCGCGCTTCTCCCAGCTCGAATTTGAGGAGCGCTACGCCCTCATGCAGCGGCGCGCCACGATCGATTTCGTCGCCACCTACTCGGCGGCCTACCGGCGCAGCGCCTTCCTCGCCGCCGGCGGCTTCGACAGCGCCTTTCGCCACGCGAACAACGAGGATGTGGAGCTCTCGTACCGGCTGGCGGCGCTGGGCAAGCGCTTGGTCTTTGTACCCGCCGCCACGGTGGAGCACGAGCACGACGCCACCTGGGCCGACTATCTGCGCACCAAGACCGGCCGCGGCTACTGGCGCGTCCTCGTCTACCGCCGCTTTCCAGGCAAGGGCGTCAAGGATTCGTACACGCCGCAGTTGATGAAGGTGCAGATGCCGCTGGCGCTGCTGGCGCTGTTGAGCCTAGGCGCCGCGCTGCTGGGGCGCACCCCGCGGCGGCTGGCGGGCGCGCTGCCCTTCCTGCTCAGCACCGTGCCAATGCTGCGCTTTGCCCTGCGGCAGCCCAACCCGGCCCTGCGTTCGGCCGCGCCCTGGGTGGTGTGGGGCAGCTTTGTGCGCGCGCTGGCCTTTGTGCTGGGCGTGGCCAAGGCGCTGCTGCAGGGAACTTCGCTTGCCACGCAGCGCGACGGCACACTCGCCCCTGCACCTGCGCGCAGCGAGGCCGCACCATGATGCGCCCGGCGCGGGCCACCGGCTACCTGGTGGCGCTCTTCGTGCTCGATATTCTGATCCCGCAGGTGGCACTGCAGGTGGCCATGCAGCTGCGCTACCTGCTGCCGCTGGGGCGCATTGTGCTGCCCGAGTGGGCGGCGCAGCTCTTCTATGCGCCCACGCTTTGGCTGCACCTTGTCGTCTTTGTGCTTTGGACGGCCAGCCTGATCTTCGCCTCGGCCTATACGCCCCGGCGCGTGGCCTTTTGGGGCGAGGAGATGCAGCGGCTGCTGGTGGGCCACACGGTGGCGGCGCTGCTGCTCGCCGGCGTGCTCTACCTGACCAAAGCCGAGCTCCCGCGCCTGACCTTCGTCTACTTCTACCTGCTGGCGCTGGTGCTGATGATCGGTGCGCGCCTGGCCCTGCGCGCCTGGCACTGGGTGCACAACAAGCCCGCCGTGCAGACGATGCGCCTGCTCGTCGCCGGCGACGGCCCCCCCGCCGAGACGATTGTGGAGCAGTTGCGCCGCTACAAGTGGCCCGGCCTCGAGCTGGCCGGTGCGCTGGCCGAGGGGGACACGGCAACCGTGGCCGGCCTGCCCGTGGTGGGCCGCCTGGCGGATGCCGAACAGATCATCGCCACCCAGCAGGCCGACGCCGTGGTGATTGCCTTGCGCCGCGACGCACACCACACGCTGGCGGCGCTGGTGGCCCGCCTGCACCGCCTTCCCGTGCGCCTCTACATCGTGCCCGACTACTTTGACCTTGCCTTCTTCGACGCCACCATCGAGCGGCTGGGCGTGGTGCCGTTGATTGGCCTGCGCGACCCGGCCATCGACGGCCTGCAGCGTATCCTCAAGCGGGTGATGGACATTTTGATCGCGGCGCTGCTGCTGCTGCTGCTCGCCCCCTTCCTGGGCGTGGTGGCGATCCTGATCAAGCTGGACGACGGCGGCCCCATCCTCTATCGCGCGCCGCGCGTGGGCGAAAACGGCCACCTCTTCCAGATGATCAAGTTCCGCTCGATGGTGGTGGGTGCAAACAAGCTGGAGGAGATCGCCGCCGCTTCGGTCGAGCGCAGCGTTGCCCACAAGAGTGCGCAGGACCCGCGCGTCACGCGCATGGGGCGCTGGATGCGGCGCTGGTCGATCGACGAGCTGCCGCAGTTGGTGAACGTGCTGCGCGGCGACATGAGCCTGGTTGGCCCCCGCCCCGAGCTGCCCTGGCTGACGGCGCAGTATGACGCCTGGCAGAACAAGCGCTTTGCCGTGCCGCAGGGGATGACCGGCTGGTGGCAGATCAACAGCCGCGAGGAGAACCCGATCACCTACGAGCACATCGAGGAAGACCTCTACTACGTGCAGAACTACAGCCTCTGGCTCGATATCCAGATCCTGTGGAAGACGGTTGCCGTCGTTGTGCGTGGCAAAGGCGCGGTGTGACAGAGATCGAGAAGCGAGAATCGAGAAGCGAGAGGAAGGCCGTGCGCCTGTTCGTTTCCCGGCGCTCCTGGATTGAAGAGGGAACCGGCGAAGGGCGCGGCAGCGAGTAAGGAAGCCACACAGATTCGGTTACCGATAGGCACCAGGTATTTGACTGACCGTTTGATGCGCCGCCCCACCGGCGCAGGACAGTTCCATTTTGGCCGCCGCCGGGCGCAACGGAGCACCCGGACGCGGCGCAGCGTTTCCATCCCATCTGCTCTCTTCACCGCCGCCCACATCGCCGCACTTTGGCAAGGACTCCGTGATGAACATGCAAGAGACCCCCACACAATCCCGCCGCACCCGGCCGCTCTGGCTCTATGCCGTGGTTGGCGCCTTCCTGCTGCTGGCCCTGACCGTGGGCATGCCGGCGTGGGCCAGCTCCACGCCCGAAGCGTGGCAGCAGGGCACAGTGCCTCCGCCGCCCACCGCCACCGCGACGCCCGAAGGGGATGACGATGACAGCCAGCCCTCGGCCACAGCTACGCCGGCTGCGGGGGGCGGGGCCGCTGCGCCCGCGCCCACGCCGGCCGGCACCCCCAGCCGCTACACTGGCGTCGTCAGCGCGCCGCGCCTGAACGTGCGCAGCGGGCCGGGCGTCGAGTTCGACGTGCTGGGCCGCCTGTTTGAAGGGGAAGAGGTGCAGATCCTCTTCCGCGACGAGCTTGGCGACTGGTGGTACACCTGCTGCATCAGCGGCACCACCACGTCGGGCTGGGTGAGCGCGCTCTTTGTGACGCCCGCGTTCGATGTTGCCGACGCGCTGACGCTGATCCCGCTCGCCGAGAACCTGGACGCCACCGGCGCCGAGAGCGCAGACGTGCAGGCCACGCTGGGCGTCACCAATGCCACCGTCTCCACCTTCCGCCTCAACCTGCGCAGCTCACCGTCGATTTCGGGCACCATCCTCGGCAAGCTCGACAACGGCACCGTCGTCACCGTGACTGCGCGCAACGAGGAGGGCGACTGGTGGTACGTCTGCTGCGCGCCCGACGGTGAGACCACCGGCTGGGTCGCCGCGCGCTTCCTCGAACCTGGCTTCCCGCGCGCTTCCGCAAGCGAGGTGATCCCGCTCTTTGGCGCCCAGGGGGTGGTGCTGCCCACGCCGACACCTGGCCCGCGCAGCACGCCGGCTGTTACACCGTCGGCGCCCACCACCGCCACTGAGGTTTCGGGCGTAGCGGCCGGCAATTCGCTGACCGAGACCGAGACCGGCGCGACCATCGAGACGACCGCCACGCTGGAGATCGAGGCCTCGCAGGCGCCCACGTTGGCCGTACAGGGCGCGCCGCTCGAACTGCGCTACGTGATCTCGAACACGGGCAGCGTCACCGCCAGCGCCGTCGAGCTGCGCAATGAGCTGCCCGAGAGCCTGGTGCTGAACCGGGGCACGGCTTCGAACGGGGCGCGCTTCACGGCGGCCCGCACCGAAACCGGCGCCGAACTCTTCGCCTTCCTGTGGCCCGAGATTGCGCCGGGCGACGTGATCACGGCCGGCGTCGTCGTCACCGTTTCGAGCACCCTGACCGACGGTCTGGTGATCGAGAACCTGGCGGCGCTTTCGGCCGAGAACGCGGCGGCGCAGACGGCGGTGCTCAACATTGGCCTGCCGCCGGCGGGCTCGCCCGACTTCCGCTGAGTTCCTGTGCCGGTGCGTAGCACCCCGCCGCAGCAGGCCGACGCTCGGCCCGCGCCCGTTGAACATCCAGTCGCCCCGGGAGTCCGCTCCCGGGGCGACCTTGCTTTGCCTCCCGCCCACACAGGGCCAATGAGCACAGGGCCAATGGGCACGGGGCCGGTGCACACGGGGCAGGTGCAGGCGGCAGCAAGGCCGACGGCGCTGGCGGCGCTCGCCTCTGCGCTGGGGCTGCTCACCCTCTACATTGCGGGCCTGGCGCCGGGGCTCACCTGGGCGCACCACGGCGCCGACGGCGGCGATCTGCTGGCCGCCGCCGCCACAAACGGCGTGCCGCACCCGCCGGGCTACCCGCTCTATACGCTGCTGCTGCAGGGCTGGCTGGCGGTGTGGGGGGCGCTGGCCCCGGCGAGCGACCTGGCATGGCGCGGCAACCTGCTCAGCGCCCTCTGCGCTGCCGCCGCCGTGGGCGTGACGGTGTGGACGCTGGCGCGCACCCCGCTGCCGGCGCACCTGGGCGGAGCGGCGCGCTGGCGGCCGATCTGGGCGGCGGCGGGCGGGCTGCTGTGGGGCTTGGCGCCGCTGCTCTGGAGCCAGGCGCTGCTCACCGAGGTCTACACACTGCACGCGCTGGGGGTGGCGCTGCTGGCGTGGGCGGCGCTGACACCCGGCTCCCCGGCGCGCCTGCTGCCGGGCTCGCTGCTCGCCACAGCCCACCACCCCACGCTGCTGCTGCTGCTCCCCGCAGCCTTCTATGCCGCCACCTTTGCCACGCCTGCGCGCGCGACCGGGAAATCTGCCATGGCCCGCGGCCGGCGCGTGGCGCTCTGGATGGGGCTGGGGCTGGCGCTGGGGGCGCTCTTCCACCTGCGCACGCCGCTGGTGGCCGGCGCCGCGCCGCCGATCAACTGGGGCTTTGCCGACAACTGGACGGGCTTCTGGTGGCTGGTGAGCGGCGCGGCCTATCGCGCCAACCTGCTGCTGGGCGGCCCCGGCGTGATGCTGGCGCGGCTGGGGGCGTGGCTGGGCACGCTGCTGCGCGAGCTGGCGTGGGTAGGGGTGCTGCCCATGCTGGTGGGGCTGGCCGCGCTCGACGCCCAGGCGCCCCGCCTGCGCACGGCCGGCCTGCTCTGGTTTGTGCCGCTGAGTCTCTACACGGTTGCCTTCTACACGCGTGACAACGAAGTCAACATGCTCGGCGCAAGCTGGATGCTCGCGTTCTGGGTGAGCGTGGGGCTGGGGCGCAGCGCCGTCTGGCTGGGCGCGCGCCGGCCGCAGCCGGCGCGCGCGCTGCAGGGCGCGCTCGCCGGAACTGCGGCGGCGGGGCTGCTGGCGTTGGCGCTGCTACGTGCGCCCACCCTTTCGCTGGCCGGCGAAGGTGAAGCGCGCCCCTTCCTGGCAGGCGCCGCAAGCGTGCTGGCCGAGCAGCCAAATGCAATTGTCATCAGCCGTTCCGACGCCGAAACCTTTGCGTTGTGGTATGGTATCTACGCCGCGCCGGAGCTGCCACCCACCCTGCTGCCCATCAACGATTCGCTCTTCCAATTCGACTGGTACCGGCGCTTGCAGGCGGTGCGCAACCCGGAGCTGCCGGGCGCCGACCTCTCGGCGCAGGCGATTGTGGCCGCCAACGCCGGCGCCCGCCCGATCTACTTTGCCGAACCGCTCGAATGGGCGGCCGGCGGGCTGGTTGCCGAGCCGCCGCTCTGGCGCTACGAACCCGCCGCAGCAGCCGCAGCCGCCCTGCCCACAGCGCCCGCGCCGGTAGCACTGCATGCGCTCACTCCCTGACGACCACAAGCACCCACCGCTCGCCCCGCCCATGGCCAATTCGTCCCTCCAGCCCACACCTTCTACACCCGCCGGCGCTCCGCAAAGGGCCGCACGCCGGCGCAAGCGGTCGCCCTGGCGCATCGTGCTGTGGACGCTGCTGGCGCTGATCGCAATCCCGCTGGCTGTGCTGCTGGTGCTGGGCGTGCGTGTGGCGATTCCAGGCTACGCCGGCTATCGGGCCGCCCAGAGCCTGCTGGATCAGAGCCAGGGCGGCATGCAGAGCCTGGACCCGGCGGCGCTGACCCAATCCCTGGGCCAGGCCGACGCCGCGCTCGACGCCGTGGCCGCCAACCTGCAGCCGCTCCACCCCCTGTTGCGCTCGCTCGATTTTGTACCCACATGGGGCGGCACCCTCGCCGCCGCGCCCGAGCTGCTGGCCGTGGCCCAGCCGCTAAGTGATCTGGTGGACGAGGTCGCACCCCTGCTGGATGAGACGCTGGGCGAAGAAGAGCTGATCGCCCGCGCCGCCTCCTTTGCCACCGCGCTGGCAGCGGACCCTGCGCGAATGGAGCGTGTGGCCGACCACGCCCGCGCCGCTTCGGCCGCGCTCGAACAGGTGGATACCGGCACGCTGCACCCACAGATCGGCGCCCGCCTTGCGGTGGTGGCGCCTCTGCTTGCCCGCCTGCCCGAACTGCTGCCGGCGGTGGGGGGGCTGCCCACGCTGCTGGGCATGGATGAGCCGCACACCCTGCTGCTGCTGGTGCAGAACAACCACGAGCTGCGCCCCACCGGCGGCTTCCTCACCGCCGCCGGCCAGGTCACGCTCGATCGGGGCCAGGTGACCGACCTGCAGTTCAGCGACAGCTACGCCATCTTCCGCTACGGCAACGACTATCCGCCCGCGCCGCCGGCCATGCAGCGCTTCATGGCGCTCCCCTACCTCACCTTCCGCGACGCCAACTGGTCGCCCGATTTGCCCACCTCGGCCCAGATCGCCGGCGCGCTCTACACACAGGATACAGGGCTGACCTACGACAGCGTCGTCACGGTTGACCTCGACGCAGTGGCGCTGATCATTGACGCGCTCAGCCCGCTGCAGATCGAGGGCGTGGCCGAGGCGGTTACCGGCGACAACATCCTGGCGATCATGAAGGAGCTCTGGGCACGCCCGGCCGATGCCGACGTCGCCCTGGAGGAAGACGTGGGCAGCTGGTGGCGCGAGCGCAAGACCTTTATCCCCAAGCTGGCGCAGGCCGCGCTGCAGAAGGCAATGGGCGGGAGCGAGCCGCTGCTGCTGGCCACCGCTGTGCTCGCTGCGCTGGACGCACGCAGCCTGCAGCTGGTGGTGGACGAGGCTGCCGTGGCGGCGGTGATGGCGGCCGAGCACTGGGACGGCAGCCTGCAGCCCGGCGCCGAAGGCAGCGACTACCTGGCGCTGGTCGATACGAACATGGGCTTCAACAAGGCCGACGCCGCAGTGACACGCACGCTGGCCTACACGCTCACGCTGCCCAGCGAGGCGGGCGGTCGCGCGCTGGCCGAAGTCAGCGTCACCTACACCCACCCGATCACCACGCCCGACCCCGGCTGCGACCAGACGCCCCGCTACGGCACCCGCTACGACGACATGGTGGCCCGCTGTTACTTCGTCTACCCCCGCCTCTTTGTGCCTGGCGGCAGCACGCTGATCGATGTGACGGGCGTGCCGAGCGACACGGTCTCGTCGCAGCGGGGCGAGCAGGGGACGCAGGTCTTTTCGGGCTTTTTGACGCTGCCCACCAACTCCAGCGCCACCGTCACCTGGCGCTACGAGCTGGCCGAAGATGTGCTGCTGACGCCCGACGCCTATCGGCTGGTGGTGCAGCGCCAGGCAGGCACCCGACCGCTGCCGCTTACCCTTGCCGCCGGCGACCGCAGCGAAACGCTTGTGCTCGAGCAGGGCCGCCTGGTTTGGGGCGCACCCGAGTAGCGCAGCCATGCTTCAATTCAGAATGAACAGCGCCCCGGCGGACGATTCCCGCCGGGGCGCTCTGTTTCCTGTAAGGACACTCAAGTGGCCGTTCGCTGTGTCTCTTCTTGTCACCCTGTGCGCCGATTGCAGCTCTGCGTCAGTTGTGGCCGGAGTGCTGCATCAGCTCCAGCAGCGCAGGGAGCACCGCGCCGGCCTTGCCCTTTAGGAAGTGGTGGGCGGCGCTGGTTACTTCGCTCGGCGTGACGTTGACCTCGACCACAGTCGCGCCGGCGTTGCGCGCCACTTCGGGCAGGGCAGCGGCGGGCATCACCACGCCGCTGGTGCCCACCACCAGAAAGAGGTCGCACGCCCGCGCCGCCTGCCAAACCGTCTGCAGCATACCGTCGGGCAGCATCTCGCCAAACCAGACGACGCCCGGCCGCACCAGTGCGCCGCAGGTTAGGCAGCTGGGCGGCGTCACGCTGTGCTGCTCGTCGCTCGTCAGCAGGTGGGGGCGTTTGCAGCGCTGGCAGCGAAAGGAGTTCAGGCTGCCGTGCAGGTGGAGCACGGCGCGGCTGCCGGCGCGCTCGTGCAGGTCGTCGATATTCTGCGTCGCCAGCGTCAGCTGCGGTGTGTTGACGGCAAGCGCCGCCAGCGCCTGGTGGCCGCGATTGGGCTGCGCCTGCAGCAAGCCGCGGTAGCGCTCCATGTACCAGCGCCACACCAGCCCCGGGTCGCGCGCGAAGCCCTCGGGCGAGGCGAGCGCTTCGGGGTCAAACTGGCTCCAGTAGCCGAGCCGGGCATCGCGAAAGGTTGCAATGCCCGACTCGGCGCTGATGCCTGCACCCGTCAACACCACCACGCGCTGCGCCTGTGCCAGCAGTCGCGCCACTTCGGCCAGTTGTTCCTGCGCTTCAGGTGCGGTGGTCATGTGATGGGGATACGCCGGATAGCCGGCGTCCTGGTCGAAAACTGCTAGAGGCTGTTAGGTACTTTGACGTGCGGTGTATGCTGGCTGCATGGACACATCACAACCAACATCACGCAAACCATATCCGACGGACGTATCAGATGAGGAATGGGCATTTGCCGCTCCCTACCTTACCTTGATGAAGGAAGATGCACCCCAGCGTAAGCACCCGCTGCGAGAACTATTCAACGGGCTACGCTACGTTGCCAGAGGTGGCATCTCGTGGCGCATGATCCCGAACGATCTGCCGCCGTGGCATGCGGTCTACGAGCAGACGAAGCGTTGGATCGCAGCCGGCGTCTTCGAGATGATGGTGCATGATCTGCGCGAACTCTTGCGTCTGGCAGCGGGACGCAAGCAGAAGCCATCGGCAGCGATTCTCGACAGTCGTACGCTGCAGTCGACGCCAGAGAGCGGTAGCCGTGCTGGCTACGACGGCGCCAAGCGCAAGAAAGGCACCAAAGCGCACATGGCGGTCGATACACTCGGTTACTTGCTTGCCCTGCATGTCACGTCGGCAGACGAACAAGACCGGGCACAGGTTGGCGAACTGGCAAAGCAGGTGCAGGAAGTCACAGGCCAGTCAGTTGAAGTCGCCTATGTCGACCAGGGCTACACCGGTGACAAACCCGCACAAGCAGCCGCAGCGCATGGCATCGAACTCGTCGTCGTCAAGTTGCCAGAGGCCAAGAAGGGCTTCGTCCTCCTACCCAGACGTTGGGTTGTCGAACGCTCATTCGCTTGGGCCACCCGCTTCAGACGCCTGGCAAAGGACTATGAGCGCCTCCCTGAAACCGTCGCCGGACTCCACTTTCTGGTCTTCGCGATCCTGATGCTCAAGAACTATGTTGCCGCCATCTCCCAAAGTACCTAACACGCTCTAGAGGCGGTGCCGGCGAGTCAGCGTATGGAGGCGCTTGCGGTGCTGGTGCTGCTGGTGGGCGCCATTCAGCTGCTGGCGGGGCTCTTCCGGCTGGGCTTTATCCTTCGCTTTGTCTCCAACGCGGTGATGACCGGCTTTCTCAATGGCGTTGCCGTGCTCATCGTTCTGGGCCAACTGCCTGATCTGACGGGCTACCGCAGCGCGTTCTCGAACAGTGTGGTGCGCACGCTCGACCTGTTGCTGAATTTGGCGCGCGTGGATCTGTCCACCACCGCGGTGGGCGTGCTGACGCTGGCGCTAATTGTGGCGCTGCTGGCAACGCGGTTGCGGCGCTTTGCCTTCCTCATCGCTGTGGCCACCACCACGCTGCTGTTGGCGTTGGCAACCCTGCCGCAGCTCGGCACAGATGCGCTCTTCGCTGCGGTGCAAACTGTGGGCGACGTTGCGGATATCCCGCGCGCGCTACCCCGGCTGGTGGCGCCTGATCCGTCGTATGTGCCGGTCCTGCTGGTGCCGGCGCTCTCGGTTGCGATTATCGGCCTGATTCAGGGCGCGGGAGTCAGCCAGGGTACGCCAAATACGGACGGCCGGTTTCCCAACGTGTCGCACGACTTTCTGGGCCAGGGGATGGCCAATCTGGCCACCGGCCTGGTGGGCGCCCCACCGGCGGGCGGCTCCATCTCGGGCACGGCGCTGATCCTAGGGGCTGGCGCACGTTCGCGCTGGACCAACCTGTTTGCCGGCCTCTTTGTCGCCCTGATTGTGCTGCTCGCTGCGCCGCTGGTTGAGCGGGTGCCGATGCCTGCGCTGGCCGCGCTGTTGATTGTGGCCGGGTTTCAGGGGCTGCGCGTGGAACAGGCGGTGCTTGCGTGGAAAACCAGCCCCATTACGGCGGCGGTGATGATCCTGACGTTCGTCGCCACGCTCTCTCTTCCGCTCCCCTATGCCGTGCTGCTGGGCGTGGCGCTGAGCATTGTGCTGCATGTTGTGCGCTCCTCCACCACGCTGCGCATCACCGAGTGGGCGCTGCAGCCAAACGGTTTCCCCATTGAGCAGGCAGCGCCCGCCGAAGCACAGAGTGCGCGCTTTACGCTGTTGGCTGTATACGGCAGCCTCTTCTTTGCCGCCGCAAGCAGTTTCGAGGCAATGCTGCCCAAGGTGGACAAGTCGAACCGAGCGGTGATTGCGATCATTCTGCGCGGCGAAATGGAGATCGGCAGCACCTTTGTCAATGTGATTCAACGCTACGCCGCGGCGCTCAAAGACCGCAACGGCCGGCTGATGCTGGTGGGGGTTGACCCGGCGCTGCGCGACCAGTTGGCGCGTACGGGTCTGCTGGCGATTTTGGGCCCAGACAACATTTTCCTCGCTACGCCTCAGATCGGCGCCGCGGCGAACCAGGCCGCCGCCGAAGCCGCGCGCTGGCTTGCAGAGCCCTGATTCCTCGCTCTCAAGAACTGCTCGCAGCAAAGGAAACCGCCGCCCGTCGATCAATTGACGGGCGGCGGTCTTCTTTGCTGCGAGTCTGTGGCGACGCCGTGAATTGAACACGGGACCTAGGGATTATGAAGCCCTCGCTCTAACCGTCTGAGCTACGTCGCCGAACGAGTGTCCATTGTACGGCGTCTGCTGCCCTTCGGTCAAATTCCGGGCCGACGACCGGCGCAGCTTCCCCGCGAGTATCCCCACTTCCCTGCAAACAATCTGCCCCGTAACGCACGCCGTAACGTTTAGACGACGCCTGCTCTATAGACTGAAGCCATCGCCCTACCCCGATGGGCGAGAACGCTCTGCCACGCGAGCCGGCGCAGTATCGGGCTGGACGCCCGCGGGGTGGACGAGACAGGGGCATCAGCGATGGTCAGTCGCCACGATCGAACACACACTGCATCCACAGCGCCACCTGCGGCGCGCGCCCCCACCGTGGGCGATGCGGCTGTGGATGGCCTGCTGGCGGGGCTGGGCGCCGGCGCCGCAATGCTGCTCGCGCTGGCCGCCTTCAGCCTGCTGCGCGGGGAGAGCTTCGCCGGCCTGCTCACCGCCGGCGCGGGGCCCAAGGTTCTGCCCGGTTCGCCCGTGCTCAATGCCCTGCTCGCCCAGGCAACTCTCAGCGCGCTCGGCGGCCTGCTCTGGAGCGTGCTGGTATGGCTCGCCGCGCCCCACCTGCGCGCGCGCCTCTGGATGGCAATCCTCTTCGGCGCCCTCTTTACGTTTGCCTTAAGGCTCGTTCTCGGCCAAAATAGCGCCTGGCCCGCCGTGCCCGTGCTGCTCTGGCCCGCCGCCCACCTTGTCTATGGCCTGGCGCTGGGGCTGATCTCCAGGAGCCAGGCAGCCGAGTACAGGCAGAGCCGCCCGTAGCACGCGCCTGTCCAGCTTCCACCGGTCGCGCACGCTCGCTTCTCCATCCAGCCCGTCACCCCTGTGGGACCGAACTCCCGTGCCCGATACCGTTCAATCCCGCCCAGCGCAGGCGCTCCACCCAGCTTTGGTGGCGAAACCTGCCGCCGCGCAGCGCGACGCGCCTGCTCAGCAGACGCTCTACCTGGTGACCGCGCTCGCCCTGCTCTACCTGCTGCTCGTCGGCGCCGCTTTCTACATTGCCACGCTGCTGCCGCGCGCAAGCCGTGATCTCTTCCTGGGGCCGCTGGCAATTGCGTTCGGCGTCCACCTTGTTGCTGGGCTGGTGATCCTTGGCTCGCGCAGCACACGCGCCGGCGCCCGCCGCATCGGCTGGCTCATGGTCACAACCGGTCTCTGCGCCGCGCTCTACATCTTCGCCCTCAATTACTCGACGCTGGCCTACGTCACACAGACGCGCCCGCCGGGCATCATGCTCAGCGACTGGTTCCTGCAGTGGGGCTGGCTTGGCTACGCGTGGACGCTGGGGCTGGCGCTGCCGCTCTTCTACCCTACCGGGCGCATCCCCTCACCCCGCTGGGCGCCGCTCTGGTGGCTCTCGCTGGCCCTGCTCGTCGCGCTCTGGTTCTCGGCGGCCTTCGGTATCAGCGTGCTCGAGGGGCTAACGCCCATCCCCAACCCCTTCGCCATCCAGAGCTGGCCCTGGCTGAGCGAGATGACGAACCGGCTCGACGCCTCGCTCAACGTCGTGGCAACGCTGACGCTCTTCTCCGTCTTCTTCCGCTACCGCAGCGCCGGCGCCGAAGTGCGCGCCCAGATGCGCTGGCTGCTCTACCTGGCCGCCGTCTTTGCCGGCTATTCGCTCATCCTGCTCACCATGAACCTGCTCGGCCTGCCCGAGATTCCGCCAAACATCAGCACCGGCATCTATGCCACCTGGGTCGCACTGGTGGGGAGCGCCGTTGCGCTGGCCATCGTGCGCTACCGCCTCTTCGACATCGACTTCCTGATCCGGCGCACGCTCGTCTACGCCATCGTCACCGCGCTGCTCGCCCTCGTCTACCTGGGCGCCGTACTCCTGCTGCAAACCCTCACCATCCGCATCACCGGCCAGGCCAGCGATGTGGCCATTGCGCTCTCCACGCTCGCGATTGCCGCCCTCTTCAACCCGCTGCGCCGCCGCGTACAGAGCTGGATCGACCGCCGCTTCTACCGCAGTCGCTACGACGCCCAGCGCATCCTGGCCGACTTCGCCGCCATCGCCCAAGACGAGCCGGACCTCGCGCGCCTGACCGACGAGCTGCTGCGCGCCATCTCGGACACGATGCACCCCACCACCGCCGACGTCTGGCTGAGCAAGGGCCACGGGCTACCTGCCGAGCAGGCGCCCCTGGCCGAGCCGACCCAACCCGCTTGAGCCTGTTTCGCGCGCCTTCAGCGGCGGGCGGGCACCCCGGTGTGCTGCAGCACGTTTGGGTTCCGTAGTGCGCGACACAGCATTCGCATCCCACCTGTTGTATACCCAATGTGGGCGACCGATTCGCCCCCAGTTCCAGGCAGCAGCCCTGTGGAGAGAGTTCCCATGCACCCCCACCCTGCAGCACAAGAGCACGCGCAGCAGAATGGACCCGAGCACTTTACCGCGATTGTGATTGGCAGCGGGCCCGCAGGCTACACCTGCGCCGTGCGCCTGACACAGCTTGGCGCCAAGGTTGCCGTGGTCGAGCGCGACTACGTCGGCGGCATCTGCACCAACTGGGGCTGCACGCCCAGCAAGAGCATGATCGAATCGGCCAAGATCGCGCGCGTGGTGGACGAAGCCGCCCGCTACGGCATCCACGTGCCCAGCTACACCATCAACTTCGCCGAAGTCGCCGCCCGCCGCGACCAGGTGATCGAAGCGGCACGCAACGAAATCATCGAGCTGCTGCACCACTACGGCGTCACTCTCTACCAGGGCGAAGGGCGCATCCTGGGGCCGGGGCGCGTGCAGGTGCGCGGCGGCAAGCTCGACCCCGATGGCGAGCGCATGCACTACACCGGCGAAGAGGTGGAGCTGCGTGCCAACCACATCGTCATCGGCAGCGGCTCGGCGCCGATCATCCCCGACTTTGTCGACAAGCACGACCCCACGGTCGTCAGCAGCAACCGGCTGATCACCATTCGCGAACTGCCGCAGAAGCTCACCATCATCGGCGGCGGCGTGATTGGCCTCGAATTCGCCACCATCTTCTCGAACATGGGCACACAGGTGACTGTGGTCGAGTTTCTTGACCGCGTGCTCGCCACGCTCGACGGCGAAATCTCGGCCGAGATCACCCGTCAGATGGAGCGCAAGGGGGTCACCGTGCTCACCGGTTGCGAAGTGACGGCAGTGGCCGACGGCAAGGTGCAGGCCACGCGCCGCGCCACCGGCGAGCCGTTGGCGCTGGAGGGCGACGCCGTGCTGATTTCGATTGGGCGGCGGCCCGTGCTGCACGAGGAGCAATATACGGCGGCGGGGATCGCCTTTGGCCGCAAGGGGATCGAGGTTGACGACCACCTGCGCACCACAGCGCCGGGCATCTGGGCGATTGGCGACGTGACGGGGCGCTCGATTCTGGCCCATGTGGGCATTCAGCAGGGGATTGTGGCGGCCGAGAATATCATGGCCGCGCCGCAGACGCAGCTGCGCGCCATGGATTACCGCGTGGTGCCGGCCGTCGTCTACTCGATTCCCGAGGTGGCGGCGGTGGGCCAGTTGCCCAGCGACATGACCGGCGTTCAGAGCTTCCGCGCCCCCTTCAGCGCCAACCTGCGTGCGCGCATCGAAGCCTACGACGATGGCTTCGTCAAGATCTGGGTTCAGGATGGCAAGCTGCTGGCGGCGCAGGCGCTGGGCTACAATGTATCGGAGATGATCCAGGAGCTGGCCAACATGGTGGCGCTGGGCACACCGCTCAACGACGTGGCGACCATCATCCACGCCCACCCCACCTACTCCGAGATCACGCGCACTGTGCTGGAGCTGGCGCTGGGCAAGGCCATCGAGCTCTACACGCCGGCGCCTGCAGCCGAAGTTGAGCAGTCCGCAGCTGAGCAGTCCGCAACCGACTTGTTGCCCGCAGACTAACGAACCAGTCTGCGCCCACTCCCTCCCCGGGGGTTCTTATGCAACTCTTCTCGTCGTTGGTTGGAGACAGACGCAGCGCCCCGGCGGCGGAGCAACGGCCGGCCGCTCCAGGTGTGGCCGAAGAGGCCGCGCCCGCGCTGGGGCTTGCTGCCGCCGGCGCCGACGTCCCGATTGCGCCTGACGACCCGCTGCTCGCCTACCTTGCGCAGAGCGGCCTGCCCGCTGACGTCGACATGCTGCGCCTCGATTCGCCTGCGCTCGAGCAGTTGCGCGCGGCCGGGATCAAGCTGCTGGTGCCGCTGGTAAACCAGGGCGAACTGCTGGGCATTATCCGCATGGGGCCGCGCCGCAGCGAACAGGAGTACTCGAGCGACGACCGCCGTCTGCTGGCCGAGCTGGCCGGCCGCGCCGCGCCTTCGGTGCGCGTGGCCCAGCTTGTACGCCAGCAGGAGCTCGCCGCCCGCGAGCGCGAATGGCTCGCCGCCGAGATGCGCGTTGCCCGCCACATTCAAGAGACCTTGCTGCCCAAGACGCTGCCTAGCCCAAGCGGCTATGCCATCTCGGCCTACTGGCAGCCGGCGCGCGCAGTGGGGGGCGACTTCTACGACTTTATCGAGTTCGATGACGGCACGCTGGCCCTGATCGTCGGCGACGTGACCGACAAGGGCGTTCCAGCCGCGCTTGTGATGTCCACCACGCGCACCGTGCTGCGTTTCGTAGCCGAACGGTTGCGCTCGCCCGGCGCCCTGCTCCAGCGTGCCAACCAGATCCTCTGCCCCGACATCCCACCCAAGATGTTCATCACCTGCCTCTTTGCCGTGCTCAACCCGGCAACCGGGCGGCTCTGCTTTGCAAACGCCGGCCACGACCTCGCCTATCTGCGCTGCGAGGAGGGTGTGCGCGAGCTGCGCGCCACCGGCATGCCGCTTGGGCTGATGCCCGACATGGTCTACGAAGAGAGCGAGGTCACGCTGCAGCCGGGCGACACGGTGCTCTTCTACAGCGATGGGCTGGTGGAGGCGCACAACAGCGCGCGCGAAATGTTCAGCTTCAGGCGGCTGCGCGAGCTGATGGGGCGCCATCCCGGCGGCGGCGCCATGATCCCCTACCTGCTTGACGAACTGAGCGGCTTTGCCGGTGCAGCGTGGGAGCAGGAGGACGACGTGACGCTCGTGACGCTGCAGCGGCTGGCGCCCCAGCCGGTGCCGCCGAACGCTCCTGTCGCGCCGTTCGCCTCGACTGCGCCGCTCGCAGCAGCCGCCGACACGGGCGACGAGCCGACGCTGCTTGCCACCTTCAGCCTGGCCAGCCGGCCCGGCGCCGAGCGCGATGCCATGGCGCGCGTCGGTGCGGCCGTCGCCGATTCCGGCCTGCCTCCTGCCCAGTTGCTGCGCCTGCAGACCGCCGTCGCCGAGACCACCATGAACGCCATGGAGCACGGCAACCTCTACAACCCCGACCTGCTCGTCCATCTGCGCATCGAGCAGACACCGGCCGCCGTGCGCGTGACCATCACCGACCACGGCGCCGGCCGCCCCATGGGCGATGCGGTTACGCCGAATCTCGAAGCCAAACTCGCCGGCGAACAGTCGCCGCGCGGCTGGGGGCTCTTTCTGATTCGCAACATGGTCGACCAAATGGAGACCTACGTCGACGAGTTCCATCACACTGTGGAGCTGACCATGCTGCTCCCGGTCTCTCCCTCCGCCACTGCGGAAGCCGACGCAGCTCCTGCTGCGCCCCCACCCGAAACCGAGAGCCTATGAGCCACTCCACCCTCCTGCGCGCCACGCTGCGGCGCGCCGGCGCCACGGCGATCCTTGACCTCGAAGGCGACATCGATGCCCACGCCGACGCGCCGCTGCAGCAGGCATGGGAGGACGCGCTGGCAACCGCGCCACCGCCTGCGCGGCTGCTGCTCAACCTGGCGCGCGTCGAATACATCAACAGCACGGGCATCGCCGTGATCGTCGCCCTGATGGCGCAGGCCAGGCGGGCGGGTCTGCCCTTGCTCGTTTGCAACCTGAGCGAGCACTACGCCGAGATCTTCCGTATTACGCGCCTGGCCGACTATATGGCGGTCTTCCTCGACGAAGCGGCCGCCCTCGCCGCAACCCGCGACAACTGACGCTGCGGCGCACAAACGTTGCAGCGCACAGACGCCGAATGCAGCGGCCCTGCGGCCAGGCACGCAGCGCGTCTTCGCCTGCACGCACACGCCGTGCTACACTGGCGCCAGACACCCCCGATGAACCCGGCCGGCCCCGCCCGCCCCACGCCACCCAGAGGACGCTCGCCTTGTACCGTTCCTTCGGCAAACGGCTGTTTGATTTGGCCGTGGCGCTGCCGCTGCTCCTGCTCTTCTCGCCCATTCTGCTGCTGCTGATCGTGCTGGTGCGCGTCAGGCTCGGCGCGCCGGTCTTCTTCCGCCAGCAGCGGCCCGGCCTGCGCGGCCGCCCCTTCATGCTCGTCAAGTTCCGCACCATGACCGATGCGCGCGACGCGCAGGGCAACCTGCTGCCGGATGCGGTGCGGCTAACGCGCTTTGGCCGCTTTCTGCGCAAGAGCAGCCTGGACGAGCTGCCCGAGCTCTGGAATGTGGTGCGCGGCCACATGAGCCTGGTTGGCCCGCGCCCGCTGCTGATGGCCTACCTGCCACTCTATTCGCCCCAGCAGGCGCGCCGCCACGAAGTGCGCCCCGGCATCACCGGCTGGGCGCAGGTGAACGGGCGCAACACCGTCGACTGGCCGGCGCGCTTTGCGCTGGACGTCTGGTATGTGGACAACCTCTCGTTTGGGCTAGACCTGCGCACGCTGCTGAAGACCGTGACCGTGACGCTGCGCAGCGAGGGCATCAGCCAGGAGGGGCAGGCGACGATGGAACCCTTCCGCGGCAATCCCGCCCCCGCTCCCGCCGCCGGCGCCCGCGCCGAAGAAGGCGCGCCGTGATGCGGCTGCTGATCTACGGCGCCGGCGGCCACGCCCAGGTAGTGGCCGACGCCGCACGCGCCGCCATATCGGCAGGGATGCTTGATTGTGAGGTAGTGGGCTTTGTGGACGATGCGCCGGCGCGCCAGGGCACACACGTGCTGGGGCTGCCGGTGCTGGGCCCAACCACCGCAGCGGCGCAGGTGGCGCACGATGCGGTGGTGGTGGCGATTGGGGCGAACGCGGTGCGGCGGCGACTGGCGCAGCAATGCCTTGCACAGGGGCGCACGCTGGCAACGATCATCCACCCGCGCGCCGTGCTCGCGCCCGATGTGGAGGTGGGGGTGGGCACGGTGATCTTCGCCGGCGCGATCGTCAACACCGGCAGCCGCATCGGCAGCAACGCGATCCTCAACACGGGCTGCACGGTGGACCACCACAACGTGATCGGCGACGACGCGCACATCGCGCCGGGCGTGCACTTGGGCGGCGAGGTGGAGGTAGGCGACGGCGCCTTTGTCGGCATCGGCGCCACGGTGATGCCGCGCGCCTCGGTGGGCGCGTGGAGCGTAGTAGGCGCCGGCTCGCTGGTCCACCGCCCTGTGCCGCCCCACGTCACCGTCGTCGGCGTCCCTGCCCGCCTCTTGCGCACAAACAAGGATGCGTAGCCGAGAGATTACGCACCATAATCCTTAGACTAGTCATCGTAGTAAATAACTAGATGCGCATAGCGGCGCCTTCAGGCGTCGTTGCCCGGATTCTCCTCGAGTACGACGCCTGAAGGCGCCGCTATGAGGGTGGGCGCGCTCCTCCCTCCTCACTCCTCGATCGCTTTATATGTGGTAGACGGGCCGAAAGGCCGGATCCATCACCGCCGGCCGGTTGAGGGCGAAACCTTCCACCGGCAGGCTCGCGCGCCCGTCCAGCGCAAGCTCGCTGAGCAGCAGGCCCAGCAGCGCAGCGAACTTGTAGGCGTGGCCTGCGCCTACGCAGACAAGAATCTGCGGCTGCTCGGGCAGGCTGTCGACAATGAACTCGCGGTCGTAGGGCATGTCGTAGAGGCAGGTCTTGGTGTAGAGCGTGGGCCCCACAAAACGGGGAATGCGCGCCTCCAGCCAGGCGCGCAGGCTCTGCTCGTTGGCCGGGTCGGGCTCCAGCGAGCGGGTCGCCGGCGTCACCACTGCGCCAGCCGCGTCGATGCCGGCCTTGGTCGCCGCCTCGCCATAGACGGGGAAACCATAGACGTCGAGCTTGTCCTTCCAGATGAAGATCGGGAAGCGGTCGGGCGCAAAGTCGCGCAGGTAGGGCGTGCTGTAGTAGCTCACTTGCTCCTGCGTCACCGTCAGCGGGATCTGGAAGCCGGTGGAGGTGAGCACCTCATTCGTCCACGAGGCGGCGCAGACCACCACGCGCCGGCAGGCAAAGTCCCCCTGTGTGGTCGCGACGCGCACACTGTCGCCCTGCGTCTGCAAGCCCGTCACACGGCAGCGGGTGCGCATCTGCGCGCCGTGGGCGCGTGCCAGCGCGATGTGCGCCGCGTTGCCGTGCGCAGCATTCACCAGCCCGCTCGCCTCCTGGTAGAGCACCGAAACGTCGTCGCCCACGTGGAACTGGGGATAGCGGCGGCGCAGCTCGTCAGCGCCAAAGCGCTCGTAGGCGATGGCGGCGGCATCCATGGCGGCGGCGTAGCGGTCGATGTCGTGGGCGTAGTCGGGTGCGGCAATTTCGAGGCCGCCGGTCTTCAACACCAGGCGCAGGCCGCTCTCCTCCTCCACCTCGGCCCATGCCGTGTAGGTGCTGGGGGTGAGGGCGGTGTAGCGGGCGTCGTGGTACATCAGGCGGATGATGCGCGAGTGGTCCTGCGAGCCGCCGTAGGGGTGGCCCAGATCGAACTGTTCGAGGCCGAGCACTTGGCCGCCCAGCCGCTTGGCCAGCCGGTAGAGCGTGGCGCTACCGATCCCGCCCAGCCCGACGACGACCGTATCGAAGAGTTCGGCGGAGGCGCCATTGTTGCCGTTGCCGGCGGGCAGCACAGCCGGCAGTGCGTTCGGCGCTGGGGTGGTGGAGGGTGTGGACATGGTGGGCAGGGCCTCGTGCGGGCGTAGGCCGTGCGCTCGAGCAGGGCGGCGCGGCGTGCGGGTGGCGAGCAGCGCGGGCGCGGCGGTGCGGCAGCGCCCGGCCAGCGCAGTTGTACCGCACCTGGCCTGTGGGCGCAAGCGGCTGCGCGCGACTCGGCCTGGGCCGGCCCAGTGCGCATGCAGCGCCGGGATGGTTGCGCGCGCACTTGAATGATCGAAAAGGCGTACGCGATTTGACGCGCTGCGCAAACCGTGCTATTCTGTGCTGTACAACAGATGGTGACGCGGGGTGGAGCAGCGGTAGCTCGTCGGGCTCATAACCCGAAGGTCGTAGGTTCGATTCCTACCCCCGCTACCAAACGCAGCAAATGTCGTACCTGAGACCGGAAAGCGCCGTCGTCATGACGTGCTTTCCGGTCTCAGCTCGTTTCAGGGCCCAAGTTGTGGGACGTCACATCGTCGCATTGTGAGACCATAGACCGGAAAGCAGGTCAAAATGAACCTGGCCCAGGCCCTCGCCGGCTACTGGCTCGACAAGCGCCGCACCCTGTCGCCCGCCACCATCACCGGCGGAGATCTGGTTCCCGAGCGGCCGGTCCGTCCCACCAGGTTTCTCTGCGAACCGAGCTATGGTAGATTGTCGCCATCCCGCAGCGTGACGAGAGACTTCCGGCCGGCGAACCCGTTGGGATTGCCGCGCAAAGAAAGGACATTCTGTGGCTAAGCTTGTATTCGGCATGAACCAGTCGTTGGATGGCTACGTCGATCATACGGCGTTTGGGCCAAGCCCCACGCTCTTCCGCCACTTCATCGAGCAGGCTCAGGAGCAGACGGGCAGCGTCTACGGTCGCAAGATGTACGAGATCATGCGTTATTGGGATGACGATCAGCCGGAATGGAATACAGAGGAGCACGCCTTTGCGGCAGCGTGGCGTCACCAGCCAAAGTGGGTCGTCTCGCGCTCGTTGAGCTCGGTCGGCCCCAACGCCAGCCTGGTAGAGGGTGATCTTGAGGGCGCGATGCGCGAGCTGAAGGCTGCGCACGACGGCGAGATCGAAATTGCCGGCCCGAACCTGGCGCAGAGCCTCACCGAACTTGGCCTGATTGACGAGTATCGAATCTACCTGCACCCCGTTGTGCTTGGGCACGGCACGCCGTTCTTCGCCGGACCTCGCCCTCCGCTCCGCCTTGTGACGTATGACCGGATTGACGAGGACGTGATCAGGTTGACCTACGTCCCCGCCTAATTTCGCGACTTGCCGATAGAGACCCATGCGCTGGAATCACAGTATGCCCGGCGTATGGGTCTCTGCTTTTTCCAGCACAAGCGGACGGCGGCGGTCGTCAAAGAGCGGCTGCACTGGCCGCTGCCGCGATTCCTCACCTTACACCCCACTGAGCACTCCAAACGTCAGGCGCTGCCGGCCACGATCTTGGGCCGCGGCGGCCGCGGCGTGCAGTGCGCGCCCGCAATCTGCGCAAAACTGCCCATTGACGTTTGCGCAATCGTATGTTTTAATTCGATTCACTGCATACGATTGCGTAACCACTGTGCGACACCCTGCTGCCTCCCCGGGCAGCTGCGCACAGCACCGATCGCTCCCTTGCCCCTTTTGCACAACCCAAGGTTCACGTGGCCGAGCGCAAGCGTGTACCCACCCGCTCTACCATCACCATGCGCGACGTGGCGCGCCACGCCAACGTTTCGCAGAGCACCGTCTCGCGCGTGCTCAGCGGCTCCGACGATCTGATCCAGATCGGCGAAGAGACGCGGCGCCGTGTGCTCGCCACCGTCGAGCAGTTGGGCTATCACCCCAACCTGCACGCCGGCAGCCTGCGCGGCAAAAAGACGCGCATGCTGGCGATGATGATCGCCGACATCGCCAACCCCTTCTACCACCCACTGGTGCGCGCCGTACAGGATGTGGCCAGCGCCCACCGCTACGATGTGCTGATCGCAAACAGCGACCACCTGGTCCAGCGCGAACAGCAGTTTCTGCAGGCGGTGATGCGCCGCCCGGTGGATGGCATTATTGCCGTTCCCTACCACTTGAACGACGACGACTTTGAGCAGTTGATCGAACGCACGGGCGCCCAGGTAGCCGTAGTGGGCCAGCATGTGCGCCACCCCTCGGTTGATGTGGCCTTTGGCGACGACGCACGCGCCGTGCGCGAAGCCGTCGCCTGGCTACATCGCACCAAGCGCCACCAGCGCATCGGCTTCATCGGCACGCCCGAGGTACACCGCGCTGGCGCCCGCCGCCACGCCGCCTTTGTGCAAGCCATCCACGATGCGGGCTTGCAACTGCCTGCCGGCTACGAAGAGATCGGCGACTGGTATGTGGAGAGCGGGCAAGACGCCATGCGCCGCATGCTCAGGTTGCCCCAGCCGCCGACGGCCGTACTGGCCTGCAACGACCTGATGGCGATCGGCGCGCTCGAGGCGGCGCAGGAGCTGGGCTGCTCGGTGCCGAACGACGTCGCCGTGGTGGGCTTCGACAACATTCCCGCCTGCGTCTGGGTGCGGCCCCACCTCACCACCATCGCCCAGTACCCTGGAGAGATGGGCCAACTGCTGGCCAATGCCCTCTTCGAGCGCATCGAAGGCGGCTACGACGGCCCCGCCCGCTACCTGGAAGTGCCCTGCCGCTTTGTCGAACGTGGCTCAACTTGAGACCCGGCCGCCCGTCGCTCCCCCATTGGTTGTTTCGCGACCACGCTCGCGTGCAGCACTGTACCGCTCTGTTCATTTGTTCCGCTCTAGCCAACTGTACCGCTCCATCCAGCCGTTCGCATTTGCCCTTCACCTCTACCGTTCACCATCGTGCAGTTTCACGTTCCCCAACAGTCCGTTCACAAAGGAGAGGTTTGTCATGCGCAGGACATTTGTTGCCTTGACCCTGCTCGTCGTGCTGGCGCTGATGCTTGGCGCGTGCGGCGCAGCCACCACCGCGCCGGCCGGCGACGCCGCCGCCGAAGCACCGGCCGATGCCGCTGCCGAAGCGGCAGTTGACCCCAACGCGCCCACCCCCGAGCCCACCCCGGTTGTGAATGTCTTTGGCGAATGCGATGACCCGCTGCGCGTCTGGCACGGCCTGACGGGCTCCGACGGCGCCGTCTTCGCCGAGATGCTGCAGATGTTCGCCGAAGCCAATGCCGACGTCTGCTTCGAGTCGCAGGGCATTCCGTGGGACCTCTTCTTCCAGAAGTATCCCACCGCCGTGGCCGCCGGCTCCCCGCCCGACATGGTGATCTTCCATGCCGCCGAAGTGCAGCAGATGGCCGCCGAAGGCCTGATGCAGTCGATGGACGACTTCTACACAACCAGCGGCTTGGGCAAGGACCAGTTCAACGAGTCCCTGATCGGCCAGATCACCGTCGACGGCCAGACGATGGCCGTGCCGTTCGACAACCACGGCTGGCTGCTGTGGTACAACACCAAGCTGATCACCGACGCCGGCCTCGACCCGAACGCGCTGCCCGCCAACGGCGCCGAGTTCATCGAGTGGGCGCAGGTACTGACTGTCGACGCCAATGGCTTGCACCCGAACGAAGAGGGCTTCGACACCGACAACGTCAAGGTGTGGGCGATTGACTTCACCTGGCCGCGCTACACCGTTCCCACCACCCTCTGGCAGTTTGGTGGTCGCGTTGTCAGCGAAGACGGCGAAGAGGCTCTGCTCGACAGCCCCGAGTCGATCGCGGCCGTCCAGTACTGGCACGACCTGATGTACAAGTACTACGTTGCCCCGCCGAACGTTCCGGGCAAGACCTGGGCCGGCGACCTCTACAAGAACAACGGCGTCGTCTTCATGTGGGAAGGCACGTGGACCGGTGGCTTCATGCGCGATAACCCGGATGTGGCCGCGCTGACCCAAACCGCGTTCATCAACTCGTTGGCGCCGGATGGCAATCAGGCCGTCAAGTTCGACTCGCACATCTTCTCGATTCCCACCGGCGTCGACGAAGAGGGCAAGGCCGCTGCCTACAAGATGATTCAGTTCCTCGTCGAGAACGGCGCCTACTGGGCCAACTCGGGCCAGGTGCCTGCGCTGAAGGCCGTGCAGGCGCTGCCTGAAGTCCAGGCGATTCCGTCCGTCGCCATGGCGGCCGAGCAGTTCAACGCCATCGGCAGCACCGACACCTCGAGCAAGTACTTCGTCGAGATTCAGACGGCGTGGGAGACCGCGGTTGGCAACGCCCTCTCCGGGCCGGATGCCGACGTCGCCGCGGCCCTTGCGGACGGCGATGCCGTTGTGCAGGCCATCCTCGATCGCCCGTAACCTTTACTGACCGGCAGGCCGGCGTCCACTGTGGGCGCCGGCCTGCCGGCTCCTTGCCGAGGAGCAGAGCACCATGGCGACCGCAGCCACACCGGCATCCGCCTCGTCGAGCGCGCGCGACAACAGCAAGCGCTGGCGCGAGATCAAGAACCAGCTGCCGAACTACCTCTTCATCCTGCCCCACTTCCTCCTCTTCGCGCTCTTCCTGCTCTTCCCCATCTTCCGCGGTCTGCAGATCAGCCTGTACGACTGGAAGATCATGCTGCAGGAGCAAAAGTTCATCGGCCTGGCCAACTATCAGGCGCTCCTGAACGACAAGGTCTTTTGGGAGGTGCTGGGCAACACGGTTGTCTTCATGTTGATGACCGTGGCGATCAACGTCGTGCTCGCGCTGATCGTTGCTTCGGGCCTCAAGCACGGCTTTGTTGGCAGCGACATCCTGCGTGTGCTCTTCTATGCGCCGGGCATCATCTCGGTTTCGGTGCTGGGCATCATTGCGCTGCGCATTTGGGATACCCAGCTGGGCCTCATCAACTACTACCTCGTCGAGATCTTCAACGGGCCGCGCATTCGCTGGTTGGGGAATCCAAACCTCGTCTTGCCCGTGCTCTCGCTGACGACAGTCTGGTGGACCTTCGGCTTCCCCATGCTGGTCTTCATTGCCGGCCTGCACAACATCCCCGAGACGCTCTACGAAGCGGCCAAGATCGACGGCGCCAACCAGCTTGGCACCTTCCGCCACATCACCATCCCGCTGATTATGCCGACGATGCTCTTTGTCGTCGTTACGCAGTTCATCGCCCACATGCAGGTCTTTGCCCAGCCCTACATCATCTCGGCCGGTGGGCCAGGCAACTCCTCGCGCTCGGTGGTGCAGTACCTCTATGAAACGGCGTGGAAGTTCTTTCGTTTCGGCTACGCCTCGACTATCTCTGTCGTGCTCGCACTGATCATGATTGTGGTCACAGTCATCCTCTTCTCGTTGATGCGCGAACGTACGGAGTACTAGGCGCCGGCGCAGCACACGTCGCGCACGGCGTACTCCCCCCTGTCTTTGGGACGGGAAGGTGAACCATGACAACCACAACCCTCAAAACGACCGCTGCCCCACGCTCGAGCGCCAGAAAGATGGCCCGGCACTCGCTGATCATGTGGCTGATCTTTCTGCCGCTGGTGATCGTCATCTTCATCCCGCTGCTCTATATGGTGACGATGACCTTCACGACGGAATCCAACCAGTTTGTAATGCCGATCAACTGGATCCCGCGCCCGCCCACGCTGCAGAACTTCCGCAAGATCTTTGCCGACCCGCTGCTGCCCCTGGGGCGCTGGTTTGTCAACAGCCTGCTCGTGGCGACAGTCGGCACGCTCATCATCATGTTCATTTCGTCGCTGAGCGGCTATGCCTTCGCCCGCTTGCAGTTCCCGGGCAAGAACTTCCTCTTTTCGCTGCTCCTCTTCAGCCTGATGATTCCCGCTGCGATCACGCTGATCCCGGCGTTTCTGCTGCTGCGCTCGATGGATTTGCTCGACACCTACCATGCCATCTGGTGGCCGGCCGCCGCCGGCGTCACCGGCATCTTTCTGTTGCGCCAGCACTTCTACAGCATCCCCACCGAGTTGGAAGACGCCGCGCGCGTTGATGGCGCCAGCCGCTTCCGCATCTACTGGCAGATCTCGCTGCCGCTGGTGCGCGGCGCGCTTGTGGCCCTGGCCATCTTCTCCTTCCTGGGCCTCTGGAACGACCTCTTCTGGCCGCTCATCGTGCTCCAGGAGCAGAACAAATTGACGCTGCCCATTGGCCTCGTTGTGCTGCAGCAGGGCAGCTACGTCCAGCGCGGCCTGGCCTTTGCCGGCGCCTTTATTGCCACCATGCCGGTGATGGTCTTCTACGCCTTCTTCCAGCGCAAGATCATTGCAGGCATCACCACCGCTGGTCTGGCCGGCCGCTAGTCCGCTTGCAGGCCGGCCCGTTCTTGGCACCCGTCCGCATCGATTGAACTCTCCCTTTGCAGCTTGAACCCGCCCGGGATCGCACACATGGCCAACGCACAGATTCTCCTTGACAGCAATCGCACGATCGCGCCCATCTCGCCGCTGCTCTTCAGCGGCTTTGCCGAACACATGGGACGCTGCGTCTATGAAGGTATGTACGAGCCCGGTTCGCCCCGCGCTGATGCGCGCGGCTTCCGCCTGGATGTGATCGAGGCGCTGCGCGACCAGGGCTACACCTCCGTCCGCTACCCCGGCGGCAACTTCCTCAGCGGCTACAACTGGCTCGATGGCGTGGGCCCGGTTGCGCAGCGCCCCCGCCGCCGCGAGCTCGCCTGGCAATCCACCGAAAGCAACGAGTTCGGCACCAACGAGTTCATCGACTGGTGCCGCGCCGTCGACACACAGCCGATGCTCGGTGTGAACATGGGCACCGGCACCATCCAGGCCGCCGCCGACCTGGTGGAGTACTGCAACGCCCCCACCGGCACCTACTACGCCGACCTGCGCGCCAGCCACGGCTACCGCGACCCGCACAACGTGCGCTACTGGTGCGTGGGCAACGAGATGGATGGCCCCTGGCAGATTGGCCACCTCGACGCCGCTTCGTACGGCGCCAAGGCGCTGGAAGCCGCCAAGATGATGAAGTGGATCGACCCTACGATCGAGACGGTGCTCTGCGGCTCCTCCAACGACAAGATGCCCACCTATCCCGAGTGGGACCGCGTCGCGCTCGAGCTGGCCTGGGAGAAGGTGGACTACCTTTCGATCCACTACTACGCCGGCAATCGCGACAACGACACCACCAGCTACCTCGCCTCGGCCGTCGCCTTCGAGAACTACGTCGACACGCTGGAGGGCGCGCTGCGCTACGTCAAGGCGCAGCGGCGCAGCAAGCACAACGTCTACCTCTCGTGGGACGAGTGGCAGGTCTGGTACAAGGGCGACCCGATGGAGGGCGCCTGGAGCGAGCGCCCGCACCTGGCCGAGGAGATCTACAACCTGGAGGATGCGCTGGTTGTGGGCCAGTGGCTCAACGTCTTCCTGCGCAAGGCGCACGTGCTGAAGATCGCCTGCGTGGCGCAGATCGTCAACGTCATCTCGTGGCTGCAAACGCGCAGCGATGGCCTGCTCAAGCAGCCGTCTTACTACCCCTTCAAGCTGGTGAGCAACAACGCACGCGGCAACGCGCTCGACGTGCTGGTGACGGGCGCGCCCGTTGTAGAGACCAGCCTGTACGGCGGCGTTTCGGCGCTCGATGTCTCGGCCAGCCACGACCCGGCCACCGGCCGCGGCGCCGTCTTCATCGTCAACCGCAGCGAAACCGAAAGCGTGCCCGCCGAGCTGGTGTGGCAGGGCGGCGCGCCGGTATCGATTGACGAGGTGTGGCAGTTGGCCGGCAGCGACCCAAAGCAGGCCAACAGTTGGGAAGAGCCCGACCGGCTGACCGCCAAGCGCATCGAAGCCCCGGCGCTCGACGGCAGCAAGGCAAGCCTGCGCCTGCCGCCGCTCTCCTTCACCACCGTCCTGACCCGCCACGCAGCCTGAAGGTGCGCAGATGAACAAGCGAATTGACCTTGACGGGCTGTGGGAGTTCCAGATTGACCCCACGCGCGGCAACGACGCGACCCAGATCACAAGCTGGCGCACGGCCACCGTGCCCATGCCCTGGCAGGCACAGTTCGACGACCTGCACGAGACCTCCGGCGTGGGCTGGTATCGCCGCACAGTGACGCTGGCCGAGGGCGCAGGCGAGAACGCCGCCATTTTGCACTTTGGCGCCGTCAACTACCACGCCACGGTGTGGGTGAACGGCCGGCGCGTGGGCGAGCACGAGGGCGGCTACCTGCCCTTTGAGTTCGACATTGCGCCCCACCTGCAGCCGGGCGACAACGTGCTGCTTGTGCGCGTGCTCGACCCCGACAGCGACCGCGCGACCACGGCCGGCATGCCCTTTGAAGAAGTGCCGCACGGCAAGCAGAGCTGGTACGGGCCGATCGGCGGCATCTGGCAGAGTGTGTGGCTGGAACTGCGCCCGCGCCTGCACATCGTTGACCTCGCGCTGCTGGCCGCGCCGGCCGACGGCAGCGTGCAGGTGCGTGCCCAACTGAGCCAGGCGCCGGGCAGCGCCCAGCTCCACTGCACGCTGCTCGACCCCAGCGGCGCGCCCGTCGCGAACGCCCTGCTGCAGAGCGATGGCGGCAATGCCCAGGGCGCAACCGGCACGCTGCGCCCCGATCACGCCCCCCAGCTCTGGAGCCTGGAGAGCCCGGCGCTCTACACCGTCAGCGCGGCACTTGTGCTCGACGGCGCCGAGCTTCACAGCACAAGCAAGCGCTGCGGCTTCCGCTCGGTAGAGTCGCGCGACGGCCGCATCTACCTCAACGGCGCGCCCGTCTACCTGCGCGCCGTGCTCGATCAAGGCTACTTCGCCGAGACGATCTACACGCCGCCCAGCCGCGAGCTGCTGATAGAGCAGGCGCGCACGATCAAGGCCATGGGCTTCAACTGCCTGCGCATCCACATCAAGGTCGAAGACCCGCGCTACTACGACGTCGCCGACGAAGTGGGGTTGCTGGTTTGGACCGAGATTCCCAACTGGGTGCTGCTGACCGAGGATGTGAAGCGCCGCGCGCGAGAGACCTTCATCGGCATGCTCGCCCGCGACGGCCATCACCCCTCGATCTTCGCCTGGACGCTGATCAACGAGAACTGGGGCACCGACCTGACGCGTGACCCCGCCCACCGCCGCTGGCTGGCCGACTTTACAGCCGAAGCCAAGCAGCTGGACCCCACGCGCCTGATCGTCGACAACTCGGCCTGCCACGACAACGCACATGTGGCCGGCGACCTGGACGACTTCCACTGGTACCGTGTGCAGCCCGACCACGCCCAGCACTGGGATGAGTGGGTGGCCGACTTTGCCACGCGTGCCTCCTGGGCCTGGTATCAGGACTACGCGCAGAACCGGCGCGGCGACCTGCCCCTGCTCGTCTCGGAATTCGGCAACTGGGGGCTGCCCGACCCGGCCGAAATCCACGAGGCCGGCAAGGAGCCCTGGTGGTTCGAGACCGGCCACGGTTGGGATGACGGCCAGGTCTACCCCCACGGCGTCGAACTACGCTACGTCACATCGGGGTTGGCAACCCTCTTCCCCACCTTCAACGACTTTGCGCGCGCCTCGCAGCTGCACATGGTGCGCAGCCTGCACTACGAAATCAGCACCATGCGCCTGCACGATGCCGTGGGCGGCTACGTCGTCACCGAGATGACCGACGTGCAGTGGGAGCCGAACGGCATGCTCACCATGGCGCGCAAACCCAAAGAGGGCACGCTGACCCATCTGGCCGCCATCAACCAGGATAAGGTGGTGGTGCTGCGCCCGCAGCGCTGGAGCGGCAAGCCCGGCGACTGCCTGCCGGTGATCGTCGCAGCCAAGGGCATCGACGGCGCCGAGGCCGGTGGCCAGATCGTCTGGCGCGCCGGCAGTGCGCAGGGTGCGCTGGCTGCGCCCGGCGGCACAATCGAGGCGCCGCTGGCCGCTCCCGGCATGGTAACGCTCGAAGCCACCTGGCAGGACGAGGCCGGCGCGACGCTGGCCGTCAACCAGGTAGAGCTGGCCTGCGTGCAAGCGCCCGCACCGACGGCCACGCTGCGTGTGCTGGAGGAGGGCGCGCTGGCGGCAGGCCTGCGTGCGCTGGGCTACGGCGTCGAGGTGGGGCTGGAGGGCGCGCTGGGCAACCCGGCGACCATCGTCGTCGCCCAGAGCTATACTGCCGCGCTGCAGGATCATCTGCAGCAGGGCGGCCGCCTGCTGCTGCTGCTGGGCGATGGCCCCGGCGACGGTGCGCTGCGCCTGCCCGCCGGCCGTGTGGCGCCGCGCGAGGGCTCGGTGTGGCAGGGCGACTGGGCCAACACCTTTGCCTGGATCCACAAGCAGGGGCAGCTGGCGCACATTCCCGGCGGCCCGCTGCTCGAGATGGAGTGGGCGGCACTGATGCCCGATTACGTGCTCACCGGCATTAACCCGTGGGCCATGCGCGCCTTCAGCCGCGCTGGGCTGGCGGCCGGCTGGATCCACAAGACGGCGTCGCTGCTGGCCGTGCATCCCTACGGCCAGGGCAAGGTGGCCGTCACCACCTTCAAGCTGAACGCGCAGTCACTGCCCAACGACGCCATGGCGGCTGCGCTGCTGGCAGGTATTGTTGCCGAGTTGGGAGGTTAAGGTGCCCGTACGCCCTGCGCTCTGGCTTGCCCTGCTGCTGACGGTGACGCTGCTCGCAGCGTGCCAGGTCCCTGCACCTGCCGCTGCGCCTGCCGATAACGAGGCCGCGCCTGCCGTCGAAGCAGTCGCTACCGAGGCACCCGCCGCGGAAGTCGAGGCACCTGCCGCGGAATCTGTGGCAGAATCCGCCGCGCCGGAGGCCGTAATACTCGACCTTGACGGCTTCATCACCAACATCCACGACCCTGTCATCGCCCACGAGGGCGATATGTACTACGTCTACTCCACCGGGTCGCGCCTGATCATCATCTGCTCGCCCGACATGCTGACGTGGGAGTTCTGCGGGCGCGTCTTCGAAAGCTACCCCGAGTGGACCCGCGAGGTGAACGCTAACCTGGTTGACGGCTGGGCGCCGGACATCTCCTTCTTCAACGGCAAGTGGCACCTCTACTACGCCGTCTCCACCTTCGGCTCGCAAGAGTCGGCGATCGGCCTCGTTACCAGCCCCACGCTCGACCCCAAAGCCGCCGACTACGGCTGGACCGACGAGGGCATGGTGCTGCGCTCGCACGTGGGCGACCTGTGGAACGCCATCGACCCGGCGCTGGTGCTCGACGAAATGGGCGAACCCTGGCTCGCCTGGGGCAGCTTCTGGCACGGCATCTTCATCCGCAAGATCGACCCCGCCACCGGCATGTTCGCCGCAGGCACCGAAGCGATCGCACTCGCCGACCGCACCACCGGCGTAACGGACCACATGCTGATCGAGGCGCCCTTCCTCGTCAACCACGACGGCTACTGGTACCTCTTCACCTCGTTCGACCAGTGCTGCCAGGGCGCGGCCAGCAACTACAACGTGCGCATCGGCCGCAGCGAAGCGCTCACCGGCCCCTACGTCGACCGCGATGGCGTGCCCCTGCTCGAAGGCGGCGGCTCGCTGCTGCTCGACGCCTACGACAAGTGGAAGGGCCCCGGCCACAACGGCATGCTGGTGGAAGAGGGTGTGCACTGGATGGTCTACCACGCCTACAACGCCAACCACAACGGCATCCCCGAACTGCGCATCGAATCGATCGCCTGGGACGCCGAGGGCTGGCCCACGCTCCCCAGCCAAACCACCCCATGAGCAGCTTCCCCGCCGGCGCCGGGCCGGTTGACAATAGCCGTTCGCCGCACAGCCTGTGGCGCACCCTGCCGCTGCGCGACGTGGCAATCACCGACGGCTTCTGGGCCGAGCGGCGGCGCGTGAACCGCGAAGTGAGCCTGGCCCACGGCTACGCCCAGCTCGAGGCGACGCACACGCTGCGCAACCTGCGCCTTGCCGCCGGCCTTGAGAGCAGCGCAGCCCTCGAATCCGGCGCAGGCCCTGCGAATGGCGGCTTTGTCGGCTACTGGTTCGCCGATTCCGACGTCTACAAGTGGCTGGAGGCGGCGGCGTGGGAGCTCGCCAACGGCGACGAGCCGCTGCTGCGCACCGAGGTGGACGCGACGGTGGCGCTGATTGCCGCCGCCCAGCAGCCCGACGGCTACCTGGACAGCTACTTTCAGATCGCCAAGCCGGGCGAGCGCTGGACCGACATCGACCACGGCCACGAGATCTATTGCGCAGGCCACCTGATCCAGGCCGCCGTGGCCATGCAGCGCGCGCTGGGCGAAGACGCGCTGCTGGCGGTGGCGCTGCGCCTGGTGGATCACCTCTACGCCACCTTTGGCCCGACCGGGCGCGACGAAACCTGCGGCCATCCCGAAATCGAGATGGCGCTGGTCGAGCTCTACCGCACCACGCGCGACCCGCGCCACCTGGAGCTTGCCCAGCTCTTCATCGACCGGCGCGGGCGCAACCGCATGCGCGGCCACGCCGGCTATGGCGCCGTCTACCAGCAGGACCACGTGCCGCTGCGCGCCGCCACCGAAGTTGCCGGCCATGCCGTGCGCCAAATCTACTTGACCACCGGCGCCACCGACCTGGTGATGGAGACCGGCGAGGACGCGCTGCTGGCGGCTATGCACACGCTATGGACCGACATGACGGAGCGCAAGCTCTATGTCACTGGCGGCATTGGCTCGCGCTTTGACGGCGAAGCCTTTGGCAACCCCTACGAACTGCCCACCGACACCTGCTACTGCGAAACCTGCGCCGCCATCGCCAGCCTGATGTGGAACTGGCGGCTGCTGCTCCTGACCGGCGACGGCCGCTATGCCGACCTCTTCGAGCGCACGCTCTACAACGGCGTGCTCGCCAGCCCAGGGCTGGAAGGGCGCAGCTACCTCTATGTGAACCCGCTGCTGGTGCGCGGCGGCCGCTACGTGCGCGCCTCGACCGACACCGGCGACGGTGCCGCCATGGCGCGGCCGGCCTGGCATTCGTGCGCCTGCTGCCCGCCCAACGTCATGCGCCTCTTCTCAAGCCTGCAGCACTACCTGGCCACCGCTTCGCCCGCCGGCGTGCAGATTCACCAGTACGCCGGCGCCGCGCTGCACGCGGCGCTGCCCGCCGGCCCCGTCGCCCTGACCATGCAGACCGACTACCCGTGGCAGGGCGCGATCCGGCTGCGCGTGGATGCCGCGCCCGGCAGCGCATGGCAGCTTGCGCTGCGCGTGCCGGCCTGGGCGCCCGAAGCCGCGCTCACAATCAACGGCGAGCCGGTCGCGGCGCAGGTCGCAGCGGGCTACCTGCACATCGAGCGCGCCTGGCAAGCGGGCGACGTGGTGGAACTGACGCTGGCGCTGGCCCCGCGCTGGCTGCGCCCCCACCCGCGCGTGGATGCCGTGCGCGGCTCGCTGGCGCTGCTGCGCGGCCCGCTCGTCTACTGCTTCGAGGCGCAAGACCAGGCGGCGGGCGTCAACCTGCTCGACGTGCAGGTCGACCCGGCCGCCCCGATCGGCGAAGCGCCAGGCGCCGCCCCTGATGCAGGCATCGCGCTGGAGCTTGCGGGTTTCGCCGCCCCGGAAGGCGCCGAGGGCGAGCTTTACAGCTTTGCCGCGCCCGGCCAGGCTGTGATCACACCTGCGCCAGCCGCCGTGCAGCTCACCGCCATCCCCTACTACGCCTGGGGCAACCGGGGCATCAGCAGCATGCGCGTCTGGGTGCCCGTGGCGCCCACCTCGTAGCTGCCCAGCCCACCCACAACAAACGCCCGGCCGAGTCGACTCGGCCGGGCGTTGCTGTTCTCTGCTGCCTGTATGGCAGGGGACTACTCTGCCGCGGCCGCTTGCTCCTCAAGGAAGGTGGCCACTTCGGCCGAGCGCTCCTCGATGTACTGCGCCAACTGCTCCACCGCCTGCATGTACTCCTCTTCGCTCGTCAGCTCGGCCGCATAGGGCGTCAGCAGGTCGGCGTATGCGAAGACCTTTTCGAGCACGGCTTCCGGCGCGAGCACGGTGTTGAAGTTCTCGGCCATCAGCTCGATGTAGCGGGCGGAATAGACCGGGTCGTCGAGCAGGAAGCGGATCAGCGGCCACTCTTCGCCCACCTCTGCCTTGTCGAGCGTGAGGTTGCGGCTGCCGCCGGGGCCACCCATGCCGCGCCCCTGGCCAAAGCCCGGCCCGCCCTGGCCCGGAACGCCCGGCTGCCGGCCGGCTGCTGTACCGGTGACCGACCCTGTGCCGGTCACATCCATGGTCGCAGTCACAGTTGCGCTCGCCGAGGCTGCAGGTGCTGCGGCCTTGGGTGTCGCGACTGCCCTGGGTGTGGCGACTGCCTTGGGCGTAGCCGATGCGTCAGGCGTGCCGGGCGCCGGCTGGGCACCCTGCGCGCCCATCTCCATGCGCATCATGCCGCCGCCGCCGCTGCCGAAGGTCATGTTGTGGTCCCACGAAATCCAGTTCAGCTGCCCGGTCTCGGGGTCGTTGTAGAGATAGAAGTTGTGGTTCATCGCGCCGTAGGTGTCCCAGTGGCCGATCATGGCGGCGATGCCCAGCCATTCGAGGAAACCATCGACGTTGAAGACGGCTTCAAGGTCGGCGCGCCAGGCCTCGGGGTCTTCGGTGCGGCTCTCGTCGTGCAGCACGTTGTAGAGCAGTTGGATGTCGCTCCAGTCCGAATCGTCGTTGTTCTCCTTGGTGAAGGCGCTCTCGATCTGGTCAAAGGTGCCCTCGGCCAGGCTCACGCTGGCGGCGTCGCCTTCATAGATGTTGCCGTCGTCGCTGCCAAAGTTGTTCGGCACGCCGGTGTCATCCACCACTTCGACGACGGTGTAGAGCCCCAAATCGACCGGCCCTTCGCCGAAGTCGAGCACCAGCCGGTAGGTCGCCGTCTGCAGCGAGGGCAGGCCGGCCTCTTCGAGCAGGTCGTAGGTGATCGTGTCGCGCATCAGCGCCGCGTCGGCGAAGTTGTTCGAGAGCGAGAGCTGCTTGAAGCCGAAGAAGCGCTGGTTGTCGATCTCGGGATAGTCGTCCTCAAACTCGTCGAAGTCGAACTTGAAGGGCAGGCTGAGTGTACCGCTGCGCCAGCCGCTCATCAGCGACGAGTTGCCCTTGTAGCGCACTCCCACGTTGTTCCAGATTTGGCCGTTGAACTCGATCGTGGCCGGCACAAAGATCGGGTTCTCGCTGGTAAAGTCGCCGCCGCCCATGCCGCCGGGGCCACCCATGCCACCGCCGCCCGGGCCACCTGCGGGCGGCGCCATGCCTTCGGGAAGCTCCATACCCTCGGGAAGCTCCATGCCTTCGGGAAGCTCCATGCCCTCGGGCAATTCCATCCCCGCGGGCGGCGCCATGCCTTCAGGAAGTTCCATACCTTCGGGCAGCTCCATACCCTCGGGCAGGGCGGGCGGGCCGCCGCCACCCGGCATCATGAAGTTGCCCCCTTCGCCGCCTGTGCCCTGCTCGCCGTAGAGGCCAACCATGTCCTCCTGCATCGCCGCCCACGACTCGGCGTCGATGGTGATCGTAATCACGTTGACGGCATCAATCGGGAAGACGACATCATAGTTGGGGTCGACGTCGTTGCCGTGGCTCTCGTCGGTCCAGGTATCCGGCCGCTGGACCTCCTCTTCCTCGTCTGCACTGGCGGCGGCTTCCGGCGTGGCAGCAGCTTCGGGCGTGGCGGCGGGTTCGGGCGTCGGGGTCGTCGCTTCGGGCAGCGTGGGCGAAGCGGCGTAGAGCACCGATGTCCCTGCCCACAGCGCCGCAGCCGCAAGCACCAGCCCCAGCGCCACCCCAAGGATAATCAGCCGCATACGGTGGCTCTCTGTAGTTGTCATACACCTTCTCCTTTGAAATGGATGTTTGACCATTTTGTTCGCCTGAGGATACGCCTGCCGCACCTGGCCCTCAAATTCGGGCGCAGCTGCGGCGCTCTTGCACGGGCCGGCCGCCCACCGGATCCATAGTGGTGAGCGGCCGACAGAAGAGACCTCGTGCTGCTTACGCCTGCTTGGCGGCCGTTTGCCGGGCCAGCGTGTGCGACGGCGTCTGCTGTGCAGGCCGCTGTGTGGCGGCGAGCGCTGCCGGATCATAGTGCAGCGTCAGCTCAACCGAATCGTCCAGGTAGTTGATGCGCCCCAGATCGATGCGGGTGATGGGCAGACCCGTGCGGCGGCGCACTTCGGCCAGCAGCAGGGGGCGCTGCTCGGGCTCAACCAGGTCCACACGGTCGAGCTTGATCTGCAGCGAATCCTCAAAGCGGAAGCCCCACCCCTTCTCGAGCACGTAGAGGACTGCGACCACCGCAGCATTGGCCGCCGCCAGAATCAGCCACTCGCTGCCGCCCATCAACACCGAGTTCATCACCGGCAGCGCAATCAGGATAAAGAGGTAGGTCATCTCCCGGGTCGTCATCTCGGTTGTGCGGTAGCGCAGCACCGAGAAGATGGCGAAGAGCCCGAAGCCAACGCCGATGCTGAGCTCTGCACTGGTCAGGAAGGTCATCACAAAGTAGATGACGCTGTTGAAGGCCAGGTAGGTGAAGACGAAGTTCTTGTCCGGGCGCACGGGGTAGTAGATGCCGCGCACGATGATCAGGGCAACAAGCAGGTTCAAGGCGAACCCGGCGAACAGGTTAGTGAGCGACATACGAATCTCCTTGCAGCAGGGAAGCAATCAGACGGTGCGACGACTTGAAACGGTTGGCCTTGAGCTCCGGGTTCAACAGGCTCATGCCCACACAGTACTTGCTGAATGCATTTGAGCGCAGATGCCGGCTTTGCGCCCAGCTTACAAAGGGCGAAGGTGCGTTGAAAGCCGGCCGCTTGACTTCGACAATCACGATGCCCGGCAGCCCCACCGTGCGCCCCTCCCACTCGAAGCTCAGGCCGATGTCGATCGTCAGCCGCTCGGGGCTGTGCCGGTTGACGAAGGTCATGCGCGTGTAGCGGTTCCAGAGCTGCGGGTGGAGTGTCTCGCTCTCATAGGGGCAGACGTCGCTCAGGAAGTGCGCTGGCTCGCCGCTGATCTCCGTCACCAGCTCGGGCGTGGTGACGCGACTCTTGACGGTGCGCTTCTTGTTCGTCTTGTGCTTGACCTCGAGGAACGAGAGCTGCGATTCCACATACTCGCGCGAGCGCACCTTGTAGCGGTTGAGCGCCCCGGCCTGGTGGCGGCGGTAGAGCGCAAAGTCTTCGGTGTCGAAGTAGAGCGTGCGGTAGTGGTTGATGCGCCGCCCGTCGATCTCGAGCACGGCGTAGTCGTTGCGCAGCACGTCGAGTCCGGGCAGCAGTGTCTCCATGTGCAGCACATACTTGCTCTCCACACGGTCCAGCAGCGCAACATTGTTCATCTGCTGCAAGGCAATGGGGGCAAAGGCGGCGAGCCGTGTGTGCAGGCTCTGCTCGGCCAGGCGGCTGCGGGAGGATACGATGGCCGGCGCCTGGAAGTGCGGCGTCTCGGTTGCACCGAGGCTCCATTCTTCCAGCGTTGGGCGGATTGTGGTCGACATGGCTTCTCCTGACTGCTCGGGATGGACGGGCGAACTCTGCCCGCCTCTGCTTCGGCGGCCGCCGCTTCTGGGAAGGTTCCGAGTGATTGACTCGGTGTGCGGCCTGCTGGTTGCCAGTGTAGGGGCGAACCTTTAGGATTCTGTGAAGATGCCAACAGGAGAGTTTTAGCTTTGCGGGCTTGATTGCGAGATGCGGGAACGCGGCCGGCTGCGGTGGCGGGGCAAGGCGTGGCGCACACTTCGCATCGCGCAAAGCCGGATCGGGCGCCCCTCCAGCCCGGCCGCGCCGCCGCCCGTACACGTGTATTTATGGATATTGCGTTCACATGCCGGTAGATAGAGTGTTCCTCGTTGCGCCGGGCGGGTCCTGGGGTTGAAAACCCCAGGCTAAACAAAGACAAGCCGGCTGAAGACCGGCTCACACCATCAGGTCGCGCCGCACGCTGGAGTGAGTCGGCTTATGGAGTTTAACAATTAAAGCGTCGTTCTGCTGCGGAATTGACGGCAGGGTGTAAGGTGAGAAGCAGGAAGGAGCCTGCGATGCTCAGCTTAATCCTGACTGCAGACGAGAGAGTTGTGCT
>WBZP01000199.1_pt1 | contig 85381 bp, 82 predicted proteins | sample 5204301 | NCBI WGS metagenome assembly WBZP01 (sample SAMN12412401, study PRJNA552823) | activated sludge metagenome | isolation source: activated sludge from nitrification reactor of wastewater treatment plant... | place: USA: Pennsylvania | collected 2017 | reverse complement strand
TCACCTCCTGCCGCAGCTCCTCGATTTCACGGCGGCTTTCGTCGAGGCGGCCGACCAGCGAGATGACGGAATTCTGCATCTCGCGGGCGAGGCCGAGAATCGTATCGATCCCCTGGTCTATGCCGGTATCGGACGAGACGCGATCGGTGCAGAATCTTTCCAGCGCACCGCCAAACTGGCCGGCCTGGTCACCGGCCTGCGCGGCGGAACTCGACATGTCCGCCATCGCTTTTTCGTAGCCTTCACTGAGCCGCTGCGCCGCCTGCACGTTCAGGTCGACGATGTGCTTCTGAAAAATCTCGCACGTGGCCTTCTCGTCGAGTACCCGGCCGTTTGTCAGGTAGTCGTCGATCGCGGCCTTGAGAGCCGCATTCCGCTCGGCGACGTACTCGTACCAGATCGCGTAGCTGATCGGATGGACCGCGGCCTGCTGCTTCACCATCCATGGCAACGCCAGCCTGAGGTACTCGGCGCTCTTTTCGACGCTGTCCTGGTAATTCATTCTCCCCTCCCCGGCCTTTGCCGCGGCATGCAATTCGCCGCCGAACGCCAGACCCTCCCCGAAATACGCCGAGGGATTATAGCGGTCCATGCCAAAAGGCGTAGATTCGGAGCAGCCGGGCAGCGAACTGGCGGCGGCGACCCCTGTTGCAGTTTCCGGCCGTGGTGTTCAACCATGCAGATAACCTTCCCCACCCGGCATGGCGAAGTCGGAACATACCGGGTCCGGCACGAGCGTTTGACCCCGCCGCGAAGGTCGGGGATACTTCAACCGTCGCGATAGCGGTCGCGCACCGCTGCATTTCCGTTGCATAGGAGCCTGCCATGACCTCCCTTCCAGAATCGACGCTCTTTGCGCCGCTTGACGCGGCGGCGGGTATGCGCATGGCTGCCCGGCGACTGCGCCGGCAGCTTGCCGCGGCGGCATTGTGGCTGCTGACCGTGACGCCGGCCCTGGCGGCGGCGGTGGGCATGGTCACCGATCTGAGCGGCAAGGCCTGGAGCGGCGATGGGGCTCAGCGCCAGCCGCTGGCCATTCTGGCCTACCTGGAGGCGGGCACCGTGGTCGAGGTGGACAAGGGGGCGAAGCTCGCGATCACCTTCTACAGTCCGGCCGAGGAGCAGGTGTTTTCCGGCCCCGCCAGGTTCAGGATCGAGAAGCAGGGCATCGGCCGGATCAGCGGCGCGGCGCCCGCCGTGCAGCGCCTTGGCGCATTGGCGGCGGATGCCACCGGAAAAGAAATGAATCAAGGCGGGCGTCGCACCCAGGCGGCGGTAAGGATGCGCAGCGTGGCGTTCGGCGCGTCGATCAGCGGCATGTCGCCCGACAAGACCGCCGTGCGTTCGACCACGCCGCGTTTTGCCTGGAGCAGCGTGCCTGACATCGGCAAATACCGGCTGACGCTGAGCGCCGCCGACGGCACCGCCTTGCTCGACGAATCGGTTTCCGGCAACGAATGGACCTTGCCGGCCGACAAGGCACTGGCTGCCGGCAAGGACTACGCCTGGAGCCTCGAAGCGAGCATGGCGGATGGCAGCAAGCTGGCCGGCAAGGCGCGCTTCAGCGTGCTCGACGCGGGTCTGGCGACGCGCCTCGCGGCGGAGGCGCCGATCAGCGGAGCGCCCTTCTCGCAGCGCCTGCGCTATGCCATCACGCTCGAACAGGCCGGTTTAACCGAGGAGGCCCGCCTGTTGTGGCGCGAGCTGGCCAGCGAGCGGCCCACGGAACTCGCGGTGCAAAAACGGGCGCAACCGTAAGCGGATAGAGCGCCCTTGTCCGCGGTCTCCCAAATTGCAGGCCCGCGGCGGAGTATCTGGCTGTTGGCGCTGATGGCCGCCGCGGCGGCCATGCTGCAACTGGCGGGAGCCTTCATGCCCCTGGAGCGGCCGGTGCGCGATGCCGGATTCCGCCTGCTGCGCGCGATCGGGCCGCATCCGGTCGCCAATGATCTGGTGCTGGTGGCCGTCGACGAAGCCTTTCTCGAAGCCACGCCGGAACCTTTGACGCTGATTCATCCCTACCTCGGTCGCGTCATGGCCGGCCTGGCCCAGGCACGACCGAGCGTGGTCGGCCTCGATCTGGTGCTGCCCTCGAAGAGCTATCGGGACATCCAGTCCTCGCGTGTCAAGGACTACGATTTGGCACTGCTGACCGGCCTGCACGCGCTGGCAAAGGTTTCGCCGATCGTCCTGTCGGAAACCTGGGACGGTTTGCAGGGCCGCTTCCGGCCGATCTTTCCGTCCTTCGTCAGCGTGGCGCGGCGCGGCGCCAAGGGGGATCCCACCGCCTCGCCGGTGATTTGCGAGGATCCGGATGGCATTGTGCGGGCCTATCCCGGCCGCGGCTGCCAGCCCACCACCGCCGCCGTGCCGCAAGCGGCACGGATGGCAGCGCAACTCGGGAATACGCAGGACTGGTCGGGGGCGATCAATTTTGCTCTGGGCGCGCCGATGACCGCGGTATCGATCGTCGATGTGCTGCAATGGGTGGAAAGCGGCGCCAGCGATCGGCTGCGCGCCACCTTCGGCGGCAAGGCGGTACTGATCGGCGGGGCCTTTTCATTCGAGGACCGGCATGCGCTGCCGGTGCCGCTGTCGGCCGCCGAGCCGGACGAAAACAAGGTGCCGGGCATCTTCCTGCAGGCGCAGATCTTCCGTTCGCTGATGAATGGCGGTCTGGTCGCTTCCTGGCCGGCGCCGATCCAGGCCGCCTTCGTTGCCGCCGGCGCGCTGGCGCTGCGGGGCAGAACCCGCCCGCGCAAGCTGCTGCTCTGGCTGCTCGCGATCGGCCTGATGGCGGGCATCGCCTTGTTCTGCCTCGGCGCCTGGACCCTGCTGCTGCCCTGGGCGGGCTGGGCCGCAACGGTACTGGCGCTGCTGCTGCTGCGCGGGCTGATCGATCTGAAGGAAATGTTGCGCAGCCGCCGCGAAGTCACCGAGGCGTTTTCCGGCTACGTCGGGCCGCAGGTGCTGCGCGCCATCGAACGCGGAGAACTCAAGCCGGATCTCGGCGGCGAACAGCGCAAGGTCTGCGCGCTGTACGCCGACATCCGCGGCTTCACCCGCGTCAGCGCGGTGCTGGCGCCGGACCAACTGGTGAAACTGGTCAATCGCTATTTCGGCGTGGTCTCGCCGGCGATCCAGGAAGCCGGCGGCATGGTGGACAAGTATCTCGGCGACGGGCTCATGGCGGTTTTCGGCGCGCCCCAGAAACTCGACGATGCGGTGCGCCGCGCGCTCGAAGCCGCCCAGGAAATGCTGCTTGGGGTCCAGGCCCTGAACCACGAGCTGGCGGGCGAGCAAATCCCCGCCTTGCAGGTCGGCATCGGCCTGCATTATGGCGATGTCGTGGTCGGCCATCTGGGAACCAGCGAGCGGCACGAATACACCGCGGTCGGCACAACGGTCAATGCGGCGGCGCGCATCGAAGTCTTCAGCAAACAATTCCCCTATCCGGTGATCGTGTCGGACGCCGTGGCGCAAGCCATGGCCGGACGCGCCGAATTTGCCGATCTCGGCTTGCAGGAGGTGCGCGGCATGGGATCGATGCGCCTGCACGGCTGGAAACCCGCCGCGCTCGATCCGCTGCCGGACGAGCGCCACGCGCCGGGTGCCGGCGGCTGAGGGAGCAAGGACATGGCGACGTTCTGGCGATGGCCGACCTTCCAACTGATGACCGCGGTGGCCGCGACGGTGCCGGCGCTGCGCCAGAAGACGGTGCGCGCGGTGTTCTGGCGGCAGTTCGTTCGCCTCGGCCAGGATCCGGCGGCAAGCATCTTCCTGCGCGCGGCGATGATCGGCACCATCATCATCGCCTATGTGATCAAGGTGCTCGCCAGCAACAGCGGCATGGCGGTGAATTTCCTGGTGTATGCGGTGGTGCGCGAGATCGGGCCCTTGCTGACCGCCATCCTGCTGATCCTGCGCAGCAGCGTGCTGGTCACCGGCGACGTGCTGGAACTGGTGCGACGCGACGAACTGCCGCGGATGCGCGCGATGGGCATGGCGCCGATCGCCCTCGTCATCCTGCCCAGGGTGGCGGCGCTGGCGGCCGCCTGCGTGGTGATCACCTTCTACTTCGAGCTGATCGCCGTGCTGGGCGGAATCCTGCTCGCGTCGATGGTGCTCGACGTGTCCCTCGATGGCATGCTTACGGTATTTTTTGAAACGCTGCGGCTGGCCGACCTGATCTACTCGCTGCTCAAGAGCGCGGTGTTCGGCGTGCTGCTCGGCATCGTGCCCTGCGTCGTCGCCTTGCGCTCCGGGCGCGTCGCCAGTGATCCGGTGGCGGTGGTCTCGCGCTCGATGATGACCACGCTGTTCTATGTCAGCATCTTCAACGGGCTGTTCGCCTATCTGGTCTACGGCGTGCTGTTGTTCGGCATCGTCAAGAACGCGTGATGGACAAGGACACTGTCGCTGCCTGGTTGTCGTGCCTCTCCGGCGCCCATGCGCTGCGCTTCGACCGCGAGACGGAACGCAGGGATTTTTTCGCCAAACTGCTGCGCTCGCCCTGCGCCGCCACCTGGTGGGCGATACCCGCCGATGGCGGCATGCTCAGCGATTTCGAACTCGTGGAAAACCTCTTGTTGCCGGCGCAAACCAGGGGCGACAGCGGTGCCGGCGCGCGGCTGCGGCGCTGGCTGGGGCGACTGCAGTCCTGTGGCATCGCGCCGTTGCCCCTGGGCCTGTCTTTGACCGCCTTGAGTCCGTGGCAGGCCAGGGTGGCGGCGTTTCTGCGAGCCATCGTGGCCGATGCGCCGGCGCTGGTTTTCGACGATACTTGCCATGGGCTGAACGCGCGGGAATGCCATCAGGCGATCCAGCTGCATCGTTGCTTTCGCCATTACTTCCCGTTTCGACCCACGGTGTATGTCGCGCTCTCCGCGCCGCCGCCGGAACTGCACATTGCCGCGGGAAATTGCCATCGCCATGAATCCGTCCTCCCCTGACGACTTCGCCGAACTTCTCGACCGCCCGGGCTTGCGCCAGCGCGCCTGGCGCTTCATTGTTCCGGCTATCCTGGGACTGCTGCTGCTGGTGGCCGGAGTCACCGTGAAGCAGGGCTACTTCGTGCGCCGCGCCCAGATGGATTTTTTTGCCCCGACCACCGATGGCGTTGCGGTCGGTACGCGCATCAAGCTGCTGGGCTTTCCGATCGGCGCCGTCACTGCCGTGCATTTCCTTCCCGCGGGAGCCGAAAAAGGCCGCCGGGTGAAATTCGAGGCGCGCATCGATGCCGAGTACCTGGCGCATATTCCCAGCGGCTCGCAGGCGCGACTGGCGCAGGAAGGCGTGATCGGCGAGCGCATCATCGAAATCCTTCCCGGCGCCGACAGTGCGCGGCCGATGGCGGCCGGCGAGTCGATCGATCTGGGCAAGGGCAGCGGGCTCAACGATCTGGCGGCGACGGTTGAATCGCGCGTCATGCCGGTGGTCGACGAAGCGCGGCAACTGCTGCACACGCTGAATGACGAAAACAGCGGCGTCAAGCCGCTGATCGACGATGCCAGAACCGTCGCCGGGGCGGCGGCGACACAGGTGCAGCACGCCGGGAAGATGCTGGATCGGGTGGATGCGAGGATGGACGGGATGCTGGACTCGGGGCAAGCCACCCTGAAGTCGGTGCGCACCGTCGCCGCCGATGCCGAGCGCCGCTCCGCGGAACTGCTCGACGATGCCCAGGCGAGCCTGAAGAACGCGCGTGCCGCCAGCGCCGATGGCGCGGAATTGGCGCGCGAGCTCCGCGCCGCGGCGCCCGGCCTGATCGCCGATGGCCAAAGCCTCGCCGGCGATGCGGTCGACATCACCCGCAACGCCAAACGCACTTGGCCGCTACGGCTATTCGTCGACGAACCGGCGGTCAGTTCCCTCGGCGTGGATACCGGAAGACTGCCGCCCAAGGTCGAGGGGGCGGCGCAGTGAAGCGGGCGGCCGGGCCGGCCTTCGCCGTCCTGCTGCTTGGACTGGGCCTCGGCGGCTGCGCCGGAGGCGCTCTCAAGGAGTTGCCGCCACGCGAGCTGAAGGTGATCGAACTGGGCCGGCAGGGACAGGCCGCCTATCTGAGGGGCGACCTGGAACGCGCCGGCCGACTGTTCGGACAGGCGCTCGGCGATGCACGGCGCATCGAGGACAGTGAAGGCGTCGCCGTGATGTCGGTCAACCTTGCCCGTGTGCAGCGCGAAGCCGGCGACAGCGGCAAGGCCTTGGCCACGCTCGACGCCGTCTCGCCCTGGCATCGCGACCACATCGCCGCCGCCACCGGTCAGGAAATGGACTTGCTGGCGGCGGTGCTGCAGTCCGATCTGGGTCGCCCCGACGTGGCGCTGGCGCGAGTGCAGGCATTGCGCGAGCAGTGTCGGTCATCCTGCGCAATGGCCATCGGCATCGACAGCCTGCAAGCGCGCCTGCTGCTGGAAAAGGGCGACGCCGCCGCCGCCGCGAAGCTGACTGGCGCCGCCATCGGCCGCTTCGGCGCCCACGCCAATCGACTCGAACTGGCCAATCTGTGGCGGGTGCAGGGCGAAGCTTATCTCGCGCTCGGCGACTTTGCGGCCGCGCGGCAGTCCCTGGATCATGCCCTTGGAATCGACAAGTCGCTCGCCCAGCCAATAAAGATCGCCCAGGATCTCGACGCCCTGGCCCGTAGCGCGCTGGCCGCCGGAGACACCGCGGCGCACGCCGGCTACCTGGCGCGACTGGAAGAAGTGCGGCAGGCGCGGGCGGGCAGATCGTTGCGATAGCGCGGGTGTTTCAGTTGATAATGCCAAGGGCCGGTTCCAGCCGAATCGCACCCGTGCTCACGAAAGTTCATTGAGGACCACACGCCATGCCAAAGCCACGCCTTATCTATTTTGACTTCGCCGGTAGTCGCGGCGAAGAGTGCCGGATTGCCTTGCACCTGGCAGGGATCGATTTCGAGGACGTGCGCATTCCCGTCGCGGAATGGCCCGCGCTGAAGCCGAAGACCCCGTTCGGTTCCATGCCCGTCCTGGAAATCCCCGGCAAGCCGCCGCTCGCCCATTCGAATGCAATCCTGGTCTTCATCGGACGGCGGCATGGATTGCATCCCAAGGATGATTTCGAAGCCGCGCGGCACGAGGCGCTGATGGAGTACGTCGAGGACCTGCGCCATACCGTGGGCCCGACGCTGCGCATCGCCGACGAGGCGCAGAAGCGCGCCGCCCGCGAGGAACTTGCGCGCGACTACCTGCCGGCCTGGGGCACGAATGTCGAAAATCAGCTCGGCGACGGTCCATTCGTCGGCGGTGATGCGCTGAATGTCGTGGACCTCAAGCTGTACATGATCGTGCGCTGGTTTGCATCCGGAACGGTCGACCATGTTCCGCCCACGGTGTTCGACCACTGCGCGAAGCTCAAGCGCGTGTATGGGGAGGTCGGCGCGCACCCTGGCGTGACAGCCTGGCTGAATCGCCCGACCCGCTAACCGCCTGCCGGGCGTGACCCGGTCGGCGCCCCGAGCCGAATCACGGCGCGCCCTGGCCCGGATCCTTTTGCCAGCCGAGACCGGAGAGTCGCGATGACCCTGTCCATTGCCACCGCATTCGCCGTCGCGCTTGGTGCCTGGAGCGGCATCGCGTTTGGCGGTGGTTCGAATTACGGCATCGCGCCGGGCGCACTTCCGCAGATCGCAGGGCAGGTACGCGACTGGCCGGTGCCGACGCCGAGCTTCGCGCGCGATCCCGCGCCGGCGCCGGACGGCAGCATCTACATCACCGTGATGCAGGGCAACCGCATCGCCCGCTTCGATCCGGCCAGCCAGCGTTTCACCGAGTGGGACTTGCCGCCCGGCGCGCGTCCGCACGGGCTGCTGGTCGATGAAGCGGGCATCGTCTGGTACACCGGCAACGGCAACGGCACGATAGGCCGCCTCGATCCGAAGAGCGGCAAGGTTACCGAGTACCGCGTGCCCGGCGGCGGCGATCCGCATACCATCGTGATCGATGCCGCCGGCAAGCTGTGGTTCACGGTGCAGAACGGCCAGCGCGTCGGCCGTCTCGATCGCGCCAGCGGACGCATCGACGAATTTCCGATGAGCGGCAATCCCTACGGGCTGGCGATCGACCTTCAGGGGATCGTTTGGGTCTGCCGTCTCTCCGGCGACGCGCTGGGCTGGATCGATCCGGCCAGCGGCAAGAGCGGCGAGTTGCCGACCGGCAGGGGCTCGGCGCCGCGCCGCATCGCGACGGCGCCCGATGGCAGCCTGTGGGTCGCCTATTACGGCAACGGGCGGCTCGCCAGACTCGACCCGAAGGCGCGCCGCATCGTCAAGACCTGGCCACTGCCGAAGGCCGGGGGCGAACGCCCCTATGCGGTCACCGTCGATGGCGCGGGGCGTGTCTGGGTCAACGGCATCGATACCGACACGGTGTCGGTGTTCGATCCGGTGCGCGAGGAATTCCGCGTCATTGCGCTGCCCTCGACGAACACCGGCATCCGCAAGGCCATCGTCGATGCGCAGGGACGCTACTGGTACATGGGCAGCCACAACGGACGCCTGGGCGTGGTTCAGTGATGTCAGCTCGCCCGATGGCTTTGGCCAAGCTGGCGATCGCGGTGTGCGGCGGACCGCTTCGGGCGCGCCAACGGCTTAAGGCCATGCGCACGGAGTCGCGCATTTGCCTTCCGCCAACGGGCCTGGCATTTGACATCAATGGCAAAGCGTTTAGAATGCCGGCCTTTGCCGCCTCTCAGGACAAATTCAATGCCGGGTATCCGCCTCAAGGAAAACGAGCCGTTTGAAGTCGCCATCCGCCGTTTCAAGCGTGCGATAGAGAAGACAGGTCTGCTCACCGAGCTGCGCGCACGCGAGTTCTACGAAAAGCCCACCACCGAGCGCAAGCGCAAGGCGGCCGCAGCCGTCAAGCGCCACCACAAGCGCATTCGCAGCCAGCTTCTGCCACCCAAGTTGTATTGAACCGGGACGCGGTTCGGCTCTGCTGAACCAGCTCGCGAACCCGTTGCAACATCGCTTGTTCGCCAAAACCGCCTTCCGGCGGTTTTTGTGTTTTATGTCCCTGCGGGACGCGGGGACGGTATCCCCCGGTGGGATCTGTCCCTGCGGGACGCGGGGACGGTACCCCCTGGTGGGATTTGTCCCTGCGCAGCGCGGGGACGGAATGCAGGCCGACTGAAAGGGACCCATTGATGACACTCGAAGCGCGTATCGACGAAGACTGGAAAACCGCGATGAAGGCCGGCGAACGCGCCCGGAAGGACGCGCTGAGCCTGCTGCGCGCCGCGATCAAGCAGAAGCGCGTCGATGAAAAGATCGAGATCGACGACGCGGCGGTGATCGCGGTGATCGAAAAGATGCTGAAGCAGCGCAAGGACTCGATCAGCCAATACGAGGCCGCCAAGCGCCAGGATCTGGCCGACGTCGAAAAGTTCGAGGCCTCGGTGCTGACGACCTACATGCCCCAGGGCCTTGGTGCCGCGGAGATCGAAGCGATTGTCGCAGCCGCGGTGGTCCAGTCGGGCGCCAAAGGTCCGTCCGACATGGGCAAGGTGATCGCCCTGGTCAAGCCCCGGGTGGCCGGCCGCGCCGACATGGGCGAGGTCTCGAAGCTGGTCAAGGCCAGGCTCGCGGGGTCATAGCGAGGCTTGGTCCGCCACCCTTTCCCGGGAGGGTCGGCACGCGTTCAGCCGCGATGCGGCTTCCGGGCATAATGGCCGCGTGATCCCCGATAGCTTCGTTCAGGAACTGCTTGCCCGCGTCGACATCGTCGATGTCGTCGAACGCTACGTGCCGCTGCGCAAGGCGGGGGCCAATTACAGCGCGTGCTGCCCCTTCCATTCGGAGAAAACACCCTCCTTCACCGTCAGCCCGTCCAAGCAGTTCTATCACTGCTTCGGCTGCGGCGCGCATGGCAGCGCAATCGGCTTCCTGATGCAGCATGCCGGCATCGGCTTCATCGAGGCGGTCGAGGATCTGGCCTCCGCGGCCGGGATGCAGGTGCCGCACGAGGAGCGTACCCGCGCCGAGCGCGCCAGGAAGGCGCCGCTGACCGAACTGATGGCGCGCGCGATGCGCTTCTATCGCGAGCAATTGAAGGCGGCGCCCAAGGCCGTGGATTACCTCAAGGAGCGTGGCCTGACCGGCGAGATCGCCGCGCGCTTCGGTCTCGGCTACGCCCCCGAGGGCTGGCAAAGTCTGCAACAGATATTTCCCGATTACGACGATCCGGCACTGGTCGAATGCGGCCTGGTCATCGTCAACGAGCAGGGGCGCCGTTATGACCGCTTTCGCGACCGGGTGATGTTTCCCATCCTCGATCAGCGCGGCAACGTGATCGGCTTCGGCGGCCGGGTGATCGGACCGGGCGAGCCCAAGTACCTGAATTCACCGGAAACGCCGCTGTTCGAGAAGGGCCGCGAACTGTACGGCCTGACCCAGGCGCGGCAGGCCATCCGCGACACCGATACGGTGATCGTGGTCGAAGGCTACATGGACGTCGTGGCGCTGGCGCAGCACGGCGTGGGCAACGCGGTGGCCACGCTGGGCACCGCCTGCACGCCGACCCATGTACACAAACTCCTGCGCCAGGCCTCGAAGGTTGTGTTCTGCTTCGACGGCGATACGGCCGGGCGCAAGGCCGCGTGGCGGGCGCTGGAAGCCAGCCTCGAACAGCTTTCCGACGACCGCTCGGCCGGCTTCCTGTTCCTGCCGCCGGAACACGATCCGGACAGCTTCGTCCGCGCCGAGGGTGCGGAGTCCTTTCAACGGCTGGTCGCCCAGCCGACCGCGCTCAGCGAATTCCTGCTGCGCGAACTCAAGGCCGGCGTCGATCTCGCCAGCGCCGAGGGCCGTGCGCGTTTGGTGCACGAGGCCAAGCCGCATCTGACGCGTCTCGCCGCACCCATCCTGCGGGTGCAACTGGTCAAGGCGGTCGCCGAGGCGGCGGGATTGAGCCCGGCGGAAGTCGAAACCCAATGCGGCCTGAAGCCGGCCGCGCGCGGCCGCCCGGCGCCGCCAAGCGCCCGGCGGCGGCCGGCCCCCAGCTCGGTGGAGTACAAACTGCTGCAGATCGTGCTGCACAAGCCCGAATGGGCGGCGCGCCTGCCGCTGGAACTGATCGATCGCGAACGCGCCGAAGGACTGGCGCTGATTGCCATCGCCGACGCCATCGACCACGGCGAGCTGCCCGCCGGCGGTTTCGGGCTGCTGCTCGAGTTCTTTCGCGATTCCCCGCATGAAGCGCTGATCGCGGCGATCGCGGCGACCATGGTGGAAGAGGTCGATCTCGGCCCGCTCGAAGCCATGTTCAATGACTCCGTGGCACGCCTGCGCCACACCGCGCTTACCGCCGAAATCGAGCAGCTCACCGCCCGTGCCCGGCAGGGTTTGAACCCTGAGGAGCGGCAACGGCTGGCGGAATTGCTGGCGAAGAAGCGACCGACAATTCCTCCGTCGCCAGGCAGTCCGATCTGATATACTTAACGGTTCTTCAGCGCCTTCATGGCGTGTCGTGTCGGCCTACTCGCGTCTCGCGCGTCCACGCCCGGCAGCGCCGCCCTGATCGCGTTCCAGCCGAGGATCGTCATGCCGAAGGAAATCGCCAAGCAGAGCAGGTCGAAGGCCGCCACCAAACCGGTCGCGAAGAAGCCTGCGCCGAAGAAGGCCGCGCCCGTCAATAAGCCTGTCCAGGCCAAACCGCCGGCCAAGACGCCTGGCAAGGCGACGGGCAAAGCCGCGCCGGCCAAGGCGCCGGCCAAGCCTGCGGCGGGCAGGCACGCCAATCCCGTACCGGTCGAGGCTGCTCCGACGCCACCTCCCAGGCCGGCCGCGCAGCCGGTGGCCGCCAAATCGGTGGCCAAGGCCATCGCCGAATCGCGCGGCCGCCGCGGTCGCGAAAAACTGATCGCCCCCGAAGCCAAGCCGATCGACCTGGACACCAAGCGCACGCGCCTGAAGAACCTGATCGCGCTCGGCAAGGAGCGCGGCTACCTGACCTATGCCGAGATCAACGACCATCTGCCCGACGATCTGGTCGATGCCGAGCAGATCGAATCGATTATCTCCACGTTCAACGACATGGCGATCCAGGTGTTCGACGAAGCGCCGGTGGTCGATGACCTGCTGCTCAACGAATCGGCGCCCGCTCCGGTCGATGCCGCCGAAGTCGAGGAGGAAGCCGAGCAGGCTCTCTCGACGGTCGATTCGGAGTTTGGCCGGACCACCGACCCGGTGCGCATGTACATGCGCGAGATGGGTTCGGTCGAGTTGCTCACTCGCGAAGGCGAAATCGAAATCGCCAAGCGCATCGAGGACGGCTTGAAGCACATGATCATGGCGATTTCCGCCTGCCCGACAACCATCGCGGCGATGCTGGAAACCGCCGCCAAGGTGGCGCGCGATGAAATGCGCATCGACGAACTGGTCGATGGCCTGATCGATCCGAACGCCGCCGGCGACGACATCGAAGCGCTGGCCGAAGATGAAGAGCTCAAGGTCGAAGAAGATACCGAGGACGAGGACGACGACGGCAGCGCGCGGATTTCCGCGTCGCTGTTGCAACTCAAGCTCGACTCCCTCGAGCGCTTCTCGGTGATCCACACGCTGTTTTCCAGGTTGCAGCCGACGCTGGCGAAGAAGGGTTCGCAGGACAAGAGTTATCTGCGCCTGCAGAAGCAGATCTCCGACGAGCTGATGAACATCCGTTTCACCGCCAAATCGATCGAGCGTCTGTGCGATTCGGTGCGCGCGATGGTCGACGCGGTGCGCAGCCATGAACGCAAGATCCTGCACCTTTGCGTCGACAAGGCGCACATGCCACGCGCGCATTTCATCAAGTCCTTTCCCGGCCATGAAACCGACATGGAGTGGCTCAAGCACGAGGTGCAGGCGGGCAAGCCGTACTGTGCGCAGTTGATGCGCGCGGCGCCGAACATCCTCGAAGAACAGCAGCGCCTGATCGACCTGCAGAACCGCATCGGCATTCCGCTGAAGGAACTCAAGGACATCAACAAGCAGATGTCCACCGGCGAAGCCAAGGCGCGCCGCGCCAAGCGCGAAATGACCGAGGCCAACCTGCGGCTGGTGATCTCGATCGCCAAAAAGTACACCAATCGTGGCCTGCAGTTCCTCGACCTGATCCAGGAAGGCAATATCGGCCTGATGAAGGCCGTGGACAAGTTCGAATACCGCCGCGGCTACAAGTTCTCGACCTATGCCACGTGGTGGATCCGCCAGGCGATCACGCGCTCGATCGCCGACCAGGCGCGCACCATCCGCATCCCGGTGCACATGATCGAGACCATCAACAAGATGAACCGCATCAGCCGCCAGATCCTCCAGGAAACCGGGCTGGAGCCCGATCCGGCGACGCTGGCGGTGAAGATGGAAATGCCCGAGGAAAAGATTCGCAAGATCCTCAAGATTTCCAAGGAACCGATCTCGATGGAAACGCCTATCGGCGACGATGACGATTCCCACCTCGGCGATTTCATCGAGGACCAGGCGACGCTGTCGCCGGGCGACGCGGCGCTGTTCGCGTCCTTGCGCGAGGTCACCAAGGAGGTGCTGGACAGCCTCACGCCACGCGAAGCCAAGGTCCTGCGCATGCGCTTCGGCATCGAAATGAACACCGATCACACCCTGGAAGAAGTAGGCAAGCAGTTCGACGTCACCCGCGAACGCATCCGCCAGATCGAAGCCAAGGCCTTGCGCAAGCTGCGTCACCCGACGCGCTCGGAAAAGTTGCGCAGTTTCCTCGATTCCGAAACCTGATCGCGCATTACCAGCGGCTCAAGCAACGCGGGCCGTTGCGGATTTACGAAGGGCCTGTAGCTCAATGGTTAGAGCAGAGGACTCATAATCCTTTGGTTGCGAGTTCGAGTCTCGCTGGGCCCACCAGCATTCATCTTCACGCGGAGCATTCGATATGCAAGAGATCATGCAATACCTCAAGGACAACGGTCAGCGCTTCGACTCGGAAATCGCCGATGCGACGGGGCTCTCGCTGGCAAAGGTGCGCCGCTCGATTTCCGACCTGTCGGCGCGTGGCGAGATTTCGAAGTGCAGCGTGACCCGTTTCAGCACCGACGGCGAAAAGATCGAGGCCGTGCTGTGCCGGGTGGCGGGATACATTCCGCCCAAGAGCCCCGGCCGGAAACCCGGCCCGTCGAGCTAGCCGCCTGTCGTAGTTGCGCAGCGGCCGCCGCCACACGCGGCACCGCCAGGTTTTCCCATGCTTACGGGCTTTCGCCTCCTGTTGGTCACGGTCGCCGTCGCCTTGCTGCACGGCTGCGCCCTGCTGGGCGAGAAGCCGGCCTCGCCGCCGGCCCCCGTGCCGATCAAGATCGGCCTGGCCCTGGGTGGCGGCGCCGCGCGCGGCTTTGCCCACATCGGAGTGATCAAGGCGCTCGAAGCGCAGGGCATCGTGCCCGACATCGTGGTTGGCACCAGCGCCGGAGCGGTGGTCGGCGCACTGTATGCGTCCGGCTTATCCGGCTTCGAACTGCAGAAGATCGCGATGGACATGGACGAGGCGCAGTTCGGCGACTGGTCGCTGCCGGACCGCGGCGTGTTCAAGGGCGAAGCCCTGCAAAACTTCGTCAATCGCGCTGTCGCCAACCGCCCGCTGGAAAAGCTGGCGCGCAGCTTCGGCGTGGTCGCCACGGATTTGAGGAGCGGCGAATCCGTGGTGTTTCGCAGTGGCAACACCGGCATGGCGGTGCGCGCCTCGTCCGCCGTACCTGGCGTATTCCAGCCGGTCCCTATTGACGGCCGCGAATACGTCGATGGCGGCCTGGTCAGCCCGATTCCGGCGCGGGCGGCGCGCAACCTCGGCGCCAACTTCGTGATCGCCGTCGATATCTCGCACAAGCCGCGCGACGCCCGCGTTTCGAGCACGCTCGACGTGCTGCTGCAAACCTTCGCCATCATGGGCCAGTCGATCAGCCGTTACGAGACGGCGGAGGCCGACATCGTGATCCGGCCGGTCACCGCCGAATTGCCGGCGACCGATTTCGCCGGCCGTCACCGCGCCGTGCTCGAAGGGGAAAAAGCCGCCGCCGCGGCGATGCCCGAACTGAAGGAGCGACTGGCCAGGTTGCGCGCCAAGCACCTCGCGGCGGCGCATTAGAGCCCATTTCAGCAGGAATCGTACCTCGCGCCGTCGGGCGTCGGGATGCGATGCGAGGCGGAGGAAGCGCGGCATGGTTGATCCATGCAAGCGACCGACAACGCGGCAGCGCGCCCAACGCCGCAGACGCCGATTCTGGTCTCAACGCGGGGCATGATTCCTACTGAAATGGGCTGTTAAACGGGGCTGGGAACCAGCGGAGTCATCCGCGCCAGCGCCTTGACCAGGATGCGATAGCTGTCGCGCTCGAAGGCGGGCGCCGGACCATCCAGCAGGGCATGCAGGTCCGCTTCGCTGCGCGCGGTGCCCAGATGACGCCAATGATCGATCAGATGCACGTCGTCGCCCTCCCGGATCCAGGCCGGGCCGGCGAAGGGCCAGGCGGCAAGTCGATGGCGGCCCAGCGCGGCCATCAGCCGCGCGCTGTGAAATGACGCGGGCTCCTTGCCGACGCAGGCGCCCCGGCATTGCCGCAACTGGTGCGCGAAGCACGGCTTGCCGGCCTTGACTTTCTCCAGCCCCAGCAGCGCGTGGCACAGACCGTGCTCCTTTGCCAGTTCGGTCAGCGTGCGCTTGGCTTCCCTGGCGGTCTTGAACGGCCCGTACAAGTGTTCCTGGCGGCGCAACTCGATGTCGCTGGCGAGCACCAGCACCGGCCGCCACTCGCCGGCGCGCGCCTCGACGAGTTGCCAGAAGCACAGTTCCTCGTTGCGGCGCAGGGTCCGGTTGTGGATCGGCTGTAGAGCCTTGATCAGTGCCGCCTCCTTCAGCAATGCGCCGATTTCGCCGCCGGTTGCGATGCACTCGATGCGCCGCACCTGACTCGCCAGGCTCATCTCCCGGGCTGCCGCGTGGTCAGCGGCGAAGTGGGACAGCACGCGCTTTTTCAGTTCCTTGCTCTTGCCGACATACAGCGGCAGGTCGTTCTCGCCATAGAACAGGTAGACCCCGGCGCCCTCGGGCAGATCGTCGACCGCGGCGGGGTCCAGACCCGCCGGCAGGCTCGGGCGCGCGGTGAGCAGCCTGACCGCCTCGGCCAGCAGTTCCGGCGCGACTTCTGTCCGTAGCCGGTTCCAGAATTGGTGAATCAACCGCGCGTCGCCCAGGGCCCGATGCCTGGTGCTGACGGCGAGAGCGTGACGCTCGATCAGGCTGTCCAGGTTGTGCCGCGCATGCTGCGGAAACAGCTTGCGCGACAAGCGCACGGTACACAGCACCGTCGCGCGAAAATCCCGGCCGGCGCGCTTGAATTCGTTTTTCAGGAAACCGTAGTCGAAGCGCGCGTTGTGGGCGATGAACAGCCGCCCTTCCAGCCGCGCCTTGACCTCGGCGGCAAGGTCCTCGAAGGCCGGCGCCTGCGCCACCATCGCGTTGGAAATGCCGGTCAGGTGCTCGATGAAGGCAGAAATCGGGGTGCCGGGATTGACCAGGCTAGACCACTCGCGCACGCCACTTTCGTCGACCTCGACGATGCCGATTTCGGTAATCCGGTCGGCCGTCGCCGTGGCGCCGGTGGTTTCGAGGTCGACAAAGGCGAGCGCGGGGAAGGACATGGATCGGGACTGGGGATTTGGAGCGCGAAGCATCTTACCGCGCGCCGGCCTGCGATAATCCTGAACGGCGTTGAAATCTCCTTCAACGCCGAGCGCGCAGAGGCGCAAGGACGCCGAGGACAGGCAATGACTCGCCCACTGGTTGTTCGACGGCGATCTTCTCCGCGTTCTCTGTGCCTCTGCGTCGAGGGCGGTTCGCTGCTTAATTCAGGACAATGACGCCATGAACGCCGGCTTCCCGATCCGCTATGTCGATCCCGTGTTCCGCCCGCCCAGCGAGGCGGAATCCCTGATTCTGCCTGTGACGGATGGCTGCTCGTGGAACAAGTGCACATTCTGCGAGATGTACACCGCGCCGCAGAAGAAGTTCCGCGCCCGCGACGAAGCGGAAATCCAGGAGACCCTGCGCCGCTGCGGCGAACGCTTCGGCGACGGCATCCGCCGCGTGTTTCTCGCCGACGGCGATGCCTTGGTGCTGCCGACCCGGCGCCTGCTGGAGATCCTCGGCGCGATCCGCGAGCACCTGCCGGCGGTGCGCCGCGTCGCCAGCTACTGCCTGCCGCGCAACCTGCGCAAGAAGTCGGTCCAGGAACTTTCGGAACTGGCCGCCGCCGGCCTGACGATGGCCTATGTCGGCGCCGAATCCGGCGATGACGCTGTGCTGGCACTGGTGCACAAGGGCGAGACCTTCGCCAGCACCTGCGACGCGCTCGGCAAGCTGCAACAGGCCGGCATCAAGCGTTCGGTGATGATCCTGAACGGCCTCGGCGGCAAGACGCTGTCGCAGCAGCACGCGGCGAATTCCGCGCGTCTGGCCAACGCCGCGCAGCCGGAATATCTCGCGACCCTGGTGGTGAGCTTCCCGCAGGGCGAGGAACGCTTCCGCGCCGCGTTCACGGAATGGCAGCCCTGCAGCGAGCACGAACTGTTCGCGGAAATGGAAGCCTTCATCTCTGCGCTGGAACTGAAACGCACCGTCTTCCGCAGCGACCACGCCTCGAACCGGCTGGTGCTGAAAGGCACCCTGGGCGCTGAAAAGCCGCGCCTGCTCCGGGAAATCCGAGCCGCCATCGCCAGCCCGGAAACGGCCGGACTGCGGCCGACGTGGGCGCTGCGACTCTAGAACGCCGGACCACCGGAGCGTTAGGAAAAGCGGTTGTCGGCGGACGCAAACGACATCCGGAATATGGCGTTGCCGTGGAGCATCGCGCATAATTCGCCCCATGAGCAACACTCCCCCGCCACGCGATTCTGTCTTCGCCGAGCTGGCCGCCGCCTACCCGGTATTTCGCGACGCGCAGCCGCTGGCCATTGGAATCCACAAGTCGGTCATGGCGGTGCATCCCGATCTCGACAAGGATGCGCTGCGCAAGGCGCTCCAGCGCCATACCGCCACCACGCGCTACCTCAAGGCGGTGGCCGCGGGCGGCGCCCGCTTCGGACTCGACGGCCAGCCGTCGGGCGAGGTCACCCCGGAACAGCAAAAGCTGGCCGGCGACGGCCTCAGGGAGCGCTTCCGCAAACAGGCGGAGCACCGTCGCGACGCGGAAAAGGCCAAGGCGATCCAGGCCAAGCTGCATCAACTGGTCGACAAGTTCAAGTAGCCGCCAAGCGGAGCTGACCAGGCCATCGTGAAACCCCTGCGCCCGCGGCCATGGTTGCAACTGGCGATGTCGCTGGCGGTATTGGCCGCATCGCTCGCGGGCTGTTCCTGGTCGATTGGCGTGACCAACAGTCCGCCACCACCCAACGCGGGATCGGGACCTGCCAGCGACCGCAGGTAATCGAGGAAGGCACACCATGAGCACTTCAAGCAAACGCATCGTGATGACCGGCGTTACCCGCGGCCTGGGCCGCGCCATGCTCGACGAGTTCGCCGCCGGCGGACACGTCGTCGCCGGATGCGGGCGTTCGGCCGCCGCGATCGAGACACTGCGGCGGAGCTTCGCCGCGCCTCACCGGTTTGCGAGCCTGGACGTCGCCGACGATACCCGGGTGGGCCAGTGGGCGCGGGATGTGCTGACGACCCTGGGGCCACCCGACATCCTGATCAACAACGCCGCCCTGATGAACACCCCGGCGCCGCTGTGGGAAGTGCCGGCGGCGGAATTCGGCGCCCTGATCGACGTGAATATCAAGGGCGTCACCAATGTGCTGCGCCATTTCGTGCCCGCCATGATCGCGGCAGGCCGTGGCGTGATCGTCAATTTCAGTTCCGGCTGGGGCCGCAGCACCGCGCCCGACGTGGCGCCCTACTGCGCCAGCAAATGGGCGATCGAAGGCCTGACGCGGGCGATGGCGCAGGAACTGCCGCAGGGCATGGCGGCGATTCCCCTCGATCCGGGCATCATCGATACGGAGATGTTGCGCACTGCATTCGGCGACGAGGCCGGCCAGTACGGGTCGCCGGCGACCTGGGCCAAGAGCGCGGTGCCGTTTCTGCTGAAGCTGGGGCCGAAGCATAACGGCAGGGCGCTGGAGGTGCCGTCGGGCACTGCGTCTCCGACCGATTGTTGATCGTCACCGCTTGTCGGGTCCGCGCGGCGCAAGGCTCGGCGTAAACAGAAGACCCCCGATGGCGCAAACCACCGGGGGTCTTGGTGTTGCGCCGGCTTAGTGCTTGCTGGCTGACGCGGCGCCGAATCCGGTCTGAGCCCGGACATACTGGTCGTCGAACGCGGCGATCTCCGCGCGGGCCCTGACGCTTGAATCGCTCTTCGAAAAAATGTAAGCGAGCAGGAAGGCGATCGGCATCGCGAACAGCGCCGGTTGCGTGTAGGGGAAGATCGCGGCCTTGTAACCCAGCACATCCACCCAAACCGACTTCGACAGCACCACGAACGCCACCGCGGATGCGAGACCGCCATAGCCGCCGAACAGCGCGCCGCGCGTGGTCAGTCCCTTCCAGTACATCGACAGGATGAGTACCGGAAAGTTTGCCGCCGCCGCCACGCCGAAGGCCAGGCCGACCATGAAGGCGACGTTCTGCTTCTCGAACAGGATGCCGAGGACGATCGCGACGAAGCCAAGGCAAATGGTGGCAATCCTGGAAACGCGGATCTCGGAATTCTCGGTAGCCTTCCCCTTCTTGATGACGCGGGCGTACAAATCGTGCGAAATCGCCGACGCACCAGCCAGCGCCAATCCCGAAACGACGGCCAGGATGGTGGCAAAGGCGACCGCCGCCATGAAGCCCAGCAGCATGTCGCCGCCGACCGCCTTGGCCAGGTGCATGGCGACCATGTTGCCGCCGCCGATCAGTTTTCCGCCGATCTTGCCGCCCTCGAAGAACTCCGGATTCTGGCCGACGACCAGAATGGCGCACAGGCCCATCAGGAAGATCACGTTGAAGAAATAGGCGACGAAGCCCGACGCGTAGAGCACCGACTTGCGCGCTTCCTTGGCATTGCTGACGGTGAAGAAGCGCATCAGGATGTGCGGCAGGCCGGCGGTACCGAACATCAGGCCGAGACCGAGGGAAATGGCGTTGATCGGATCGGCCAGCAGGCCGCCCGGAGTCATCAGCTTGAGCCCGAGCTTGTGCACGCCGGTGGCTTTCTCCATCAGGGTCTGGAAGGAAAAGCCGAACTGGCTGAAGGCCAGCAGCATCGCCAGAGTGCCGCCGGTGAGCAGCAGGCCGGCCTTGATGATCTGCACCCAGGTCGTCGCCACCATGCCGCCAAAGGTCACATAGACCATCATCAGCAGCCCGACACCGACGATGGCAATGTTGTAGTCGAGGCCGAACAGGAGCTTGATCAACTGGCCGGCGCCGACCATCTGGGCGATCAGGTAGAAGCAGACCACGGTCAGCGAGGAGAGCGCGGCCATGGTGCGCACGCTGCCCTGCTCCAGGCGGAATGACGTGATATCCGAGAAGGTGAAGCGCCCGAGATTGCGCAGGCGTTCCGCCATCAGGAAGAGGATGATCGGCCAGCCGGCGAAGAAGGACAGCATGTAGAGATAGCCGTCGAAGCCCTGCCCGTATACCAGCGCCGTCAATCCCAGCAGCGTCGCGGCCGACATGTAGTCACCGGCAATCGCCATGCCGTTCTGCAAACCGGTGATGCCACCGCCCGCAGTGTAGAAGTCGGAAGTCGACTTGGTGCGGCTTGAGGCCCAATAGGTAATCCCCATGCTGAGCGCAACGAAGATGCAGAACATCACGATGGCGTGCCAGTTGGTCGCCTGTTTTTCCATGGCGCCCTCTACCGGAGGTCCGGCATAGGCCAGGGTGCACAGCGCGAGCAGTCCGAGCGCGCTGCCGATTCGAGTCAGGCGGCGCATTATTTGATCTCCTTCTGCGCATGCTTGATGACTTCGAGCGTAAGGGCGTCGAATTCACCATTGGCGCGCTTCACGTAAAGTGCCGAGAGCGCCCAGAAGAGGACGAACAGGCAGAGCTCGATGGCAACGCCATAGGTCAGCATCGACCCTTCGCTGACCGCCTGGCCGAGGGCGGTCGGAATGAACGCGACCGCAAGGACGAAACCGTAAAACAGGGTGAGAACAACAATGGACAGAGTCCAGGCAAAGCGTCCGCGCGTGGCGACGAGTTGCTGGAATTTTGGATTGTCCCGCATCCGCTCATATATCGCACTGCTCAAGGGAAATCTCCTAATCAAGACCTGCACAAAATGGCTTGATTGGCCCTGTGCTTCTGCTGGAAATTGCGACACCCGTGCGCGATGAGCCCGATACGCCAACTGACTGGCAATCGTTCAACTAGCCTCGAAGCGCCTTCCCATCCGGGCATTCCGGAGTCCAGCTGAACTTCGGGGCAAATCAAGTGAAACGACCTGCCTTACTATTTTATTACATCTCAAATGTTCCTCGCTAAAGATAATTCGCCGGACCGAAAAGGATCGCGCGAACCCGGACGGCGTCACCGAGCAAGCGTTCGATCGGGAAACCGCAGCGGGAGAGCCCGGATTGTCCCCTCCGGGCCGGCGAACGCTCGTATCATTCCCGCATGTCAATCGACCTTCGCGACCTCGTCGGTTACGCCGCGGCCATCCTGACCACGGTGGCCTTCGTTCCGCAGGCCCTGAAATCGTGGCGCACGCGCGACTTGTCCGGGGTATCGCTGACCATGTATGGTCTGTTCACGGCAGGAGTCGTGCTTTGGCTGGCCTACGGGATCATGCTCGGCGCGTGGCCGATCATCGTGGCCAACACGATCACGCTGGCGCTGGCGGGCATGGTGCTGGCATTGAAGATGATGCATCGCTGAGCGGCGCCATCTGCGCGCCGCCCTCCGCCGCGGAATCGCACCGCGCGAAAAGCGGTTCGTTGTATCAGGTCAGGCTTTGCCGCGCGCCCGCTGCTTGGCCGCGATATAGGCCGAGTGCGGTACATAAAGCAGGTCGGATATCTTGCTCATGAAATGCTGTTCATGCGCGTCGAGATGACCGTTGGCGAACGCCACGCGCCACAGGGACTCGACGACCTCGACCTTCTGCGCAGGGCTGAAAGCCTGGTTGATCAGGGACGTGAATTGAAAGTAGTCGGTCGCCTGTCGCGCCTCTTCCGCGGCCAGCGTCATCAGCGAATCGACCTCCTCCAGCGTCAAGCCGAACTGCGTTTGCAGGGCCTCGGCCACGGCAAGCGTTTCCGGTTCGGTGACCGAACCGTCCATGCGCATCATCTCCAGCAGCAGCGCGGCGGTGGCGACATGCAGGGCGTGTTCCGACGCGACGCCGGTCTCGGCGGTATCGGCCTCGATCATGCCCATGACGAAATTCCTGATGGTGGCGATCATCCTTGTCCCTGGTTTGTCACAAAGTCAGCGCGGCGGCATAACCGGTCAATTCGAGATAGCCGCGCCCCGATAGCGTACCTGATACATGGACCAAACCCTCCCAATAAGCGATCAAGGCCGGCCGATGGGTCGAAAGTTCCTGATCGTCCGCGACCGGCGCGGTCCGGATCGTGTGCGGTCCGATGCGAAGCTCCATCTGCACCGGGTAGTGCGCTCCGTTGCGCGGCGAGGTCCAGCTGCGAATCGGAGTGAAGCTCAGTTCACCGACCCCGAACTGCCTTGTTCCACCATCCTTGTCGCGCAGGGCCGCCTGGGCATGGACCGTTTCGCCGCGCGCATTGCGGATGCGGAATGCCATCAGCGCGCCGCCGTCGTCCAGATTGATGCCCACCCAGTCCCAGCCGACGCTGCCGGCCCCGAGCAGCGCGCTGGACCACTCGTGGTCGAACCAGGCGCGGCCTGCCGCCTTCTCGCGCTTGCCGTCGAGCGCGATGGTCCCCTCGACCTGCAGCTGCGGCCAACTGACATAGTGACTGGCGAGTTCGGTGCCCGGGCCTTTCTGCGAATAGCCTCGATCACCCTGCAGCAGCAGCGGCTGCGTGGGTTTCAGGAGCAGATCGAAGGCGAAGGCTGCGTCCTGCATGGTCAGGCGGAAGGACTCGGCCTGCCCATCGCCCAAGCGCTGCATGCGCCATGCGCCGATATGGATGTCGCAGTCCGCCGTGGAAAACGCCGCCCCCAGATTGGCGCGCGCCGCGCGCTCGGCGTGCAGCAGACCGACGCCCGGCCGCGTAATCGCGGCATGCGCGAACAGGATTTGTCTGGCCGCGATCGGCGAGTCCAGATCTTCCGCCCAACCGGGGCGATTGCGAAAAAAGGTCAGTTGAAATCCCAAATCCCGTTGCGGCGTGTCCAGCGCCCCGGTGACGTACCACCACTCGGTGCGAAACCCGGGATGCGCACCGTGATCGCGAGGAAAAGCAAGGCGCCGGCGCCGCTCGACGACGGAATAGTTCACGGCGCCCGCCGAGCCCAACAGGCCAGGCGACGCCGCGAACAGCAAGGCGCTCAGCAGGAAGGACCGGCGTCGCATCGCACCTCCCTCACCCGGCTACTGGGCGCTGGCCAACACCTGCGCCACCGGCAGGCGGGTGGCCTGGCGCGCCGCAAAGCGGCTGGCGAGAATGCCGGCCGACAGGCTCAGCGCCGCGCCGCCCAGCACCAGGCCCCAGGGAATCCCGAGCTTCATCCGCCAATGAAAGGCTTGCGGATTGACGACGTGCGTCAGGATCGCGCCGACCGCCACCCCGCAGGCCAGGCCGACCGTCAGGCCAATCCCGGCGATCAAGGCACCCTCGAACATCACCGCGCGATTCAGCATCGCGCGGTCGAAGCCCAGCGCGCTCAGGGTGGCCAGTTCGCGCGCGCGCAACCACACGCCGGCCGCCAGCGTGACCGCCAGGCCGAACAAGCCGATCAGCATCGCGGCAGCCTCCAGCGCATAGGTGACGGCAAAACTCTTGTCGAAGATCAACATGCTGCGTTTGCGGATTTCGCCGCTCTCCGCCAGTTCCAGCCCGTGGTCGGCGGCCATTCCCGCCAGCCGGTTTCTGGCGGCGGCTTCCTGCCCCGGGCGCGGCCACAACGCGAGATCGGTGGCTTCGAATTTGCCCCCGAGTGCAACATAGTCCGCCGCGCCGATCAGCACGGCGCCGAACTGGCGCGAATAGTCGCGCCAGGCACCGCTGACGAAGACCTCGACCTCGCGCCCCAGCAGTGGCAGGCGCAGGGTTTGGCCCGGCGCCAGGCCGTACAGTTCCTGCATGGCTTCGCTGATCCAGACCGGCACGCGATGCGCCGGCGCGGCGATCGACGCCCCGCTGAGCGGCAGGCGCGCGGCCGCATCCGCGGGGTCGAGATCGCGCACCAGCAACGCCACGGCCGGCCGCCGCGGATCGAGGCTCAACGCCCCGGCGGCCGAGCGTTCGAGCTTGGCGATGGGAGACCCGGGCTGTTCCAGCGCGGCCAGCAGTTCGCGCGGCAGCGGCACGCCTTTGCTGCGCAGATACAGAGGCGCGGGCAATACCACGTCCAGCCATTGATCCAGGGCGATGCGAAAGCTCGACACCATGATGACCATGCTGACCGTCAGCGCGAAGCTGACGATCAGGCCGCTGGCCGCCACCTGGGCCATCAGCGGCGCCTGGACGATGTTCTGCACGGCGATGCGCAGCGGCGCCGGCAGGTCCAGCCGGGCCAGTGCGCCAAATACCAACTGGGTCATCACCGGTGCCGCGGCAATGCCCAGCACCAGGACCAGCGCGATGGCGGCGTAGCCCGCCAGCGGCAGATCGAAAATCGCCGGCAAGCGGCTCAGCCCCACCGCCGCGAAGGCCACCAGCAGCATCAGCGCGGCTCTCCGCCAGCGGCGCGGCATGGAGGCGTGGGCGCCGGGCAGGGACGCAAACCCGGCCTTCAGCGCCTGGGCCAGCGGCTGCACGCGATTCAACCACGCCGGGTACAGCGCGCCGCTCAGGCTCGCGGCGCAACCCAGGGCAAAGAAGCCCAGCGCGGGGGCCAGCGTCAGGGTGATCGTCGGCGCGCTGGCCGCGAAGAACCCGCCGCCGAGGTCACCTCCCAGCAGCCGCGTGAAGCCCAGCGACATGGCATACCCCAGCGCCAAACCAAGGCCCGCGCCGGGCACGCCGATGGCCAGTCCTTCCAGCAGCACCTGCAACAGGCGCAGGCGCGGCGCCAAGCCGAGCACGCCGAGCAGCGCGAACTGCGTTGACCGCTGCGCCACGGCGGTCAATTGGGTGGCGAACACCAGGAAGGCGCCGGTGAGCAGGGCGACCAGCGCCAGCACGTTCAGATTGACCCGGTAGGCGCGCGAGACGTTCGACAGCCGGGCATTGTCGTCCGGCGCGGCGCGCATCGCCAGGCCGGCCGGCAACCGGTCGGCCCAGGTGCTCAGCCAGGCAGCCACCCGGACGCCGGGCGCCAAGCGCACGCGCCCCTCGCTAACGGCATCGGCGGGCCCGAACCGCCCCTGCACCCAGGCAATGTCGGCCACCAGCAGCAAGTCGTCGGGCCGCGCGGCGGGCAGGTCGCCGACGATATGTGTGTCCCAGCGGGCGTCGCCGCGGGCCAGCGTGACAGCGGCGCCGAGCTCCAGCCCGAACCGGGACAGCAGTGCCGGCGAGGCATACACGCCGCCCTCGAAGATGCCGCCGCCGGCCGCGCCGGCATCCTGCCGCGGCAGCAGATTCGGTGTCACCGCCGCGGCGCTGAAGACATCCAGCCCGATCAGTTTGACCGCCGCGCCCGCGTTGTCGATGCGCACCCGGGTTTCGATCACCGGCGCGACGATCGCCACATCGGCATCCATCGCAATCTGATTGATCAAGGCCAGCGGCACCTGCCCGGCGCTGTCGCGCGGGGCAATGACCGCATCCGGCGCGCCCTGCACGCTTTTCATCGCCTGCGCGAAATCCGCCAGCGCCGCCGCGTTGATCAGGTGGATCGCATAGCCCAGCGCCACGCCGAGCGCGATCGCCAGCATCGACAAGGCCGTCGCCGTGCGTCGCGTCATGAACTGCGCGCGCACCAGCCACCACGCCAGCCTGGTCATTGCAGGCCTTCCGGAGTCAGCGTCAGGACCCGGTCGCAGCGCTGCGCCACATGCTGCGAGTGCGTGACGATCAAGGCGCTCGCCTGCTGCTCGCGCACCTGCTCCAGCAGCAGCGCGAGCACTTCGTCGGCGGTGCGCGGATCGAGATTGCCGGTGGGCTCGTCGGCCAGGATCAGGGCCGGCCGATGCACCAGCGCCCGCGCAATGGCAACCCGCTGCAGCTCTCCGCCCGACAGCGATGCCGGCCAGCGCGCGCCGAAACCGGCCAGCCCCACGCGCGACAGGACCGTCTCGATACGCGCGCCGTGGCCATTGGCCGCGATCCGCGCCAGCAGCAGCGGCACGGCGATGTTCTGCGCCACGGTCAGCGTAGGCAGCACATGAAAGGCCTGGAACACGAAGCCGATGGTGGAGGCGCGCAGCGCGGCGCGTGCGGCTTCGTCAAGGAGGACGATGTCCTGCGCCTGCCGGCCGATCAGGATCGAGCCCCGGTCGGCCGGTTCCAGGCCCGCGATGCAGTTGAGCAGGGTGCTCTTGCCCACTCCGGACTCGCCCACCAGCGCGACGATCTCGCCGGCACGCACGGAAAACGCCAGTTCGCGGAATACGGGTCGCGCCGCATCGGCGTGACGCTTCGACAGATCGACAACGGCCAGCATGGCGCAATTCTACGGGGCTCGCGAGCACGGCCGGCGTTCGATCCGCGGCGGCCGCCCAGCGGACGATATCTGCGTCAAGCCCACGCGCCCGTGCCGGCGCGGCGTCAATCAGCTCGCAGCGGCAGGATGGGCCATCCGGGGAAACTCACCCCTGACCACAGCGGCTATATGCCATGCAGGCGATATAGCCGGGATCGCCCCTCATCAACGCAGAATTGCCCGTAGGCGAAAACCCGGGCCGCCGGGCAGGCCAGTTGCGGCGGCATTCGAACCGGCAGCGGACCGTCGCTGATACCCTGATCACCATCTACCGCACAATGGGGCGCAGCCAACGGCTGCTCCGGCGCACGGGGGCAGGCACACCCCTCGATGGCGGACTGAAGGCGCGTGGTGGTCGTGGCGTTCATTTCGAACCTTTCAGTCGTCCGCCTTCAGCTCGGCCATGTACAGCTTGTACGCCGCCAGCGTCTTGGCCGCCAACCAATACTCAACACGTCTGCCATCGCAGCGACTCACCGAACGCCTGATAACGCGCTTCTTGAGCAAGCTCTTGAGCCGCCTCTGCACCGTCGATGGGGTCGCGAAACCGAGCAATTCCAATTGTTTGCATCCAACGGAATCACCCGCTTCATTGGCGGCACCTATAGCCACTAGGATGTCATGGTCTTCCATCGTATCGACAAACGGCAAGAGCTTCTGTCGGATCTGTGCAAGACGTTGCAACCCCCTGAATGACATGTTCCTACCGCCGGTTTTTTTCCGATACTACTGCTTGGGCTGCATTCCACAAGGACAAATTTCCGTCATTCTGAGTGGGACAGTATGCCTTTCGATATATGCCTTAGGTGCGCCCGGAAATGCCCTGCGAATCGACATATTGAGCTGGTATGAACGGACCCCACCGCCCGGCGCCGCCCCGCCTGAATGGCTGCGACGCTGTGCCCCAAGGCTGCGGCACGGAGGGCGCCCGAGGTCTCCTTGACAGCTGGATGATGCCTGACGGGGTCTGAAGTCCGAATCCCGGTTCTGCTTGAATCGGGCATGACCGACTCGCGGCTGCTGGATTGGCGACGTTCCGCTGGCGCCCGGAGAGAGGGGCCATGGCCGCTGAAACGCAAAGCGCCGGACCAGCCGGCGCTTTGCGAATGATGTTGGTTGCGGGGGAAGGATTTGAACCTTCGACCTTCGGGTTATGAGCCCGACGAGCTGCCAGACTGCTCCACCCCGCGTCAGAGAGGCGCAATTATGCCGCAGTTTGTGGCAGTGCGCAAACGCAATTGGCGAAAACCGCTATACTTGTAACCCTTCCGAGGAGCGCTGCAAGGGTAGTCCTCAACTTACCCCCCAGGCTCGGACCATTTTCAAACTGCGCTCACCCACCCGTACCGGGCAGGGTGAGTTCGCCTCCCTCCCGGTCACAGTTCAAGGAGCCATCGTGAACACCGTGACTGACCTGAAAGACTACGTTATTGCCGACCTTGGCCTCGCCGCCTGGGGGCGCAAGGAAATTCGCATCGCCGAAACCGAGATGCCCGGCCTCATGGCGATTCGCGAGGAATTCGCCAAGAGCCAGCCGCTCAAGGGCGCGCGCATCACCGGCAGCCTGCACATGACGATCCAGACTGCGGTGCTGATCGAGACATTGACCTCCCTGGGCGCCGAAGTGCGCTGGGCCTCGTGCAATATCTTCTCGACCCAGGATCACGCCGCGGCCGCCATCGCCGCCGACGGCGTCGCCGTGTTCGCCGTCAAGGGCGAGACGCTGGCCGACTACTGGGATTACACGCACCGCATCTTCGAATGGCCGGACGGCGGCTTCAGCAACATGATCCTCGACGACGGCGGCGACGCGACGCTGCTGCTGCATCTGGGTTCCCGCGCCGAAAAGGACATATCGGTGCTGGCGAAGCCCGGCTCGGAGGAAGAGCGCATTCTGTTCGCGGCGATCAAGGCCAAGCTTGCGACGGACAAAACCTGGTACTCGACGCGCCTCGCTCAGATCAAGGGCGTCACGGAAGAGACCACCACCGGCGTGCATCGCCTGTACCAGATGCACGAGCGCGGCGAACTGAAGATACCCGCGATCAACGTCAATGATTCCGTGACCAAGTCGAAATTCGACAATCTGTATGGCTGCCGAGAGTCGCTGGTCGATGGCATCAAGCGCGCCACCGATGTGATGATCGCCGGCAAGGTGGCCTTGATCGCCGGTTACGGCGACGTCGGCAAGGGCTCGGCGCAGGCGATGCGCGCGCTGTCGGCACAGGTATGGGTCACCGAGATCGATCCGATCTGCGCATTGCAGGCGGCGATGGAGGGTTACCGCGTGGTGACCATGGAATATGCCGCCGACAAGGCCGACATTTTCGTCACCTGCACCGGAAATTACCATGTCATTACCCACGAGCACATGGCGAAGATGAAGGACCAGGCGATCGTCTGCAACATCGGCCACTTCGACAACGAGATCGACGTCGCCTCGGTCGAGAAGTATCAGTGGGAAGAGATCAAGCCACAGGTCGATCACGTGATATTCCCCGACGGCAAAAGGATCATCCTTCTCGCCAAGGGTCGCCTGGTGAACCTCGGCTGCGGCACGGGACACCCGAGCTACGTGATGTCCTCGTCGTTCGCCAACCAGACCATTGCGCAGATCGAGCTGTTTACCCGCAACGCCGATTACCCGGTCGGCGTATACACCCTGCCCAAGCGCCTCGACGAGAAGGTCGCGCGACTGCAACTCAAGAAACTGAATGCGCAGTTGTCGGAACTCACCGACCAGCAGGCCGCGTATATCGGCGTGTCCAAGGCCGGGCCGTACAAATCCGACCAGTATCGCTATTGAGCGGGCAGGCCGGCCCTTCGCCACAATGAGCATGTCATGCGCCTGCTTGCCGTCTGGCTGATCAACGCCATCGCCTTGCTGGCGCTGCCCTGGTTGCTGCCTTCGATTCACGTCGAAAGTTTCGCCACGGCGCTCTGGGTGGCGGTGGTGCTCGGCCTGATCAACGCCGTGATCCGGCCCGTGCTGGTGCTGCTGACGCTGCCCGTCACGCTGCTGACGCTGGGGCTGTTCATCTTCGTCATCAACGGCCTGATGTTCCTGTTCGTGGCGCGCCTGCTTGAAGGCTTCATCGTGGATGGGATCTGGGCCGGAATTTTCGGATCAATGATCTACAGTGCGATCTCCTGGTTGCTGACACGCCTTCTGCTGACCGGGCCCCGATCCTGAAAGCGACACGGAACCCATCTCCCGGAACCTGCAATGAGCCTTGAACTATCCATCGAGTTCTTCCCGCCGCAAACGAGCGAGGGTCTGGACAAACTGCGCGCGACGGTGAACCGGCTTGCCGTCTTGCAACCCGGATTTTTCTCCGTCACCTACGGCGCCGGGGGCTCGACGCGCGAGCGCACCTTGGCCACGGTGCTGGAAATTACCGCAGCGGGTCATTCGGGCGCGCCGCATCTTTCCTGCGTCGGTTCCACGCGCAGCGGAATACGCGACTTGCTGACCGCCTTCAGCGAGCACGGCATCGACCGCGTTGTCGCCTTGCGCGGCGACCTGCCGTCGGGCATGGCCGACGCCGGCGAGTTCCGCCATGCCAGCGAACTGGTGGAGTTCATTCGCGCCGAAACCGGTGATCGGTTCCACATCGAAGTCGCCGCCTATCCGGAATGGCATCCGCAGGCGCGCAGCCCGCGCGAAGACCTGCTCAATTTCAAGCGCAAGGTCGATACCGGCGCGGATTCGGCGATCACGCAGTATTTCTACAATGCCGACGCGTATGAACATTTTGTGGACCAAGCCAGGGCACTCGGCGTCGCCGTGCCGATTGTCCCCGGCATCATGCCGATCGGGAGTTTTTCCAAGCTGGCGCGCTTTTCGGACGCCTGCGGCGCCGAGATTCCGCGCTGGATGCGGCGCAAGTTCGAGAGCTTTGGCGACGATGCCGAATCGATCCGCGCCTTCGGCCTCGATGTGGTCACGGGGCTTTGCGAACGGCTGATCGCATGCGGCGCGCCGGGCCTGCATTTCTATAGCATGAACCAGGCGGGCCTGACCCTGGAAATTTGCCGCCGCCTGGGCAGATAGCGCCCGGAGCCTATTTCCGCAGGAATCCGGAATCGTGCCGCCGGTCGGGGCCTGCGTCCGGGGCGGCATCGCTGTTGGCACGACGCTCCGTCGCACTGCCCAGCATGTGGCGCAAAGCTGCGCGCAGCCGGCCCGGCGGCACCGGCTGCTTGAGCAGCGCGTAGCCGGCTTCCTGGGCCGCGCTCTGGGCTTGTTCGCTGACGTCGGCACTGACCAGCAAGATGCCCATCTGCTTGTACTCGCGTTGCAACTCCCGCGCCAGCTCGATGCAGCGGGCCGGACCCTCCAGATTGATGTTGCAGATGGTCAGGTCGGGTGGAGTAACGCTATCCTGGCAGCAACGCAGGGCTTCATCCCGATTCTCGGCAAGCACCACGCGGCCGCCCCAGCCGGCAATCGCTTGCTCCATTCCGGCACGCACCAGCGCATCACCTTCCACCACCAGGACCGTACCCGTCAGGCGGGCGTCCTCGGCGGCCTGCTCCACCTGGGACACCGTCGAGGGCGCGGTGCCGCGAGCTGCGACCGGCTGCGCCTGGGGCAACTCGATCCAGAATACCGAGCCGCGCCCGAGCCGCGAACGGACACCTATCGGAATCGCCAACAATTCGGCGAGGCGCCGGCAAATCGCCAAACCCAGGCCGAGCCCCTTCGCCTGATCGCGTTCAGGATTTTCCAACTGTACGTACTCTTCGAAGATCTCCTCGCGGGCATGTTGCGGAATGCCGTCGCCGGTATCCCAGACCTCGACCCGAACTACGCCGCGCCTCCGCCGGCAGCTCACCAGCACGCCGCCGGTGCGCGTATAGCGCAAGGCATTGGCCACCAGATTGAGCAGGATGCGCTCGACGAACTGCCGATCGCTATGTACCCACAGGCGTGTCGGGCGGCGCAGTTTGAGTTGCAGCCCTTTCTGCTCCGCGAACAGGGATAGGTCGTCCGCCAGCCGATCCATCACCTCGTCGAGGGGAAAGCTCTCGGGTCTCGGACTCGCGCTGCCGCCGTCGAGTCGCGAGACATCGAGAATGGCGTCGAGCAGATTCTGCAAAGTATCGACCGAGGTCTGGATGTAGCCAACCAGTTTCGGCTCCTGCTTGGCGACCCTGGTCCGTGCCAGTCCGGAAACAAAGAGTCCAAGCGCATGCAAGGGCTGACGCAGGTCGTGGCTGGCCGCGGCGAGAAAATGCGACTTGGCGATGGTCGCGCGTTCGGCCGCATCCCGTTCCCGCATGAGATCGCTGGTTGCCTCAGCGATCCGGCTCCGCAGTTCTTCCTGGGTGACGCCGATGCGTTTGGCCATATCGTTAATGCCCGTTGCCAGCGAGCGCAGGACGCCGGCGGATTGCGGCGCCATGCGCGCGGACAGGTCGCCGCTGCCAATGCGCTCGACCACGTCGCTGGCCGCCAGCACCGGGTCGGTAACCGCGCGCGCGATTCGTTGCGCCAACCAGCCACCCAGAGCCGCCCCGAGCAACGCGATCAGGATGCCGGTGGCGACCAGGCGCTGGCCCTTCAGGGTAGCCTCGCGCAACGACAGTTCGACCACAATGTAGCCCAGCACCTTCACCCCCGGCGAACGCTGAAATTCGACTCCGCCGTAGATATCGTCAACGGGCACGCTGTTGAGCGTCACCGGCTCGACGAAGAGCAGGCCGCCCGGTCCTATCGAACGGCCCTCGACCCGTACGATGCTGACCCAGTCAGCCGGCTGGATTTCGCCGCTGCTGGCCAGGACGGTGCCCCGTTCATTGACTATCGCGGCGCCACGCACCTCGGGATCGATGCGCAGCACCGAATCGGTAAGCGCCAGGAGGACAGGCTGTTGCCCGGAGAAAATGGCGAATTCCGCGGCCGCGGACATTTGCCGCGCAATCGCCACGCCACGTGTGCGCAGGCTTTGCTCGAGATCGTCGATCTCGTGAAACAAGAAGATGGCGGTCATCAATGCCGCAACCAGCGTCACCGGCAACAGCGCCAGCAGCAGCATGCGCCGACGCAGGCCCGACCTCACCGCCGCTCCCCCGCGCGAAGCTGGTCCGCAAGGCGCGACTCATCGAGCACGAAGCCGAACGAACGGGCAACATCGTGGTTGACCGCGACGGTAAAGTCCCGCGGCCATTGCGGCGCCGGGAAGGCTCGTCCCGCCAGAGCCTGGCGCAAGACTTCGCCAGCTCTTGCCGCTACCTGCTCCGGACCCGAATACAGGGCAAGCAAGGCGCCGGCCTTGACGTAGGCGGGAGAGAAGCCGATCAGCGGAACCCGCCGACGGTAGGCCGCCATCAGGATATTGGCCGCGGTCTGGCTGTTGAACAAGGTCGGATCGGGCAGGGCCAGCAAGGCGTCGCTATCGATCAACACTGACTGCAGGGCCGGAAAGAGTCCGCCTGCACCCACCACCACAGGGACGATCCGCATTCCCAACTCTTTGGCCGCCTTTTCCATCCCCGCGGATTGGCCCCGGGTTTCCTCGCTGACGAGAATTCCAACCTTTTGCACGCTCGGCAATGCCAGGTGGATCAGCTCCAGTTGCCTGGCCGGCGGCTGATCGAGAAACACCGCCGAGACCGACCCGGCGCGCAGGCGCGCCGGGTCGGCAATCCGCTCGAACGCCGGTCGTGGCACCAGAACCGCCAACAGCGGCGGCGGCGTGGCATCGTCGGCAAACAGTTCCTGCATCCCCCGCAGCGCCTCGGTGCCGACGGCAACGACCCAGTGCGGCTCGGGTTTCGCGCTGGCGAACTGGCGCCAATGCGCCACCCGCCACTCAATCCGCCCCGGCTGCGCCTGGTCCACCTCGGCGCGCAGCGCCCTGGCCGCGTCGGCGTAGGCAGCAGCGCTATCGGAGACTGCCACCCATACCGAAATCCCGGCGGCCCCCGCCAATCCATATGTCATTAGTAATAGGGAAGCGACGACAACGGCCCGCCAAAAGCGCCGGCGCATGGCTCAGAAATCCAGTCGCAGACTGGCGAAGGCCCGGCGCCCGAACGACTGGGTGCGCAGGTATTCCATGTGGCTGCCGCCCAGGGACTGGACCACGACGGCGGCCTCACCGCGGGTGGCGCCGGCACGGAAGGCATAGGCCAGGCGCGCGTCGAGCTGGCGCATGCCGTCGAGCACCTGGGAGCGTCCTGCCCACTGGTAAGCCGTCGCGTAGTGCGTGATCAGGCTCAAGTCGAAGCCGTGGGGCAGCTTCTGGTACAGGGCAAGGCTGCCGGTGCGGTGCGGCGCTTCGAAATGCTCGATATCACTGACGCCGGCACGCCCGCCTTCCTCGCGCAGTTGCGCTTCGCCGAAGACGACCCGCGTCCCGTCAACGGGCTTCCAGTCGAACTGGTACTCGATGCCATGGAGGTCCGGGCCCGGAAAATTGACCGCATCCTGCGCACTGACCCAGATGCGCTTGTTGATGCGTTCGGTAAAGCCACGAACATCGATCTTCAGGCCGAAGCGGTGCAACTCGCCGAGGTAGCCAATTTCGTTGGCAATGATCGATTCCGGCTTCACGTTGCCGGTCGCCGCTGCGTAGGGCAAGGCCGCCCGGCCTACTACCGTGAACGGTGGCGCCAATAGTCTCGAGGTTGTCTGCAAACTGGCGAGACCGCGAAACATGTAAATCGACGGCATGCGGAAGGATTGCGTCGACACGGCGCGCAGCGTGTGTTCAGGATGCAAATGGTAATTCACCGCCAGACGCGGCGCGAACGTGCTGCCCGCCATCGAGTGCCGTTCCGCCAGGCCGCCGGTGTTGATGATCCAGTCCGCCGCGGGCCGCCATTCGATGCCGCCGAAAGCGCGCAATTGATGGTTTGAAATGCTGGCATCCGAGGAAAACAGGAAGGGCGCCCGAACTTCCTCGCGCAAGACCTCGGCGCCAAATACCGTGCGCAGGTCCCCGCTCCATACATCGGTACGCTGGACCTCGAGATTCTGCCGCAAGGCCCTGCCGCCGAAATCGATAGGCGCGGATATCACGATCGGAAGCGCTGCGGGAAACTGATCGGCGACGAAGCTCGATTGATACAGTTCCTGGTCGATGCCGCCCGCGACCTTGAGCAAGGAAGTCTCGCTCAGCGTGCGGGACCAGGCGAAGCGGGCGAACCCGTTGCGCCATTGATCCGTACGCTCCTTGTTGGTATCACAGATTGCCGGCACGCCAGGCCCGATGCCGCACGCCATCCTGGGAAAGCCCTCGCCAAAGCCTTCCGTGGCGACCCCGAGATTCACGCTGACGTCGTCCGCGTTGCTGACGCGAAAATCGCCGCGGAACTGAAGCTGCGAGCGCCGACTGTCGTCGTACAGCGACTCGTAACCGGTCGTGACGCGCCGCGACGCCGACAGGCGCATCTCGGCCGACTCGGTGCCCCAGCCCAGGCGCACGTAGTTGTCGTCGATGCCGCGGTCGCCGCGCGTCACGGACACCGAAACGCCATGGGTGTCGGCGGGGGCGCGGGTAATGATATTCACCACACCGAGAAACGCGTTCGAACCGAAGGCCGCCGAGTTCGACCCGCGCAGCACCTCTATGCGCTGAATATCGGCAAGGTCGACGGCCGCCAGACCGCGATGCGTGTCGCCGAAATAAAAGCTCGAATAGACCGAGCGCCCATCGACGTACACCTGCATGCGCGCGCCATAGATGTCGAGCGAGGAATGGTAGCCCGCCACGGTATTGCCGCCGTTGCGCCGCGTCACCAGAAATCCCGGAACCAGGCGCAACAGCTCGGCCACTTCGCGGGCGCCGGAGCGACGGATCATATCGGCATCGATCACGGTTACCGCGCCCGGCGTCTCGTTGAGCGGCTGTGCCAAGCGCGTTACCGAAAGCACCACCGGCAATTCGTCGAGGAAATCCTTCTCCGAAACCTGTTGCGCGGCCGCCGGCACCGCCAGCGCGGCGAGCAGCAACGGCAAGCCCCAGCAGCGCAGGGGCCGCGCCACCAAACTGGCAATTCGGGATGAATACCCGTTCATCGTCGCGCGATTATAGGGCCGAAGCGCCTAACCCGGTCAGCGGCGACCGACGGTCGCAACGCCGGCCATGACCAGGGCAAGGCCCACCATCTGCGCGGCCGAGAAGCCCTCGTCGAGCAGTAGCCAGGCGAAGGCTATGGTCAGCGGCGGCCCCGACATTCCGACCAGGGCCACCGGCCCGCTGCCGATGCGGCGGATCGCCGCGGACAGCGCGAACACCGGAAGCACCGTGCAGAACATGCCCATGGTCGCGCCCAGCGCATACACCGGCCAGGGCTGCGCCAGCGCCGCCAGCGGCTGCGTCGCCAGGAAATGGCCGGCGACGGCGGCCGTCGAGGTCATCATGGCCAATGCGGTAAAGCGCGCGGGGCCCAGCTTGAAGATCATCCCGGCGCTGCCGGAAAGATAAAGGGCATAGCAGACCGATGACGCGAACACCAGACAGCCGCCGCTCCAGACCGCGGAGAAATCGCCGGCGAATCTCAGGTCGTGAGCGAATGCCGCCGCGATACCGGCGTAGCACAACAGCAGCGCCAGACCGTCGCGCCGGGTGATGGCGCGGCCATGCAGCAAGGCGCCCAACAGCAGCGTGAGCGTCGGATAGGTGAACAGGATCAGCCGCTCCAGGCCCGCCGAAATGTACTTGAGGCCGAGGAAGTCGAGAATGCTAGCGCCATAGTAGCCAAGCAGCCCCAGGGTCGCGACCGCGATCCAGTCACGGCGACCCAGGGCCACGGCCTTTTTCGACGCCGAAAAGCCGACCCAAGCGAATATCGGCAACGCGAAGGCCATGCGCAGGGCCAGCAATGTCACGGCATCGACGCCGTAGGGATAGGCCAGCTTGACCAGAATCGACTTGAACGAAAACCCCAGCGCGGCAACCAGGGCCAAGGCGACGCCGGCGCGATGCGTGGCACCGGCGCCGGCCGCGGGCGTCACCGGCGCCGGCCGCCCAGGATCGAACCCAGCACGCCGCGCACGATTTCCCGACCCAGCGAGGAACCGATGGCGCGCACGGCGCTGGTCACCGCCGCCTCGGCCACGGTCTGTCGGCCACGCCCGCCGCCACCGCCCAGCATGCCGCCCAGCTTGTCGCCGAGCCCGCCGAAGAGGCCGCCGCCGGCCGCTTCGGGAGCCGCCAGCGGCGTCTCACCGGCGCCGACTCCGGAAGCCGCGCCGGCGCCGGGGCCCGGCGCGCCCTGAAGCTTTTCGTAGGCGGATTCACGGTCGAGCACCTGTTCGTAATGCCCGGCGAGCGGCGATTTTTCGATCAGCGCGCGGCGCTCTTCCGCCGTCAGCGGCCCGATGCGCGAGGCCGGCGGCAGCACCATGGCGCGTTCGACCACGGTCGGCCGGCCCTGCTCGTCGAGAAAAGATACCAGCGCCTCGCCAACACCCAGCTCGGTGATCACCGCCGCCGCATCGAAGGCCGGGTTGGCGCGCAAGGTATCCGCCGCGGCCTTGACGGCCTTCTGATCGCGCGGCGTGAAGGCGCGCAGCGCATGTTGCACCCGGTTGCCCAACTGGCCAAGCACGGCATCGGGAATGTCCAGGGGATTCTGCGTCACGAAATACACGCCCACTCCCTTCGAGCGGATCAGGCGCACCACCTGCTCGACCTTTTCCAGCAGCGCCGGCGGCGCGTCGCTGAACAGCAGATGCGCCTCGTCGAAAAAGAACGCCAGTTTCGGCTTCGGCAGATCGCCCGCCTCGGGCAATTGTTCGAAGAGTTCCGCCAGCAACCAGAGCAGGAAGCAGCCATACAGCCGCGGCGCATTCATCAATTTCTCGGCTGCCAGCACATTGACCACGCCGCGACCATCCTGCGTCTGCATCAGGTCTTCAATGTCCAGCATGGGTTCGCCGAAGAAGCTGTCCCCTCCCTGTTCCTCCAGGGTCAGCAGGCCGCGCTGGATGGCGCCGATCGAAGCCGCCGAAACATTGCCGTACTTGGTCTTGAATTCCGCCGCGTGCTCGCCGACGTGCTGCACCATCGCGCGCAGATCCTTCAAATCGAGCAACAGCAGACCTTGGTCATCGGCAACCTTGAATACGAGCTGAAGCACACCGCCCTGGGTATCGTTGAGGTTGAGCAGGCGCGCCAGCAGCAGCGGCCCCATGTCCGAGATCGTCGCGCGCACCGGGTGGCCGCCGTGGTCGCGCAGGCCGAATACGTCCCAGAACACAATCGGGCTGGCCTGCGGCTGCCAGTCCTTGATGCCGAGCCGGTCCAGGCGCTTCTGCAACTTGTCGGACGCCACCCCGGCAGCGCCCAGGCCGGACAAATCGCCCTTGGCATCGGCGAGAAATACGGGCACCCCCGCCGCCGAAAGTTGTTCCGCCATACGTTGCAGGGTCACCGTCTTGCCGGTACCGGTCGCGCCGGTAATCAGACCGTGACGGTTGACCAGGTGCGGCAGCAGGCTGAGCTCGACTTCGCCGCTCTTGGCGATGGGCAATGGCTGGGTCATGGCAGGAATTCCGGAATGTTAAAATTCATGATTCTATGTGACAACTACGTGACCAGCCCGACACAGGCCGTTACGACATCGCGGCCAAGCCGCGCAACCGGGGAAACGACTATGGCCGGCCATTCCAAATGGGCCAATATCCAGCATCGCAAGGGGCGCCAGGACGCCAAGCGGGGCAAGGTGTTCACCAAGCTGATCAAGGAAATCACCGTTGCCGCCAAGATGGGCGGCGGTGACCCCGGGGCCAATCCGCGGCTGCGTCTGGCGATCGAAAAGGCCAAGGCGCAGAGCCTGCCCAAGGACAACATCGACAGCGCGGTCAAGCGCGGCACCGGCCAGCTCGAAGGCGTGAATTACGAGGAAGTCCGCTACGAAGGCTACGGCATCAACGGCGCGGCGGTGATGGTCGATTGCCTGACCGACAACAAGGTGCGCACCGTTGCCGAGGTGCGCCACGCCTTTGCCAAGCACGGCGGCAACATGGGCACCGACGGCAGCGTCGGCTTCCTGTTCACGCATTGCGGCCAGATGCTGTTTGCCCCCGGCACCAGTGAGTCGGCGCTGATGGATGCCGCGATCGAGGCCGGCGCCGACGACGTGCTGACCAATGACGACGGTTCGATCGAAGTCATCACGCCGCCCAACGACTTCGCCGCGGTCAAGGACGCGCTGGAGAAAGCCGGGTTCAAGGCCGAATTCGGCGAAGTCACGATGAAGCCGCAGAACGAAACCGAATTCGCCGGCGAGGATGCGCAGAAGATGCAGAAATTGCTCGACGCCCTGGAATCCCTCGACGACGTGCAGGAGGTTTACACCACGGCCGTGATCGACGAGTAGCGTGAGAACCGCTTCGCTGGCGCGTTTCGCGCCGCTGCTCTTCGTCCTGCTGTGGAGCACCGGCTTCATCGGCGCCAAGCTGGGCTTGCCGCATGCCGAGCCGCTGACCTTCCTGTTTGTCCGCTACCTGCTGGTACTCTCGCTGATGACGGTGCTGGCCTTGTCGATGCGGGCGCCGTGGCCGGCGGATGCACGGCACTGGTTTCATATCGGGGTCACCGGGCTGCTGGTGCATGGGGTGTACATCGGCGGCGTCTTTGTGTCGATCTCGAAAGGACTGCCGGCCGGCGTCGCCAGCCTGGTGGTCGGCATTCAGCCGCTGCTGACCGCGGTCGGTGCCGGCTGGCTGTTGCACGAAACGGTGCCGGCGCGCCAGTGGTTCGGCCTCGCGCTCGGGTTCGTCGGCGTGGCGCTGGTGGTATCGGGCAAACTGGGCAGCGGCTACGGTCTTGACGCGCTGTGGCCTTCGCTGGCGGCGCTGGCCGCGATCACGATCGGCACCTTGTACCAGAAGCGCTTCTGCCCCCACTTCGACTGGCGCACCGGCGCCGTTGCCCAATTCCTGCCGACCGTTGTCGCCACCGGGTTGGGTGCCGGCCTGACGGAGAGCTTCCGCGTCGAGTGGGCGCCCGACTTCATTTTCGCCTTGGCCTGGCTGGTGCTGGTGCTGTCGGTGGGGGCGGTTTCCCTGCTGAACATGCTGATCCGTCGCGGCACCGCGGTGAATGTCGCCAGCCTGTTTTATCTGGTGCCGCCCAGTACCGCGCTGATCGCCTGGCTGCTGTTCGACGAAAGGCTGGCCGGCATGGCGCAGGTGGGCATGGCGCTGGCCGTGTGGGGCGTGTATCTTGCGCGGAAATGATTCCAGGAAACGCCTTTAAACCTTCTTCGCACCGGGATCGCAAAGACGCAGAGGGCGTGAGGGACAGGCAGTGACCCACCCCACGGGTGTTCGGCCTCGTGCTTCTCTGTGTCCTCTGCGCCTCCGCGTGCTCTGCGTCGAAAGTGCTTCACCGCTGAAACAAGAATGATTGCCCCTGCTGCGACGGCCCTGCGCATCCTCGGCATCGACCCCGGGCTGAGGAGCACCGGTTTTGGTGTCATCGACAAGGCCGGCGCCGGCTTGTCCTACGTCGCCAGCGGCTGCGTCAAGACCGATGCCGCCGGTGCGCTGCCGGAGCGCATCGGGACCATTCTCGACGGACTGGCCGAAATCATCGCCACCTACCAACCGCATCAGGCAGCGGTCGAGATCGTCTTCGTCAACGCCAACCCGCAATCCACGCTGCTGCTCGGCCAGGCGCGCGGCGCGGCGCTTGCGGCGCTGGTTACGGCCAGGCTCCCGGTGGCGGAATACACCGCGCTGCAGGTCAAGCAGGCCGTGGTGGGCCACGGCAAGGCGGCAAAGGAGCAGGTGCAGCACATGGTGGCCCGCCTGCTCGGACTTCCCGCCACGCCGAGCGCCGACGCCGCGGACGCGCTGGCCTGTGCGATCGCGCACGCCCACGGCGGGCAGGGCCTCGGCGCACTGCCGACATTCGGCAAGCGCGTGCGCCGCGGCAGGCTGGCGTAGTGGACCTGCCTGGCGCCGGGCCGCCCCAAGCGCGGCACACCCAATTGCCCGGAGCCTGCACCGCGGCCGAACCGGCGTCGCCCCCTTTCACGGAGAAGGGGCCGGGACCGAGGCACTCCATTCTCTACGCCTGGGAATTCGGTGCGAATCTGGGGCACATCGGCACCTTCCTGCCCGTGGCGAAGGAGCTGCGCGTGCGCGGCACCGCCGTGCACTGGGCAGTGGCCCACCCGCACCAGGCGGCGCGCCTGCTGCCCGAGGCGGGATTCGACTGGTTGCCAGCGCCGGCGATGCCGGAACAACGGCGCCAGGATGCGCCGCTCAACTATGCCGACATACTGTTGCGCTTCGGCTATGCCGACCCCGCCGACTTGCTGGGGCTGGTCGTCGCCTGGCGCGAACTGCTGCGCCTGACCGGCGCCCGCCTGGTGCTTGCCGACCATGCGCCGACCGCCATCCTTGCCGCCCGCACGCTGGAGATTCCCGTAATGCTGTTCGGCAGCGGGTTCTTCACGCCGCCGCCGCTGCACCCAACGCCCAACATGCGCCCCTGGGTAGCCGTTGCCGCCGAGCATCTCGTCGCCAACGACGCGCTGGCACTCACCGCGATAAACGCGGTCCTCGCGCGCTACGACCAGCCGCCACTAACCCATCTCGGCCAACTGTTCCAAGTTGCCGAGGACAGCCTGCTAAGCTTTCCCGAGCTCGATCACTATCCGCAGCGAGGACCTGCACGCTACTGGGGCATGCTGCCGGCCGCGGTCGCCGAGGACAGCACCTGGCCCGTGGCTGCCGGGCCCAGGGTGTTTTCCTACCTGCGGCCGGAAACGCCCCACCTCGAAGCCGCGCTCCAGGCCTTGCACGAACTGCGCGGCAGCGCCCTGATCTATGCGCCCGGACTGGCGATCGGGCTGATGCGGCGCTACGCGGCGGATCATCTCGCCTTCTCGCCGACGCCGGTGGACCTCAACAAAGTCGCGCACCAGGCTGACGCCGGGCTCACCTACGCCAGCGCGGCGGCCACGGTCGCCTTCCTGATGGCCGGCAAACCGGTGCTGATGATCCCCGGCCACCTCGAGCAGTTTCTCTTCGCCAGACGGGTCGCCGAAATGGGCGCGGGCCTGTTGCAAAATCCCGACCACGCCGCTCAAGATCTGCCGGCGATGCTGCGGCGGGTGCTCGACGACACGCGCTTTCGCGCCAATGCCGGCGCCTTCGCCGCCAAGTACGCCAATTTCGATCAGAATGCGGTCGTGACGCATATGGTCGCCCGCATCGAGCAACTGGCCGCTGCCCTCTGATGCCGTGCCGGATTCTTTTGACAGGCGGCCCGGCACAGCCGTCTCCTGGGTCGGAGCAACGCGATGATCGCTCGCATTAGCGGAATCCTGATCGAAAAGAATCCGCCGTCCATCACCGTGGATGTGCATGGCGTCGGCTATGAAATCGATGTGCCGATGAGCACCTTCTACCACCTGCCGGCCACGGGCGAACCAGTCTTGCTGCATACCCACCTGATCGTCCGCGAGGACGGCCATTTCCTCTACGGCTTTGCGTCGCAAGACGAACGCAGCGCCTTCCGCCAGTTGCTGAAGATTTCCGGCGTCGGCGCACGCACCGCGCTGGCGGTGCTCTCGGGCATGTCGGTACGCGAACTGGCGCAGGCCGTAACCTTGCAGGACGCCGGACGCCTGATCAAGGTGCCGGGCATCGGCAAGAAGACCGCCGAACGCCTGTTGCTGGAACTGCGCGACCGCCTGCCAAAGGTACTGCCATCCGGCAGTTCGAAAGTCGGTGTCCGCGACACCGCGGCCGATACCGCTGCCGATGTCATGAACGCGCTGCTGGCCCTTGGCTACAACGAAAGGGAGGCGGCTTCGGCGATGAAGGGGCTGACGCCCGACGTTTCGGTTTCCGACGGCATCCGTGCGGCACTGAAGCTGCTTTCCAAGGGCGGATGATCCAATCGGCTAGACTTGCGTGGTGAGGTGCGAGAAGGGGGCGTGTAGTTGCGAATCGCAATTGAACAAACAAGGCTGAAGGTATCGAGAAACACCGGGGCGAACAGAAAGTCGCAACTTGGTCAGTTTCTGACGCCCGCAAGTACCGCTCGGTTCATGGCCAGCTTGTTCCCTCCCGGAAGCAACCAAGAGTGTCGTTTGCTCGACGCCGGCGCAGGAATTGGTTCGCTTTCAAGCGCTTTTCTCGAGCGCTGTGTCGACGGCGAGTTGACATTCAGGAATGTGGAAGTAACCGCGTTCGAGGTGGATAATCTAATCCACAAGGAATTGCACGGATCGCTTTCCAGTTTCCAGAAAAGCCTACCCGTTGATTTTGAAATTCTCGATGGCGATTTTATTGAACAAGCCGTCAATCGAATTCAATTCGATCATGGTCATGGATTCACGCACGCAATCCTGAATCCCCCCTATAAGAAGATTAGCAGCGACTCCCGTCACCGCATATTGCTTAGGCAGGCGGGAATTGAAACAGTAAATCTTTATTCCGCTTTTGTTGCATTGGCTCTAGCGATGATGGTGCCAGGGGGGCAAATCGTCGCAATCGTCCCGCGCAGCTTCTGCAATGGCCCTTATTACAAGCCTTTCCGTGACTTCGTACTTGCGCGAGCGGCAATTCGACACATGCATCTATTTGCCTCGCGGAGCAAGGCATTCAAGGACGACGAAGTGCTGCAGGAGAACATCATCCTGCAGCTTGAGCGTGATGGGACGCAAGGTGATGTGAAGGTTAGTACATCCACAGATGACAGCTTCGCAGATCTGGTAACGCATTCGCATCCGTTCAACCGAATCGTGTTCCCCCATGATTCCGAGCGCTTCATCCATGTACCGACTTCGACCGAGCGCAATGTCATTGAACTTTCAAAGGCGATCCATTGTTCGTTGGCAGACGTTGGTATTAAGGTGTCGACCGGCCCCGTGGTCGATTTCCGAATGAGAGAACATCTTCGCGAGATGCCCGAGTTGGGAACGGTTCCACTGCTTTACCCAGCCCACTTTGCTGGGCAAAACATCGAATGGCCAAGACAGGGCATTAGGAAGCCCAACGCAATCCAACGCAACGCCGAGACGGAAAAGTGGCTTTATCCGAACGGGTTCTATTGCGTCGTTCGCCGCTTTTCGTCGAAGGAGGAAAAACGCCGCATCATTGCGAGCGTTGTGCAGCCACATACCTTTGCTGGTACTGAAATGCTCGGGCTGGAGAATCACTTGAACGTATATCACGAGAATAAACGTGGCTTACCAGAAGCTCTTGCGCGGGGTTTGGCCATTTACCTCAACACAACCGGCGTTGATGAACACTTTCGGCGGTCGAGCGGGCACACCCAAGTCAACGCAACTGACCTCAAAATGATGAAGTATCCGAGCCGAGAGGCGCTGATTGAACTGGGAAAATGGGCGATGCGCTGCGGCGATCCGACACAGACCATGATTGATGAACAATTGGGTCACCTGAGCGGATGACAAAGACCAAGTACAAACATATTGACGAGGCGCATCAAGTCCTCATTTCTCTAGGACTGCCTCGCGCGCAGCAAAACGAACGATCTGCGCTGTGCCTGTTGGCACTTCTGAACCTTCTCCCGGGCATTAAGTGGACTCAGGCTGAAAGCCCGCTGGTCGGCATCACGCCAATCATGAATTGGTCGCGGGAACACTACGGCAAGAACTATGCGCCCAACACCCGCGAGACCTTCCGACGCCAGACGATGCATCAGTTCGTCGATGCCGGCATTGCACTCTACAACCCCGACAAACCAGATCGCCCGGTCAACAGCCCAAAGGCCGTTTATCAGATCGCACCCGCTATTCTGATTCTGCTACGAAGCTTTCGCACTCCGCAGTGGCATGACAATCTGGCGACTCATTTGTCGCTCAGTCAAAGCCTGGCGGCAAAATACGCAATGGAACGCGACCAAAACCGCATCCCCGTGCGGATTGCACCAGGCAGGAAGATCATGCTTAGCCCAGGCGAGCACAGCGAACTGATCCGGGCAATCATTGAAGACTTCGGGCCGCGCTTTGCACCCGGCAGCGTGCTGGTCTATGCGGGCGACACCGGCGCCAAGTGGAGTTACTTCGACGCAGCTTTGCTGGCCGAATTGGGCGTGGGTATCGACTCGCACGGCAAGATGCCTGATGTAGTGTTCCACTTCGTAAAGAAGAATTGGCTCCTTCTGGTCGAATCCGTTACGAGTCATGGGCCCGTCGATGGCAAGCGGCACACTGAGCTGGCCAAGCTATTCGCTGGATCAACGGCCGGACTGGTGTATGTAACAGCGTTCCCGAACCGCTCAATCATGGGGCACTACTTGGGCGAGATCGCTTGGGAAACTGAGGTGTGGGTCGCGGATGCGCCTTCGCATCTAATCCACTTCAATGGCGCGCGTTTTCTTGGACCGTACAGAGCGCCCTGACCATGAGCATCCAGACCGACAAGTTTGCCGAGCCCGCAGCCGAACGCCTGATCTCGGCGGGTCGCGAATCGACGCAGGAAGAGGTGCTCGAACGCGCCCTGCGGCCCAAGCGACTGGCGGATTACGTCGGCCAGCAGAAGATCCGCGGCCAGCTCGAAATCTTCATCGAGGCCGCCAAGCGGCGCGCCGAATCGATGGACCATGTGCTGCTGTTCGGCCCGCCGGGACTGGGCAAGACCACGCTGGCGCACATCATCGCCCACGAGATGGGCGTCAATCTGCGCCACACCTCGGGGCCGGTGCTGGAGCGCGCCGGCGACCTGGCGGCGATGCTGACCAACCTCGAACCGCACGACGTGCTGTTCATCGACGAAATCCATCGCCTGAGCCCGGTGGTCGAGGAAATCCTCTACCCGGCGCTGGAGGATTTCCAGATCGACATCATGATCGGCGAAGGCCCCTCGGCGCGCTCGGTCAAGCTCGACCTGCCGCCGTTCACGCTGATCGGCGCCACGACGCGCGCCGGGATGCTGACCAACCCCTTGCGCGACCGCTTCGGCATCGTCGCCCGGCTGGAGTTCTACACGGCCGAAGAACTCGCGCTGATCGTGCGCCGCTCGGCGCATCTGCTCAACTGCGACATCGCCGAAGAAGGCGCCGTCGAAATTGCCCGGCGCTCGCGCGGCACGCCGCGCATCTCGAATCGGCTGCTGCGCCGCGTGCGCGACTTCGCCGAGGTCAAGGCCGACGGAAAGATCACCCGTGGCGTGGCGGACGCGGCGCTGACCATGCTCGATGTCGACCATCTCGGCCTGGACGTCATGGACCGCAAGCTGCTCGGCGCGATACTGGAAAAATTCAGCGGCGGACCGGTCGGCGTAGACAATCTGGCGGCCGCCATCGGCGAGGCGCGCGACACCATCGAGGACGTTCTGGAGCCGTTTCTGATCCAGCAGGGCTACCTGCAACGCACACCGCGCGGACGCGTCGCGACGGCGAGCATCTGGCGCCATTTCGGGTTGGCGCAGCCGAATCCGAACGCTACGCTGTGGTCCGAATGAAGCCGCGCGCCGTGCTGTTCGGCCAGTCGCGATTTCGCGGATGATCGGCTGATTGCCGCGAGCCGGCAGCCGATCCCCGGTCGCACGACTCACCCGCGGCGCGACTGTAGAATGGCGCCATGAAAAACTCGAGCAATCAAGGTCAGCCCGCCGCGAATGCGGTGCGTGCCAGTTTCCGCGTCTACTACGAAGACACCGACGCGGCCGGCATTGTCTATTACGCGAACTATCTGCGCTTCATGGAGCGCGGTCGCACCGAGTTCCTGCGTGCCTTCGGCCACAGCCAGCGGGACCTGATGCACAAGGGCTTCGTTTTCGTCGTGCATTCGGTGCGCGCCGAATACCTGAAACCTGGGAAGCTCGATGACCTGGTGACGGTCGAGACGGCGGTCGCTGCGCTCGGCCGCGCGCAGATCACCTTCAGCCAACGCATCCTGCGCGACGAGGAACTGCTGCTCGATGCCGAGGTCTGCCTGGCCTGCATCGATCCGAAGTCCGGCAAGCCGATACGGATGCCGCACGCCCTCCTCAGAGAATTGTCGGCTCCGACGGAACCTTCCCAATGAACGTGACCCAAGACCTTTCGATCATCGAACTTGTCATCAATGCGAGTCTGGTCGTCAAACTGGTGATGCTGCTGCTGACGATGGTGTCGCTGACCTCCTGGTACTGGATATTTCGCAAAGGATTCGCCATTCGCGACGCGCGCGGCAAGACGGACAAGTTCGAACGGGACTTCTGGAGCGGCGGCGACCTCAACGCGCTGCATCAGAGCGCGATAAACAACCGCCACCAGACCGGCGCGCTCGAGCGCATCTTCGAAGCAGGGTATCGTGAATTCGCCAAGCTGCGCGGTCAGAAGGCGCTTGAACCGGCGACCATCGTCGACGGCGCGCGCCGGGCGATGCGCGCCACCTACCAGCGCGAGATCGACGATCTTGAGGCACACCTCGCGTTCCTCGCCTCGGTCGGTTCGGTATCGCCCTACGTCGGCTTGTTCGGCACGGTATGGGGCATCATGCACGCGTTCCGCGGTCTGGCGAACATGAGCACCGCGACCCTGTCCGCCGTGGCGCCGGGCATCGCCGAAGCCCTGGTAGCCACTGCCATCGGCCTCTTCGCGGCGATTCCGGCGGTGATCGCCTACAACCGATTCGCCCATGACGTGGATCGTGTCGCGGTACGCTTCGAAAGTTTCATGGAAGAGTTCTCCAATATTCTCCAGCGGCAAACCCGATGACCGTGGCGGCCGCATCCTTGCCGCCGGTGCAGATGCTCTGGGTCGAGGGCCCGCTTTCGGCTCTCGAACGGCTTTCGGTGGCTTCCTTTCTCGCCAACGGCCATGCGGTGCACCTCTACACCTATGGCAAGGTGCCCAATGTGCCGGCCGGCGCGCACGTCTTGGACGGCAACGAGGTGCTGCCCGACGGGCCCCAGCGTCGTGTCCTGAAACGCGGTGCCGGCGCCGGCAGTTGGGCGTTCTTTTCGAACTTGTTCCGTTTCCGGCTGCTGCACGACCGAGGTGGGCTTTGGTGCGACACTGACATCGTCTGTCTGCGCCCGCTGACATTTGCCAGCGAGCGCCGGCGTTTTTTTGCCACCGAGCGCCTCCCTCAGGCGAGCGGCCAAGGCAGCCTGCCGATTCGCGCCAACGATTGCGCAATGCAGGTACCGGCAGGCGACCCACTGCTGCTCGAATGCATTGAGCGCGCGTCACGGGTCGACGGCGACAAAGAACCATGGGGTAGTGCCGGCCCGACCCTGCTGACGAGCCTGATCAACGAGAGACAGTTGGCGGCGGAACTGCTGGCTCCCGAGGTCTTCTGTCCGATCGACTACTGGAACTTCGCTTCATTGTTTCAGGGCTCGCAGGTAATCGGGGGGGAAACCCATGCGGTGCATTTCTGGAACGAAATGTGGCGCAGAAACTTCTTCGACAAGAATGCGGCCTACGATCGGCTGTCGCTGTTCGAGCGGCTGAAGGCCTACTATCTGGATTCCGGAGGAAGCGCGCGTGCCTGAGCCGGCAGTTCTTCCGACGCCGTTCGGGGCATCACGCACGCCTGCCGCGTGCCGGTCGACATGAGTACCGCGACGGCTCCCCTCACGCTTGCGCCGGGGACCGCGGCTCTGCCGCCGGTACAGATCCTCTGGGTCGGCGGGCCGCTTTCGTCGCTGGAAAGCCTGTCGCTGAGTTCGTGGCTCGCAAGCGGTCACGAAGTCCATCTATACACCTACGGCAAGCCGGCGAATGAACCGAAAGGCCTGCGCATTTGCGACGCCCGGGAGATCCTTCCGGCGCAGGCCGATACCCAATACTCCGTGCCCGGCACGCGACCGATCCGCTTTTCGGACCGGTTCAGCTTTGCGCTGCTGGAAGCCCATGGCGGAATCTGGGCGGACATCGACGTGGTATGTCTTCGGCCGCTCGATTTCGCCGATGGCATGGACTATTTTTTCGCTTCGGAAATGCTTCCGGCGCAGGCCGGCGACGAGGGCAAGCTGCGTATCCGCGCCTCCGGCTGCGTGATGAAGGCGCCGGCCGGCAGCCCGCTGATGAAGGACTGCCTCGACCTCGCCTCGGCACCCGCCGGGCCGGCCGGCAGCGGGAACACCGGCCCGCTGATGCTGCATAGCGCCGTCGAGAAGTACCATATGACGGCGGCGCTGCTCCACCCGAATCTGTTCTGTCCGGTCCCGTTCTGGAACATGGCCGCTTTGATCAGCGGCATCGCCATGGTGCCGGCGGAGAGCTACGGGGTGCACCTGTGGAGCGAAAGCTGGCGCCGCAATTTCTTTGACAAGAACGCAAGCTACGATCCGCTATCCTTGTACGAACGGCTGAAGGGCCACTATCTCGGTCGCAAGGAGACCACGAATGCCTAGGCGTCAGTTCTCGAGTATCCCTCTGTGACAAGCGCAATGACGTCCTCGTACCCAGCGCTTTTGTGGTCCGCCACGCGTCGCGCGACGCCAGACTCGTGGCCGCCCTTCCTGGCAGGGAGGTCACGGGGAAAGCGCGCGGCTGGTCGGGGATCGACACGTGCTGATCGGAGCAGCCAGTGAGAAAACGCCGACTGATGAACGAGATCAACGTGGTTCCCTACATCGATGTGATGCTGGTATTGCTGGTCATTTTCATGGTGACCGCGCCGATGATACAAACCGGGAGCGTCGATCTGCCCAGCGTCGGCAAGAGCAGTCAAGCGCCGGTGGCGCCCCTGGAAGTCATCATCAAGGCCGATGCGTCGCTGGCATTGCGCGACCGCGCCAAGGGCAACGCCGAACAACTCGTGGAGCGCGCCGACCTCGCCGCCCGGATCAGGGAAATCCAGGCCGGCAATCCCCAGCAAGCCGTGCTGATTGCCGGCGACCGCAGCGTGAAATACGAAGTGGTGCTGGCTGTCATGGACGAACTGCAACGCCAGCAGGTGGCCAGGATCGGCCTGCTGGTGCAGCCTGTGGCGTCCAGGAGCCCGAATCGGTAGGAATCATGCCGAAGCGTGAAACCGGCAGCGGATCGATGCGCGACGCAGTGTCCGCCAAATCATTGCTCCTGTTGACCGGCGCCGGAACACCCGGCACGCCCAGTCGGGTTCAAGCGCAAGGGCCCGCGGGTCGCGAGTGCGAGACATGGTTGCTGCGGAAATGAGCCTTCCGTGAGCGAATCGCCGATCCTGCCGCCCGTTAACAAGGCCGGCAAGCGCATTTCCATCGCGTTGGCGCTTGCCGTGCATCTGCTCCTGGCGGCCTTCCTGTTCTACGGCGTGCGCTGGCAAACCAAGGCCACCGACGTGATCGAAGTCGACCTGGTGCGCGCCGATCCGACCCCCGTCATGACGTCGCCGACGGCCCGCCCCGTGCCGCCACCGCCGACTGTTGCGCCACGGCCCCCCGAACCGAAGCCGCAGCCCGCGCCAACGCCTCCGAAACCGGATATCGTGGTCAAGAAGAAGGAAGATCCCAAGCCACCACCGAAGTCCGAACCGCCACCCCGCGTCGACCCCTTCCAGGAGCAGCTCAAACGCGAAGCGGAGCAAGTGGCGCAGCGCAGGCAACTCGAGAGCGCAGCCCACGAGCTTGAGCAGAAGCAGGCCGACCAGGCCGCCGCGACACGCGACAAGGCCACCGCCGATTATCTTGGACGCATCCGCGGCAAGATTCGCGGCAACATCGTGCTGCCGCCCGATGTCAGGGGCAATCCCGAGGCGGTGTTCGACGTGACGCAATTGCCCAGCGGTGAAATCGTCACCGTGCGCCTGAAGCGCTCGTCCGGACACGCGACGCTGGACGCCGCGATCGAACGCGCCATCCGCAAGTCCAACCCGCTACCCAAACCGGAGCAGCCCGACCTCTTCTCGCGCTCCCTCGAACTGCGCTTCCGGCCCCTGGACGACTGAGCAAAATGCTCACAAGCACAATTTATCGGCCCATTTCCGGCTAAAGGCGCCCGCGGGCGAGACGCTATAATCGGCCGGATGAAATTCCTTCGCCTTGTGTTCGCCTGCGCCGCGGGTCTTGTTCTGTGTCACGGCGCTGCTCGCGCGCAACTCACGGTCGAGATTACCGGGGCCGGCGCCAACCGCCTGCCGATCGCCATCGCCGACTTCGGCGGCGAGCGCATCGTCGCCCAGGCCTTGGCCTCGGTGGTACGCGCGGACCTGGAACGCAGTGGCCTGTTCCGCCTGGTCGATGCCGGCGGCACGCTGACCGAAAACGCCGCTCCCCCCTTCGAGGACCTCAAGGCACGCGGCGCCGATGCGGTGGCCGGTGGCAGCGTCGCGACGGCCGCGGACGGCCGCTACGAAACCCGGGTGAGGCTGTTCGATGTGCCGAAGCAGGCGCTCCTGGGCAATCCGGCGTACTTGCACACCGGTGCGCAGTTGCGGGCAACGGCGCACCGCATCGCTGATTTCATCTACGAAAAGCTTACCGGCGAGCCCGGCGTGTTTTCGACGCGCATTGCCTATGTGGTGAAGAGTACCGGTCGCTACGAGCTGAAGATCGCCGATGCCGACGGCGGCAACGACCAGACCGCGCTCGCGTCGCGCGAACCGGTCATCTCGCCGGCTTGGTCACCCGATGGCAGCAAGCTCGCCTATGTGTCGTTCGAGGCCAAGAAACCGGTGGTCTATGTGCATGACCTGGCCAGCGGCCGCCGCCACGTCATCGCCAACTTCAAGGGATCCAACTCCGCTCCGGCCTGGTCGCCCGACGGCAAGCATCTGGCCGTGGTGCTGACCAAGGACGGTTCGTCGCAAATGTATGTGGTCAACGCCGATGGCAGCGGCGTCACGCGCATCGCGACATCCTCCGGCATCGACACGGAACCGCGCTGGTCGCCGGACGGGCAGTTCATCTACTTCACGTCCGACCGCGGCGGCAGTCCGCAGATCTATCGCATCGCCAGTTCCGGCGGAGCGTCCGGAAATGCGGTCGAGCGGGTCAGCTTCGAAGGGAGCTACAACGTGACGCCGCGGCCGTCTCCGGATGGCAAGAGCCTGGCTTTCATAACCCGCGACGGCGGCCGCTTCCAGCTCGCAATGATGGATCTGGCGACCAAGCAGACGCAGATTCTCACCGACTCCACCAAGGATGAATCGCCCAGTTTCGCCCCGAACGGCCGCATGATCCTGTATGCCACCGAGATCGGCGGACGCGGCGTGCTGGCGGCCGTCTCCAGCGACGGCCGCGTCAAGCAGAAACTCTCCGTGCAGGCCGCCGACGTGCGGGAACCTGCCTGGGGTCCGTTGGTCAGATAAAGCGACAGACACCCGCCACGAATCCATCGAGGAAACCACCATGCGCGCACCGCTCGTTCTCCTGTCCGTTGTGACCCTGATTCTCGGCGCCTGCGGCTCGCAGCCGCCGGCCCCGGAACAAAATCCGGCGGGCGTCGAATCGCGCACGCCGGGACCGATCAAGGTCGACACGACTCCGATCACCCAGACGAAGCCCGACACCTTCGATCCCACCAGCATTGCGGCGCTGAAGGATCCGCGCAGCCCGCTGTCAAAGCGCAGCATCTATTTCGACTACGACAGTTATGTCGTCAAGGACGAGTTTCAGGCGCTGTTGACCGCCCATGGAAAATTCCTGTCGGCCAATCCCACGATGAAGATGCTGATCCAGGGAAATGCCGATGAACGCGGCAGTCGCGAGTACAACCTGGCATTGGGACAAAAGCGCGCCGACGCGGTGCGCAAGGCGCTGGCCCTGCTGGGCGCCAAGGAAGACCAGCTCGAAGCCGTAAGCCTTGGCGAAGAAAAGCCGGTATGCACGGAATCCACCGAAGAATGCTGGAGCAAGAATCGTCGCGGTGACATGCTCTACTCCGGTGAATTCTGAGCATGGTCCTCGGCCTGGTGTCACGAACGGCTTGGCGGCTGCTCCCGTTGCTGCTGGCGGCGGCCCTGCCCCTGGCTGCCCACGCCGGCATTTTCGACGACGATGAGGCGCGCAACCGCATCGAGCAGCTTCGTGGCGATGTGGCGGCCCTCGGCAAGCGCGCCGACACGGTCAGCCATAATCAGATCGACTTCGCCAACCAGGTCGAGGCAATCAGGGCCGATATCGCCAAATTGCGCGGCCAGATCGAAGTCCTGACCTATGAACTCGAAGCCGCGCAGAAGCGGCAGAAAGACTTCTACGTTGACCTCGACAATCGACTGAGGAAACTGGAACAGGCGTCCGCCGAAGCCAGGACCGAAGTCGCGAAGCCGGATCCGGCGCTGGAGACGCGCGACTACGAGGCGGCGCTGGCCAGCCTCAAGTCCGCGAAATTCAAGGAAGCCGCCGCCGCCTTCGTGAATTTCATCAAGACCTACCCGAACAGCAGCCTGGCGGCCTCGGCCCACTACTGGGGCGCTTACGCCCATGCCCAGGCGAAGGACCATGTCCATGCCGCCGAACTGTTCGCCAAGTTCGTTGCTGGCTGGCCGACCGACGAGCGCGCGCCGGGCGCGCTGGAGAGCGAGGTCGCGAGCCTCGACGCGATCAAGGACGCGAAGGGCGCCAGGGCCGCTCTCGAACAGTTGGCGAAAGAATATCCCGGCAGCGATTCCGGCAAAAGGGCGAAGCAGAGGCTCAAGAAGAAGTAGTGCCTGCCGAGCTGCGCATCACCGAAATATTTCACTCCATCCAGGGCGAGTCCGCCCGCATGGGTTTGCCGACGGTCTTCGTGCGGCTTACCGGCTGCCCTCTGCGCTGCGTCTGGTGCGATACCGATTATGCCTTCAGCGGTGGCGAGGCGCTGGCGCTCACCGAGATCGTGCGGCGTGTCGGCGAATTCCGCTGCGCCACGGTCTGTGTCACGGGCGGCGAACCGCTGGCGCAGAAGAACTGTTTGTCACTGCTCGTTGCCTTGTGCGAGGCCGGCCATTCGGTATCCCTTGAAACCAGCGGGGCACTCGACATTGGCGGTGTCGACCCGCGCGTGGCGCGGATCGTCGACCTCAAGGCGCCGGGCTCGGGCGAACAGGCGAAGAACCGCTGGGAGAATCTCGACCTGCTGACAGCGCGCGACGAATTGAAGTTGGTGCTCGCCTCGCGCCAGGACTATGATTGGGCGGTATCGGCCTTGCGCCGGCACCGACTGGCCGAACGTTGCCCGGTACTGTTCTCGCCCGTGCACGCCGAACTCGACCCGGCGTTGCTCGCCCAATGGATCCTCGACGATCGCCTGCCGGTGCGCTTGCAACTGCAACTGCACAAACTGCTCTGGGGCATCGTCAAGGGGCGCTGAGGCTGGGCGAGCAAAGCGCGCGTCGGGCGGAGATGACCTGCGTATTCACGCCGGCGAAGTTGAGCCCGCCGAACAATCGCGCGTGCTCGATCTTCACGCAGCGATCCATAACCACATCGAGTCCGGCCGCGGAGGCCTTGTCGGCTGCCTCCCGATTGATGACGCCGAGTTGCAGCCAGAAGCCGCTTGCGCCGATGCGAATCGCCTCGTCGGCGATCGGCGACGCGTCCTCCGCCTTGCGAAACACGTCCACCAAATCCACTTTCAACGGGATCGCCCCAAGGTCCGGATAGCATTTCCGGCCGAGAATCTCGGTCGCGCCCGGATTCACCGGAACAATCGTGTACCCATGTTCCTGCATGTACTTCGCGGCGAAATAACTCGGCCGGTTCCAGTTCGGCGACAAGCCGATCACGGCAATCACGCGGCAGCCTTGCAGAACGCGGCGCAGGCCGGCCGCATCGTCAATGATCATCGACTCACTCCCCGGTTTCGACGCGACCATCCCAACCCGAAAGCCCCGGCACAGCGGCGGGCAACAACGGGCCAGCGGGAACTTGCGCCAGTCGCCAGTTTGCCATAGCCCAGGCCCACAGATCGTGCACGCCGAGGCCCAGCAGTTCCGGCGGCGGCTTGTGCCCGAGAAATTCCAGGGCGCCGAGCAGCGCTGGGCCCGGCCGTGAGCTATCCACGGGCGCCGCGCGGGTCTGTTTCGACAGTTTTTCGCCTGCGGCGTTGACCGCCACGGGCAGATGCGCGTAAGCCGGCGTCGGCACGCCCAAACACCGTTGCAGGAATATCTGGCGCGCTGTCGAGGCCAGCAAATCGGCGCCGCGCACAACGTGGCTGATGCCGGCCGCCGCATCGTCGACCACCACCGCCAGTTGATAGGCAAACAGACCATCGGCGCGCTGCACGATGAAGTCGCCAGCCTCACTGGCCAGATTGCTGGCGACAGGCCCCTGAATGGAATCATCAAAGCCCACCCGGATGTCATCAACGGCAACGCGCCAGGCGCGCGCCGCGCTTCCGGCAGCCAGGCCATGCCGGCAAGTACCCGGATAGATCGCCGCGCCGTCCGCCGCGATCGCCGAGTCGGCCAGTTCCCGGCGCGTGCAGGCGCAGGGAAAAACCCGGTGCGCCGCCTTGAGCTGCTCCAGCGCGGCGGCATAAGCCCGGGTGCGTCTGCTCTGCCAGACGATCTCGCCGTCCCAGGCGAAGCCGAAGGCGTCCAACGCGCGCAGAATTTCAGCGGCGGCGGCCTTCGAGCAGCGCGGCGCATCGAGATCCTCCATGCGCAGATGCCACTCGCCGCCGTGGGTCCTCGCCTCCAGGAATGAGCCGGCTGCCGCCACCAGCGAACCGAAGTGCAACGGCCCCGTCGGCGATGGGGCGAAACGACCGCGATAGGAAATGCCGGCTGAACTCATCGGGCGGATTGATGGCACACCGCTACGCGAAACGGTAGCATTCGGGTCAAGTCAATTTGGGAGCAGCCCATGGCCGCGGTGGAACTCAACGCTGAAAACTTTCAACGAATCATCAACGACAACGCCAATGTGATCATAGACTTTTGGGCGCCCTGGTGCGCGCCCTGTCGCCAGTTTGCACCCATCTTCGAGGCGACCGCGGAAAGGATGGCTGGCGCTGCACCTGCCGGAGATGTCGCCGCGCGACCCGTCATCGTCTTTGCCAAGGTGAATACCGAGGAGCAGCAGGCCATCGCCGCCGCCTTCAACATCCGTTCGATTCCGACCTTGATGGTGTTTCGCGACCAGATCATCATTTATGCCGAGGCCGGAGCACTTTCCGCCGCGGCCTTCGAGCAACTGATCGGGCAGGCCATGGTGCTTGACATGGACACGGTGCGCGCCGAAATCGCGGGACAGGCCGAGACAGGCCGATAGCGCGCACTATGGCGTTATGATGGAGCCCCTCAACGAAGCCCGGCAATGAAACCCATTTTCCACCGAAAGCTCAGCGGTGACGCGGAAGTACGGCGCATCGAGATGCTCTACGAGTATGTCCCGGTCAGCGTCGTCGCGGCCCTGATCGGCATCTTTCTGTGCAGCATTGTTCTCTTCGGCGTCGTCCGGCTGGATATCCTGAAGGGATGGGTCGCCTACATGCTCTCGGTGTCGGCCGGACGAGTCTGGATCTGGCGCATGTTCGGCAAGACAGACCGGCACGCCGGGCTGCCGCGCCGGTGGGAATGGCTGTTTGCGGCCGGAGCCGTCTTCAGCGGCGCTGGCTGGGGTGCCCTGTTCGGACCGCTCTATCCGCCGCCGATGCACCCTGATGCGCAGATGTTCATCCTGTTGTCCGTCGTTGTCATCTGCTTTACCGGCGCGGTCTTTCTTGCCCTGAGCAATCTGGCCTTCTGGCTGTTCACACTGCCCGTGCTGCTGCCCGCCTTCGCGCACTACATCCTGGTCTTGGGCAGCCAGGCGCAATGGCCGATGATCGCCGCCGGGGGCTGCATCGTCGTGTTGATTGCGGTGCAGGTCAAGTTGAACCGATCGATAACGGTAAGCCTCGAGCGCACCGCGCGCAGCGAGTCACTGCTTGCCGAACAACAGGCGATTTTCGACTCCTCGCCGATGGGGATCGCCGTGATCGACCACGAGCACATCGTCAAGTGCAATGCGCGACTGGGCGAGTTGTTGGGACGCCGTATCCAGGATCTAACGAGTTCATCTCTGCATGAACATTTCGTGAGCCCGCAGGAGGCCGAGCATTTTCTTGACGAGCGGGCCAGCGCTTTCGACAAGGGGTATCTCGCGCAAGGCCTCTATCGCCTGCGCCGCGCCAATGGCAACGAGTTCTGGGGCGAGTTCTCGGGGCGCAAAATGGCGGACGGACAGTCGCACAGCGTCTGGTTGATCGCCGACGTCACCTTGCGCGTCGCCAGCGAGCGCCGCTCGCCACGGCGCGCCAAAGCCACCGCACCGAGCCCGTTGAAACATTGAAGCTGTAACCACGGTTGATCCGCCATCGCACGCGGAACCCCCGAGCGCCGCAAAATGTCTTCCGCATGCACTGCCGGCTGGCGCGTTCGGAATGACCGCGAGTTCGGCGGAAAGGATTCGAGGTTGCCGAATCCCGGCTTGCCGCGAAGAATCTGGCAGCCGCCTTCCCGTGCATCAGCCGTCTTGCGGACTTTCCCGCCTTGGCACTTGGCCGCGGCCGCGCCAGCGTCGCCGGCCGCCGCGACCGCCAAATTTTCTCCCGTCGCACTGCTGAGGAGATCTCGCCGGACTGCTAGAATCGCGCATGCCTGTCATCGAACTTTCCTTGCTGCTGCTGCTGGCGATCGCCGTCGGCGGCGCCCTGGTCCACTGGACCCCCTTGCCTTTGCCGATCCTGCTGGTGGTGGTCGGAGTCGTGGCTTCCTTCCTGCCCGGGCTTGACAGCATCGCCGTCGATCCGGACGTATTCCTGCTGTTGTTCATCCCGCCGATTCTGTTCGCCGACGCCTGGGTATTGCCGCGCCGCGACTTCGTCAGCACGCTGAAACCCGTGCTGTTGCTGGCGCTCGGCCTGGTCGTGCTGACCGTGGTCGCCGTCGGCTACGCGATGCACTGGATGATCCCGACGATGCCGCTGGCGGTCGCCTTCGTCCTTGGCGCGATCGTCTCGCCGACGGATGCCGTGGCTACCGTGGCGACCACGCAGGTGCTGCCCTTGCCGACGCGCATCGTGCATATCGTGAATGCCGAAAGCCTGCTCAACGACGCGTCGGGCCTGGTGGCGTTCAAGCTCGCCGTCGCGGCGGTAGCCACCGGTCTGTTCTCGTCATCTGTGGTCGCCGGAAACTTCCTGAACCTCGCCGGCGGCGGCATCATCGTCGGCGTCATGTTCGAGTGGTTTGGGCGCGGGTTGCGCCAGCGGCTGATTCGGCTGCACGCCGGCGACCCCGTGTTGCAGACCCTGCTGACCGTGTTGATGCCCTACGGCGCCTACCTCGCGGCCGAGGCGCTGCACGTCTCTGGAATCCTCGCCGTGGTTGCCGCGGGACTGTGGGCCAGCGGCCAGGAGGTCAAAGGCCTGACCGCCGATGCGCGCAAGCACGCGCGCGAAGTATGGCGAATGCTTTCCTACGTCCTGAACGGTCTGGTTTTCGTGCTGCTCGGTCTGCAACTGCGCCGCATGTTGAGCAGCGTAGACGAATACCCACCCCTCGACCTTGCCTTGTACGCGATCGCACTGTGGGTCCTGCTGACGATCCTGCGTGTCGCCTGGGTATGGATCTCCGCGCATTTGCGATTCCGCTTCGACTGGGGCTGGACCGGCAGCCGCTCGGGTCCCGACCCGAAGCGCCTGCTGCTGGTCAGCTGGGCGGCGGTGCGCGGCTCGATCACGCTGGCGACAGCCCTGTCCGTGCCGGCCGTAATCGCCGGCGGAGCGCCATTCCCGGAACGCAATCTGGTGGTCTTTCTGGCGGCAGCGACGATCATCCTGACCCTCGCCTTGAATGGGGTTCCGCTGCCCTGGCTGATCCGCAAGCTGGCGGTCAACAGCAGCGAAGGCAACGAGCATGAGGAGCACACGGCACGCGCCGAAATCGCCCGCGCGGCGATTGCCGCAGTGGCCGTCGCCGCGCGCGACGTCAGCGACCCCGAAGACCTCGCTTTCGTCACGCAGCTGACCGGTCGCTACGAGGGCAAGGTCGAGCTCCTCGAGGGCGATCCGGCGCAGGCGTCACTGCGGGCCACGCATATCGCGCTGCGCCGCCGACTTCGGCTTGCCGGGATCGGCGCCGAACGGCAGCGTCTGCACGAGTTGCACGCCAGCGACGCGATCAATGACGAAAGCCTGCGCATCATCGAAGCCGAACTCGACGAGCGCGAGTTGGTCGCGTCGATGAGTGTAGACCGCGGGTAAGCGCCCGGGCACGATCCCGCAGAGGCCTCCCCGTCAGTGACGTTGCCGGCTGAGCGCCTTCAACAAGCTGACAAACAAGGCGTGTGGATTGAAAGGCTTGGTCAGGAAGTCGTTCATGCCGGCCTCTAAGCAGCGCGCCCGGTCCTCGGCAAACGCGTTGGCGGTTATGGCGATGATCGGCGTTTCCGCGTAACCGGGAAGCATGCGTATCTCCCGGGTCGCCTCCAGCCCGTTCAGCTTCGGCATCTGCATGTCCATCAGAATGGCGGCGTAGGCCGTCCGCCGCGCCAGGGCGACAGCTTCCGCGCCGTCCTCCGCCGTGTCGACCGCCAGGCCGGCCGCTTCCATCTGAATCACGGCCACCTCCCGGTTGATCGGTTCGTCATCGACAACGAGAACGCGCTTGCCAAAATGGCGCTGGCGCAGCAGCGCCTCGGCATCGATGTTCGCCGCCAGATCAGGGCGGCCGGTTTCCCGTCGTTCAAGCTTCTTCAGCCTCGCGGTAAACCAGAACGTGCTGCCGACCCCCGGCGTGCTCTCGACGCCGGCTTCACCGCCCATCAGCTCCGCCAAGCGCCGGGTGATCGCCAGTCCGAGACCGGTGCCACCATACTTTCGCGTCGTCGAATTGTCGGCCTGCTCGAAGGCCATGAAAAGCCTGGAGATAGCCTCGGGCGGGATGCCGATGCCGGTATCCTGTACCTCGAAACGCACCACCAGCGATTGAGCGCTTTGTTCCTGAACCCGGGTGCGCAGCGTCACGCTACCCGTTTCGGTGAACTTGATGGCGTTGCTGGCGTAGTTGAGCAAAGCCTGTTGCAGCCGCGTCGGGTCACCCTCCAGGTGGGACGGCAGAGCTTCGGCCTCGACCAGCAGGCGAATATTCCTGGCCCTGGCGCGTTCGGCGATGAGGGAACTGACATCCCGCAACATCTCGTCAAGATTGAGTGGTGCCTGCTCCAGCACGAACCTGCCGGCCTCGATCTTGGAGATGTCGAGAATGTCGTTGATGATCGCCAGCAGGTGCTGGGCGGCCGTGTCGATCTTGTCCAGGCGCTCGGCCTGCTGGCGGGTTACGCCGGCACGCCGCAACAAATGGGCCATGCCGAGGATGCCGTTCATCGGGGTGCGGATCTCGTGGCTCATATTGGCCAGGAAGGCACTCTTGGCGACGTTGGCGGCTTCGGCGGCCTCCTTGGCCTGCGCCAGTTCGAGGGTGCGCGAGCGCACCAGTTCCTCCAGGTGATCGCGGTGCTGCTCCAGCTCGGCTTCGGTGCGTTTGCGTTCAGTAACGTCGATGTAGATCGTCACGAAGCCGCCGCTGGGCAACGGCATGCCGCGTATCTCCAGCACGGTGCCGTTGGCCCGCACGCGCTCGAAGTGGTGCGGCTGGAAAGCGCGGGCGCGGTCGACGATGGCCGCGACCTGCTGCTCGACGTCGCCGGGGCCGTATTCGCCACGCCGCGCGTTGTAGCGGATCAGGTCCTCGAAGCGCAAATCCGGTTTGTCGAACAGCGAATCGGGAAAATCCAGTAGCTGCTTGAAGCGACCGTTGACGGTCACCACGCGCAGTTCGGCGTCGACCATCGAGATGCCGCCGGGAAAATTCTCGATAATGGTGGTGAGCATGTCGTTCTGGCGCAGCAGCTGTTCCTCGGCGTTCTTGCGCCCGGTGATATCGGCGATGACCCCGATCAGACCGCGTTCCTCTCCGCCCGCGTCGTGGAAACGCCTGCCGGTCAGGTGCCCCCAGAACTCGGTCTGATCGGGGCGCTGGTACAGTCGGTCCAGATCCACCGTGGCAATCTCACTGGCCAGCAGGGCCAACATCTTCTGTCGTCCGCTCTCCCGTTCGGCTGGGTGAACCAGGGCGACGTACTCGTTACCCACCAGTTCGTCCAGCGTCCTGCCGAACATCTCGGCCATGCGGCGGTTGGCCCGCGTGATGAACCCACGTGTATCGACCAGGAAGATTGCCACGCTGGAGGTGTCGAAGATCTGCTGGAGCAAGGCTTCGCGACCGGCCAGATCCCCGTTTGCCCTGGCCAGGGCCTGGGTACGCTCCTCGACGTCTTGTTCGAGCTTCTCGCGGTGGGCTCGCAGCTTCATCACCAAGATCGCCACGTAGCTCACCAGCAAGCTGAAAATCAGCCCCAATGCCGCCTTGACCCAGACCTCGCTCGGGTGACCCCATCCGCCGACGGGCGCAACGCTTAGCGTCCAGTTGCCGTAGGCCAGGTCCAGACTTTGTTCCACTGGTTCGGCCAGGGCGCCGCCGGTGGAGGCAGCGATGATCTGCTTGCGGCCGCCATCCGGATGAATGCGCCAGAGTTCGTAGTCGACGCCCTGCTCGGCCAATTGCGGCAACCGGGCGCCGACGAGGGCTTCCGGAAAGCGGACGACGACATAGGTGAAGCCCCAGAAGTGGGGTTTGCCCGCCGCATCGTCGAGAAACACGGGTAAACGGCCCACGGCGCCCAGCCCCCCCTGAACCAGATTCATTGGCCCGGCCAGGGTCAGCTTGCCCGAGTTGCGGGCGATGCGAGCTTCCTTGCCCTGAACCGGGTCGTTCAACTGGTCAAAACCGAGGGTCCTTTCGTTGCCGGCCAGAGGCACCACCTGCTCGATGATGCCTCCCGGTGACAAGCCCAGCGCGGAGACTCCCGGATAGAAGCGCAGCATCTGACTGGCCACGGCGCCGAAGTTGGCGACGCTGCCGTTGCCTTGGCGCACCAAGGCCGCCAAGGCATAGGTGGCGGACAGCGACCGCTCAAGGGTGATCTCGAGGGCGCGCGCATGATCACTGGCCAGACTCGCGACCCGCGCTCGGTCTTCCCTTGTTCGCAACTGCTCGGAACGCCAGATCAAGCCCGTCGAGATTGCCGCGACAAGCAGGAAAATGCCGGCGGCTACGATCAGTTGGCGCCGCGCGCTCGAGGGAACCATGGTGATCAAGCGCCGTTCATTGTGTGTGCCGCGGCCACGGGCCAGGCCAACCGCATCTGTTCCTCCTCGGATTCTTCTTCTTGGCCGTCTCGCTCGAAGTATGCGCGGTCCGCCCATGCGGGTCAAATTTCGTGTTTGACTTCTTCTTCGGGGCGCATTCCAGGCAAGCTGTGCGTCATATCCCGCCCGCTGGCGGGGTCGCGGACACGACGACTGTCATTTCCGATCGCCCGGACGGTTCAGTCCTGGTGAATCACCGGGAGAAAGATGATGCTCAGACGTTGAACAGCAATTGCGCCGGTAACCCCGCGCCGCTGCTCGCAATGTCATCGTGATGGCGCGTTTTGTACCCGCTTTCGTACCCGCTTTTCGTGGTTCCGGCCGGAGCAGCGCCAATGCGGTCATGCCTTCGCTCAATTCTGCGAACAGATCGCGCTTGGGAGCACGCTTGGCCATCATCGGTGCTTTCATTTACGATGTCGCCGAATGCAGGTCCATCCTGGGCGTCGCATTCAATTCGTCGCGCTGCGTCAGCCCCATCGGGGTCCCCGCAGAGCTTGGCGGGAGCGCATATTACACGGTATCGAGCAGCCAGTTCAAAACCGTCGGCGGCTCGCGGGCTCCCTCCGGCGAGGCGGCGCAACAGGAGCTCGTTCTCTTCGGCATCGAACCGGGCGTCGAAGGTGTCTCCGGGCGAAGCCGGGGAGAGCCCTGCGGGGACGGTCAGGCGGCGCTTGGCATCGAGGGTCACAATCATGCCGGCATTTTCCCTTCATGCGATCAGACATTCAATTTTTCGACCTGGCACCCCCAGCTGCTCCCGCGAAGGCATGCCGGGCTCTTCCGCGCGATCTCCGGCCGGGATTCGCGATCAAGAGGGCCCGCTTCGCCGGGAACGTCGGCGGGTGTAGAATACCTACCCGGTAAAACTTCTGGAGCGAGCGATGAGCGCCGTGCTTGTGTCAACCAAGGGGCAGATCGTCCTCCCCGCCGCCGTGCGGAAGGCACTCGGCTTGAAGCCAGGAATGCGTGTCGATATCCGTGTCGAAGGCAAAGGCGCGCGCATCACGCCGGCGCCGGTCAAGAATGCAGCGAAGCTTTCGGAGATCCAGGCCATCCTCAAGTATTCCGGCCCACGGGTAGCTGTGAAGGACATGCGGGTCACGGACTACAAGGACTGACGGCGTGCGCGCCCTGGATACCAACGTGCTGGTGCGTGCCCTTGTGCAGGATGATGCGGCCCAGGGCCGGCGCGCGCTGGCCTGCCTGAGCGCTCAGCCGGTGTATGTCCCGGTAACGGTGATCCTTGAACTGGAGTGGGTGTTGCGCTCGCGATACGGGTATTCACCCAAAGCGATTGCGGATGCGATGGAAAAGCTCGCGATACTGGAAAATGCCGTCGTCGGCGAGCAGGCGGCCGTTGTTGCGGCGGCCAGGAAAATGCGGCAAGGCTGGGACTTCGCTGACGCGTTGCACCATGGGCTTGCCGCCGGATGCGATGATTTTGCCACCTTCGACACCGTTCTCTCACGGCGCGCGGGCCGTGATGATTCGACGGCTCCCCCGGTGATCGCGATCTGAACAAGCACGATTCGGGTGTCCCACGGCGCTACCGTGCGACGAACACGTATGGTGCAATTGTTTCCGACCCGACACCCCCTCCTACCCTTGCCAATTCTGCTACCGATCAGCGTCCGCGCCGGGCGACGGTAGCAAGTGTTAACGGTGTCGGATTTCCGTAGAAATCTGGCGTCGGCGAGTTGGGAGGACAGCGAAGCGAGCGGGTAGTGATTTTGGATCTTGATTGTCAGGCATGAATATGGCGGTTTCGCGCTTTGCTGCCCGCAGGGCATTCGGCGGACGGATTGCGCAGCAATCGTCGTCTGGCAAGCGAAGCGCGGCAGGATGGTCGCCGATGGCCGCTTGTAAGGCTCCGGTCACGGCTTGGCGGTACGGCACTGGGCATCGGTCAGCATGGTGCGGGTCTCCGGCATTGCCGCCGTACCCGCTTGGGCGGGTTTTGACGGGGCATACCCGAAAAAGTACCCACCTTTGAACCGGATTGCGATGAACCGGTTCAGGGCCCTATGGAACAATAACTTCCTTATTTCCTTGTAGTCATGTTTCAATCAGCTTTCAGACAATGCCTGTGAAGTCCGGGATTTTGCTCAGACGTTGAACAGGAAGTTGAGCACATCCCCATCCCTGACGACATAATCCTTGCCTTCCGCCCTCATCCGGCCGGCTTCCCTGGCGCCGGCCTCGCCCTTGCAGGCAATGAAGTCGTCGTAGGCAATGGTCTGGGCGCGGATGAAACCCTTCTCGAAATCGGTGTGGATCACGCCGGCCGCCTTGGGCGCAGTGTCGCCGACATGGATGGTCCAGGCGCGCACTTCCTTGACGCCCGCCGTGAAATAGGTTTGCAAGCCGAGCAGCTTGTAGCCGGCGCGAATCAGTCGATTTAGGCCTGGCTCCTCCAATCCCATGTCCGCCAGGAACATCTGTTTCTCGTCGTCTTGCAGATCGGCGATCTCGGCCTCGATGGCCGCACAGACGGCGACGGCTCCCGCGTTCTCGGCCGCGGCATGCGCCTGAACCGCGTCGAGATAGGGATTGTTCTCGAAACCGCCTTCCATGACGTTGGCGACGTACAACACTGGTTTGGCGGTGATCAGGCAAAAGGGCTTGAGGCTGGCCCATTCCTCCTTCGACAGATCCAGCGCCCTTACCGGCTTGGCCTGATTCAACTGGGCGATACTCTTTTCAAGTACCGCACACAGGATCTTCGCCTCCTTGTCGCCCGCGCTGGCGGGCTTCTTGTAACGCGCCAGCGCCTTTTCGGCTGTCGCCATGTCGGCCAGCGCCAGTTCGGTGTCGATCACTTCGATGTCGGACAGCGGATCGATCCTGCCCGCCACATGCACCACGTTGTCGTCACTGAAGCAGCGCACTACATGCACCACGGCGTCGGTCTCGCGGATATTGGCGAGAAACTGGTTGCCCAGGCCCTCGCCCTTGCTGGCACCGGCAACCAGGCCGGCGATGTCGACGAATTCGACGATGGCCGGCTGAATCTTCTGCGGCTTGACGATCGCCGCGAGTGCGGCCAGACGCGAGTCCGGCACCTCGACGATGCCGATGTTCGGCTCGATCGTGCAGAAGGGATAATTCTCCGCGGCGATGCCCGACTTGGTCAGCGCGTTGAACAGCGTCGACTTGCCGACATTGGGCAGGCCGACGATGCCACATTTGAGACTCATGGGCTTTCCTTCATCGGGGCTTCCGCACCGGGTGGCGCGGGCCGCGAATTAATGCGCTGCATCGCCGCGTTGAAATCTCCGCGCGCCAAGGCCGGCCAGGCCAGTAGCGCACGATCGAGGGCGGCGTCGATTTCGCCCTGTTCTTCCTTGCGTGGCGGCTTCAGCACGTAGTCGATGACCTCGTTCCGGTCGCCCGGATGACCAATGCCGATGCGCAGCCGCCAATAGTCCTGGGTGCCAAGATGCGCCGTGATGTCCTTCAACCCGTTGTGGCCGCCCGATCCGCCGCCGAACTTGAGCCGCGTCTGACCCGGCGGCAGATCCAGATCGTCATGCAAGACCAGCATGTCTGCGGGCTCGATACGGTAGAACTGCGTCAGCGCCCGGACCGACTGCCCGCAACGGTTCATGAAGGTCTGCGGCAGGAGGAACCACACATCTTCGCGGCGCGCCTGTCCCGCCAGACCGCAAAAGCGCGATTCGCGGCCGGGGCTCACGCCAAGTTCGCTTGCCAGGCGCTCACAAAGCCAAAACCCGGCGTTGTGCCGGGTTTTGGCGTAGTCCGACCCGGGATTACCCAGGCCGACGACCAGACGCAACTGCGACCGCGGCGAAGCCTGCAAGCGCCTATCTCTTGTCGGTCTTCTCGGACTTCTTCTCCGCGGCGGCCGGAGCGGCAACCGGAGCGGCCGCCGGAGCCGCTTCGGCTTCCGCGGCGACTTCCTCTTCCGCCTTGCCACCACGAATCAGAATGGTCGCCACCACTGGATCTTCGCCCTTGTGCAACACGGCTTCGACTCCGGCCGGCAGCACCAGGTGCGAGACGTGCCGCGAATGGCCAAGCTCCATATCCTTCAAATCGACTTCGATGAAGGGCGGCAAATCCTTCGCCAGGCAACGCACGTCGAGATCGGCCATCACGTGCTGCACCATGCCCCCGGAAATCTTCACGCCCGGTGCCACATCGGCATTGATGAAATGCAAGGGCACCTTCTGGTGCAGCTTGCTGGTGGCATCGACGCGCTGGAAATCGGCGTGCAGGATCACCGGCCGATAGGGATGGCGCTGCACGTCGCGCAACAGACACATCTCCTTGGTGCCGGCGATATTGACGTTGAGCACGGAGGAATAGAAGGCCTCCTTGCGCAACAACTGAAACAATTCGTTGTGGTCGATATCGATCGGCTGCGGACTTCCGGCACCCCCGTAGAGGATGCCGGGAACGCGACCAGTGCGACGCAGGCGGCGGCTCGCTCCGGTGCCCTGGCCATCGCGCTTGCTGGCGTTGAATTCTAATTGCATTGTATGCTCCTTGAGTACTGCTTGCGGGAAATCCCTCGCCCGCGACCAGGCGAGGGGGTAAGAATCAGTCCATGAACAACGAGGAGACCGAAGACTCGTTGCTGATGCGCAACATGGTTTCGGCCATCAGTTCGGCAATCGAGATTTGTCGAATGCGGGCGCAGCCGCGGGCTTCGTCGGACAGGGGAATGGTGTCGGTCACCACCAGTTCGTCGAGCTCGGAGGCCTCGATTCGCGACACCGCGCTGCCCGACAGCACCGGATGGGTACAGTAGGCGAGCACCCGCGTGGCGCCGTTGTCCTTGAGGGCCTGCGCCGCCTTGCACAGCGTGCCGGCGGTGTCCACCATGTCATCCATGATGACGCAGGTGCGACCGGCGACTTCGCCGATGATGTTCATGACTTCCGACACATTGGCCTTGGGCCGGCGCTTGTCGATGATCGCCAGGTCGGACTCCAGGCGCTTGGCCAGCGCGCGGGCGCGCACCACGCCACCGACGTCGGGCGAAACCACCAGCAAATCCTCATAGCGCTGCTTCCAGATGTCGCCCAGAAGAATCGGCGCCGCATACACGTTGTCGACCGGAATATCGAAGAAGCCCTGTATCTGGTCGGCATGCAGATCGACCGTCAGCAGCCGCTGCACGCCAACCGTCTGCAGCATGTTGGCGACCACCTTGGCGGTGATCGCGACCCGCGCCGAGCGCGTCCGGCTATCCTGTCGGGCATAGCCGAAATACGGAATGGCCGCGGTGATGCGTCCGGCGGAGGCCCGTTTGAGGGCGTCCACCATCACCATCAGTTCCATCAGGTTGTCGTTGGTCGGGTAACAGGTCGACTGCAATACAAAGATGTCATGGCCGCGAACGTGCTCGAGTATTTCGCAGTTCACCTCGCCGTCGGAAAACCGGCCGACATTGGCGCGACCGAGCGAGATGTTGAGGCGCCTTACGACATCTGCCGCCAGCTTGGGGTTGGCGTTGCCGGTAAACACCATCAGACTGTCGTAGGCCATGTCGGTTTTGCTCTTAACTGGATCGGGCAGGGGAATGTGTCTATACCGCGGGGGCCTGCACCATTTCCTGGACTCGGTTGGCTGGGGAGGAAGGATTCGAACCTTCGCATGCTGGAATCAAAATCCAGTGCCTTAACCAGCTTGGCGACTCCCCAACATCGATACCCGCCCCATCGGGGCAGAGGTCGAAAGGACGCGCATTTTCGGGGTTTTCGCCCCTGCTGTCAAATTGCGGCGAGCGGGTGGCGGTCCACTCCGGCGGCGACAAATCCTCGCATATCGGCCGGCAGAACCGCGTGGGCGGCCCGTGCCGCAGCCGCATCGACGAATTCGACAAAACAGCAGGCGCCGGAGCCGCTCATGCGCGCGTCGCCGTGGTTTCGCAACCAGCGAAGGTGGCGCGTCAACTCCGGATAGAGTTCGCATGCGACGGCTTCGAGGTCATTGCTACCGAACCCGGGCCGCCAATCGGCGGCGGTGATCGCCGGGGTGTCGCGACGCAGCCGCGTGGAACCAAAAATCTCGGATGTCGGCACCGACACCGGGGGGACCAACACCAGGTAGCAGCTCGCCGCCAGGTCGACATCGACGAAGCGTTCGCCGATGCCTTCGGCAAAGGCCGTGCGACCGTGGATGAAGATCGGCAGGTCGGCGCCCAGCGCGAGGCCGATCTGCTGCAATTGCGACGAGTTGAGACCCGTTTGCCAGAGCCGATTGAGAGCCAGCAGCGTCGTCGCCGCATCCGAGCTACCACCACCCAGGCCGCCGCCGATCGGCAGGCGTTTGCTTAAATGCAAGGTGACCCCGACCGTGGCCCCGGTGGCCGCGCGCAGGGCCAAGGCGGCGCGAACCGTCAGATCGGTCATGGGCGGCACACCGGGCAGCGGGGTGGCCAGCACGATCCGTCCGTCGCTGCGCGGCTCGCAGCGCAACGTATCGCCGTAGTCCAGAAAGCGGAACACGGTTTGCAACAAGTGGTAGCCATCGGCGCGACGGCCGACCACATGCAAGAACAGATTGATCTTGGCCGGGGCTGGCCATTCGCGCTCCCAGTCGCTCATTCCGGCGCTTCCCAGGATTCGACGACGAGCTTGAGTTCCTCGTTGTCGCGACGGGCTTGCAGGACCCGCGCGAGTCGGCTCTGGCGAAATATAGAGGTATCGAGGATAGCGATCTGCCAACCGTCCGCCGTTCCGCTCAGCGCCGGCTGCGCACCGCGCAGCCAGTCGGCCAGCGCTTCCAGCGGCAGCGGCGCGCCGACCACGCGCTCGGCCAGTTGCGCCAGGGTCACGGCGGTGAGAACCGGCTGATGCGGCCGCAGCAGGCGGGCGCCGGCCGCATCGCGGGTCAGCTCCGCGAGGCCCTGCCCCAATGGCGACATCAACAGCACGACGTCACGCTGCGGGGCGTGTTCCCAACGAAAGCGCACATGGTCGCGCTGCTCGTCCCGGCGCAGCGAAATGCGTCCTTCGGCGGTGAAGCTCGGCAAGGGTGGGCCAAGACCGAGTTGGGCATCGGACAGCGACGGAAATTCGGCGCAGGCCGACAACATCGCCGCGGCCAGGCAAACCAGCCAGACTCTCAAGGGACGAATCGCTTGATGGTCGCAGCCAGCGCTTCGTTGGTCGGATGGGCCTGGCTCGCCTGGTTCCAGACGGACAAGGCCTCTTTGGACCGGCCGAGTGCCCACAGCACCTCGCCGACGTGCGCGGCGATCTCCGGATCCGGCTTCTGCGCAAAGGCCTTCTGCAGGGTTTCCAGCGCATCGGCGGGTTTGCCCTGACGGAACAGCAGCCACCCCTTGCTGTCGAGAATGAAGGGGTCGTCCGGTGCCAGCGACAAGGCCTTGTCGATCAGTTGCGCGGCCTCGTCAAGGCGCAAGTTGCGGTCGGCCAGCGAATAGCCGAGCGCGTTATAGGCTTGCGCCGAATCGGGCTTGAGGACGATCAGGCGGCGCAAGTGGCGCTCAAGCACATCCATTTGGCCAAGCTTTTCCGCCGCCAGTGCCGTTTCGTAAAGAATGTCGGGCTCGTCCGGCCGCGCTTCGAGCGCGTTGGCAAGGAAAGCATAGGCCTCGGCATTGCGTCCGGCATCGCGCAACAACTGGGCTTCCGCCACCAGAAGGCGTACGTCGCCCGGATCGCCCGCGCGGGCGGCGGCAAGCCGCTCGCGGGCTTCGTCAAGCTTGTTCTGGCGGACCAGGACCTGGGCCGCGCGCACCTTCGCCGGGACGGCATGTTCGCCCGCGACGACCTGGTCGTACCAGCGTAGCGCATCGTCCAGACGTCCGGCCTGGTCGGCGATCTGTCCCAGATAGAAGCGTGCCGGATTGAGATCCCCGCGTCCGACTCCGACGAAACGCTTCAGTTGCTCCTCGGCCTCGGCCGAATCATTGACTTGCAGCGACAATATACCCACTGCATAGAGCATGTCCGGATTGTCGGGATTGGCCGCGAGCAGCTGGCGAAACTCGCTGCGCGACTCTTCATAGCGCTTTTCGCTCACCAGCCCCCTGGCATAAGCCAGACGAACGTCATGGGCCTGCGGATTGGCGGCCAACCAGGTCTTCAGAAAATCAAGTTGCACATCGCCCTTCGGCAGCAGCTCGGCCTTGAACAAGGCCGCCAGATCCCAGCTCGGGCGCAACTCAAGCGCCCGATCGATCTCGCCGCGCGCGGCCTCCCGATCACCCGCGCCGACCGCCGCCTGAGCAAGCACCAAGTGCGCTTCGGCAAGCCCGAGATAGGGCTCGGTCAATTGCTTGAACAGGCGCTGTATCGCCAGCTTGTCCGGATAGCGAACAAATGCGCGCACCAGTCGCATCAGGGCCGCGCCGGTTCGCGGGCCTTCCAGTGCCAGATCGCGGGCCAAAGTACTGGCCAGTTCCTCGACACGGCCGCTCGCGAGCAGCAGCGTGGATAGCATTTGGCGCGCCTGTTGGGAGTCCGGATCGAGGGTCTGCCACAAGCGCGCGGCTGCCAACGCCGCATCGTACTGACGCGCGTGAAACGCAATCTCCGCCGCCCGCCGCACAATTCGCGGGTCCCTGGTTTTGGTTGCCAGATCGAAATAGGCTTTGGCAGAAAGCCCGAACTGGCCGCGTTGCGCGGCGATTTCAGCAAGCAGGAACTGGTAGAGAATCTGTGGGGTGAGTTCCTGCTTGGGCAGTCGGTCCTCTTCCTTCGACGGCGCCGGCGACTCGACCGACGGTGCCGACGGCGACTCGACCGACGGTGCCGACGGCGACTGCGCCCGGGCGCCGGCACAGGCCAGCGTGACGATTAGCGCGAAAAAACGGAAAGGGTGGTTCATGGCGCGGCACCTGAACGGAACACGGCGATCAAACGCGACTGTCACATACAATGCGGCGATGTTAGCAGTTTCGCCTGATGTTTCGTGCGGGAACGGGCATGCCTGAACTGCCGGAAGTCGAGGTTACCCGCCGCGGGATCAGGCCGGTTCTGCGCGGGAGCCGCGTCTCGGATGTCATCGCGCGGACGCCGGCCCTGCGCTATCCGCTGCCTGCAAACCTGGGCCAAACCCTCGAGGATCGTCCGCTGCGCGATGTCCGCCGTCGCGGCAAGTATCTGTTGCTGGATTTTGGCCACGGGCACTTGATGATTCACCTCGGCATGTCGGGCAGCTTGCGCCTGGTGCCGGCGGACCTGCCCCCGGCAAAACATGATCATTGCGACCTGATATTCTCGATAAGGGGCGAAGCTGTGGCCTTGCGTCTGCGCGATCCGCGTCGCTTCGGTGCCGTTCTCTGGCTGCCGGGTGACCCGCAGGAGCACCCGCTACTGGCGGTGCTTGGCGTCGAACCGCTGACCGCACGGTTCAGCGCGCCATGGCTCAAGGACGAACTGGCCGGGCTCACGGCAGCGATCAAACCGGTGTTGATGGACAGCCACCGCGTGGTCGGCATCGGCAACATCTATGCGTCGGAAAGTCTGTTCCGTGCCGGGATCGACCCGCGCGTCGCCGCCGGCCGGATCTCCTTGAAGCGCCTGGAGCGCCTTGTCGCCGCTATCAAGACGACGCTGGCTGCCGCCATCGAAGCCGGTGGCAGTACGCTGCGCGACTTCGTTCACTCGGATGGCGGCTCGGGCTATTTCCAGCAGCAGTATTTTGTTTACGGTCGCGGTGGCCAACCCTGTCGGGTCTGCGGCCGCGCCATCCGGGAGCTGCGGCAGGGGCAGCGCGCAAGCTTCTTCTGCGCTGGCTGCCAGCGCTAGTGCCTACTTGGCCGTCAGCTGAAGAAACTTCGCCATCAGCTGGTCCTTCGATTCCGCATGATCCGGGTCGTCCGGAATGCAGTCCACCGGGCAGACTTCGCGGCACTGGGGAGTGTCGAAATGCCCGACACACTCGGTGCATTTGTTGGGATCGATGATGTAGATCTCGTCGCCCTGCGAAATCGCGTTGTTCGGGCACTCGGGCTCGCACACGTCGCAGTTGATGCATTCATCGGTGATCATCAGGGACATGATGTTTCCTTTGCGGAGTCGCCATTCGGTCCGTTGCGGTGTTTCATTTTCGCGCAGATTCGCGTCTGGACCTGTGGCGGAACGAACTTCGAAACGTCACCGCCAAGCGATGCGATTTCCCGCACGATGGTCGCCGAAACGAACATGTACTGATCCGACGGCGTCAGAAAGACGGTTTCGACATCGGGATAGAGATTGCGGTTCATGCCCGCCATCTGGAACTCATATTCGAAATCCGAGACTGCGCGCAATCCACGTATTATTGCGCTGGCATGATGCCGGCGCATGAAGTCGATCAGCAGACTGTCGAAGCCGTGGACTTCGATATTGGGGCAGCCCACCAGAACTTCGCGAGCCATCTCGACCCGCTCCTCTAGCGAAAACATGGGCCGCTTGGCGCGACTCTCGGCAACGCCGATAATGACCCGTTTGAACAGGGCTGCGGCGCGGCGCACCAGGTCCTCGTGACCGCGAGTGAGGGGATCGAAAGTTCCCGGATAGACGGCGATGCTCTTGCTCATGCCTGCTCCAACAGGTGAAAGAAGACCCGGCCGGCCCGTCCCTGCTTCACCACCGACCAGCGGCCCAGCCGCTCCAGAGGCATCTCGGCCTCGGCGTACAGCCTGCCTTTCCGCGCCACAAGTTCATCCAGCCGGGGTTCGACTTGCGCCAGCCAGCCCTGCCCGTAAGGCGGATCGAGAAACACCAGATCAAAACGCCGAGCGGGCAAGGGGGCGAATTCTAGCGCATCGCAACAAAAAAGTTCCAGGCGCGGGCATTCAAAGCCATCGGCATTTTTCTTCAGCGCCAAGAACGCCGCGCGCGCTCGCTCGACCAAGGCGACATAGTCGGCGCCGCGCGAAGCCGCTTCGAAGCCGAGTATCCCGCTGCCGGCGAACAGATCAAGGCAGGCCAGACCGTCGAGATCCTGTCCCAACCAGTTGAACAGGGTCTCGCGCACGCGATCCGGTGTCGGCCGCAAGCCGGGCTTGTCGGCTACGCGAACCAGGCGACTGCGCCATTCGCCACCGGTGATGCGGATGCGACTCAAAGTCCGGGATCTGTTCTCAATCAGCCGCGACGACGACCGTGACCAGATTTTCAGTCTTTACATGACGCGCGAAAGCGGCCCTTACCTCGACGGCGCTGACGGCGTTCACCTTCGCCGGGAAATCGTCGAGATAGGTGAGCGGCAGGTCGTAGAAACCGATGGCGGACAGATAGCCGAGCAGTTTGGCGTTGCTGTCCATGCGCAGCGCCAAGCCGTCGACAAGGTGCTTCTTCGCCGCCGCCAATTCCTCGGCGGTCGGACCTTTGGCCAGATATTCGGCGAGCACTTGATCGACCACCTTGAGTGCATCGCCCACCTGTTCGCGCTTGGTTTGCAGCCCGATCTCGAACGGTCCTTCGAGTTTGCGCGGAGCGAAGTAGGAATACACGCTATAGGCATAGCCGCGCTTTTCGCGAACCTCCTTCATCAGCCGCGAAACGAAACCCCCGCCGCCGAGCGTGTAATTGCCGACCAGCAGGGGAAAATAGTCCGGATCGCTGCGGCGGATCGCCGGCAAGCCGATATGGATATGGCTCTGCGCGGCGGGATGCGCGATCTTGATGATGTCATGCAACGGCAGCGTTACCGGCGGTGGGACGAGGTCGCCGCCGCCTGGGGGCAGTGCCTCGGTCAGGCGCTGGGCGATGGCCTCGGCCTCGGCGCGCGAGACATCGCCGATGATCGAGACCACGGCTCCCTTGGCGCCGTAGTGCTGGCGGTAGAACGCCACCAGATCATCGCGCGTGACGGCGCCCACGGTTTCGACGGTGGGGACGACGCCGTAGGGGTGGCCCGGATAGATGGCTTGCGCAAAGCGCTTGGCAGCAATGGCATCGGGCCGCGTCTCCGCTTCACGAATCGTCGCCATCGTGCGCCCCTTTTCTCGCTGCAGCACCGATTGCGGAAAGGTCGGCGCGGACAGAACCGTGCGCATCAGATCAAGGGCGCTGTCACGTTGAGGCTGCGCGGAAAGCGTGCGCAGGCCGACGCTGGCCCGGTCGCTGTCGACCCCGCCTCCCAGTCGTGCGGCGATGTCCACCAGCCGCCCGGCAATCTGTTCCTCGTCCAAATCTCCGGCGCCGGCTTCGAGCAGGCCTCGCGTCAAACTGTCCAGCCCGGCCTTGGCGGCCGGAACGAACGCGGCGCCCGCGGCAAAGTCAATCTGTACGTCGAGGATTGGCAGCACGCGCGTCTCGACAAAGTACACCTGCGCCCCCGACGGAGCGATCCAGTGCTCGATGCGCACTCCAGCCAGGGCCAGTGTCGAGCTCAGGCACGACAGCATCAGGAAGATCAGGGTGCGCATCAGTGCCTCACTGGCCCGGAGGGCTTCTTGGTGCTGCCCTGCTCGATCGGTTGCGGATCGAGCACCGCAATACTCAGCGTGTCGTCCTTGAAATACTTCCTGGCCACCGCCTGAACTTCTTCGGCGGTCACGCTCTTGATTTTTTCCAGCAGGGTATCGATGTCCCGCCACGATAGGCCGGCCGCTTCCGCGCCGCCGATTTCCATGGCCTGCGCCATCAGCGAGTCGCGCTTGTAGATATGGGCGGCGATGGACTGGGTCTTGACCCGGGCAAGCTCCTCGGGAGAGATGCCTTCGTCTTGAATACGCTTGATCTCGGTCCGAAATGCGGCCTCGAGTTCGGCGATGGTCTTGCCTTCGGCCGGCTGTCCGTCGAGCGCGAAGTTGGCCTCGCCGCGCAGGGTGCTGTCGTAGCCGGCGCCCGCCGACTGCGCGACGCGGGTACCGCGCACCAGATTCGTGGCGAAACGCGCCGCGTCGTGACCATCGAGCACCGCGGCCAGAACGTCAAGCGCATAGGGATCGCGATCCTTCTGCACGTCGCTCAGCTTGGGCGCCTTCCAGGCCATCACGAGGTAGGGCAGCTTCGCCGGCGCCTTGACGCTCACGCGGCGAATGCCGTCCTGCTCCGGTTCGTTCTGCGGCTTGCGCTCGGGCAGCGCGTGCGCCTTGAGCGGGCCATAGTACTTCTGTGCCAGCCGAAACACCTCGCGGTGATCGACGTCACCCACCACCACCACGTAGGCATTGTTCGGCGCATACCACTGGCGGTACCAGTTGCGCGCGTCCTGCCAGGTCATGTGCTCGAGGTCATCCATCCAGCCGATGATCGGACGCCGGTATGGATGCGCCCAGAAGATCGTCGAATTGAGTGCTTCGGCAACCAGCGCATGCGGATTGTCGTCGGTGCGCAGCCGCCGTTCCTCCATTACGACCTTGATCTCCGAAGCGAACTCGCTGGCCGTCAGTGTCAGATTGGCCATCCGGTCCGCTTCGAGCTTCATCATTTCCTCCAGCGCCGCCTTCGGCACGATCTGGAAGTAGGCGGTGTAGTCGCGGCTGGTAAAGGCGTTGTCACGTCCGCCAGCTTCGGCTACCCGCTTGTTGAACTCACCCGCGGGAAGATTCCGGGTGCCCTTGAACATCAGATGCTCGAGCGCGTGGGCGACGCCTGACGTGCCATCCTTTTCGTCCATGCTGCCCACGCGATACCAAACCATGTGCACGGCGGTCGGAGCACGTGGGTCTTCCTTGACGATAACCTGCAAGCCGTTGGCGAGCCGCGTCTCAAACGGGTTGGCACGGGTAATCGGCGAGGCAAGGGTCAACACCAGCAGGGTACATGCGGCCAGCAGCGGGTTCATCTTGCGAGCCCCGCCGCGGGTTCCCCCATGCCGCCGGCGCGGATCTGGCCGGCCAGGATCCCTCGCGTGATTGGTATCTTCTGCGTTCAATCCGTGGTCTATTGGCTTCATGTCGAGTGTCGGCGCCTCGCGCGGTCGGTGCGGCGGAAAAAAGCCATCTGTTAGAATCTCCGTGTCGCGCATCTTAGCGCGGGTCCAGCTTCCGACCGCATTCCGCATGTTTGGTTTCCCAAAGATAAAAAGCGATCCGGCCGTCCCTGCGCCCACGACAGCGGGGATCCCGGCCCCACGCGCGTCCTGGAGCGAACGTCTCAAGGCTGGCCTGTCGCGCACCCGGGCCACGCTTAACACCCCGCTGACGGAACTCTTTGGCCGCTCGAAGATCGACGGTGAGCTTTTCGACGACCTGGAATCCACGCTGCTCATGGCGGATTGCGGCGTCGAGGCGACGCAATGGCTGCTGGCGGAACTCAAAGCCGCGGTCAAACGGGAACGCCTGGAAACGCCCGCGCAACTGCGAGCGGCGCTGGCGACCGGGTTGCGTACGCTGCTCGCGCCGCTGGAGCAAACACTGCAAGCGGACGGCCACCAGCCCTTCGTAATCATGATCGCGGGCGTCAATGGCGCCGGCAAGACCACCTCCATCGGCAAGCTGGCCAAACATTTCCAACGTCAGGGCAAGAGCGTATTGCTGGCCGCCGGCGACACCTTTCGCGCCGCAGCGCGCGAGCAACTGACGGCGTGGGGAGTCAGGAACGGGGTTGCCGTAATCGCCCAGGAAGCCGGCGATTCGGCGGCCGTGGTGTTCGACGCCATCAACGCCGCGCGCGCGCGCAAGGTCGACGTCGTCCTGGCCGACACTGCGGGGCGCCTGCCGACACAGTTGCATCTGATGGAAGAGATTGCCAAGGTGCGCCGCGTGATCCAGAAAGCCGATGCCTCCGGTCCCCATGAAGTGCTGCTGGTGCTGGACGCCAACATCGGGCAGAACGCGATCCAGCAGGTGAAAGCCTTCGACCAGGCGATCGGTGTAACCGGGCTGGTCATTACCAAACTCGACGGCACCGCCAAAGGCGGCGTACTCGCGGCGATCGCGCGCCAGTGCCCGAAACCGGTGCGCTTCATCGGTGTCGGCGAGGGCATCGACGACTTGCAAGCCTTCCATGCCGGAGAGTTCGTCGAGGCACTGCTGGGTGCCTCGTAGTGATTCGTTTCGATAGCGTTTCCAAGCGCTACCCGCCTGGCGTCGACGCGCTCTCCAACCTCAGTTTCGAAATTCCGGAGGGCCAGATGGTAGTGGTCGGCGGACGCTCGGGGGCGGGCAAATCGACCCTGCTCAAACTGGTTGCGGCATTGGAAAGATCCACCGCGGGCGCGGTTCTGGTCGGCGGCCAAAACCTGAGCCGGCTGGCCCGTGCCGCCCTGCCCTACTTGCGTCGGCGCATCGGCATGGTTTTCCAGGACCAGAAGCTGCTGTTCGACCGGACCGTGTTTGAGAATGTGCTGTTGCCCCTGTCGATCGCCGGGTTCCCACCGAAGGATGCCGCGCAGCGTGTGCGCGCCGCGCTGGACAAAGTGGGCCTCGCGGCGCGGGAGAAAGCCATGCCCGTTGTGCTCTCGGGAGCCGAACAGCAACGTCTGGCGATCGCCCGCGCCGTGGTGAATCGACCCACCCTGCTGCTGGCCGACGAACCCACTGCGCACCTGGACCGGGAAACCGCGGCGGACATTGCGCGCATCTTTCGCGAATTCCACGATGTCGGCGTTACCTTGCTGATTGCCACTTATGCCATCGACCTTTTCCCGGGCGCGCGCGTGTTGCGGCTCGATCAGGGAACGCTGGTACCTTGAGGATCTGGCTGCATCACCATCAGCAAGCCATCCGCCTGGCACTGCGCAGACTGGCCGCGGCCCCGGTAAACACTCTGCTGTCCCTGCTGGCCATTGGCGTCGTGCTGGCGCTGCCGGCGGGCAGCAGGATGTTGCTCTCGAACGCAGGGCATCTGGTGGCGGGTGCGAGCTCGGCCCTGCCCCAGATCTCGGTATTCATGGCAGGGAACGCTGAGAGGCGGGCGGCGACGGATATTGAGTCGCGCCTGAAGAACCACGGTGGCGTCAAGCAGGTGCAGTTTGTGTCGCGCGAAGACACGCTGGCGAGGCTGAAGGCCAGTTCGGGATTGCGCGACGTGATTGACGCTCTGCCCATGAACCCGTTTCCGGACGCGCTGATTGTCACCGCGATCGATGGACGCCCGGAGGCGCTGGAGGATCTCGCGGCAGAGTTCCGCAAATGGCCCGCGGTGGCGCACGTGCAACTCGATTCAGCCTGGGTGCGCCGGCTTGACGCCATGCTCAAGCTTGGCCACACGGCGCTGGTACTCCTCGGCGCACTTTTCGGCGCGGGGCTGATCGCGATCACCTTCAGCATAATCCGCATGCAAGTACTCACCTGTCGAGCGGAAATTGAGGTGAGTCATTTGCTCGGCGCCTCGGACCGATACATCCGGCGCCCATTCCTGTACTACGGCATCCTGCTCGGGCTCGGTGGCGGCGGGGTGGCTTGGCTGGTGGTCCGTGGCGCCGTCCTCTGGTTGCGTACGCCCTTGGCAGAACTGGCGCGTCTGTACGATTTCGACTTGGTCCTCCAGGCGCTCGACGGGACCGACTCGGCCCTGTTGTTGGGCTTTGCCGCCGGACTCGGCTGGTTGGGAGCGATGATCTCGCTACGGCAGTACTTGAGTCATTCCTGAGTACCGGCACGGTCTCGCGGCGGGGCGAAGCGAAATGGCTTTGCGGCAGACACCGACCTTTCTCGGCCAAACGCCAGCCGCGGCGTGCCAAAAAACCGACATTGCTTGGGCCGCGACGGACAACACTGGAACGGAATGGGCTATTCGGGAGATAATATACAAATGAACGAAGAGCAGCCTATCGAACAGCCGCCTGGACCGGCGTCCGACGAGCAGCAGACCGCCGAGTCCGCGCGCAACGAAGCACCGGCCCCGGACCCGCGCCGTCGCTTGCGGGAATTGCTGGCCATCCCCGACCACCAGCGCACCGACGCGATCTGGGACGAGATCATCGAACTCGAGATCTGTCTGGCGCCTGGCAACCGCGTGCAAGCACCGCAGGCCGAACCGGGACGGCGTCCGACCCCAGGCCAGGGGCGGCGACCGGAGCAACCGCGCCGGCCGGATTCGACGCCCGGCTCCAAACCCTCAAAGCGATTCTTCAAGAAATCCAAGCGCTCTTCCGGCGGGCCGCCGAAAACCTGAGGTCGACGATTCCCGACAACCGTGATCGGGAACTTCTCCGGCGATTAGCACTCTCAGCTCATGAGTGCTAATATTGTAATCAAGGAGGTCGCACCGTGAGCCACACTGTTTCTCTTGATCATTTCCCGATAGTCGCCCCAAGCAGCAGTATCGAGGCGTTCATTGCGGCGGCAAATCGCGTTCCCATGCTGAGCCACGCGGAGGAGCAGCATCTGGCGCGCCGTTTTCGCGAGCACGATGACTTGGACGCGGCGCGCCGCTTGGTGACATCCCATCTGCGACTGGTGATTGCGATTGCCCGCGGCTACTTGGGGTATGGCCTGCCCCACGCCGACCTGATCCAAGAGGGAAATATCGGCCTGATGAAGGCCGTCAAGCGCTTTGACCCCGAGCGAGGGGTGCGTTTGGTTTCCTTCGCCATGCACTGGATCAAAGCGGAGATTCATGAATATATTCTGAAGAACTGGCGTTTGGTCAAAGTGGCGACAACCAAGGCCCAGCGCAAGCTGTTCTTCAATCTTCGCAGCATCAAGGCGTCCCTGGCTCAGGACGCGGACTCACCGCAGGGTTTCAACACGCTGGGCGCCGAAGAAGTCACGGCGGTGGCCAAGCAACTCGGCGTCAAGCCCGAAGAAGTCGTCGAGATGGAAACGCGGATGGGCGGCGCCGATGTGTCGCTGGAGCCGACCGTGGATGACGACGAGGGCAGTTACGCGCCGATCGCCTACCTGGCCGCCGATCGAAGCATCGAGCCGAGTGCCGTGCTTGAACGCAAGGAATATGACCGCCTGCAGGATGAGGGACTGCGCGCCGCGCTGGCCAGCCTTGACGAACGCAGCCGTGCCATCGTGCAAAGACGCTGGCTCGTCGCTGACGGTGAAGAGGCCGCGACACTGCATGAGCTGGCGGCCGAATACGGCGTCTCGGCCGAGCGCATTCGGCAGATCGAAGTCAAAGCGATGCAGAAAATGAAGGGAAAGCTGGCGGCCTAACTGCTGCGGCATCGACGGCGAGAGGCTTGGCCGAGTCCGATCGGCGCGGCCCGTTGCCGCCAACGTCGCTGGTCACGGTCGCCGTGACCGCCCCGGCAAGCGCCGCACCCGGTTTCCGCGTCCTGTTCCGGTTCGCCGAACCGGCGGCACTTCGCAGACGGCGCGAGTCGCGCCGAAGGCTACCAGACCGGCAGGTAGTGATCGATCAACAGGGCGGCGAACAGCAGCGCAAGGTAGAGAATCGACCAGCGGAAGGTGATTCGCGCCACCGCATCCGAATAGTCGCGCCATATCAACCATGCATAGCCCAGAAAAATGGTGTCGAGCAGGACTGCGGCGGTCAGATAGAACCAGCCTGACATGCCGATCACGAAAGGCACCAGGGTGACCAGCGTCAGACCGACGGTGTAGAAAAATACATGGCGGCGGGTGTATTCGGCGCCGTGGGTGACCGGCAACATCGGCAGGCCGGCGGCGGCGTATTCCCTGGTGCGGTACAGCGCGAGCGACCAGAAATGCGGAGGCGTCCAGACGAAAATGATCAGGAACAGCAACCAGGCCTGGCTTGGCGCATCGCCTGTCACCGCCGCCCAACCGAGTACCGGCGGCATCGCCCCGGAGGCGCCGCCGATGACGATATTTTGCGAGGTGTTGGGCTTTAGGAAAATCGTGTAGATCACCGCATAACCGACAAAGGTGGCGAAGGTCAGCCACATCGTGAAGGGGTTCACCAAGGCGTAGAGGAGAACGAGTCCGAGACCGCCAAGCAGGCCGGAAAAGACCAAGGTCTCCAGCGAATTGACTTCACCCCGCGGCAAGGGCCGTCCGCGCGTCCGCGCCATCAGGGCATCGATCTTCTGTTCGATCAGGCAATTCGCCGCCGCCGCCGCACCCGCCACCAAGGCGATGCCAATGGTTCCCGCCACGAGGATCCGCCAGGGAACCATGCCGGGAACGGCGAGGAACATGCCGATCACGGCACAGAATACGATTAGCGATACCACGCGCGGCTTCGCCAACTGCAAATACTGGCGCAAGCGGTGAGAGCCGTCTTGCAGTCTTAGGGTAGTGGTTTTCACGCTTGAAAGATGAACGATGGGCCTTGGAACGAGGGCGCAAGTCTATCACGGGCACGGACGCCCCATGGCGGCAGGGCTCCAGCGATCTGGACGTCGCTCGGCGACAGCGCACAGCAGCCCATGCCAGAATTCATCAGGCCTGATGCTGCGCAAAAAATACTGGCGGGCCGACCGCCGGGCAAGGCACATGGCCGGCGACGCCCGACGAGAAAATTCGATTCAGGTCAGGAAAGCTGTGCCAGGTCCCTGACCGCCCCCGTGTCGGCCGATGTCGTCATCGCGGCATACGCCTTCAGCGCAGCGGAAACCTGGCGCTGACGATTCACCGGCTTCCATGCCGCCGCGCCGCGTGCCTCCATCGCGGCGCGCCTCGCCACCAGAGTACCGGGCTGCACCGCGAGATGAATGCGGCGCTGGGGAATGTCGATTTCAATGGTGTCACCTTCTTCGATCAAGGCGATGGCGCCGCCGGCAGCGGCTTCCGGCGACACATGGCCGATCGAAAGGCCCGAAGTACCGCCCGAAAAGCGGCCATCGGTCAGCAAGGCGCAGACCTTGCCCATGTCTTTCGACTTCAGATAGGACGTTGGATAGAGCATTTCCTGCATCCCCGGCCCGCCCTTCGGACCTTCGTAGACAACGACCACGATGTCACCGGCGACGATCTGGTCGGCAAGGATCTTCTCCACTGCCTCTTCCTGCGATTGGCAGACGCGCGCGCGCCCGGTGAATTGGAGAATCGAGTCGTCGACGCCGGCAGTCTTGACGATGCAGCCTTTTTCGGCAATGTTGCCGAACAGCACCGCAAGCCCGCCGTCCTGCGAATAGGCGTTGGCCTTGTTGCGGATGCAGCCGCCGGTGCGGTCGAGATCCAGCTCGGGATAACGGCGCTGCTGGGAGAAAGCCGTCTGCGTGGGTATGCCGCCAGGCGCGGCTCGGTAGAACTCGAACACCGCGTCGTCGTGGGCGCGCATCAAGTCCCAGTGATCCAGGGCCACCCCCAGGGTCTTTTCGTGCACCGTCGGCACGTCGCGGTGGATCAACCCGGCTCGATCCAGCTCGCCGAGGATCGCCATGATGCCGCCGGCGCGATGGACATCTTCCATGTGGTACTTCTGCGTTGCCGGCGCCACCTTGGCCAGACACGGGACGCGACGCGACAGGCGGTCTATGTCTTGCATGGTGAATGTCACTTCGGCTTCGCGCGCCGCGGCCAGCAAATGCAGCACCGTGTTGGTCGATCCGCCCATGGCAATATCGAGCGTGATCGCGTTTTCGAACGCCGCAAAGGTCGCGATGGAGCGCGGCAGCGCGTTCACGTCATCTTGCGTGTACCAGCGTCTGCACAACTCGACGGCGACTCTGCCGGCTCGCAGGAAAAGCTGCTTGCGGTCGGCATGCGTCGCCAACAGCGAGCCGTTGCCGGGCAGGGCGAGTCCGAGCGCTTCGGTCAGGCAGTTCATCGAATTGGCGGTGAACATCCCGGAGCAGGATCCGCAGGTCGGACAGGCCGAACGTTCCATATCCGCGATGTCGGCGTCGCTGTTCCTGCTGTCGCCGGCCTCGATCATGGCGTCGATCAGGTCAACCTTGCGGTGCTCGCCACGCCACTTGACCTTGCCCGCTTCCATCGGCCCGCCGGAGACGAAAACGGTCGGGATGTTCAGGCGCAGGGTGGCCATCAGCATGCCCGGCGTGATCTTGTCGCAGTTCGAGATGCACACCATGGCGTCGGCGCAGTGCGCATTGACCATGTACTCGACCGAGTCGGCGATCAGCTCGCGCGACGGCAGTGAATACAGCATGCCGCCATGGCCCATGGCGATGCCGTCATCCACGGCGATCGTGTTGAACTCCTTGGCGACGCCGCCAGCGGCTTCTATTTCCCTGGCCACCAGCTGGCCGAGGTCCTTCAGATGCACGTGGCCAGGAACGAACTGCGTGAAGGAGTTGACGACGGCGATGATCGGTTTGCCGAAGTCGCCGTCCTTCATTCCCGTGGCGCGCCACAAGGCGCGGGCGCCGGCCATGTTGCGGCCGTGAGTGGAGGTGCGTGAGCGGTAATCGGGCATGGCGATCTCCGGCGAAGAGCGCGGCGCGGCCGCGCTAGAATCTCAAATTTTAGCCGACCCGAGTCCGCCATGCGCCGCCTTCCGCCGCTTCCGCTCGCCTTTCACGCCTGCCGGGCGCCCGCCCGGGCTCGAACGCTCCTCGCGGCCGTGACCGACAAGCTGCCGGTGCCGGCGACCGCCCGGTGGTGGCGCAAGGCTGATGCGCCGCGGCGCGGCGCGCGCCGATGCTGATCCATCCGCAGTTCAATCCGATCGCGATTCAGGTGGGTCCGCTCACCGTGCGTTGGTACGGCCTCATGTATCTGGCCGGTTTCTTCGCCTTTCTCTGGCTCGGCAGGCGGCGTGCGGTAACGCAGCCGTGGCACGGCCTAAGCGCGCAGGACCTCGATGATCTGCTGTTCTATGGCGTGCTCGGGGTGGTGCTCGGCGGACGACTGGGTCAGGTAGTGTTCTACGAGCCGGGCTATTACCTTGCGCATCCGCTGGAAATCCTTGCCGTGTGGAAAGGCGGCATGGCCTTTCACGGCGGCTTTCTCGGCGTCCTCGTGGCGATGGCGCTGTGGGGAAGGAAGACAGGCAGGACGTTCTTCCAGGTCACCGATTTCATCGCTCCACTGGTGCCGCTGGGCCTGATGGCCGGCCGGATCGGCAATTTCATCAATGGCGAACTGTGGGGACGCGTGGCGGACCCCAGCTTGCCCTGGGCGATGGTGTTTCCCTTGGTGGATTCGCAGCCGCGCCACCCCTCGCCGCTGTATCAGGCCGCCGGCGAGGGCCTGCTGCTGTTCATCATCCTGTGGCGGTATTCGGCGCGACAACGTGCGCGGGGGCGGGTTTCCGGCATGTTCCTGCTCGGTTACGGCACGCTGCGCTTTGTCGCCGAGTACTTCCGCGAGCCGGACCAAGGCATCTTTGGCCTGTCCTACGTGGTCAGCATGGGGCAGTGGCTGAGCCTGCCGATGGTATTGCTGGGCGTCTGGCTGCTGGTCAGAACTCCGGCGCAGAAATAGAAGCGCGGCGGCAGAATCGCCGCCGCGCCATTCCGCACCTGTGGCTGTGTTACGCCAGCGTTCCGATGTTGTTCAAATCGGCAAAGGCCTGCTTCAAGCGCGCCTTGAAGCTCTCCTCGCCCTTGCGGATCCAGGCACGGGGATCGTAGTACTTCTTGTTCGGCTTGTCGTCGCCGTCGGGATTGCCAATCTGTCCCTGCAGGTAGCCCTGGTTCTTCTTGTAATAGCCCATCACGCCATCCCAGAAGGCCCATTGCAAGTCGGTGTCGATATTCATCTTGACCACACCGTAGGAGATCGCCTCGCGGATTTCCTCCAGCGTCGAACCCGAGCCACCATGGAACACAAAATCGATCGGGTGGGGCTTGGTTCCAAATTTTTTCGCAACATACTCTTGCGAATTCTTCAGGATGATCGGTTGCAGTTTGACGTTGCCCGGCTTGTACACACCATGCACATTGCCGAACGCCGCGGCGATGGTGAAACGCGGACTTACCTTGGAAAGTTCCTCGTAGACCATGGCCACATCTTCCGGCTGCGTATACAGCTTGGAGCTATCGACTCCTGAATTGTCGACGCCGTCTTCCTCGCCCCCGGTAACGCCCAATTCGATCTCCAGGGTCATGTTCATCTTGCTCATGCGCTGGAGATAGCGCTTGCAGATTTCGATGTTCTCGTGAATCGGCTCCTCCGAAAGATCAAGCATGTGCGAGCTGAACAAGGGCTTGCCATGGACCTTGAAATATTTTTCGCCGGCGTCCAGCAAACCGTCGATCCAGGGCAGCAGCTTCTTCGCCGCGTGGTCGGTATGCAGCACCACCGTGGCGCCATAGAGTTCCGCCAGTTGATGGATATGATTGGCGCCGGAAACGCCGCCGGCGATGCAGGCGCGCTGCGCTTCGTTGCCCAGCGCCTTGCCCGCGAAGAACTGCGCACCGCCGTTGGAGAACTGGATGATCGCCGGAGAATTCACCTCCTTGGCGGTCTCCATAACGGCATTTACCGTGCTGGTGTTGATTACGTTCACCGCCGGCATGGCGAACTGCTTCTCCTTGGCCAACTGAAACAGGGCCTGCAAATCGTCTCCAGTGGCGACTCCCGGCTTTACTTGCGTGGCATTCATGGTCATATTCCAATTCAGTAGTGAGTTTAGGTTGGTGAGGACAAAGAAACACAGTGTTCCGGACCGATATTTCCGGCGGCGGTTGCGCGTTGGGCATCACCGTCACCCTCCGTGCGGTCGCGGCAGACCCGGCACCGCTGTATCGGGCCGCCGCGTTTTGCACTCCGCTCAATTGTACGCGCCAGCCGCCCACGGGTAAACGAGAAGCATTGTCCAATGGGGTTTGAGTCTGAGCGAGGGGTGTGAATCCAACGGGGTTTGAGTCTGAGCAGGCAGTCGTGATCGATCAAGATGCGAGGCATGGTGATCGATA
>WBZP01000198.1_pt1 | contig 85864 bp, 74 predicted proteins | sample 5204301 | NCBI WGS metagenome assembly WBZP01 (sample SAMN12412401, study PRJNA552823) | activated sludge metagenome | isolation source: activated sludge from nitrification reactor of wastewater treatment plant... | place: USA: Pennsylvania | collected 2017 | reverse complement strand
GACACCCGCAGTTGACCGGGACGGCATGCAACCGCTGCGGCGCGCGATCACGGTGCCGGGTGTGCTCGGTGCCGCGGCGGCGGCCGCGGGCGTGGCCGCCCATTACCTCGGTGTGGTCAACACCGCCGTCGCGCGCATCGCCGTATTCACGCCGGTGCTGGTGGTCGTCGCGGCGGTCGGGGTGTGGTCGCAGGTCCCGCTGTTCACCGGCGCAGAGGCGGGCGGTGAGGGCGGCGGTGTCACAGTTCGGTTGATGCAGGCCAACATTCGTATGGGGGAGGCCGATGCAGCCGCACTGGTCCGGACCGTGACCGACGAGCGGGTGGACGTGTTGACCCTCATCGAGCTGACCGAGGAGGGCGCGCAGCGCCTCTTTGCGGCGGGGCTCACCGATGTGCTGCCGTACCACGTGGCTCGACCGCGCGGGGGCGGCAGCGGCGCGGCGACAACTTCAACTCGACCTACGACCACCGGCAGTACCGCGACCTGCTGCGTGACTCGTCGCTGGTCGACGCCGCGGAGTTCCTCGGCGCCGGCGTGTTCCCGACCTTCCCGGCCGACCAGTGGTACCCGGCACTGCTGGGCATCGACAAGGTTCTCACCCGTGGTGGGACGCCGGTGTCGTTGCGGCGTATCGACCTGCCGGGGTCGGACCACTACGGCGTGATCGGCGATGTCCGGTTGCCCGCCGCGTCCTGAACTGTCGGTTCGGCGTGAGTGTGCCGGCCGGCGATGAGCAGGCCGATGAACGCGCCGACCACGCAGATGACCATCGTGATCCAGAACATCTCGCCGTACTGGTCGGCGAACGCCTCCCGGTAACGGGTGGCTTCGGCGGCGATCTTTCCGGCCAGCGAGTCGGCGTGGGGGGCGGGTTTGGTGGCCAGGATCTGGTTGAACCGGTACAGACCCCACGCGGACAGTGCGGCCACCCCCACGAGCATGCCTGTCATCCGCGCCACCACGACCAGCGACGAGGCGATGCCGTGCTGCACGGCGGGCACCACCCGCAGCGCCGCGGCCGTCAGCGGGCCGATCACCAAACCGAGCCCGAACCCGGCGAGGGCCAGGTCGGTGGCGAACGCGGGCAGTTGGACGAACCTCAGATCATGTTGTGCGGCAAGGACATCGACTCCCCAGTGGGACACCAGCCAGTACGCGTAGGCCGCTATCAGCATCCCGGCGAACACCACGGCACGGTCGCCGGCGCGGGTGGCGATCAGGCCGCCGGCCAACGCCCCGACGGGCAGGGCGGCCAGGAACCACGTCAGCTTCAGGGCCGCGTCCACCTGGCCGAGGCCGAGCACCCCCTGGCCGAACAGTTCGACGTTGACCAGAGTGACCATCAATGCCGCGCCCGCGCAGACCGACGTGCCCAGCGATGCCAGGAACGGGCGGAAACGGACGCCGGCAGGTTCGATCAGTTTGGTGCGCGAGTACCGCTCCCAGCCGAAGAACGCGACGGCGGCGACGATCGCCGCGCCGACCACCGGCAGGCCCCAATGCGGCAGCACCTGTCTGCCATCGGGAGCCGGGTTGTACAGCCCCACCACCGTCAGACCCAGCGCGACCGCCAGCAGCACACCGCCGACGACGTCGACCCGCTCCCGCGGGCCGGTGCCGCGGTTGTGGGCGGGCACGCTGAAATGGATCATCAGCATGGCGATCGCGGTCAGGGGCAGGTTGATCCAGAACACGTCGCGCCAGGTGTTGAGCACCGCGACGACGGCGATACCGTACAGCGGGCCCAGCACGCTGCCGAGTTCCTGTGCGGCCCCGACGCCGCCGAGCACGGCGGCCCGGTTCCGGGTGGACCACAGATCTGCGGCCAGCGCCAGTGTGACCGGCAGCAGTGCGCCGCTGGCCGTGCCCTGGATGACGCGGCCGATCACCAGCGTCGTCAGATCGTCCGACAGTGCGGTGACGACGGAGCCGATCGCGAAACCGGCCAGCCCGAGTTGCAGGACGAGCTTGCGTCCGAACCGGTCCGAGGCCCGTCCCAGCAGTGGCATCGCGGCGATGTAGCCCAGCAGGTAGCCGGTGATGATCGGTGCGACCTGCTGGATCTTGTTGATCGGGATGCCGACGTCTTTCATGATGTCGGTCATGATCGAGACCACGACATAGGTGTCGACGGCCCCGAGCAGAACGGCAAGACCGCCCGCGCTGATCGCAGTCCAGCGTCGGGTCTCCGGACGCATCACACCTGGGGCTTGGTGACGGTGACCGGCTTGTTCCAGTCGGACAACGTCATCTGGATCGCGTTCCCGCTGCTCGGTTCCAGTCGGGCCTGGACGAGGTTGTGGTCGCCGTCCCTTTCGATCCATGCGGTGCCCGGCACCGGCCCGGTCGCCTTGATCTGCGGGACGATCTTGTTGGCCGCATCGGCACTGACCTGACCGGTGACCTTCACGGTGTCGGTGCCGTTGATCTTCTCGCCGGCCGCCGACTTCGGATCGGAGAAGTTCGCGAGCACGTTGGCCAGGCCCGTGGTGGGACTCAGGATCGTCGAGGGGTCATAGATGTCGGCGGCAGGGCCCATGTCCAGCCAGTTGTTCGGCGAGAGCGCCGTGTAGAGGTTGCCGTCGATGACGACGATGTCGGTGTCCAGATCGGACCCGCCCATCGTGATGGTGGCCTTGGCCTGCGCGGCCGTGGCCGGCACGTTGGTCAGCTCACCGGACAGATTCTTGACCGGCAGACCCTGGATCTTGCCCTCGACGGTGATTTCCAGGTGCGCGCTCTTGAGGTCCCTGGTGGTCTGGGCGGACTGCTGCAGGGCGCCGGCCGCGTCCGGCAGCGTCGCCGTGCCCGACGTCCCGCCCGATGAACATCCCGCGACCAGTCCGGCGGTTGCGGCGAGCGCGGCGATCGCGGACAGGGCGGAGTACCGGCGTTGGCGTGTCTGCATGCCTGCATCGTAGTGGGTGTGTCTGACGGTGCCGGGTGCGCAGACTAGGTTTACCCGTGTGTTCACCGGGATCGTCGAAGAGTTGGGTGAGGTTGTCGGCAAGGACGATCTGACCGATGCCGCGCGGTTCGTCATCCGCGGACCGGTGGTCACCGCCGACGCCGGTCACGGCGATTCGATCGCCGTCAACGGTGTCTGCCTGACCGTCGTCGACGTCCTGCCCGACGGCCGGTTCAGCGCCGACGTGATGGCCGAAACCCTCGACCGTTCCAGCCTCGGTGGGCTGGACGTCGGTTCACCGGTCAACCTCGAACGTGCCGCGGCGCTGAACAGCCGGCTCGGCGGTCATATCGTCCAGGGCCACGTCGACGGCACCGGATCCGTGATCTCCCGCACACCGTCGGAGCATTGGGAGGTGGTGCGCATCGCGTTGCCGGCCGCCCTGTCGCGGTATCTGGTGGAGAAGGGCTCGATCACCGTCGACGGCATCTCGCTGACCGTGTCGGGCCTGGGCCCGGGCTGGTTCGAGGTGTCGCTGATCCCGACCACCCTGGCGATGACGACGCTGGGCGCGGCCCCGGTCGGGACCACGGTCAACCTGGAGGTCGACGTCATCGCCAAATACGTCGAGCGCCTGCTGGGTGAACAGGGAAAGCAACGCTAGCGGCGTAGTGGTTCATACTGGTTGAACCTCTACACAGTTCAGATATCGCACAAGGTGGCTCCAATGACGAGGCTGGATAGCGTTGAACGGGCGCTGGCCGACATTGCCGCAGGCAAGGCCGTCGTCGTGATCGATGACGAGGATCGCGAGAACGAGGGCGATCTGATCTTCGCCGCCGAGATGGCCACCCCCGAACTGGTGGCATTCATGGTCCGCTACACCTCGGGTTACCTGTGCGTGCCGCTGGCCGGCGACATCTGCGACCGGCTGGGGCTGCTGCCGATGTACGCGGTCAACCAGGACAAGCACGGCACCGCCTACACGGTCACCGTTGACGCGAAAGAAGGTGTGGGAACTGGTATTTCGGCCTCCGATCGCGCCACTACGATGCGGGCGCTGGCCGATCCGGCCGCGGTCGCCGGCGACTTCACCAAACCGGGGCACGTCGTGCCCCTGCGCGCGAAGGACGGCGGCGTGCTGCGCCGGCCCGGGCACACCGAGGCAGCCGTCGACCTGGCGCGGCTCGCCGGCCTGCAGCCGGCCGGGGCGATCTGCGAGATCGTCAGCCAGAAGGACGAAGGCGCCATGGCGCACACCGACGAGCTGCGGGTGTTCGCCGACGACCATGACCTGGCGCTGATCTCCATCGCCGACCTGATCGAGTGGCGCCGCAAGCATGAGAAGCACATCCGCCGGATCGCCGAGGCCCGCATCCCGACCCGGCACGGCGACTTCCGCGCGGTCGGCTACCGCAGCGTGTACGACGACGTCGAGCACGTCGCCCTGGTCCGCGGCGAGATCGCCGGACCGCACAGCGACGGTGAGGACGTGCTGGTCCGGGTGCACTCCGAATGCCTCACCGGCGACGTGTTCGGCTCCCGTCGCTGCGACTGCGGACCGCAGTTGGACGCCGCGATGGCGATGGTGGCCCGGGAGGGCCGCGGCGTGGTGCTCTACATGCGCGGCCACGAGGGCCGCGGCATCGGCCTGCTGCACAAGCTGCAGGCGTATCAGTTGCAGGATGCGGGCGCCGACACCGTCGACGCCAACCTGGAACTAGGGCTGCCGGCCGACGCGCGCGACTACGGCATCGGCGCGCAGATCCTGGTGGATCTCGGGATCCGGTCGATGCGGCTGCTGACCAACAACCCGGCCAAGCGGGTCGGCCTGGACGGTTACGGCCTGCACATCATCGAGCGGGTGCCGCTGCCGGTGCGTGCGACCGCCGAGAACATCAAGTACCTGATGACCAAGCGCGACCGGATGGGGCACGAATTGACCGGGCTCGACGAGTACCACGAGTCGCACTTCATGGAGACCTACGACGAGGCCGCCTATCTGCTGGGCGAGCGGCACCGTCCGCAGCCGCACGATCAGGGTGTGAGCGAGTGAGCGGAGGTGCGGGCGTCCCGCAGATGCCGGACTTCGCCGGCGGCGCCACGGATGTGTCGCTGGCGATCGTCGCGAGCACCTGGCACACCCGGATCTGCAACGCCCTGCTCGACGGCGCCCTGCGGGTGGTCACCTCCGCCGGTGTCGCCGATCCGACCGTGGTGCGGGTGCTGGGTGCCATCGAGATCCCGGTGGTGGCCCAGGAACTCGCCCGGAGCCATGACGCCGTCGTGGCCCTCGGCGTGGTGATCCGGGGCCAGACACCGCATTTCGACTACGTCTGTGACGCGGTGACGCAGGGATTGACGCGGGTGTCCCTGGATGCGGCGACGCCGGTCGCCAACGGCGTGCTGACCACCAACACCGAGGAGCAGGCGCTCGATCGCGCCGGGCTGCCGGGCTCGGCGGAGGACAAGGGCGAACAAGCCGCCGCGGCGGCTCTGAGTACCGCGCTGAGGTTGCGGGAACTGCGCGCCGGCAAATGACCTCGCCCGAGCAGAGCTGGGACGTCAAGCTGCGTCCGCGCCTGATGCCGCTTTTCGCATACGGCGTGGCTTTTCTGATAGTGGCCGCCCACATCGCCGGCGGGTTCGTGCTGAAGATCGGGTCGAGCGGCGTGGTGTTCCGGACCGCCGACCAAGTGGCGCTGGGTCTGCTGGGTGTCGTGCTGGCCGGTGTGGCGCTGCTGTTCACGCGTCCGCGGCTGCGTGTCGGTCCGGCCGGGTTGTCGGTTCGTAACCTGCTGGGCGACAAGCTTGTTCCGTGGACCGATGTCGTCGACGTGTCGTTTCCCGCCGGTGCGCGGTGGGCGCGCGTCGAGCTGGCTCATGACGAGTACATCCCGACGATCGCGATCCAGGCGGTCGACAAGGTTCGAGCGGTGCAGGCCATGGAAACCGTGCGCGAACTGATGCGGCAGTACCGGCCGGACGCCTCGGCGCCGACTTCTGTGTGACGGTCGCCGCCCCTCGGGCGGATTCAGCCGACGACGACCCCGGTGCAGGACTCGGCGGGGCGGTGGCGACGGCCCCCTCCACTAGGCTGGGCGCGTGCCAGATCCAGCGACGTACCGCCCGGCACCCGGCTCCATTCCGGTGGAACCGGGGGTCTACCGGTTCTCCGATCAGCACGGACGCGTCATCTACGTCGGCAAGGCCAAGAACCTGCGCAGCCGGCTGACTTCGTACTTCGCCGACATCGCCGGCCTGCACCCGCGCACCCGTCAGATGGTCACCACCGCGGCGAAGGTCGAGTGGACGGTCGTCACCACCGAGGTCGAGGCCCTCCAGCTGGAGTACAACTGGATCAAGGAGTTCGACCCGCGGTTCAACGTGCGCTACCGCGACGACAAGTCCTACCCGGTGCTGGCCGTCACGATGAACGAGGAATACCCGCGGCTGTTCGTCTACCGCGGGGCCCGGCGCAAAGGGGTGCGTTATTTCGGCCCCTACTCGCACGCCTGGGCCATCCGCGAGACCGTCGACCTGCTGACGCGGGTTTTCCCGGCGCGCACCTGTTCGGCCGGAGTGTTCAAGCGGCACAATCAGATCGGCCGCCCCTGCCTGCTCGGGTACATCGACAAGTGCGCGGCACCCTGCGTGGGGCGGGTCAGCGCCGAGGAGCACCGCAAGATCGTGGCGGACTTCTGCGACTTCCTGTCCGGCAAGACCGACCGCTACGCGCGCGAACTGGAACAGCAGATGACGGCGGCCGCCGAGAGCCTGGACTTCGAACGCGCCGCACGGTTGCGCGACGACCTGTCGGCGTTGCGCCGCGCGCTGGAGAAGCAGGCCGTCGTGCTCGGCGACGGTACCGACGCCGACGTGGTGGCCTTCGCCGAGGATGCGCTCGAGGCCGCCGTCCAGGTGTTCCACGTGCGCGGCGGCCGGGTCCGTGGCCAGCGCGGCTGGGTGGTCGAAAAGCCAAGTGGGCCAAGTGAACCGGGTGATTCGGTGGAAGCGCAGCTGGTGGAGCAGTTCCTCACCCAGTTCTACGGCGAGCAGGCCGAGTTGGATGGCGCCGCCGACGCCGGCGGGGGCGACGACTCGGCCAATCCGGTGCCGCGCGAGGTGCTGGTGCCCTGTTTGCCGCCCAGCGCCGACGAACTCGCCGCCTGGTTGTCGGGCCTGCGGGGTTCCCGGGTGGCTCTGCGGGTGCCGCGGCGTGGTGACAAGCGGGCCCTGGCCGAGACCGTGCAGCGCAACGCGGCCGAGGCGCTGCAGCAGCACAAGATGCGTCGGGCCGGCGATTTCAACGCCAGATCCGCTGCGTTGCAAAGTATCCAGGACAGTCTCGGTCTGGCCGATGCGCCGTTGCGAATCGAATGCGTCGACATCAGCCATGTGCAGGGCACCGATGTGGTGGCGTCCCTGGTGGTGTTCGAGGACGGGCTGCCGCGCAAGTCCGACTATCGGCATTACGCGATCAAGGAGGCTGCCGGCGACGGGCGCTCCAACGACGTCGCCTCGATCGCCGAGGTCACCCGCCGCCGCTTCTGGCGGCATGTGCAGGACGGCGCACCTCCGGAGGAGACGGCTGCGCTGTCCGATGCCGACGCCGCTGCGGCGCCGCCCGCCAGGCCCGCCCGTTTCGCCTACCCGCCGAACCTCTACGTCGTCGACGGGGGTGCACCTCAGGTCAACGCGGCCGCGGCGGTGCTCGCGGAGCTCGGCGTCACCGATGTCGCGGTCATCGGGCTGGCCAAGCGCCTCGAGGAGGTCTGGGTGCCGGGCGAGCCCGACCCGGTGATCTTCCCGCGCAACAGCGAAGGGTTGTACCTGCTGCAGCGGGTCCGCGACGAGGCGCACCGTTTCGCGATCGCCTTCCATCGCAGCAAACGCTCGAAGCGGATGACGGCGTCCGCGCTGGATGCGGTGCCCGGTCTGGGCGAGCACCGGCGCAAGGCCCTGGTGGCCCATTTCGGTTCGGTAGCGCGGCTGCGCGAGGCGTCGGTCGATGAGATCACGTCCGTCCGGGGCATCGGGGTGGCCACCGCGACGGCGGTCCGCGCGGCACTGGGGGCCGCTTCCGAACCGGTTGTGAGCGATGACGACGTTGCGGAACAGGTGTCACGATGACAGACAGCACAGCCGGGTTCGGGGCCCGCATCGGCGACGGCCTCGCGGACGGTCTGGCCGGTGATCCGGGCTCCGGTATCGATGTCGTTCTGGTGACCGGCCTTTCGGGTGCCGGGCGCGGTACGGCCGCCAAGGTCCTCGAGGACCTCGGCTGGTATGTCGCAGACAACCTGCCGCCCGAGTTGATCACGCGCATGGTGGATCTGGGACTGGCGGCCGGTTCGCGTATCACCCAGTTGGCGGTGGTGATGGACGTCCGGTCCCGGGGTTTCTCCGGTGATCTGGACTCGGTGCGCTCGGAGCTGGCCACCCGTCACATCACGCCCCGGGTGCTGTTCCTGGAGGCCTCCGACGAGATCCTGGTGCGCCGGTACGAGCAGAATCGGCGCAGCCATCCGATGCAGGGTGAGACGACGCTGGCCGAGGGCATCGCGGCCGAGCGTGCGCTGCTGGCGCGGGTGCGCGCCGACGCGGACCTGGTGATCGACACCTCCACTCTGTCGGTGCCGGCGCTGCGGGAGATCGTCGAGCGGGCGTTCGGCACCGAATCGGTGCCGATCACCAGCGTCACGGTGGAGTCCTTCGGCTTCAAGTACGGCCTGCCGATGGACGCCGACATGGTGGTGGACGTCCGGTTCCTGCCGAATCCGCACTGGGTCGACGAACTGCGGCCGCATTCGGGCCGGCACCCGGCGGTTCGGGACTACGTGCTCGGCCAACCGGGCGCGCAGCGCTTCCTGTCGACCTACCATGAGCTGCTGGGGCTTGTGGTCGACGGTTATCGCAGGGAGGGGAAGCGGTACATGACGATCGCCATCGGGTGCACCGGCGGAAAGCACCGCAGTGTCGCGATGGCCGAGGCGCTGGCCGGACTGCTGTCGGCCGATCCCGACTTGGCCGTGCGCGCTCTGCACCGGGACCTGGGCCGCGAATGAACCGAGTCGAGCGGTGAGCCGGCGCATCGTGGCCCTGGGGGGCGGGCACGGGCTGTACGCAACGTTGTCGGCCGCCCGCCGGTTGACCCCGCACGTCACCGCCGTGGTGACGGTCGCCGACGACGGCGGTTCCTCGGGCCGGCTCCGCAGCGAACTCGACGTCGTGCCGCCCGGGGATCTGCGAATGGCGTTGGCGGCGTTGGCATCTGACAGTCCGCACGGCCGATTGTGGGCCACCATCATTCAGCACCGATTCGGTGGCAACGGGGCATTGGCCGGCCATCCGATCGGCAATTTGCTGCTGGCCGGTATCAACGAGGTGCTCGGGGATCCGGTGGCCGCGCTCGACGAGGTGGCCCGAATCCTCGGGGTCCGCGGACGGGTGCTGCCGATGTGCCCCATCGCCCTGCAGATCGAGGCCGATGTGGCCGGGCTGGAGTCCGATCCGCGGATGAGCCGGGCGATCCGCGGGCAGGTCGCCATCGCCACCACCCCCGGCAAGGTGCGGCGGGTGCGGCTGCTGCCCGGCAACCCGCCGGCCACCCGGCAGGCCGTCGACGCGATCATGGACGCCGACCTGGTGGTGCTGGGACCGGGCTCGTGGTTCACCAGCGTGATCCCGCACGTACTGGTGCCCGGTCTGGCCCAAGCGCTGGCGGCGACGTCGGCGCGCCGGGCGATCGTGCTGAACCTGGCCGACGAACCGGGGGAGACCGCGGGATTCTCGGCCGAGCGCCATTTGCACGTGCTCGCGCAGCACGCGCCCGATTTCACCGCACACGACGTGATCGTCGACGCGGGCCGGGTGCCCGGGGAGCGCGAACGTGAGCAGTTGCGCCGGGCCGCCGCGATGCTGAAGGCCGACGTCAGGTTTGCCGACGTATCCAGACCTGGTACACCATTACATGACCCTGCGAAGCTGGCGGCCGTGCTCGACGGTGTCCGTTCGCCCGGTTCCGTGCCCGCGGCGCCGACGGTCCCGACGCCCACGCCGGGCACTGACGTATCGAGTCCGAGCCGATCGAGAGGTGACGGTCCGTGGCGATGACGGCCGAGGTCAAAGACGAACTGAGCCGGCTGGCGGTCAACTCCGTCAGCGCGCGCCGCGCGGAGGTCGCCGCGCTGCTGCGGTTCGCCGGGGGGCTGCACATCGTCGCCGGTCGCGTGGTCGTCGAAGCGGAGGTTGACCTCGGGATCATCGCGCGGCGGTTGCGTAAGGACATCTTCGACCTGTACGGCTACAACGCCGTCGTGCATGTGTTGTCCGCCAGTGGTATTCGCAAGACCACCCGCTACGTGGTGCGGGTCGCCAAGGATGGGGAAGCCTTGGCGAGGCAAACCGGCCTGCTCGACCCGAGGGGGCGCCCTGTGCGCGGCTTGCCCGCCCAGGTCGTCGGCGGCAGCGTAGCCGACGCCGAGGCCGCGTGGCGCGGTGCGTTCCTGGCGCACGGGTCGCTGACCGAACCGGGCCGTTCCTCGGCGCTGGAGGTCAGCTGCCCCGGTCCGGAAGCGGCGCTGGCGCTTGTCGGCGCGGCTCGCCGGCTCGGGGTGAGCGCCAAGGCGCGCGAGGTTCGCGGGGCCGACCGGGTGGTGGTGCGCGACGGTGAGGCCATCGGCGCGCTGCTGACCCGGATGGGCGCTCAGGACACGCGGCTCACCTGGGAGGAGCGCCGGATGCGCCGGGAGGTGCGCGCGACGGCCAACCGGCTGGCCAATTTCGATGACGCCAACCTGCGCCGCTCGGCCCGGGCGGCCGTGGCGGCCGCCGCGCGGGTCGAGCGGGCGCTGAACATCCTCGGCGACGGGGTGCCCGACCATCTGGCCTCCGCCGGCAAGTTGCGCGTCGAGCACCGGCAGGCATCCCTGGAGGAACTGGGCCGCCTCGCCGACCCGCCGATGACGAAAGACGCTGTGGCGGGGCGCATCCGGCGGTTGTTGTCGATGGCCGACCGGAAGGCCAAACAGGACGGGATCCCCGATACCGAATCCGCCGTCACCGCCGAGTTGCTCGACGAGGCCTGAACTCCCGGTCTGGCGAAGGTGCGGGTCGGTCCGCGACACGCGCCCTCCCGCGGACTTCTCCGCACGCTCGCGGCGGTCCAATTGACCGGAACCGCCGCCCTGGCCGGCCGCTTTCCGGGAGAATCGTCCGACAGTCGCCGCACAGGGAGCCTTTGCGACCGCGCGCGATGCGGTCGCCGGTGCTGAGGCCATCCGCGCGGCGCCGCATACGCCGTGTACCGGGCCGTGAGTCCCTCCGGTCCATCGGGGACCAGATCGGACGCGGACGCACCGCACTTCAACTTCGTCCTGGAAGCGCTGCGTGAGACCGGCGGCATCGTGGTGGCCGCGCTCGGAAAGGAGCGCGAGCGTGCGGTCCGCGCCGAGGGTGCCGTGATGACGATGGACCAAGCGGTGACGTATGCGCTGGAGAACGCAGAGTCGATACCGCAATAGTCGGCGCGACGCGTCCCACGACGAGCTGCGCGCAGCCCGTGGCGGGTGCCGGCACCGCCGGAATTGGCACCACTGCCCGGCGGCGGGCGGAGTTTGGCGACCAAACAGCACAGCGATGCAGCCGCCGCACTAGGCTGATCGGCGAGCACTGGAAACGACCAAGGAGACACAAGTGACCATCCGGGTAGGCGTCAACGGGTTCGGCCGTATCGGACGCAACTTCTTCCGAGCTCTGGACGCGCAGAAGGCCGAGGGCAAGGCCAAGGACATCGAGATCGTCGCGGTCAACGACCTGACCGACAACGCCAGCCTGGCGCACCTGCTGAAATTCGACTCGATCCTGGGCCGGCTGCCCTATGACGTCAGCCTCGAGGGCGAGGACACCATCGTCGTCGGCGACCTCAAGATCAAGGCCCTGGAGGTCAAGGAGGGCCCGGCCGCACTGCCGTGGGGCGATTTGGGCGTCGACGTCGTCGTCGAGTCGACCGGCATCTTCACCGCCGCCGCCAAGGCCAAGGGCCACCTGGACGCGGGCGCCAAGAAGGTGATCATCTCCGCGCCGGCCACCGACGAGGACATCACCATCGTGATGGGCGTCAACGACGACAAGTACGACGGCAGCCAGAACATCATCTCCAACGCGTCGTGCACCACCAACTGCCTCGGTCCGTTCGCCAAGGTGCTCAACGACGAGTTCGGCATCGTCAAGGGCCTGATGACCACCGTGCACGCCTACACCCAAGACCAGAACCTGCAGGACGGCCCGCACAAGGATCTGCGCCGCGCCCGTGCCGCCGCGCTGAACATCGTGCCCACCTCGACCGGTGCTGCCAAGGCCATCGGCCTGGTGCTGCCCGAGCTCAAGGGCAAGCTGGACGGCTATGCGCTGCGGGTGCCGATCCCCACCGGCTCGTGCACCGACCTGACCGTCGAGCTGAAGAAGGCCGGCACCGCCGACGAGATCAACGCCGCCATGAAGGCCGCCGCCGAGGGCAAGCTCAAGGGCATCCTGAAGTACTACGACGCCCCGATCGTCTCGTCCGACATCGTCACCGACCCGCACAGCTCGATCTTCGACGCGGGCCTGACCAAGGTGATCGACAACCAGGCCAAGGCCGTGTCGTGGTACGACAACGAATGGGGTTACTCCAACCGCCTGGTGGACCTGGTCGGTCTGGTCGGCAAGTCGCTGTAATCCCATGAGCGTCAAGACTCTTGACGATCTGTTGGCCGAGGGTGTGCAAGGTCGGGGCGTGCTGGTGCGCTCCGACTTCAACGTCCCGCTCGGCGACGATCGCAACATCACCGACCCGGGCCGGATCATCGCCTCGCTGCCCACTCTGAAGGCACTGTCGGAGGCTGGGGCGAAGGTGATCATCACCGCGCACCTGGGCCGCCCGGACGGCGCTCCGGATCCCAAGTACTCGCTGGCCCCGGTGGCCGAAGATCTGGGCGAGCGGCTCGGCCGGCACGTGCAGCTGGCCGGCGACGTGGTGGGCTCCGACGCGCTGGCCCGGGCCGAGGGCCTGACCGACGGCGACATCCTGCTGCTGGAGAACGTCCGCTTCGACCCGCGCGAGACCAGCAAGGACGAGGCCGAACGGGAATCGCTGGCCAAGGCGCTGGTCGAACTGGTCGGGGATGATGCGGCGTTCGTCAGCGACGGCTTCGGGGTGGTGCACCGCAAGCAGGCCTCGGTGTACGACGTGGCCAAGCTGCTGCCGCATTACGCCGGACACCTGGTGGCGACCGAGGTCGGGGTACTGCGCCAGCTCACCGAATCCCACGAACGGCCGTACGCGGTGGTGCTCGGCGGATCCAAGGTGTCCGACAAGCTCGCGGTCATCGAGAATCTCGCCACCAAGGCCGACAGCCTGGTGATCGGCGGCGGCATGTGCTTCACGTTCCTTGCCGCGCAAGGGCTTTCGGTGGGAACCTCGCTGTTGCAGGAGGAGATGATCGAGACCTGCAAGAAGCTGCTCGAAGACTACGGTGACGTGATCCACCTGCCGGTCGACTTCGTCGTCACGGAGAAGTTCGCCGCCGACTCGCCGCCGGAACATGTTGCCGCCGATAGCATTCCGGCCGACAAGATGGGCTTGGACATCGGGCCCGAGTCGGTCAAGAGGTTCACTGCGCTGCTGTCCAACGCCAAGACGGTGTTCTGGAACGGACCGATGGGTGTGTTCGAGTTCCCGGCCTACTCGGCGGGCACCAAAGGGGTGGCCGAAGCCATCATCGGCGCCACCGGCAAGGGCGCGTTCAGTGTCGTCGGCGGTGGTGACTCCGCGGCCGCGGTGCGCACGCTGGACCTGCCCGAGGACGGCTTCAGCCATATCTCGACCGGAGGTGGGGCGTCGCTGGAATACCTCGAGGGCAAAGAACTTCCCGGCATCGCAGTTCTAGAGACATAGGAGTCCGGCATGTCACGTAAGCCGTTGATCGCCGGCAACTGGAAGATGAACCTCAACCACTTCGAGGCCATCGCCCTGGTGCAGAAGATCGCATTCGCGTTGCCCGACAAGTACTTCGACAAGGTCGACGTGACCGTCATCCCGCCGTTCACCGATCTGCGGAGTGTGCAGACCCTGGTCGACGGGGACAAGTTGCGGCTGACCTACGGTGCCCAGGATCTCTCCCAGCACGATTCGGGCGCCTACACCGGCGATATCAGCGGGGCGTTCCTGGCCAAGCTGGGCTGCACGTTCGTCGTCGTCGGGCACTCGGAACGGCGGACCTACCACGACGAGACCGACGAGCTGGTGGCCGCCAAGACCGCCGCCGCGCTCAAACACGGGCTGACCCCGATCGTGTGCATCGGCGAGGGGCTGGAGATCCGGGAGGCCGGCACCCACGTCGAGTACAACGTCGAGCAGCTGCGCGGCTCGCTGGCCGGGCTGACGGCGGAGCAGATCGGCACCATCGTCATCGCCTACGAGCCGGTGTGGGCCATCGGCACCGGCCGCGTCGCCAGCGCGGCCGACGCCCAGGAGGTGTGCGCGGCCATCCGCGCCGAGCTGGGCGTGCTGGCCACCCCGGAGATCGCCGCGACGGTGCGGGTGCTCTACGGCGGATCGGTCAACGCCAAGAACGTCGGCGAGATCGTCGGACAGCCCGATGTCGACGGCGCCCTGGTGGGCGGTGCCTCACTGGACGGCGAGCAGTTCGCCACCCTGAGCGCCATCGCGGCCGGGGGACCGCTGCCCTGAGTGAATTCGGCGCGATTTCGGGTGCTCAGCGCCGGTTTTCGCGCCGAAATCACTGCCGTGTAGGCTGTCCGGCATGGAATTGGCCCTGCGGATCGTGCTGGTGATCACCAGTCTGTTGGTGGTTCTACTGGTTCTGCTGCACCGTGCCAAGGGTGGCGGCCTGTCGACGCTGTTCGGCGGCGGCGTGCAGTCCAGCCTGTCCGGCTCCACCGTCGTGGAGAAGAACCTCGACCGGTTGACCTTGTTCGTGACCGGCATCTGGCTCGTCTCGATCATCGGCATGGGCCTGCAGATCAAGTACGGCGCGTAGCCGGCGGTTATCCGGCCGGAAACAGCACGTCGGGCAGCAGCACCTCGGTGGCCGTCGTCGCCGGCTGCAGCTGATCAGTCAGCCCGGGCGGCAGCCACTGTGGTGCTCTGACCTCTGCTTCGCTGACCGCTGCCGCCGGCGGCGCATGACAACCCGTCTCCTTGTCGGCTCCGGGTAACCCGCCCGACTGGATACAGCACAGGTCGGCGTCGCGCACCGTCTTGCGCATGCAGTCGTCGTAGGCCTCGATATCCCAGGTGCCGTCATTCGGTGCGGCGGCGGCCGGGCCGGTGCCGATCATGGCCAACCCGGCCCCGGCCATCGCGGTGGCGATGAGTGCCTTCATAGAAATCCCCCTCGGTTCGCGTACCAGCATGCGCGCATCGCCGAGCCCGGGCAAGCGGCCGAGGGCCGCTCGCCATGCGACGACCTTGCCGTGCCTCGATACTTGAGGCATGGCAGAAGGACCCGACAGCGCATTGGAGCCGATCGGCGCCGTTCAGCGCACGAAGGTGGGCCGCGAAGCCACCGAGCCGATGCGCGAGGACATCCGGCTGCTCGGCGCGATTCTCGGCGACACCGTCCGGCAGCAGCACGGCCCGGAGATCTTCGATCTGGTGGAGCGCGCCCGGGTCGAATCGTTCCGCGTGCGCCGCTCGGAGATCGAGCGTGCCGACCTCGCGCAGATGTTCGACGGGATCGAAGCGGCCACGGCGATTCCCGTCATCCGAGCCTTCACCACGTTCGCCTTGCTGGCGAACGTCGCCGAGGACATCCACCGCGAGCGGCGCCGCGCCATCCACGTTGCCGCGGGGGAGCCGCCGCAGGACAGCACGCTGGCCGCCACCTACCTCAAGCTCGACGCCGCGGGCCTCGACGCGGCGACGGTCGCCGAGGCGCTGCGCGGTGCGCTGGTCGCTCCGGTCATCACCGCTCATCCGACGGAAACCCGCCGCCGAACCGTCTTCGACACCCAGCACCGCATCACTCAGCTGATGCGGCTGCACGCCCGCGGGCACGCCCACACCGACGATGGCCGCAGCATCGAAGCGGAATTGCGCCGCCAGATTCTCACGCTGTGGCAGACGGCGCTGATCCGGTTGTCCCGCTTGAAGATTCAGGACGAGATCGAGACGGGGTTGCGGTACTACCCGGCGGCGTTCTTCGAAGTGATCCCTCAGGTCAACGCCGAGGTGCGCGACGCCCTGGCCGCCCGCTGGCCTGGCGCGCACCTGCTGGAGCAGCCGATCCTGCGGCCGGGTTCGTGGATCGGCGGCGACCGCGACGGCAACCCGAACGTGACGGCCGAGGTGGTGCGGCTGGCCAGCGGAAGCGCCGCCCAAACCGCCTTCGCACACTACTTCCGCGAGCTCACCGCGCTGGAAGAGGAACTGTCGATGTCGGTCCGGCTGGTCCACGTCAGCAACGAACTGGGCGCCCTCGCCGACGATCTCGACGAGCCGGCCCGCGCCGACGAGCCCTACCGCCGGGCGCTGCGCGCCATCCACGCCAGGTTGACCGGCACAGCGGCCGAGATCCTCGATCGGCAACCCGAACACGAGCTGGATCTGGGGCTGCCGCGGTACGGCACACCGGCTGAACTTCTCACGGATCTGGACGTCGTCGACGCCTCGCTGCGCGCCAACGGCAGCACCCTGCTGGCCGAGGACCGGCTGGCCCGGCTGCGGGAAGCGGTGCGCGTCTTCGGTTTTCACCTGTGCGGTCTGGACATGCGGCAGAACTCCGAGATGCACGAACAGGTGGTCGCCGAACTGCTTGCGTGGGCGGGCGTGCACTCGGACTACGCGTCGCTGCCCGAGAACCGGCGGGTCGACATCCTGGTCCGGGAGCTGTCCACCCGCCGGCCGCTGACCACCGAGGACGCCGATCTGTCCGAACTGGCCCGCAAGGAACTCGGCATCGTCAAAGCGGCCGCACGGGCAGTCGAACTCTATGGGCCGCTGGCGGTGCCGAACTACGTCATCTCGATGTGTCAGTCGATGTCGGACATGCTCGAGGCCGCACTGTTGCTCAAGGAGGCCGGCCTGCTGGATGCCTCCGGCGAAACGCCTTACTGTCCGGTCGGGGTGGTGCCGCTGTTCGAGACCATCGACGACCTGCGGCACGGCGCGTCGATCATGGAGGCGGTGCTGGACCTGCCGCTGTACCGCGCGATCGTCAGCGCGCGCAGCGACAGCCAGGAGGTTATGCTGGGCTACTCCGACTCGAACAAGGACGGCGGGTATCTGGCCGCAAACTGGGCGCTCTATCGTGCCGAACTCGACCTGGTGGAGATGGCACGCAGAACGGGAATCCGGTTGCGGCTCTTCCACGGTCGCGGCGGGACGGTCGGGCGCGGCGGCGGTCCGAGCTACGACGCGATCCTGGCCCAGCCGCCGGGTGCGGTCAACGGCTCGTTGCGGTTGACCGAGCAGGGTGAGGTCATCGCGGCCAAGTACGCCGAACCGCTGATGGCGCACCGCAATTTGGAGACGCTGGTCGCCGCGACACTGGAGTCGACGCTGCTGGACGTCGAGGGGTTAGGAGGGCTGGCCGACGACGCCTACGAGGTGCTCGATGACCTGGCCGCCCGCGCGCAACGTGCCTATTCCGAATTGGTCCACGACACACCGGGTTTCGTTGAGTACTTCGAGGCGTCCACCCCCCTCAGCGAGATCGGGGCGCTCAACATCGGCAGCCGCCCGACATCCCGGAAGCCGACGACGTCGATCTCCGATCTGCGGGCCATCCCCTGGGTGCTGGCCTGGAGCCAGTCGCGGGTCATGCTGCCGGGCTGGTACGGCACCGGGTCGGCCGTCGAGGAATGGATCGACGACGGGTCGGCCGCAGGCGAGAACCGGCTGGCCGTGTTGCAGGACCTCTACCAGCGCTGGCCGTTCTTCCGGACGGTGTTGTCGAACATGGCCCAGGTACTTGCGAAATCGGATATGGGGCTCGCGGGCCGGTACTCGGAGCTGGTCGAGGATCCGGAGCTGCGGGCCCGGGTGTTCGACAAGATCCTCGCCGAACACGAGCGGACCATCGCCATGCACAAGCTGATCACCGGGCAGGACGACCTGCTGGCCGACAACCCGGCGCTGGCGCGTTCGGTGTTCAACCGGTTCCCCTACCTGGAGCCGCTGAACCATCTGCAGGTGGAGCTGCTGCGGCAATTCCGCGCCGGCGCCACCGACGAACGCACCCAGCGGGGCATTCTGCTGACCATGAGCGGGCTGGCGACCGCCCTGCGCAACAGCGGTTAGCCGAGTCGACGATGCCGTCCCGTAACGGGACGGAGGAGGAGCGAGGCAGTCGGGCCAAGTTCAGCTGACGGTGCGCGGCGCCTGATCGACGGAAACCACTGTGGTGCTGGGATGTTCGGGCATGTCGGTGGCGAAGAACCAGCGGAACGCCATCAGGCCCTCGGCGTGGTCCTTGGTAGACAGCGCGTTGGGATGGTGCAGCAGTCGGCGGGCGATCACGATGGTGGTCGACCCGTCCGCGTTGGGAACCGCTGAGCCGCAATTGATTCCGCTTCGGGAGTATTCGGTGTCAACGGCGGACATGAACTGGTTCCACAGCGTGAAGTTCCAGAACCGGCAGGCGGGGTGGGTGAGATGGATGATCAGCGCCTCGTCGGGCTCCAGCGCGAAGGCTCCGAGGCAGTACACGGCGTCCTGCATGGAGTAGCCGTACGTCGCGCCGCCGGTGCGATACGGCGGGGCCAGCACATTGTGGGAAAGCGACTGTCCGTCAGCCAGTTCGGCGGGGGTGCGCTCCTGCAGCACCAGCGTGGCGATCGCCAGCGTGTCCCGGGCGCCGCGCAGCGCGGCCCGCAGTGCCGCGGCCACTGCACCGTCCGAGTTGTCCGGCGCGGCGGGCAGCCCGGCGTGGTCGATGACCTCGATGTCCCAGTCCACCCGCCGTCCGGCCGAGGGGTCGCGGTGGTAGTCGCGGGTCAGAATGCCGTGCGCGTCGTCGGACAGTTCGATGAACGGACCGTCGTAGTCGTCGGGACGCACTGCGCCCAGCACACAGGAGAACCGGCCGTCGGTCAGCGGCAAGTCCTGGTCGTAGAGCAGGCCCACGGTCTTGTTGGGCCACGCACCGGGCTCAGGTTCGTTGTAGACGGTCAGCGAATACATGTCGCTGTCGTTGGGTGTCCCGCCGACCCGGTAGGTGCGCCGCGGGTCGATCACGGCATAGCTGTAGTAGCAGTCGGTGTTGTCATGTCCAGTGCCTGACCGAGCAGCGCGGCCAGGCACCGATAGCCCTCCGTTGCCGCCGTCTCTCCCCTCACCGCCCGCGGGCCGTCGAGGAAGATGCCGTCGAAATCGGCGAACGCGGAGAGCAATTCGTGCCACGATGCGGAGCTTTCCGGGGTCGCCATGCACGGGATCCTACACAACACTTCTTGTCACTTTTGTAACGTCGGCGTACCGTGCGCGACGTGGCTCCTACCTCTTCGACCGCCGCTGGTGCTGTCCACATCACCGACCTCGCCCGGCCGACGTTCACGCCGAAAGCGCAGGCGATCATCGACGGCATGGCGGCGATGGCCGACTACTGCCCGTTGACCGCCGAGGCCCTGCACGAGCAGGCGTCGGCACAGACCGGGTTGAGCGACTTCGGCGACCAGGACTACCGGGAACGGATGGCAGTTCTGCTCGAGGCCTTTCACGAGCTGCCCAATTTCACGCCGTTCGGCCAGGAATGCGATTCCGCTCGAGCTGCCGTTGGTGCCGTTGCTGGCGCCGGTTGGCGTCATCGCGATCTACCTGGTGGCGCTGCAGCCGTTCCGGCCGGACTGACGGGGCCGGCAGGCCGGGCAGGGACCTACAGCTTCGCCTTGGCGCGCGCCGCCGCGACCACCCCGCGCACCGCGCTCTCCGCGGCCGCGAGCGGGGAGATCACCGCTTCGCCGAGCCCGACGATGTGCTCCACCCGGTCGACGATGGCCTCCATGCGCTCGACCACGCCGATCAGTCGTGGAGCCAGTTCGTCGATGCGGGTGATGGTCGCGTTGAACCGTTCCAGCGTTGTGTCCAACCCGTCGGTGGACTTGTTGAGGTCTGTCAACGTCTCGGCAAGAGCACCCAGCAATTCCTCGACCTGAACCACGGTGACATCGGCGTTCAGGGCCGCCTGCGCAAGCGTTCTGAGCCGCTTCTGGGCAGGTCGCGTGGAAGGAAAGTTGCCCTTGTCAACCATGGGAGTCAGCGTAGCGGCAGATCGCGTGCAGGCCGCGGTTTCGGTGCATTGCGCTGCGGCCGGGGCCGGTGTCGTGGATGCTTCGATGGTGAGCGCACCAGCCCGCGCCGAAGTCAACGTAGCCCTGTTCGCCACCTGCTTCAACGACCTCATGTGGCCCGAAACCCCCAAGGCGGTGGTGCGTCTGCTGCGCCGCCTGGGCTGCGCGGTCGACTTCCCGCTCGCGCAGACCTGCTGCGGTCAGATGTTCACCAACACCGGGTACGCGGCCGAGGCGGTGCCGGCGGTCCGCACCTTCGTCGAGGCGTTCGCCGGCTACGACGCGATCGTGGCGCCGTCGGGATCCTGCGTCGGGTCGGTGCGCCACCAGCACCATGACATCGCCGCCCGCACCGGCGATCCACGCCTGTGCGCCGAGGTCGACACGCTGGCGCCCCGGGTGTACGAGCTATCGGAGTTCCTCGTCGAGGTGCTCGGCGTGACCGACGTCGGCGCCTACTTCCCACACCGGGTGACGTACCACCCGACATGTCACTCGCTGCGGATGCTGCGGGTCGGGGACCGGCCGCTGCAGCTGTTGCGTGCGGTGCGCGGCCTGGAGTTGATCCAGCTGCCCGCAGCCGACCAGTGTTGCGGTTTCGGCGGCACGTTCGCGATGAAGAACGCCGACACCTCGGTGGCGATGGGCTCGGACAAGGCCCGCCACGTCCGCGACACCGCCGCCGAAGTACTTGTCGCCAGCGACAATTCATGCCTGGCGCACATCGGTGGAATGCTGTCGCGCCAGCGGAGCGGGATGCGGGTACTGCACCTGGCCGAGGTTCTGGCCTCAACCGAGCAGGACCCGGCGTGAACGGTCATCCGCACGTCGGCGTCACGCGGGCCTTCCTCGGGATGCCGAAGTTCCAGGTTGCCGCCAAGACGGCACTGGCCAACTCGGTGCAACGGCGCAACCTCGCGCACGCGACTGGAATCATCCGCACCAAGCGTGCCGAAGTCGTTGGCGAGCTGGATGATTGGGAGCAACTGCGGCTGGCCGCCGAAGCGATCAAGAACCGAACGCTGTCCCGCCTCGACGAGTACCTCGAAGAATTCGAGTCCAACGCGACCGCCGCGGGCGCCACAGTGCACTGGGCGCGCGATGCCGAGGAAGCCAATCGCATCGTGGTGGACCTGCTGAGCGCAAAGTTCGGGGCCGGCGACCGGAGGGAAGTCGTCAAGGTCAAGTCGATGGCCACCCAGGAGATCGAACTCAACGAGGCCCTGGCCGCCGCCGGAATCGACGCCTGGGAAACGGATCTGGCCGAATTGATCGTCCAGCTCGGCGGCGACTGGCCCAGCCACATCCTGGTTCCGGCGATCCACCGCAACCGTGCCGAGGTGCGCGAGATCTTCTTGCGGGAGATGGGCAAGGTCGGCCGCCCCGCCCCGGCGGACCTGACCGACGAGCCGCGCCGGCTGGCCGAGGCCGCCCGGCTGCACCTGCGGGAGAAGTTCCTGCGCGCCAGGGTGGCGATCTCGGGCGCCAACTTCGCCGTCGCGGACACCGGCAGCCTGGTCGTGGTGGAGTCGGAGGGTAATGGCCGGATGTGCCTTAGCCTGCCGGAGACGCTGATCTCGGTGGTGGGAATCGAGAAGGTACTGCCGTCGTGGCGTGACCTCGAGGTGTTCCTGCAGGTGCTGCCCCGCAGCAGCACCGGCGAGCGGGAGAACCCATACACCTCGATCTGGACCGGACCGTCCGCCGGCGACGGGCCGGCCGAGATGCACATCGTCCTGCTCGACAACGGCCGCACGACGGCCCTGGCCGACACGGTGGGACGGCAGGCGCTGCGCTGCATCCGCTGTTCGGCGTGCCTGAACGTCTGCCCGGTCTACGAGCGTGCCGGCGGGCACTCCTACGGGTCGGTGTATCCCGGTCCGATCGGGGCCGTGCTGACACCCCAACTGCGCGGCACGACAAGCGATGTCGACAAGTCGCTGCCCTACGCATCGACCCTGTGCGGCGCGTGCTTCGATGTGTGCCCGGTGCGGATCGACATCCCGTCACTGCTGGTCCACCTGCGCACCCGGGTGGTCGACGAGCATCGCGGCGGCCTGCCCTCCGCGGAGGAGCTGGCGATGAAGGGCGCGAGTTGGACGTTCGCCGATCACCGCCGGTTCGAGGCCGCCGAGCGGGTCGCCGGTCTCGGGGGTAAGGCGCTGCGCAGCAAGCTGTTCGGCGCCAAGCAGGTGCTGCGGTCACTGCCGTGGCCAGCCAGCGTGTGGTCGGGCTCCCGGGACGTCCCGGTGCCCCCCGGCGAGTCGTTCCGCTCGTGGTGGACCCGCACTGACGGCGGACGGAGCGGATGATGAGCGCACGCGACGAGATCCTGGGCCGCATCCGCGGTGCGTTGGCCGATCGGCCGGAACCACCTGCGGCGCCGTGGACCTACGGACGGATCGTCGGTACCGGCGGGGAAGACATCGTCGCCCGGTTCATCGAGCGCACCGCCGACTACCACGCCGTCGTCGTACGCGTTCCATCCGACGGCGTCGCGACGGCGATCACCGCGGCCCTCACCGCGGCGGGGGCCGGCACCGCCGTCGCCGACGGCGTGGTCCGCCGCCGGTGGAGTTCGGTATCAGGGGTGACCTGGGTGGACGACACCGAACTCGCGGCCACCGACTTGGACGCGGTCGACGCGGTGGTCACCACCGCGACGGTCGCCGTCGCCAACACCGGCACCATCATCCTCGACCATGGGCCCGGTCAGGGTAGGCGCGCGGTCAGCCTGGTGCCGGATGTGCACGTGTGTGTGGTCGAGGTCGAGCAGATCGTCGGCGATGTCCCCGAGGCCGTCGCCCGGCTGGTCGAAACCGGTGGCAACACAAGACCATTGACGTGGATCAGCGGTCCGAGTGCGACCAGCGACATCGAGCTGGATCGGGTCGAGGGGGTGCACGGGCCGCGCACGCTGCACGTCATCGTGGCGGACTGACCGTTCGCCGCGAGCGTGCGCCGGGGTCAGAGCCCAGCCGCGGCCTCGCGGTCGAGCAGCCATACCGTCTTTTCCCGCCCGATCGCGCCGGCGGCGGGCACGTCGACCGGGTCGGCGCCGCCGACCGCGGCCGCAACGGCCTCGGCCTTCGCGGCGCCGCCGACGATCAGCCACACCTCGCGGGAACGCCGAATGGCGGGCAGCGTCAACGTGATGCGCTGTGGGGGCGGCTTGGGGGAGTCCGTCACCGCGACCACCAGACGCTCCTTCTCCCGGACGGCGGGAGTGTCGGGAAACAGCGAGTTGACGTGCCCCTCGCCGCCCATGCCGAGGAGATGGACGTCGAACTCCATCGGCAACAGCCGCCCGTACTCGCGGGCGGCGGCCTCGATGTCGGTGCCGTACTCGCCATCGGAGGCCGCTATCGGGTGCACGTTGGCGGCGGGGATGTCGATACCCTCCAACAGCGCCCCGTGAGCCTGCTTGTAGTTGCGTTCGTCGTCGTCATGCGGGACGAACCGGTCATCACCCCAGTACAGATGGACCCTGCCCCACTTGATGTCCGGTCCGAAACCCCGGACGTGGCGCAGCAGCGCGATGCCGGTGCCACCGCCGGTCAGGACGACGTGCGCGACTCCACGACAGGCCACCGCAGAGGTGATCGCACCCACCAGGCGGGCACCCGCGGCCTTGGCGAGTTCGGCGCTGTCCGCGTACGTTTCGATGATCTTCTCGGTCATGTGTAGAGCACCTTTTCCAAACCCTGCAGGGCTTCGCGGTAGATCTCGTCGGCGTCGAGACGACGCAGGTCCTCGGCCAGGCAGTCGGAGGTGTCACGGCGGGCAAGGGGGAGAAGGGCATCCGGCCGGCCGGTGCGGCGGAGCGTCGCCGTCACACCCTCCTGGGGCCGGGACAGCGTGACGGTCTCCGACGCGCGGGTCAACTCAACCTTCAGCTCCCCGGTGGTGCGCGTCACCGGTCCGTCGATGCGGCTGGCTAACCAGCCAGCCAGAATATCAAGCGCCGGTTCGGATTTCAGCCCGGAAACGCGCGCCGAGGCGATCGGTTCGTGCGGACTCTGGTCAACAGCGGAGGTGAGCAGTGCGCGCCAGTAGGTCACCCGGCTCCAGCACAGGTCGGTGTCGCCGGGTGTGAACCCCGCCAGGCGACCGCGGATGGAGGCCAACGGATCGGTGCAGTACGTGGCGTCGGTGATACGCCGCACCGCCAACTGGCCCAACGGATCCCGAGCGGGAAACTCGGGTGCGAGATCGGGCCACCAGGCGACCACGGGGGTGTCCGGCAGCAGGAACGGCGTCACGACACTGCCGGCATGCTTCGACAGGGCGCCGGACAGGCGCAGCACCACGACTTCGCCGGCTCCCGCGTCGCGGCCGACCCGGATCTGCGCATCCAGGCGCGGCTGGTCAGCGAGTCGATCCTTGGGACTGACCACGATTACGCGGCACGGGTGCTCGCGGCTGGCGTAGTTGGCCGCCGCGATCGAATCCTCGAGTATCGCTTCGGTGTCCGGGGCGATGACCAGCGTCAGCACCCGGGCCAGCGTGATGGCTCCACCCTCGTCGCGCAGGGCAACCAGCTTCCGCGCGATCTCGTTGGTGGTGGTGTCAGGTAGATCTGTAATCACGGGCGCCGCTCCTCCTCATCGCTCGTGCCTCGCTCTGCATCGTTGCCGGAGCGGATCACGGGCGCCGCTCCTCCTCATCGCTCGTGCCTCGCTCTGCATCGTCGCCGGAGCGGATCACGGGCGCCGCCACTCTCTGCCCGTTCGGCGGAGCATCTCGAACGCCGACTCGGGGCCCCACCCGCCGGACTCGTAGGGTTCGGGCACACCGTGGCTCGCCCAGTTCGCCAGGGCGGGATCGAGTATCTTCCACGACAATTCGACTTCGGCGTTGACGGGGAACAGTGACGGCTCGCCCAGCAGCACATCGAGGATGAGGCGCTCGTAGGCCTCCGGGGACTCCTCGGCGAAGGCCGAACCGTACGAGAAGTCCATGTTGACGTCGCGGACCTCCATCAGGTGCCCGGGCACCTTCGACCCGAACCGCAAGGTGATGCCCTCGTCCGGTTGCACGCGGATCACCAGGGCGTTCTTGCCGAGCTCCTCGGTCATCGTGGCGTCGAAAGGCAGGTGCGGGGCCCGGTTGAAGACCAGCGCGATCTCGGTGACCCTGCGGCCCAACCGCTTTCCGGTCCGCAGGTAGAACGGAACTCCGGCCCACCGGCGGGTGTCCACCTCCACGGCGATCGCGGCGAACGTCTCGGTGACGGATGTCTTGGAGAAGCCCTCCTCGTCGAGCAGGCCGACCACCTTCTCACTGCCCTGCCAGCCCGCGGTGTACTGACCGCGGGCGGTGTTCTCGTCGAGCGGCTCGACCAGCTTGGTCGCCGAGAGCACCTTGATCTTCTCGGCCTTGACCTCGTCGGTGGAGAAGCTGACCGGTTCCTCCATCGCGGTGAGCGCCAGCAGTTGTAGCAGATGGTTCTGGATGACGTCCCGTGCGGCGCCGATGCCGTCGTAATAGCCTGCGCGCCCACCCAATCCGATGTCCTCGGCCATGGTGATCTGCACGTGGTCGACATAGTGGGCGTTCCACACCGGCTCGAACAACTCGTTGGCGAACCGCAGCGCCAGCAGATTCTGGACCGTTTCCTTGCCCAGGTAGTGGTCGATGCGGAACACCGACGACTCCGGGAACACGCTGTTGACCACCGTGTTGAGCGACTCCGCGCTGGCCAGGTCGTGACCGAACGGCTTCTCGATCACCACCCGGTTCCAGCAGCCGTCGGACTTGGCGGCCAGACCTGACTTCGACAGCTTCTCGCAGACCAGCGGGAACGACGCCGGGGGGATCGACAGGTAGAAGGCGTGATTGCCCCCGGTACCGCGTTCGAGGTCGAGCTGCTGCAGAGTGTCGGCCAGCCGGGCGAACGCGCCGTCGTCGTCGAAATCACCGTGGACGAACCGGATTCCCTCCGCGAGCCGGTCCCAGACTTCCTGGCGGAACGGTGTGCGGGCGTGTTCCCTGACCGCGTCGTGGACGACCTGGCCGAAATCCTCGTCGGCCCAGTCCCGGCGGGCGAATCCGACCAGCGCGAACTGCGGAGCCAGCAGCCCGCGGTTGGCCAGGTCGTAGATCGCCGGCATCAGCTTCTTGCGGGCCAGGTCACCGGTGACCCCGAAGATCACCACCGCGCACGGTCCCGCGATGCGGGGCATGCGTTTGTCCCGCTTGTCCCGCAGCGGGTTCCCCCAGTCCGCCGCTGCGTCGCCGCTCATTTCCCGGCTGAACCTTTTTGGTCCAACTGACCCTGGGTGGCGTCGATCAGTTCCTGCCAGGACTTCTCGAACTTCTCGACGCCCTCGTCCTCGAGAACCTTGAACACATCGGGCAGATCGATCCCGACGGAGGCCAGTTTGTCGAACACGATGTTGGCGGTTTCGGCCGTGCCGGTGATCGTGTCACCGGTGATCTGGCCGTGGTCGGCGACGGCGTCCATCGTCTTCTCCGGCATGGTGTTGACGGTGTTCGGCGCCACCAGCTCGGTGACGTACAGCGTGTCCGGGTAGTCCGGGTTCTTCACGCCCGTGGACGCCCACAGCGGACGCTGCACCCGGGCCCCGGCGGACTTGAGTGCCTCGAAGCGGTCGCCACCCTCGAACACCTGCTGGTAAGCGGCGTAGGCCAACCGGGCGTTGGCCAGCCCGGCCTCGCCGCGCGAGTCCAGGGCGACGTTGGTGCCGATGGCTTCTAGCCGCTTGTCGATCTCGGTGTCCACGCGGGAGACGAAAAACGAAGCGACAGAATGGATTTTCGACAGATCGTGGCCGGCCTCGCGGGCTGCCTCCAAGCCGGCGAGGTAGGCGTCCATCACCGCGCGGTGGCGCTCGACGGAGAAGATGAGCGTCACGTTCACCGAAACCGCCTCGGCGATCACGGCGGTGATCGCGGGCAGGCCCGCCAGTGTGGCGGGAATCTTGATCAGCAGGTTGGGCCGGTCGACGATCTTCCACAGTTCGATCGCCTGCAGGATCGTCTTGTCCGTGTCGTGCGCCAGGCGCGGGTCGACCTCGATGGAGACCCGGCCGTCGACGCCATCGGATGCCTCGTACTGCTTGGCCAGGATGTCGCAGGCGCTGCGGACGTCGTCGGTCGTGACGGTGCGGATGGTGGCGTCGACGTCGGCGCCGCGTTCCGCCAGCTCCTCGAGCTGGGCGTCGTAGGCATTGCCCGTGGACAGGGCGGCCTGGAAGATCGACGGGTTGGTGGTCACGCCCACGACGCTGCGGGTGTCGATCAGCTCCTGCAGGTTGCCGGTCTGCAACCGCTCGCGGGACAGGTCGTCGAGCCACACCGAAACGTCGGCGGCGCTGAGAGCGGCCAGATTCGGGTTCTGCGTCATGTTCCCTCCTGAGGGCTAATTGTCCAGTGCGCGTTCCGCGGCAGCGACGACGGTCTCGGCGGTGAACCCGAATTCGCGGAACAGAGTCTTGTCGTCGGCGGATTCCCCATAGCGCTCGATCGAAACGATCTGCCCGGTGTCACCGACCCACTTGTGCCACGGCATAGCGATGCCGGCTTCGACGGCGACGCGCGCCGACACACCCGGCGGCAGCACCGCGTCCTGGTACTTCTGCGGCTGCTTCTCGAACCACTCGACACACGGCATCGAAACCACGGTGGCGTTGATTTCCTTGTCCGCCAACAACTTTTGGGCTTCCACAGCCAACTGCAGCTCGGAGCCGGTGGCGATGATGAGCACGTCGGCGTCATCGGCGGGGTTGCCCCCGCCGAGCACGTAACCACCCCTTGCCACGCCCTCGGCGCTGGTGCCCTCGAGAACCGGGATGCCCTGGCGCGTCAGGATCAGGCCGACCGGCCCGGATCCGGAGCCGCGTTCCAGCACCGTCCGCCAGGCGTACGCCGTCTCGTTGGCGTCGCCGGGACGGACCACCGCGAGGCGGGGGATTGCGCGCAGGGCGGCCAGGTGCTCGATGGGCTGATGCGTAGGGCCGTCCTCGCCCAGGCCGATCGAGTCGTGTGTCCACACGTAGATGGTGTCGATGTCCATCAGCGACGCCAGCCGCACGGCCGGGCGCATGTAGTCGGAGAACTGCAGGAAGGTGCCGCCGTAGGCGCGGGTCGGCCCGTGCAGCGCGATGCCCGACAGGATGGCGCCCATCGCGTGTTCGCGGACGCCGAAGTGCAGGGTGCGTCCGTACCAGTCGGCGGTCCAGTCGTCGGTCGAGATCGACGGCGGTCCAAAGGATTTCGCGCCCTTGATGGTGGTGTTGTTACTGCCGGCCAAGTCGGCCGAGCCGCCCCAGAGTTCGGGCAGCCTGGGACCGATCGCGGAGAGCACCTCACCGGAGGCGGCCCGGGTCGCCAGCGCCTTGGAACCGGGCTCCCAGGACGGCAGGTCGGCGTCCCAGCCGTCGGGCAGCTCATCGGCCAGCAGGCGGTCCAGTAGCTTCTTGCGCTCGGGTTCGCGCGCGGCCCAGGCGTCGAAGTTCTGCTGCCACTCATCATGGGCCTGCTTGCCGCGGGCCACCAGCCCCCGGGTGTGGGTGATGACGTCGGGGCTGACGTCGAAGCTCTTGTCCGGGTCGAAGCCGAGCACCTTCTTGGTGGCGGCGACCTCGTCGGCGCCCAGCGCCGAGCCGTGCACGCCACCGGTGTTCATCTTGGTCGGCGCCGGGTAGCCGATGATGGTGCGCAGGCTGATCAACGACGGCTTGTCGGTGACCGCTCGCGCCGCCGCCAGCGCCTGTTCGATACCGACGACGTTCTCGCCGCCGTCGACCTCCTGCACGTGCCAGCCGTAGGCGCGGTAGCGCGCAGACACGTCCTCGCTGAGCGCGATGTCGGTGTTGTGCTCGATGGAGATGTGGTTGTTGTCGTAGATGACGATCAGGTTGCCCAACTGCTGTGTGCCGGCCAGCGAACCAGCCTCGCTGGTGACGCCCTCCTCGATGTCGCCGTCGGACGCGATGACGTAGATGTAGTGGTCGAACGGGCTTTCCCCGGCCGGAGCGTCGGGGTCGAACAGGCCGCGCTCGTAGCGGGCCGCCATCGCCATGCCCACCGCCGACGCCAGACCCTGGCCCAGCGGACCGGTGGTGATCTCCACGCCCTTGGTGTGCCGGAACTCCGGATGGCCGGGCGTCTTCGAGCCCCAGGTTCGCAGGGCTTCGATATCCGACAGCTCCAGGCCGAAGCCGCCGAAGTAGAGCTGGATGTAGAGGGTGAGGCTGGAGTGCCCGCAGGACAGGACGAATCGGTCGCGGCCCAGCCAGTGGGTGTCGGACGGGTCGTGGCGCATCTGCCGCTGGAACAGCGTGTAAGCCAGCGGCGCCAGGCTCATCGCCGTGCCGGGATGACCGTTGCCCACCTTCTGCACCGCATCGGCGGCCAGGACACGGGCGGTGTCGACCGCCTGCGAGTCGACGTGGGTCCAGTCGTCCGGATGATGCGGTTCGGTGAGGGTGGCGATGTCTTCGACAGTGGTCACAGGCGGGTCCTCCGGAGATGTCGGGGGTTTTCGGCGCTGCCCCAACCCTAGTGCGCGCAAGGCGGCCGGCGCAGGCGACACCGGCGTTTCCACGGCCGCGTTACCGGTCGGCGGGACCTTCGGTCTACCATCCTCTGTAGTAGACGTTGGGTTATCGAGGAGTCGGCCGGGTGAGTGTTCGCGAGAGTCATGCGCCCGGCCGGATTCGCGGGTCGCTGCTCGCATATCTGGCGCTGACCAAACCCCGTGTCATCGAACTGCTGCTGGTCACCACAATTCCCGCCATGTTGCTGGCGCATCGCGGCTCCGTCGATCCGCTGCTGATCGCCAACACGCTCTTCGGCGGGATCCTGGCCGCCGCGGGCGCCAACACCCTCAACTGCGTGGCCGACGCCGACATCGACAAGGTCATGAAGCGCACCGCCCGCCGCCCACTGGCCACGGCCACCGTGCCGCGCACGCATGCGCTGGTGTTCGGGCTGGCGTTGTCGATCGCGTCGTTCTTCTGGCTGTGGTGGACCACGAACATGCTGTCGGCTCATCTCGCCGGCCTGACCATCGGTTTCTACGTCTTCATCTACACGCTGCTGCTCAAGCGCCGGACCTCGCAGAATGTGGTGTGGGGCGGGGCGGCCGGCTGTATGCCGGTGATGATCGGCTGGTCGGCGGTCACCGGGACCATCCAGTGGCCGGCCCTGGTGATGTTCCTGATCATCTTCTTCTGGACGCCGCCGCACACCTGGGCGCTGGCCATGCGCTACAAGGACGACTACAAGGCCGCCGGCGTCCCGATGCTGCCGGCCGTGGCCACCGAGAAGCAGGTGACCACTCAGATCCTGGTCTACACCTGGCTGACGGTGCTGGCGACGCTGGCGCTGGTGCCCGCCACCGGATGGCTCTATGCGGCGGTCGCGATCGTGGCCGGCGCGTGGTTCCTGGCGATGGCTCATCAGCTGCATGCCGGCGTGCGGCGCGGTCAGCCGGTCAAGCCGCTGCGGTTGTTCCTGCAGTCGAACAACTACCTGGCCGTGGTGTTCCTGGCGCTGGCCGTCGACTCGGCACTGGATCTGCCGACGCTCGCCCAGCTCTGGACCCGCTAGCGGTAACCACACGTACGGGTGGATTTGTGCGGGTGGAGGCTGCCAATTCGTCGAATTCAGTCCTTCGAACGGGCGAAGTTGGTTACGGAACGAGAACGATCGATCCCACCGTCTTGCGCCCCTGCAGATCGCGGTGGGCCCGTTCGGCCTCGGCCAGGGGATAGTGCCCGCCGACGGTGATGGTGATGGACCCGTCGGCGATGGCCTCCATCAGCTCACCGGCCCGCCACGCGAACTCGTCGGCGCTGCGGGTGAAGTGCGCCAGGTTCGGCCGGGTCAGGAAGACCGAACCCGCCTGGTTGAGCCGTTGCGGATCCACCGGCGGCACCGGGCCGCTGGCCGCACCGAACAACGCCAGGGTGCCCCGCACGGCCAGGCTGGCCAGGCTGGCGTCGAACGTCGTCCTCCCCACACCGTCGTAGACCGCCTGCACGCCCTTGCCGCCGGTCAGCTCGCGGATCCTGGCGGCGAAAACCGCTGGATCCTGCGGGTAGTCGAGCACCTCGACCGCCCCGGCCCGCCGGGACAACTCGGCCTTCTCCGGCGAGGACACCGTCGTGATCACTTTGGTGCCGATGCTGGTGGCCCACTGCGTCAGGATCAGCCCCACCCCACCGGCTCCGGCATGTACGAGCACGGTGTCCCGCGGGGAGATCTCATACACCGACTTGATCAGATAGTGCGCGGTCATGCCCTTCAACAGTGCCGACGCGACCGCGTCGGACGGCACCGCGTCGGGCACGTAAGCGACGAAATCCGATGGGGCGAGGGAGTATTCGGCGTAGGCGCCGTCGGCGTTGGCGGTCGCCACCCGGTCGCCGACACTGAGCACCGGCACATCGGGGCCCACCGCGGCGATGGTCCCGCACACCTCGGCGCCGACGACGAAGGGCACCTCGCGCGGATACAGGCCGGACCGGAAGTAGGTGTCGATGAAGTTCACGCCGACGGCGTCGGCCTTGATCAGGACCTGGCCCGGGCCCGGTACCGGCGCGGGCCTCTCGACGTAGGTGAGGACCTCGGGGCCGCCGGTTACGGGAACTTCTATCGCGTGCATGCTGACTATCATCCTTGACGTGACGCCGATCAAGTTGGCCCGCCCGGACCTGTTCCATCCGAAGATCGTGCTGGCGGGATGCGCGAAGCTGATCGAGGGGGACGGCGACGACGCCGGCCTGGTGCCCGCCCTGGCCAAACGCGGACTGTACGCGAATTGGTTGTCCTGGGACGACCCGGAGACGCTGACGGCCGACCTGGTGATCCTGCGGGCCACCTGGGACTACGTCGAACGCCTCGATGAGTTCCTGGCCTGGTCGAAGAAGGTCCGCAATCTGCTGAACACCCCGGCGGTGGTGGCCTGGAACACCGACAAGCACTACCTGCACGACCTGGCCGTAGCCGGCGTGCCGGTGGTGGAGAGCGAGTTCTTCGAACCGGGACAGGACGTGCATCTGCCCGCCGGGCAGGTCGTGATCAAGCCCGCCATCGGTGCGGGTTCGGTTGGGGCGCAACGGTTCAACGACAACGCCAAGGCGCGCGAACACGCGGCCGCGCTGCAGGAGGCGGGATCGACGGTGCTGGTGCAGCCGTACAACCCGAAGGTGGCCGAGGGCGAGACCGCGATGGTGTTCCTGGGCGGCAAGGCTTCGCACGCGTTCACCAAGGGCCCGATGCTGCCCGAGCCCGGCGGCCGGCAGGTGTTCGACGCGTCGGGCACCTACGCCACCGAGGAGCTGTCGCCCGCCGACCCCGAGCCCGAGTTCTGGGACGTCGGGCATGCGGCGGTGGCGGCGGCCGCCGAACACCTCGACCTGGCGCCGACGGAGCTGCTGTACGCCCGTGTGGACGTCATCGGCAGCCGCGACGAACCGCAATTGCTGGAGCTGGAATTGGTCGAGCCGAGCCTGGGCTGGGGGCAGCTGGACGTAAAGACACGCGGATTGCAGCAGCGGCAGTTCGCGCTCGAGGTCGAATCAGCTCTGGACCGGCTGGGCCTGGGTGCGCTCTCGCATCGACGCCCATAGTGCGGCGGTGCCGGCGGTGCAGGCGGCCGCTCCGGCGACGTGCACGGCCACCAGCACCGCGGGCACCCCGGTGAAGAACTGCACGAGGCCCACCAGGGCCTGCGCGCACACCAGCGTCAGCAGGACGTACAGCCGCGTGCGCACCGATCGCGGGGCCCGGACCGCGGCCAGTCCGAAGCCCAGCCCGACGAGCAGGGCCAGATAGATCCACAGCAGCGACGAGTGCGCGTGCACCAGGGTGGTGATTTCGACCTGCAGGCGGACCACCGGGCGTTCGACGCTCTTGTCGCCGGCGTGCGGTCCGGCGCCGGTCACCAGGGTTCCCGTGACGAGCACCGCCACCAGTGCGGCCGCACTGGTGAACGTCAACCCGCGCAAGGCTTTCGGAACCAGCAGGCGGGGCTCACCGCCGCCGTCTTCGGGGTCGGGCTCGCCGATCTTGACGTAGAGCAGCACCGCCAACCACACCATCGTCATCGAGGCCAGCAGGTGGATGGCGACGGTCCACCACAGCAGTCCGGTGCGTACGGTGATGCCGCCGATGACCGCCTGGACGACTGTGGAGGCCGGCATCAGCCAGGCATAGACCAGGACCTCGCGCCGCCGGTGGGCCCGGGTGACGGCCAACACCGCCGCGATCGCCGTCAGCACCACGGCGAAGGTGACCATCCGGTTGCCGAACTCCACGGCTTGGTGGATGCGCGGCACCTCGGGATGCGCGACCGGCACGTAACTGCCCGGGAAGCACTGCGGCCAGGTCGGGCAGCCGAGCCCGGACGCCGTGACGCGGACGATCGCACCGGTGACCGCGATACCGCCCTGGGTGAGGATCACCAGCGCCGCGATCAGCTTCTGCGTGCGCAGGCTGGGCTTCGGGAGCAGGTCGACGAGCCGCTGGAACACGCCCCCAGCGTAGGGGACGAACAACTACGCCCCGTAGTAGGGGTGATTCGTCGTCGAGTCGGGAATCACGCAGAGGTCCACTCGGGTCAGGTGAACTTGAACCAGCGCAGGGCGGCGAGCGCGCCGATGCCGCCCCAGATCGCCAGGACGGCGATGCCGAACCAGTCCAGCGACGGCGTCATCGCCTGCGTCAGCGCCTCGGTCAGCGCGCCCGACGGGGTGAGCCGGGCCACCCATTTGACCGCCGCCGGGACCGCCTGGGTTTCCAGTGTCAGGGCGCCGACGCCGGCGAACACGAACCACAGCAGATTGGCCAGGGCGAGCACGACCTCGGCCTTCAGCGTGCCACCCAACAGCAGTCCGAGGGCGACAAACGTCGCGGTGCCCAGGGCGATCACCATCGCACCGAGGAGCAGCCCCACCGGGTGAGGGCGCCAGCCGAGTGCTAAGCCTATGGCGCCCAACAGAATCGCCTGCAGGAAGACGACGGTGACGACAGCCATCGACTTGCCCGCGACGATGCCCCACACCGGAAGTGCGGTGGCGCCCAGCCGTTTGAGGGCGCCGTAGCGGCGATCGAACGCCACCGCGATCGCCTGGCCGGTGAAGGCGGTGGAGATCACCGCCAAGGCCATGATCGCCGGGACGAAGGTGGCCACGCGGTGCGAGCCGAAGTTGCCGAGCGGCAACAGGGTGAGGCCGATGAGCAGGGTGATCGGGATGAACATGGTCAACAGCAACTGTTCGCCGTTTCGCAACAGCAGCCTGAGGTCGAGGGCGTACTGGGCGGCGAGCATCCGCGGCACCGGCGCGGGACGGGGCTCCGGGGTGAATGTTCCTGCCGGGAAGAGTCTTTCGCTCACTGTCGCAACTCCCGCCCGGTCAGGTCGAGGAAGACGTCCTCGAGGCTGCGCTGCTCGACGCGCATGTCGGTGGCCAGCACGTTCATCCGCGCGCACCAGGCGGTCACGGTGGCGAGCACCTGCGGGTCGATGTGACCTTCGACGCGGTACTCGCCCGGGGAGAGCTCCACGGCCCGATAGCCTTCGGGCAGAGCGGATTCCAGCAGTGCCAGTTCGAGTCTGCGCGGCGCGCTGAAGCGCAGCTGGTCCTCCGCGCCGGTGCGCATCAGCTCATCGGGGGTTCCGGCGGCCACCTGCGCCCCGTGGTCGATGATGACGATCCGGTCGGCGAGCTCCTCGGCCTCCTTGAGTTGGTGAGTGGTCAGGACGACCGTCACGCCGTCCCGGCGCAGCCCGTCGATCAACTCCCAGACCACCAGTCGCGCATGGGCGTCCATTCCCGCGGTGGGCTCGTCGAGGAACACCAGTTCGGGGCGCCCGACGATGGCGCAGGCCAACGCCAGGCGCTGCTGCTGACCGCCGGAGAGTCGACGGTAGGTGGTGCGGGCGGCGTCGGTGAGACCGAGGGTGTCCAACAGCCAGGAGGGATCGAGCGGGTGGGCCGAGTACGCCGCCACCAGGTTGAGCATCTCGGCGGCCCGCGCGGCCGGGTAGCCACCGCCGCCTTGGAGCATGACGCCGATCCGGGGCCGCAGCGCGGCGTTGTCGGCGATCGGATCCAGGCCGAGCACCCGGATGCTGCCCTGGTCGGGGCGGACGAAACCCTCGCACATCTCGACCGTCGTCGTCTTACCCGCGCCGTTGGGTCCCAGCAGGGCGAGGACCTGCGCGGCTTGTACTTCGAGGTCCAGGTTGGCGACGGCCGTCGTCGGGCCGTACCGCTTGGTGACCCCGACCACTTCTACGGGGACGGAAGCGCTCACGGGGAACCAGCGTAGGCGTCGGCGGCGCCGGCTCGCGCATCCACCGTCCGTGCGGAACTCGGCAACCCGCGCCAGGGAAGTCGGTTCCAGGTCAGGGCGACGAGGAGCGCCACGATCAGCGCGCTGGCCAGAGTGGCGTCGAGGATCTGGAACAGGGCGAACCGGTCGCCGTTGGCGGTGGGCCCGAAGATGCCGACCACCAGGGTCATCGCGATGGTGGCGACGCGGAACCCGGGACGGGTGGCCCAGCAGGCCAGCGGGATGATCGCCCACAGTAGGTACCAGGGCTGGACGACGGGGAACAGTAGGACCGTCGCGCCCATCGCCACGCCGAGCCCGCCCACCGGATGGAGCCGGCCCCGCAACACCGCGAACAACAACCAGGTGACAAGGATCGCGATGGTCCCGACGCCGATGCCGCGGGTCAGCGACAGCACAGCGGTGGTGTGGTCGCCCAGGCCGAGGAGGATGCCGATCTGACCGGTGCCCAGCGCGATCAGCGTGGGTGGGGACATCCAACTGCGGACGACGTTGGCGGTGCCCAGGGTGAACAGCCAGCCGAAGCCGAGCCCACTGGCCCAGCCGATGAGGGCCATCACCGCCAGCGAGAGGGTGCCGAGGCCGGCGGACGCCGAGACGAAGGCCTTGACCCCGCCGCCCCAGCGCCGGGCCAGTGCGACCACCACGAAACCGAGCGCCAACAGTCCGGGGAGTTTTACCTGTGAGGACATCGTGATCAGCACCGTGCCCAACAGCAGCATGCCCAGCGGGGCCCAGTCCGGCCAGCCGCCGTGATCCGGCCACCGCAGCGGCCGGGGGAGCAGCGGACGGTCCGACTCGATGGCGCGCAGCGCGAATTCGGTGCCGGTGAGCATGAGGCCGAGCATGAGTGCCTCGTTGTGGATGCCGGCGACCAGATGCATCAACAGCAGCGGATTGGCCGCACCCAGCCACAGCGCGCTGACTTCGGCCACGCCGCATCGGCGGGCCAATCGCGGTGTCGCCCAGACGATCAGGCTGACACCGACGAGCACCACCACGCGGTGGCTGAGCACCGCCGCGACGACGTTCTCCGGGGTCAGCGCGGAGATCCAGTGGCCGATCCACAGGAACAGCGGGCCGTAGGGCGCCGGTGTCTCCCGCCACAGGCTCGGTACCGAGAGCGTGAAGACGTGGTCGAGTCCGAGTCCGGTGGCGGGGCCGACCCGGTACGGATCGAGGCCGTTACGCGCGATCTGGCTCTGCGCGAGGTAGGAGTAGACGTCCTTGCTGTACATCGGCGGGGCGACCAGCAGGGGCAGCATCCACAGCAGCAGGGTTCGGTCGAGTTGGCTGCGCGAGAGGCGCCGGTCGCCGCCTAATGCGAAACGGCCCAACATGAGCCACGCCAGGGCCATCATCACCGCGCCGGTGGTGGTCATCGTCAATGACACCGTCTGGATGCGCGACGGCAGATTGAGCACCCGGACACCGAACGTCGGATCCTGCACGACGGGCCGGGCCCCGGCGCCGAGTGCGCCGATGGCCATCATGATCGTGCCGGTCGAACCGAACAGTCGGGTGCGGCGCAGGGCCAGCAGGTCGGGGCCGGTCAGCGGGGAGCTCACGGTTCGCTCGTCGCCGTGCCAATGGGCGATCGACGAACTCAGCGAATGCTGGCGGGCTGCCATTGGTGCAGCGTAACCGGCGCTGTCGGCGGCTTCGGAGGTGTGCGATGCCCACATCCCATACTTAGGCTGCCCTTGCTGGATTCGTTCGGGGAATTGCATCACACTGGTGTTGTGAAAATCCGTTCCGCGGTCCCGCGCGCCCTTGAACGGGCCGTGGATGGCGTCCAGGCCCAGGACGGACACACCCGCGGAGCCATCATCCGGTTGCTGCTGGAGTCCGGGCCCATCACGGCCAGTCGCATCGGCGAGCAGCTCGGCCTGTCCGCGGCCGGGGTGCGCAGGCACCTCGACGCGTTGATCGATGCCGGCGACGCCGAAGCGCACGCGGCCGCCGCCTGGCAGCAGGAGGGGCGTGGCCGTCCGGCCAAGCGCTACCGGATGACCGCGGCGGGGCGGGCCAAACTCGAGCACACGTATGACGACCTGGCCTCGGCGGCCATGCGTCAACTGCGCGAGATCGGCGGCGAGGAAGCCATCCGGACTTTCGCCCGGCGGCGCATCGATACGATCCTGGCCGACGTCGATAAGGCGCCCAGCGATGGAGATTCCGACGTCCAAGCGGCCGCCGACCGGATTGCGGATGCGTTGACCAGCGCCGGCTACGCCACCACCACGACCCGGGTGGGCGGGCCGATCCGGGGGGTGCAGATCTGCCAGCACCACTGCCCGGTGTCGCATGTGGCCGAGGAATTCCCGGAACTGTGCGAAGCCGAACTGGAAGCCATGGCCGAGGTGCTCGGTACTCATATCCAGCGGCTCGCGACGATCGTCAACGGCGACTTCGCTTGTACCACCCACGTCCCGCTGAAGGCGGGGCGATGAGCACGAACTTCAGCGCTCAGCCCGCGCCGGAGCCACATGACGAGAGCAAAAGGAGTGTGTCGCAATGACACTCACACCGGAAACGCCGCTCACCCAGGAAGAGGCGATTGCTTCACTGGGCCATTACGGCTACGGCTGGGCTGACTCCGACGCCGCAGGTGCCTCGGCCAGACGGGGCCTTTCTGAAGCAGTTGTGCGCGACATCTCCGGTAAGAAGAACGAACCCCAGTGGATGCTGGACATCCGACTGAAGGCGCTGCGTACCTTCGACAAGAAGCCGATGCCGAACTGGGGCTCGAACCTCGAGGGCATCGACTTCGACAACATCAAGTATTTCGTGCAGTCCCTCGAGAAGCAGGCTGACTCTTGGGAAGACCTCCCGGAAGACATCAAGAACACCTACGACAAGTTGGGAATTCCGGAGGCTGAGCGACAGCGCTTGGTTGCTGGTGTAGCGGCTCAGTACGAAAGTACCGTGGTTTACCACCAGATCCGCGAAGACCTTGAGGCGCAAGGTGTTATCTTCCTCGACACCGACAGCGGTCTACGGGAACACCCGGACATATTCCAGAAGTATTTCGGCACCGTCATTCCGGCGGGTGACAACAAATTCTCCGCGCTGAACACCGCGGTGTGGTCGGGCGGCTCTTTCATTTACGTGCCACCGGGCGTACACGTCGACATCCCACTGCAGGCCTATTTCCGGATCAACACCGAGAACATGGGCCAGTTCGAGCGCACGTTGATCATCGCCGACGAAGGCGCCTACGTGCACTACGTGGAGGGGTGCCTGCCTGCCGGTGAGCTGATCACCATGGCTGACGGTGACCTGCGCCCGATCGAGTCGATCCGCGTCGGTGACCACGTGCTTTCCGACGATGGTCGTTCGCACCGGGTCAACGCGGTGCAGACGCGCGACCTAAACGGTGAGCTGTTCACCTTCACGCCGATGTCGCCCGCCAACGAGTTCTCCGTGACGTCCGAGCACCCAGTGTTGGTTGTGCCTCGCTCCGATGTCCTGGTCAAGCGCAAGCCGCGCAACGGCTGGCAGCCGGAGGTCGACTCGGCGAAACTGCGTGGCGCCGAACCCCGTTGGGTCGCCGCCAAGGATGTCGCCGAGGGTGACTTCCTCGTCTACCCGAAGCCGAAGCCGGTTCCGGCGAAGACGGTGCTGCCGCTGGAATTCGCCCGGCTGGCCGGCTACTACCTCGCGGAAGGCCACGCGACGCTCACCAACGGCTGTGAGTCGCTGGTGTTCTCGTTCCATCAGGACGAGTTCGAATACGTCGAAGAGGTCCGCCAGGCGTGCAAGGAGCTCTATGACGCTTCCGGCTCGGTCCTCATCGAGGAGCACAAGCACTCGGCGCGCGTGCTGGTCCACACCAAGGCCGGCTACGCCGCGATGCGCAACCATGTCGGCAGTGGTTCATCCAAGAAGAAGTTGTCCGACACATTGATGCGTCAGGACGAGGTATTCCTGCGGGAACTCGTCAGCGCCTACGTCAACGGCGACGGCAACATCATCAAGCGTGGTGGGGGCGACTGGACCCGGGTCCACACCACCTCGCGGACGTGGGCCTTCCAATTGCAGTCCATCCTGGCCCGCCTGGGGCATTACGCCACCGTCGAGCTGCGGCGTCCGAGCGGCCCCGGTGTCATCACGGGCCGCGACATCCAGCGGCAGGACATTTACCAGGTGCAGTGGACTGAGAACGGTCACGGGCCGCGCCAGGCGCGCGATTGCGGTGACTACTTCGCGGTGCCGATCAAGAAGCGCTCGGTACGCGAGGCGCACGAACCGGTGTACAACCTCGACGTCGAAGCTCCGGACAGCTACCTGGCCTACGGTTTCGCCGTGCACAACTGCACCGCGCCCATCTACAAGTCCGACTCCCTGCACTCGGCGGTGGTGGAGATCGTCGTCAAACCCGGTGCGCGCGTTCGCTATACAACCATCCAGAACTGGTCGAACAACGTCTACAACCTGGTCACCAAGCGGGCCCGGGCCGAAGCCGGCGCCACCATGGAGTGGATCGACGGCAACATCGGTTCCAAGGTCACCATGAAGTACCCGGCGGTGTGGATGACCGGCGAGCACGCCAAGGGTGAAGTGCTCTCGGTGGCGTTCGCGGGTGAGGGGCAGCACCAGGACACCGGCGCCAAGATGTTGCACCTGGCGCCGAACACAAGCAGCAACATCGTGTCAAAGTCGGTGGCCCGCGGTGGTGGCCGGGCGTCCTACCGCGGACTGGTCCAGGTCAACAAGGGCGCCCACGGATCGCGTTCCAGCGTGAAATGCGATGCGCTGCTGGTTGATACGATCAGCCGCTCGGACACCTACCCGTACGTCGACATCCGCGAGGACGACGTCACGATGGGGCATGAGGCCACCGTGTCGAAGGTCAGTGAGAATCAGATGTTCTACCTGATGAGCCGCGGTCTGACCGAGGAGGAGGCGATGGCGATGGTGGTCCGCGGGTTCATCGAGCCGATCGCCAAGGAACTCCCGATGGAGTACGCGCTGGAACTCAACCGGCTCATCGAGCTGCAGATGGAAGGCGCGGTGGGCTAAGTGACGCAGAATCTGACCCAAGCCGTCGAGGGGATCGCGACCAACAAGGGCGAGTTGTTCGCCTCGTTCGACGTCAACGCCTTCGAGGTGCCCGCCGGCCGTGACGAGTTGTGGCGATTCACCCCGTTGCGGCGGCTGCGCGGCCTGCACGACGGGTCGGCCCGCCCATCGGGCCGGGCGACCATCGCCGTCCAGGATCAGCCCGGTGTCACGGTGGAGACCGTCGGCCGCGACGACGAGCGTCTCGGCCAGGGCGGGGTGCCCGCCGATCGGGTTGCCGCCCAGGCATACTCGTCGTTTGAAGAGGCGACGATCGTGACCGTCAAGCGCAACACCGAGGTGGAGCACGCCGTCAAGCTCACCATTGACGGGCCCGGCCGGGACACGGTGGCCTACGGGCACCTGCAGATCCGGGTCGAGGAACTCGCCCGTGCGATCGTCGTGGTGGACCTGCGTGGCAGCGGCACCTATGCCGACAACGTCGAGCTGATCGTCGGCGACGCCGCCGCGCTCGGTGTGATCTGGATCGCCGACTGGGCCGATGACATGGTGCACGTCAGCGCACACCACGCGAAGCTGGGCCGCGACGCCAGGTTCGGCCACGTCAACGTCACCCTGGGTGGGGACGTGGTGCGCACATCGATCAATGTCCGATTCACTGAGCCCGGCGCCGAAACCCAGCTGCTGGGAATATATTTCGCTGACGAAGGCCAGTTCTTCGAGTCCCGGCTACTGGTAGACCATGCGGTGCCCAACTGCAAGTCCGATGTGCTGTACAAGGGCGCGCTACAAGGGGATCCGGATTCAAAGAAGCCCGATGCGCACACCGTGTGGATCGGCGATGTGCTGATCCGCGCCGAGGCCACCGGCACGGACACCTTCGAGGTGAACCGCAATCTGGTGCTCACCGACGGCGCGCGCGCCGACTCGGTGCCCAACTTGGAGATCGAAACGGGCGAAATCGTCGGTGCCGGGCACGCCAGTGCCACCGGACGTTTCGACGACGAGCAGTTGTTCTATCTGCGTGCCCGCGGCATCCCCGAGGATCAGGCCCGCCGGCTGGTGGTGCGTGGGTTCTTCAACGAGATCATCGCGAAGATCGCGGTGCCCACCGTCCGCGAGCGCCTGACCGAAGCTATTGAGAAGGAACTGGAAATCACAGAATCGAGAACGTCGTAATGACCACGCTGGAAATCAAAGACCTGCACGCCTCGGTGTTCACACCGGACGGCGACGAGGTGCCCATCTTGAAGGGCGTCGACCTGACGGTGAAGTCGGGAGAGACCCATGCGGTCATGGGCCCCAACGGTTCTGGCAAGTCGACGCTGTCCTACGCGATTGCCGGGCATCCCAAGTACACCGTGACCTCGGGGTCGATCACGCTCGACGGGCAGAACGTGCTCGACATGAGCGTCGACGAACGCGCCCGGGCCGGCCTGTTCCTGGCGATGCAGTACCCGGTCGAGGTGCCCGGCGTCTCGATGTCGAACTTCTTGCGCACCGCCGCCACCGCCGTTCGCGGCGAGGCTCCGAAGCTGCGGCACTGGGTCAAAGAAGTGAGGGCCGCCATGAACGAGCTGGAGATCGACCCGGCGTTCGGCGAACGCAGTGTCAACGAAGGCTTCTCCGGCGGTGAGAAGAAGCGTCACGAGATCCTGCAGCTCTCGTTGCTCAAGCCGAAGATCGCGATCCTTGACGAGACGGATTCCGGCCTGGACGTCGATGCCCTGCGGGTGGTCAGCGAGGGCGTGAACCGCTACGCCGAGACCGAGCACGGCGGCATCCTGCTGATCACTCATTACACCCGCATCCTGCGCTACATCCAGCCGCAGTTCGTGCATGTGTTCGTCGACGGCCGCATCGTCGAGTCAGGCGGACCGGAGCTGGCCGACGAGCTCGAGGAGCACGGTTACGTGCGCTTCACCCAGGCCGCAACCGGAGCCTGATGTGACGGCCTCGGCGCACACCCTCGACGTGACGGGCATTCGCGCGGACTTCCCGATCCTGAGCCGGGTGATGCGCGGCGGACACCAATTGGCGTATCTGGATTCCGGTGCGACGTCGCAGAAGCCGCTGCAGGTGCTCGACGCCGAGCGGGAATTCCTGCTGACCTCCAACGGTGCGGTGCACCGCGGTGCGCACCAGCTCATGGAGGAGGCCACTGACGCCTACGAGCAGGGCCGGGCCGACATCGCGGCGTTCGTGGGTGCCGACGCCGACGAGCTGGTGTTCGCCAAGAACGCCACCGAGGCGATCAATCTGGTGTCATACGTGCTGGGGGACAACCGGTTCGACCGCGTGGTCGGCCCCGGGGATGTCATCGTCACCACTGAGCTGGAGCATCACGCGAACCTGATCCCGTGGCAGGAGTTGTGCCGGCGCACCGGCGCGGAGCTCAGGTGGTTCGGCGTGGACGGTGAGGGCCGCATCGACGTCGACTCGCTGGAGTTGGACTCGCGAGTCAAAGTGGTTGCCTTCAGCCATCACTCGAACGTGACCGGCACGATCGCACCCGTACAGACGCTGGTTCGGCGGGCGCAGGCCGTCGGCGCCCTGACCATCCTGGACGCCTGCCAGTCGGTGCCGCACCAGCCGGTCGACTTTCACGCCCTCGACGTCGACTTCGCGGCGTTCTCCGGACACAAGATGCTCGGCCCCACCGGAATCGGTGTGCTGTACGGGCGCCGCGAATTGCTGGACAGCATGCCGCCGTTTCTCACCGGCGGGTCCATGATCGAGACCGTGACGATGCAGCGCGCCACGTATGCGCCCGCCCCGCAACGTTTCGAGGCGGGCACGCCGATGACCTCACAGGTGGTCGGATTGGCTGCGGCCGCACGGTATCTGAGCGCCATCGGGATGGCCGTCGTCGAGCAGCACGAGGCCGAGTTGGTCGCAGCCACCCTCGACGGACTTGCATCCATTCCGGCCGTGCGGATCGTCGGGCCGACCTCACTGGTCGGCCGCGGCTCCCCGGTGTCGTTCGTGGTCGACGGCGTCCACGCGCACGACGTCGGACAGGTGCTCGACGATGAGGGGGTCGCGGTGCGCGTCGGGCACCACTGCGCGTGGCCGCTGCACCGACGGTTCGGGCTGGCCGCCACCGCGCGGGCGTCGTTCGCGGTCTACAACACCCCCGACGAGGTGGACCGTCTGATCGCCGGTGTCAAGCGTGCGGTGGAGTTCTTCGCGTGAGAATGGACCAGATGTACCAGGAAGTCATCCTGGACCACTACAAGCATCCGCACCACCGCGGGCTGCGTGAACCTTTCGCCGGTGAGTCTTTCCAGGTCAACCCGACGTGTGGCGACGAGGTCACCCTGCGGGTCGCGCTGTCGGAGGACGGCGAGACGGTCACCGACGTCTCCTACGACGGGCAGGGCTGCTCGATCAGTCAGGCGGCCACCTCGGTGCTCGCCGATCAGGTCATCGGCAAGAGCGTCGGTGACGCGCTGAAGAGCGTCGCCGCCTTCACCGAGATGATCTCGTCGCGCGGCACCATCGACGGGGACGAGGAACTGATCGGCGACGGCATCGCGTTCGCCGGGGTGGCCAAATACCCCGCCCGGGTCAAATGCGCGTTGTTGGGGTGGGTCGCGTTCAAGGCAGCGCTGGCACAGGCCAGCGCATCGGACAAAGCCCTGGCTCAGGCGAAGGAGACGACACATGAGTGAGGCCGGCATGAGTGATACGGCGCACGACGAACTGCTCGCCGACGTCGAGGAGGCCATGCACGACGTCGTCGACCCCGAACTCGGCATCAACGTCGTCGACCTCGGACTGCTCTACGGGCTGGATCTGGAGCAGGGCGACTCCGGCACCGTGGCGCTCATCAACATGACTCTGACGTCGGCGGCCTGCCCGCTCACCGATGTGATCGAGGACCAGACCCGCACCGCCCTGGTGGGCGCGGGCCTGGTCGAGGACATCAAGCTGAACTGGGTGTGGAACCCGCCGTGGGGCCCGGACAAGATCACCGAGGACGGCCGTGAACAGTTGCGGGCGTTGGGATTCACCGTCTAGCAACGGCTGCTGGGGATCGGAGCCGCTGAGTTTCCGCAGGCGACCCGGTCTGGAGCGATGGCGGTGAGAGCACCGACCCCAACAACCCGACCTCCGGATTCGAGTAGTCCGCCACTCTTGACCCCTGATCGGCGCGGAGTGATGCTGGATGCGTGGGCGATGCCGTCCACTTCAAAAAGGGGGTTGAGATGAAGTATCTGGTTTCGTGGAAGTACCGGTTCAACGGATCGGCCAAAGAGAACGAGGAATCCGCGCGCCGCGGACTGGCGGTCTTCTCCAAATGGCAACCGTCGGCCACCGCGACCTACCATCAGTTCCTCGGCCGGCTGGACGGCGGCGGCGGATTCGCGGTGGTCGAAACGGAGAACCCGGCCGACCTTGCCGAGGCCAGCAGCAAATTCGGCTTCATCGCCGAGTATGAGATCCATCCCGTCGCCGAGATCGGCGAAGCTGTGCAGTCGCTGCAGGAGGGTGTCGAATTCCGCGACTCGGTCAGTTGAGTAGCCCGCGGGAACACCCGCGCGCCGGTCGGCGTTAAAGAACCCGTGGCTACTCAAGACCTGACTGCGGCGCAGTTCAACGAAACCATCAACACCAACGACATCGTGCTGGTGGACTTCTGGGCGTCGTGGTGCGGCCCGTGCCGCGCCTTCGCACCGACGTTCAAGACCGCGTCGGAGAACCATCCCGACGTCGTGTTCGCCAAGGTGGACACCGAGGCTGAGCAGGAGCTGGCCGCTGCGGCGCAGATCCGCTCGATCCCGACCCTGATGGCCTTCAAGAAGGGCAACCTGGTGTTCAACCAGGCCGGGGCGCTGCCTCCGGCCGCTCTTGAACAGCTGATCCAGCAGGTCAAGGAGTTCGACATCGCCGCCGCGGTCGCCGAGCAGTCCCCGGACGCCAAGGAGGTCTGACGGGCCGCACGCGATAGCGTGCTGTCCGTGAGTTCTGACTTCGTCCTCGTCGAGAGGCCCCGCCCGCACGTCGCGCTGGTGACGTTGAACCGCCCCGAGCGGATGAACTCGATGGCGTTCGACGTGATGCTGCCGCTCAAGGGTGTACTCGACGAACTTGCCAGGGACAACGACGTCCGCGTCGTCGTTCTGACGGGCGCCGGGCGCGGCTTCTCGTCCGGCGCCGACCACAAGTCCGCCGGCAGCATCCCGCACGTGCAGGGCCTGACCCGGCCGACGTTCGGGCTGCGCTCGATGCAGGTCCTCGACGACGTCATCCTCGGACTGCGCAAGATGCCACAGCCGGTGATCGCCGGGGTGAACGGAGCCGCCATCGGGGGCGGTCTGTGCCTGGCGCTGGCCTGTGACATCCGGGTCGCTGCGGCGGGTTCGTACTTCCGGGCCGCCGGCATCAACAACGGACTGACCGCCAGTGAACTCGGGCTGAGCTATCTGCTGCCGCGTGCCGTCGGCACCTCACGGGCCTTTGAACTGATGCTGACCGGACGCGACGTCGACGCCGCGGAGGCCGAACGCATCGGGCTGGTTTCCCGCCAGGTCCCCGACGCCGACCTGCTGGACACCTGCTACGAGATGGCCGAACGGATCGCCGGCTTCTCTCGGCCGGGCGTCGAGTTGACCAAACGCACACTGTGGACGGGACTGGACGCCGGTAGCCTGGAAGGGCACATGCAGGCGGAAGGCCTGGGCCAACTCTACGTACGCCTGCTCACCACCAACTTCGAAGAAGCGGTGGCGGCGCGCGCCGAGAAGCGCCCGCCGGTCTTCACCGACGACAAGTGACCCAGGAAGTCCTGCCGATGATCCGCGCCGGCGACGATGCAGAGCGAAGCGATGAGGAGGAGCGGCGCCCTTGATTACCGCAACGGACCTCGAGGTCCGCGCCGGGGCCCGCACTTTGCTGGCCACCGAGGGCTCGGCGCTGCGTGTGCAACCTGGTGACCGCATCGGGCTGGTCGGGCGCAACGGCGCGGGCAAGACCACGACGATGCGGATCCTGGCGGGGGAGGGCGAACCCTATGCCGGCACCGTCACCCGCACCGGCGCCATCGGCTACCTGCCGCAGGATCCGCGCGAGGGCGACCTCGACGTGCTGGCCCGCGACCGGGTGCTGTCGGCGCGGGGCCTCGACACACTGCTCGCGGACTTGGAGAAGCAGCAGGCCCTGATGGCCGAACTTGCCGACGATGCCGGACGCGAAAAGGCGATCCGCCGCTACGGCCAACTCGAGGAAAGGTTCTCGGCGCTGGGTGGCTACGCCGCCGAGAGCGAAGCCGGCCGGATCTGCGCGAGCCTCGGCCTGCCGGAGCGGGTACTGACCCAGCCGCTGCGCACCCTGTCGGGGGGGCAGCGCCGCCGGGTCGAGTTGGCCCGCATCCTGTTCGCCGCCTCCGACACGGGTTCGGGGTCGGCCACCACGCTGCTGCTCGACGAGCCCACCAACCACCTCGACGCCGACTCGATCGGCTGGCTGCGCGACTTCCTGCGCAACCACTCCGGCGGCCTGATCGTCATCAGCCACAACGTCGACCTGCTCGCCGACGTCGTCAACCGGGTCTGGTTCCTCGACGCGGTCCGCGGTGAGGTCGACGTCTACAACATGGGCTGGCAGAAGTACCTCGACGCCCGCGCCACCGACGAACAGCGTCGTCGTCGTGAGCGGGCGAACGCCGAGCGCAAGGCGTCGGCGCTGCGCACGCAGGCGGCCAAGATGGGCGCCAAGGCGACCAAAGCCGTTGCCGCGCAGAACATGCTGCGTCGGGCCGACCGGATGATGGCCGCCCTCGACGAGGAGCGCGTCGCCGACAGGGTCGCCCGGATCAAGTTCCCCACTCCCGCGGCCTGCGGGCGGGTGCCGCTGACGGCCACCGGGCTGACGAAGAACTATGGGTCACTGGAGGTGTTCAGTGGTCTCGACCTGGCCATCGACCGCGGCTCCCGGGTGGTGGTGCTGGGCCTCAACGGCGCCGGGAAGACGACGCTGCTGCGGATACTGGCCGGTGCCGAGTCCCCGGACGCGGGTGCGCTCGAACCCGGACACGGTTGCAAGATCGGCTACTTCGCGCAGGAGCACGACACGCTCGACAACGCCGCGACGGTGTGGGAGAACATCCGTCATGCCGCCCCGGACACCGGTGAGCAGGACCTGCGCGGCCTGTTGGGTGCGTTCATGTTCAGCGGCGCCCAACTCGAGCAGTCGGCCGGGACACTGTCCGGCGGTGAGAAGACCCGACTGGCGCTGGCCGGTCTGGTGGCCTCCACCGCCAACGTGTTGCTGCTCGACGAGCCCACGAACAACCTCGACCCGGCCTCGCGCGAACAGGTGCTCGACGCGCTGCGCAGTTACACCGGTGCGGTGGTGCTGGTGACCCACGATCCCGGCGCGGCCGAGGCACTGGCGCCGCAGCGGGTGGTGCTGCTGCCCGACGGCACCGAGGACTTCTGGTCCGACGAATACCGGGACCTGATCGAACTGGCTTGACAAAAAACGCTGTGCTGCAGCTGAGTTCGTGATTTCAGCGTGTGCGGCCCGGGGTTTCCCTACCCTGGCATCGTCGGGTCTTTCCAACGCCGGGAGCCGTCGATGACAAAGCCGAACAAAGCACGCGATCAACTGTTGCGGGATCTGCGCAGCGCTTACGAGGACGGGGCGAGTATCCGGACCCTGGTGTCCTCCACCGGTCGATCGTACGGCTCGATCCACAGCATGCTGCGGGAGTCGGGTGCCACGATGCGCAGTCGCGGTGGTCCCAACCATCGCACCAGACGCTGACGGCTTCGGGCGGGGTCAGCGCTGCCGCACGGAGTCCTCGACGAGATCGAGGACGGCCGACAGTCGCTGCGGGTCGTCGCCGGAGGCCAGCCGGGCGACCAGTCCGTCGAGCACCAGATCCAGGTAGGTCTGCAGCACATCTCCGGGGACGTCGTCGCGAAGCCGGCCGGCGCGCTTCTGGCGGGCCAGCCGGTCGTGGGTGGCCGCCGACAACTCGGCTGAGCGTTCAGACCAGCCGCGGTTGAACTCCGGATCGTTGCGCAGCTTGCGGGCGATCTCCAGACGTGTTGCCAGCCAGTCGAACTGCTCGGGGGCGGCCAGCATGTCCCGCATCACCTGAATCAGGCCCTCGCGGGTGGCCACGTCGGCCATCCGCTCGGCGTCCTCTCGCGCCAACTCGAAGAACAGCGAGTCCTTGTCGCGGAAGTGGTGGAAGATCGCCCCCCGCGAGAGCCCGATCGTCTGTTCCAGGCGGCGCACCGTCGCCTTGTCGTAGCCGAACTCGGCGAAACAGCGACGGGCGCCGTCGAGGATCTGGCGGCGGCGCGCCGCCAGATGGTCCTCGCTGACTCTGGGCATTGTCGGGGCCTGGCTGAACGCGGATCAGGCCTTCAGCATGTTCCGCAGCACGTACTGCAGGATGCCGCCGTTGCGGTAGTAGTCCGCCTCACCGGGGGTGTCGATGCGGACCACCGCGTCGAACTCCACCTTCGAACCGTCTTCTTTGGTCGCCGTCACATGGACCGTCTTGGGCGTCTTGCCGGCGTTGAGTTCCTCGATGCCGGTGATGTCGAAGGTTTCGGTGCCGTCGAGCTTGAGCGACGCGGCCGACTCGCCGGCGGGGAACTGCAGCGGGATGACGCCCATACCGATCAGGTTGGACCGGTGGATGCGCTCGAAACTCTCGGTGATCACCGCCTGCACGCCCAGCAGGCTGGTGCCCTTGGCCGCCCAGTCGCGCGACGACCCGGACCCGTACTCCTTGCCGCCCAGCACTACCAGCGGGATGCCGGCCTTCTGGTAGTTCTGCGAGGCGTCGTAGATGAATGCCTGCGGGCCACCCGACCGGGTGAAGTCGCGGGTGTAGCCGCCGGACACAACCTCCCCCAGTCCAGCTAGTACCTGGTTGCTCAGCCGGATGTTGGCGAAGGTCCCGCGGATCATCACCTCGTGGTTGCCGCGCCGCGAGCCGTAGGAGTTGTAGTCCGTCTTGTCCACCCCGTGACTGTCGAGGTACTGCGCGGCCGGGGTGCCCGCCTTGATGTTGCCGGCCGGACTGATGTGGTCGGTGGTCACCGAATCACCCAGCAGAGCAAGCACTCTGGCACCAGTGATATCGCTGACCGGCTGCGGCTGGGCTGGCATGCCGTCGAAGTACGGGGGCTTGCGGACGTAGGTCGAGTTGGTATCCCACTCGAAGGTCTTGCCCGACGGCGTCGGCAGGTTCTGCCAGCGCTCGTCGCCCTTGAACACGTCGGCGTAGTTCTTCCGGAACATCTCCTCGTTGATGGCCGATGCGATCGTGTCGGCGATGTCCTTCGACGACGGCCAGATGTCCTTGAGGAAGACGTCGTTGCCTTCTTTGTCTTGCCCCAGCGGATCGGTCTCGAAGTCGAAGTCCATCGTCCCGGCCAGCGCGTAGGCGATCACCAGCGGCGGGGACGCCAGATAGTTCATCTTCACGTCGGGGGAGATGCGGCCCTCGAAGTTGCGGTTGCCGGACAGCACTGCCGTGACGGTCAAGTCGTTGTCGTTGATGGCCTTGGAGATCTCCTCGGGCAGCGGACCGCTGTTGCCGATGCAGGTGGTGCAGCCGTAGCCGACGAGATAGAAACCCAGCTTCTCCAGGTAGGGCCACAGGCCGGCTTTGTCGTAGTAATCGCTGACCACCTGGGACCCGGGGGCCATAGAGGTCTTGACCCACGGCTTGGCGGTCAGGCCCTTCTCGACGGCGTTTTTGGCCAACAGCGCGGCACCCAGCATCACCGACGGGTTAGAGGTGTTGGTACACGACGTGATCGACGCGATCGCGACCGCGCCGTGGTCGAGCACGAATTCACCGCGATCGGCGGAGGTCACCTTGACCGGCTTGGTCGGCCGGCCCGAGTGGCCGTTGGCGGCCGACGGGATGACGGCATCCTCCTCGGCGAACGTGAGTTTCGCGGGATCGGAGGCCGGGAAGGACTCTTCGACGGCCTCGTCGAGGTTGGTCTTGGGTGCCGGGTGACTTTCCTCCACGTAATTGTGGATGTCCTTGCGGAAGGCCGTCTTCGCATCGGATAGCTCGATGCGATCCTGCGGGCGCTTGGGCCCGGCGATCGAGGGCACCACGGTGGACAGATCGAGTTCGAGGTACTCGGAGTATTTCGGCTCGTGGTCGGGGTTGTGCCACATGCCCTGGGCCTTGGCGTAGGCCTCGACCAGGGCCAGCTGATCTTCGCTGCGCCCGGTGAGTCGCAAGTAGTCGATCGTGACGTCGTCGATCGGGAAAATGGCTGCGGTGGAACCGAATTCGGGGCTCATGTTGCCCAGGGTGGCGCGGTTGGCCAACGGCACCTCGGCCACGCCCTTGCCGTAGAACTCGACGAACTTGCCCACCACGCCGTGCTTGCGCAGCATGTCGGTGACGGTGAGGACGACGTCGGTGGCGGTCACACCGGGCTGGATCTCGCCGGCCAGTTTGAACCCGACGACCCGCGGGATGAGCATCGAGACCGGCTGGCCCAGCATCGCTGCCTCGGCTTCGATGCCGCCCACGCCCCAGCCCAGCACGCCCAGACCGTTGACCATGGTGGTGTGGCTGTCGGTGCCCACACACGTGTCCGGATAGGCCACACCGTCACGCTCGAACACCACTCGCGCCAGGTATTCGATGTTCACCTGATGGACGATCCCGGTGCCCGGCGGTACGACCTTGAAGTCGTCGAAGGCGCCCTGGCCCCAGCGCAGGAACTGATAGCGCTCGCCGTTGCGGGAATACTCGATCTCGACGTTGCGCTCGAAGGCGTCCGCACTGCCGAACACGTCGATGATCACCGAATGGTCGATGACGAGTTCCGCGGGAGCCAACGGGTTGACCTTTTCCGGGTCACCCCCCAGGGCGGCGACGGCCTCACGCATGGTGGCCAGGTCGACAATGCAGGGCACGCCGGTGAAGTCCTGCATGATCACGCGGGCCGGGGTGAACTGGATCTCGACGCTGGGCTCGGCGTCCGGATCCCAGTTGGCGATCGCCTCGATGTGGTCCTTGGTGATGTTGGCGCCGTCCTCGGTGCGCAGGAGGTTCTCGGCAAGCACCTTGAGGCTGTAGGGGAGCTTCTTGGTCCCCGGCACCGCGTCCAGGCGGTAGATCTCGTATCTGTTGTCCCCGACCTTGAGAGTGTCTTTGGCTCCGAACGAATTCTGGCTGGTCACATCAACTCCCGGGGATTGTCGTGGTCACGGACGGGCTGTGTCGGCGACCTGAACCGAGGCTAACAGTACGCCCGTACTGCATTGGCGTCGGGTGATCGACCCGTCCGGTATCAGTCTTCCCCGTCCGGGCGCGTGCTGCCACCGTGGCTCGGCGGCGTCGCGTACGGTGAACCGTCATGGCCGGGCCGCACGACCTCCCCGATGACTTCGGTATTCCCGCGCACGTCGCCGTTCCAGGGGCGCCGCACCCGGTGCCGGCCTACATTCCCCCCGAGGTCGACATGGACGCGGTAGGGGCCGAGGTGGCGGCCGGCGGTGTGAGTGCCCCGAAAGCCGATCTGCCCGGTCTGCGCCAGGTGGTCGCCGACGCCCGGGTCGACGGGATCGATCTCAAGATCGTCGTCGTCGACGTCAACCCGCCGGTCGACACCCCGCTGCGCGATATCGCCACCGTGGTCGGCCGGGCGAATCCGGGGTCCACCGTGCTGGTGCTGAGCCCGTCGTACTCCGGCACCTACAGCCCGACCTACGACCGGGTGCTCCTGGAGGCGGGAGAGGACCTGGCCAGGACGGGCAATCCGGTGCAATCCGCGCAGAATTTCGTCGGTCAGCTGAACACGCCGATATTTCCGTGGACGGAGTTCACGATCATTCTGACGTTGGCGGTATTCATCGCGGCCGTCGTCACGCGAATCCTCCAGGTGCGCAGCAAACGGTCTCCGCGCCCGGAAACCACTGCTAGAGCAGACAATTAGGCGTTGCCGGCAACTGCTCGCAAATTACGAATATAACTATTCGGTCACGCTCTGCGTAATTACAATCCTGTAGTTTGTGACAAAAGTTTCTCTAGAGACAATTGTGACGTACGGTGCAGAGGATGCCTATTGTTTTAGGTGAGCCTCCAGTGACTGCTTGGTTCGGGGCCACCCGGTCGCCTTCGAGGGAGTGGTGAGTCCGATGAAACGTGTCGTGCCTGCCCAGGGCCTTTCGCCGTTGTTGACGCTCGCGCTCGTCATGGGTACGTCGGGAGTGGCCAACGCCGCCCCCGGAAACTCCCCGGACAGCCTCGCAGCCCTGGTCGCCGACGTCGCCGAAGCCAACCAGAAGCTGCAAGACCTCGGCGCGGCCGTGCAGACCCAGCAGGAGAGGGTCAACAAGGCAATCGTCGACGTGCAGACGGCCCGGGAGAACGCGGACGCGGCCAAGAAGGAACTTGCGGCCAGCCAGCAGTCGGTCACGGCCTCCAACGACGCAATCACCGAGGCGCAGCGCAAGTTCGACACCTTCGCCGCGGCCACCTACGTCAACGGACCCGGAGCCTCCTATCTGATGGCGTCGTCGCCGGAGGAATTCATCACCACGGCGTCGGCCGGTCAGACGCTGGCCACCAGCTCGGCCCAGGTGATGTCCGGACTGCAGCGAGCCCGCACCGAGCAGGTCAACAAGGAGTCCATCGCGCGGCTCGCCCAGCAGAAGTCCGATCAGGCCACCGCCGACGCGCAGACCAGCATGGACACGGCCGTCGCCTCGCTGAAATCGGCGCAGCAAACCTTCTCCGAGCAGCAGACCCAGATTAACGAGCTCGCCGCGCAGCGCGACCAGGCGCGGGCCAGGCTCGAGGCCGCCCGGCACGTCGCGGCGCCGGCCGGCAGCGCAGCGCCCGCCGGACCGAAAGCCCCGGCCGCCGCGGCACCGGGAGCAGCCGCACCGGCGGGAGCGGCGTCGGGCTCGGGCGGATCCGGTTCGGCGGACTGGGATCGCTCCGGCGACGGCGGGGTCACGCCGCCGTACGGCGACGCCAGCGAATGGGACATGACGCTGCCGATGATCCCCAGCGCGTTCGTGTCCGGCGATCCGGTCCAGATCATCAACGCGGTGCTGCTGATCATCCAGACGTCGCTGCAGATCACCGCCGACCTCGGCAAGAAGTTCCTGCAGAGCCTCGGTCTGCTGCCGACCGAGACAGGTCTCACCAACAACGGCGGGATTCCGACGGCGCAGGGCTCCACCGCCGTCGAATACGTCATCAAGCGCGGCATGTCGCAGATGGGCGTCCCGTACTCCTGGGGCGGCGGCACCGCGGCCGGACCGAGCTACGGCATCGACTCCGGCTCCGGGACCGTCGGCTTCGACTGCTCCGGCCTGGTGCTCTATGCGTTCGCCGGCGTCGGCATCAAGCTGCCGCACTACTCAGGCTCGCAGTACAACATGGGCCGCAAGATCCCCTCGTCGCAGATGCGCCGCGGCGATGTCATCTTCTACGGCCCCGGCGGCAGCCAGCACGTGACCATCTATCTCGGCAACGGCCAGATGCTCGAGGCGCCGTACACGGGATCCACCGTCAAGATCTCCCCGGTGCGCACCAGCGGCATGACTCCCTACGTGGTGCGCTACATCGAATACTGATGGGTTGACGATGCGACACAAGCTATTTCGTTGGACGCGGCCGTTCGTGCTGGCGGTGGTGGCGGTCGCGATCGCCGTCGGTCTGGCGATGCCCGCGGCGGCCGCGCCCGACGACGGGCAGTGGGACCCGACGCTGCCGAAGCTGCTCAGTTCCGGCGCACCGGGGGATCCGCTGGCGATCGCCAACGCCTCCCTGGCGGCAACCGCGCAGGCAACCGAGGCCACCATGAGCCTGGGTCGCAAGTTCCTGGAGAGCATGGGTCTGGTCAGTCCGTCTGCCGCCAGCGTGTCCCCGGGCGCGCGGGTCCGCGGACCGCAGGCCGTCGAATACGTCATCCGCCGCGGCGGCTCCCAGATCGGCGTGCCGTACTCCTGGGGCGGCGGCAAACCGACCGGACCCAGCACCGGCGTCGACGACGGCGCCAACATCGTGGGCTTCGACTGCTCCGGCCTGACCCAGTTCGCCTTCGCCGGGGTCGGCGTGCTCATCCCGAAGTACTCCGGGGACCAGTACGACACCGGCCGCAAGGTGCCCCTGTCCCAGGCCAAGCGCGGCGATCTGCTGTTCTGGGGTCCCGGCGGCACCCAGCACGTGGCTATCTACCTCGGCAACGGCCAGATGCTGGAGGCATCCGGCAACGGCGAGCGGGTCAAGGTCAGCCCCGTGCGGACGGCCGGCCTGCAACCGTACGCAGCCCGGATCATCGAATCCTGAGGGGCAACCCGAGCCCCCGGGGTCCATGGCACGTCGACGGATTCCGAACCGCCTGGAATAGTTGTGGCGGCAGCCCGTCACGGGCTGCCACGTCCGAGCATTGCTTGTAACTCTTGTGGAGGATTGTCGATGACGTCACCAGGTGGCTCGCCCAACTACAATTCGGGCGCGCATGCGGCCCCGTCGGTGAGCGGCTCGGGGGCCTCGGTTACCTACGCGTCGACAACGTCATCGTCGGGGGCGCCCTCCGGACTGGCCGGCGAGGTCCAGACCCTCGAGCGGGCGATCTTCGAGGTCAAGCGCATCATTGTCGGCCAGGACCAGCTCGTCGAACGGATCCTGGTCGGCCTGCTCGCCAAGGGGCACGTGCTGCTCGAAGGCGTCCCGGGCGTCGCCAAGACGCTGGCGGTGGAGACCTTCGCGAAGGTGGTCGGCGGATCGTTCGCCCGCATCCAGTTCACCCCGGACCTCGTGCCCACCGACATCATGGGCACCCGCATCTACCGGCAGGGCCGTGAGGAGTTCGACATCGAACTCGGTCCGGTGGTGTGCAACTTCCTGCTCGCCGACGAGATCAACCGGGCGCCCGCCAAGGTGCAGTCCGCACTGCTCGAGGTGATGGCCGAGCGCAAGATCTCCATCGGCGGCAAGGACTTCCCGCTGCCGAAGCCGTTCCTGGTGATGGCTACCCAGAACCCCATCGAGCAGGAGGGTGTGTATCCCCTTCCCGAGGCGCAACGCGACCGTTTCCTGTTCAAGATCAACGTCGACTACCCGTCACCGGAAGAAGAACGCGAGATCATCTACCGGATGGGCATCAGCCCGCCGGAGCCCAAGCAGGTCTTGAACCCGGACGACCTGCTGCGCCTGCAGGATCTGGCGGCCAACAACTTCGTGCACCACGCCCTGGTCGACTACGTGGTCCGAGTCGTCACCGCGACCCGGCGGCCCGAGCAGTTCGGTATGCCCGACGTCAAGGCCTGGATCGCCTTCGGCGCCTCGCCGCGCGCCTCGCTCGGCATCATCGCGGCCGCCCGGGCGCTGGCCCTGGTGCGCGGTCGGGACTACGTCATCCCGCAGGACGTCATCGAGGTGATCCCCGACGTGCTCCGGCACCGCCTGGTCCTGACCTACGATGCGCTGGCCGACGACATCTCGCCGGAAGTGGTGATCAACCGAATCCTGCAGACCGTTGCGCTGCCGCAGGTGAATGCCGTTCCGCAGCAAGGTCATTCGGTGCCCCCGGTCGGCGCGGGGGTCGCTTTGCCGCAGCCCGCACCGGCCGCGGCCGGCCGCTGAGCATCCGTTGAGCGACCCGCACACGCTGCACCCGCCGTCGTTCGAGCACGGCGAGATCGGCGACCCGAAACTCTCGGCGGCCCTGCGCACCCTGGAGCTCACCGTCAAGCGCAAGCTCGAAGGCGTCCTGCACGGCGATCACCTGGGGCTGATCCCCGGCCCGGGCTCGGAGCCGGGTGACTCCCGGCTCTATCAACCCGGCGACGACGTGCGCCGGATGGACTGGTCGGTGACGGCGCGCACCACGCACCCGCACGTGCGCCAGATGATCGCCGACCGCGAACTGGAAACCTGGCTCGTCGTGGACGTCTCGGCAAGCCTGGACTTCGGCACCACCGGATGCCAGAAGCGCGACCTGGCGGTGGCCGCAGCGGCCGCGATCACCTACCTCAACAGCGGCGGAGGCAACCGGATCGGCGCCATCATCGCCAACGGCAGGGACATCGTGCGCGTTCCGGCGCTGTCCGGGCGCCGGCATGAGCAGACCGTGCTGCGCACCATCGCGACCACACCGCGCGCGCCGCTCGGGGTGCGCGGTGACCTCGCGATGGCCATCGACGCGCTGCGCCGGCCCGAACGGCGCCGCGGCATGGCCGTGATCATCAGCGACTTCCTGGGGCCGATCAACTGGATGCGACCGCTGCGGGCCATCTCCGCGCGCCACGAGGTGCTGGGCGTGGAGGTGCTCGACCCGCGCGACGTCGAACTGCCCGACGTGGGCGATGTGATCCTGCAGGACACCGAGTCCGGCGTCACCCGCGAGTTCACCATCGACGCTCAGTTGCGCGACGACTTCGCGCAGGCAGCCGAGGCGCACCGGGTCGAGGTGGCCCGCACGCTTCGGCGGTGCGGCGCACCGCTGCTGACACTGCGCACCGACCGGGACTGGATCGCCGACATCGTGCGGTTCGTCGCATCGCGTCGGCGCGGCGCACTGGCCGGGCGACAGTAGAGAAAGACGTTCATGACACTGCCACTGCTCGGGCCGATGTCGCTGCGCGGCTTCGCACACCCGTGGTTCTTCCTCTTCCTGCTGGCCGTTCTGGCGCTCATCGGTTTGTACGTGGTGGCGCAGCTGGCCCGGCAGAAGCGAATCCTGCGGTTCGCGAACATGGAACTGCTGGAAACCGTTGCGCCCAAGAGGCCCAACCGTTGGCGGCATCTGCCGGCAATTCTGCTCATCGCCTCGTTGACCCTGCTCACCATCGCGATGGCCGGACCCACCCACGATGTCCGGATCCCGCGCAACCGCGCGGTGGTCATGCTGGCGATCGACGTGTCGCAGTCGATGCGAGCCACCGACGTGGAGCCCAGCCGGTTGGCGGCCGCGCAGCAGGCGGCCAAGAAGTTCGCCGAGGAACTGACCCCCGGCATCAACCTCGGGCTGATCGCCTACGCCGGCACCGCGACCGTCCTGGTCTCACCCACGACGAACCGCGACGCCACCAAGGCGGCGATCGACAAGCTGCAATTGGCCGACCGCACCGCCACCGGCGAGGGTATCTTCACCGCGCTGCAGGCGATCGCGACCGTCGGGGCGGTGATCGGCGGCGGTGACGAACCCCCACCGGCGCGCATCGTGTTGTTCTCCGACGGCAAGGAGACCGTGCCGTCGAACCCGGACAACCCCAAGGGCGCCTTCACCGCGGCCCGCACCGCCAAGGATCAAGGTGTGCCGATCTCGACCATCTCCTTCGGCACCCCGTACGGCTACGTCGACATCAACGATCAGCGCCAGCCCGTACCCGTCGATGACGAGACGCTCAAGAAGGTTGCCGAACTCTCCGGCGGCAATGCGTTCAACGCGTCCAATCTTGAGGAACTCAACAAGGTCTTCGACGATCTGCAGCAGCAGATCGGCTACGAGACCATCAAGGGCGACGCGAGCACCGGCTGGCTGCGGCTGGGCTCGCTGGTGCTGGCGCTGGCCGCGCTGGCCGCCCTGCTGATCAACCGCCGCCTACCCGGCTGACCCCTGCCTCGCCGAAACGTGCGTTTCGGGGGGAAAGTGCGGGTGGACTACGCCAAATCGTCGGTTTCGCCCCGGTGGGGCGATTTCGGAGCAACGCCGCCGAGACGATAGGTTGACGGGCATGACAGACACCCCAGAAGGTGGCCGCCCGCCGTTCGTCTCGCGCTCCGTGCTGGTCACCGGCGGGAACCGGGGCATCGGCCTGGCCATCGCGCGGCGGCTGGCCGCCGACGGGCACAAGGTGGCCGTCACCCACCGCGGCTCCGGCGCACCGGAGGGCCTGTTCGGCGTCGTGTGCGACGTCACCGACAACGACGCCGTCGACCGCGCCTTCAAGGAGGTCGAGGAGCATCAGGGGCCGGTCGAGGTGCTGGTGTCCAACGCCGGCATCTCCAAGGACGCCTTTCTGATGCGGATGACCGAGGAGCGGTTCGAGGAGGTCATCAACGCCAACCTCACCGGCGCGTTCCGGGTTGCCCAGCGGGCGTGCCGCAGCATGCAGCGGAAGCGTTTCGGCCGGATCATCTTCATCGGATCGGTCTCCGGTATGTGGGGCATCGGCAACCAGGCCAACTACGCGGCCGCCAAGGCCGGGCTGATCGGCATGGCCCGCTCGATCTCCCGGGAACTGTCCAAGGCCGGCGTCACCGCCAACGTCGTCGCCCCCGGCTACATCGACACCGAAATGACCCGTGCCCTGGACGAGCGGATCCAGGAGGGTGCGCTGGAGTTCATTCCGGCCAAGCGGGTCGGCACCGCCGAGGAGGTCGCCGGTGCGGTCAGCTTCCTGGCATCGGAGGACGCGAGTTACATCGCCGGAGCGGTGATCCCGGTGGACGGCGGCATGGGTATGGGTCACTGAGCGGAGCGCCCAGCCCCCGGCAACATCCCAGAACATTCCCCGAATAGGAGTCAGCACAATGGCAGGTCTGCTCGAAGGCAAGCGCATCCTGGTCACCGGGATCATCACCGACTCATCGATCGCGTTCTACATCGCCAAGGTGGCGCAGGAGGCGGGCGCCGAACTGGTGCTCACCGGGTTCGACCGGATGAAGCTGGTCCAGCGCATCGCCGACCGGCTGCCCGAGAAGGCGCCGCTACTCGAACTCGACGTGCAGAACGAGGAGCACCTGGCCTCCCTGGCCGACCGGGTCACCGAGGTGATCGGCGCGGGCAACAAGCTTGACGGCGTGGTGCATTCGATCGGCTTCATGCCGCAGACCGGGATGGGCATCAACCCGTTCTTCGACGCCCCGTACGAGGACGTCGCCAAGGGCATCCACATCTCCGCGTACTCGTACGCCGCACTGGCCAAGGCGCTGCTGCCGATCATGAACCCCGGCGGCGGCATCGTGGGCATGGACTTCGACCCCACCCGCGCGATGCCCGCCTACAACTGGATGACGGTCGCCAAGAGTGCGCTGGAGTCGGTGAACCGGTTCGTCGCCCGCGAAGCGGGCAAGGTCGGGGTGCGGTCGAATCTCGTTGCGGCAGGACCGATCCGTACCCTGGCGATGAGCGCCATCGTGGGCGGAGCCCTCGGCGAGGAGGCCGGACAGCAGATGCAGCTGCTCGAGGAGGGCTGGGATCAGCGCGCCCCGCTGGGCTGGAACATGAAGGATCCCACGCCGGTCGCCAGGACGGTGTGCGCGTTGCTCTCCGACTGGCTGCCGGCCACCACCGGCACGATCATCTTCGCCGACGGCGGTGCCAGCACACAGTTGCTGTAGTTCCCTGCGCCATGGAATTCGATGCCCTGCTGGTGCTCTCGTTCGGCGGCCCCGAGAGTCCCGAGCAGGTGATGCCGTTCCTGCGCAACGTCACCCGCGGCCGCGGCATCCCCGACGAGCGGCTGGCCGCCGTCGCCGAGCACTATCTGCATTTCGGCGGGGTGTCGCCGATCAACGGCATCAACCGCGCGCTGATCGAACAGATCCGCGCCCGCACCGAGCTGCCGGTCTACTTCGGCAACCGGAACTGGGAGCCCTACGCCGAGGCCGCTGTTGCGGCCATGCGCGACAATGGTATTCGCCGCGCGGCAGTATTCGCCACCTCGGCCTGGGGCGGGTACTCCGGCTGTGCGCAGTATCAGGAGGACATCACCCGCGCGCGCGCCGCGGCCGGGGCCGGCGCGCCGGAACTGGTCAAGCTGCGGTCGTATTTCGACCACCCGCTGCTGATCGGCATGTTCGCCGACGCCATCGGCGACGCCGCCGCGACGCTGCCCGCGGAGCTGCGCGCCGGGGCGCGCCTGGTTTTCACCGCGCACTCGATTCCATTGCGGACCAGGGACCGCTGCGGACCGGGCCTCTACCAGCGCCAGGTCGCACACACTTCGGCGCTGGTCGCGGCGGCGGCCGGATACGCCGAGTACGACCAGGTCTGGCAGTCGCGCTCGGGCCCGCCGCAGGTGCCGTGGCTGGAGCCGGATGTGGCCGACCACCTCGACGTGCTCGCCGGGCGCGGTAGGCGGGCGGCGATCGTGTGTCCGGTCGGATTCGTGGCCGATCACATCGAGGTCGTATGGGATCTGGACAACGAGTTGGCGCAGCACGCCGCGGCCGCCGGCATCGCTTTCGCCCGCGCATCCACGCCCAATGCGCAGCCGCGATTCGCCGAACTGGCGCTCGATCTCGTCGATGAATTGCGCACCGGGCGGGCGGTGTCCAGAGTCGAGCCAGAGGCGGTTCCGGCGTTCGGTCAGAGTGTCAACGGGGCCTTCTGTACGGGGGCCTGCGAAGCGACGATGCCGCGTGGGGACGAGCGTTTCAGTAACGCGAGGCTAGCGCCAGGCGGACTCGAGGATCGCGCCGACCGCGGCCAGTCGCGCCATGCGCACCACCCCGGCCAGCGGCCGTAGCGCGTCGCCGGCGCTCTGGGCGTCCGACGACGACTGCGTGGCCGCCGGCATCAGGTCCGCGCTCACGGTGATGATGGCGTCGACGCGGGCCGCGTTCTCCAGAACCCGGATCGCACGATCGGGGGCATGGTCGGGAGCTCGGTGCGCCAGCGTGGACTCCACCGACTGTTCGATCAGCCGGCGCGGATCGTCGAGTTCCGTCCCGGTTGCTTCGGCGCGCAGTCGGGCGAGCGCGTCGGCGGCCGACCGGACGGCCGAGCGCAGCGCGAACTCCGCGTCGCCCAGGTCGATCTGCTCGGGGGGCGTCGTGGCGGGCAGTGAATACACCGTCCAGGACAACGCGCACAGTTCCGCAGGATGCTCGAGATCCGTTTCACCGTAAAGTGTCTCGTCGTCGCGGTATTCGAGATCGGCCACCAGGCCCACGGGTGTGCCGCTCGCCGAGCCGACGACGATGGCCTCGCCGGCAGCCACCGCGTCGCGCGCGAAGGTGGTTCCTGCGGGCAGTCCGCGGACGTCGCCGGGTATCGGCAGGGTCAGCGACAGGGCCGGACCGGGGACGCGCCGCGGGGAAGAGGCGGTCCGTAGCGTCTGTAGCAGCGAGACGGCGCCGGCGTCGTTGAGGTCGGGCCAGGGCAGGCCGGTGACTTCGGCCGCGGCGGCATCGTAGGCGGTGACCGAATGCCGTGGCGCCCAATGGGATAACGCATCGAGGACATCGTCGGGGGCGGCCCGGCCGGCCAGCCACGCGTTGGCCCATACGGTCAGCGAGGCGGTCGGGCACCACATGATGCGCAGTGTAGCGGCCGGAGTGTGGGTTGAGCTTGGCACGCGGACGGATCGAGCGAGCTATTCTGGCGGCATGCCTGCGGCCCTGATCTGGCTTGTCGCCGCACTCGGGCTTGCCGGCGCCGAGGCTCTCACCGGAGACATGTTCCTGTTGATGTTGGGCGGCGGTGCCCTCGCCGCGGCCGCCACCAGTTGGCTGGTGAACTGGCCGGTGTGGGTCGACGGCGTGGTCTTCCTGGTGGTGTCGGTGCTGTTGCTGGCGGTGGTCCGGCCCGCGCTGCGCCGCCGCCTGATGTCCGGGCCGCCGCAGGAGACGGGCATCGCCGCACTGGAGGGCAAGCAGGCGCTGGTGCTCGATCAGGTGTCGTTGCATCATGGGCAGGTCAAACTCGGTGGCGAGGTCTGGACGGCGCGTCCACTCAACGATCAAGACGTCTACGAGCCGGGAGATCGCGTGACCGTCATGCGCATCGACGGCGCCACCGCGGTGGTCTGGCGAAACGAGTAGAGGGAGGGGCTCATGGGCGGTGCTGTCGCCGGCCTGGTTGTGCTGGCGGTTCTGGTGATCCTGGCGATCATCATCGTCTCGAAATCGGTCGCGCTGATTCCGCAGGCCGAGGCCGCGGTGATCGAACGGCTTGGCCGTTACAGCCGCACGGTGAGTGGCCAGCTGACGTTGCTGGTGCCGTTCATCGACCGGGTCCGGGCCCGGGTGGACCTGCGTGAGCGGGTGGTGTCGTTCCCCCCGCAGCCGGTGATCACCGAGGACAACCTGACCCTCAACATCGACACCGTGGTCTATTTCCAGGTGACCAACCCGCAGGCGGCGGTGTACGCGATCAGCAACTACATCGTCGGTGTCGAGCAGTTGACCACCACGACGCTGCGCAATGTGGTCGGCGGGATGACGCTGGAGCAGACCCTGACCTCCCGCGACCAGATCAACGGGCAGCTGCGCGGTGTGCTCGACGAGGCCACCGGGAAGTGGGGGCTGCGGGTCGCGCGCGTCGAGCTGCGCAGCATCGACCCGCCGCCGTCGGTGCAGGAATCGATGGAGAAGCAGATGAAGGCCGACCGCGAGAAGCGGGCGATGATCCTGACCGCCGAGGGTGTGCGGGAGTCCTCGATCAAGCAGGCCGAAGGCCAGAAGCAGTCGCAGATCCTGGCGGCCGAGGGCGCCAAGCAGGCCGCGATCCTGACCGCCGAGGCCGATCGGCAGTCCCGCATCCTGCGGGCGCAAGGTGAGCGGGCCGCGCAGTACCTCCACGCCCAGGGCCAGGCGAAGGCCATCGAGAAGACCTTCGCAGCGATCAAGGCCGGCCGGCCGACGCCGGAGCTGCTGGCCTACCAATACCTGCAGACGTTGCCGAGGATGGCCGAGGGGGAGGCCAACAAGGTGTGGCTGGTGCCCAGCGACTTCGGTTCGGCGCTACAGGGATTCACGAAGTTGCTCGGTGCTCCCGGCGAGGACGGGGTGTTCCGCTACACGCCGTCGCCGGTCGAGCCCACGCCCGCCGCTCCCGATGACGAAGCGGAGGTCGCCGACTGGTTCGAGACCGCAACGGACCCGGCGATCGCGCAGGCGGTTGCCAAGGCCGAGGCCGATGCCCGTGACAATTCGACTCCGGCGATCACCGGCCCGAGCCTGGACGTCTCGCAGAGCGTGGTCTATCCGTCGGCCACCGAAACCCCGCCGCCGGGCGGGGCGCACCGGGCCGAATAGAAGGGGACGCGACGTGGGACTGACATCACCGAAGGTGTACGACGCGCTGGCGGTGTTTCAGGCGATGGACGCCGCGGCCTGCGCGGCACAGCTAGCGCCGATCCGACAGGCCCTGGGCGCGGTGAACTGCCCGCCGCAGGTGCGTCCGGTCCTGCCGGTGGTCAAGACGGCGTCGGCGATCGGCCTGCTCTCGGCGCGCCGGTTTCCCGCGCTGGCGCGGCTGACCGCCTTCATGCTCACGGTGTACTTTGCGCTGGCGGTCGCATCCCATGTCCGGGTGCGCGACTGGAGTCCGGGCTTGCTGGCGGCATCGTCGTTCCTCGGGCTGTTCGCCATCATGACGGCGAAGGGGCCTGCCGGGCCGCAACATACCGCCTCGCAGCGACAACGAGCGACCATGTAGCGCAACACATTCGGCCGGTGCCTCCGGTGTTCGCGGGAAAGTCGCTCGAAGCGGGCGATTCGGCCCGCGCCGGCCAGGGCGGGCGGCTCAGTAAAAGCCGAACCCGGGGAATCCGTAGAAGTTGTCGCCCTCACCGGGGAAAACTTGTGGGGTCGAATCGATCTGGACGTTACCGGGGCTGGCGCACTCGGTGGTCTGACCGCCGGTGACATCACTACCGCCGACGTCCTCGCAACTGGGCAGGAGTGGATTCGCGACGGCGACCGGAGCGGCGACGCCCGCAGCAGCCGCGACGCCCACCCCGGCGGCGAAGAGAAGCAGGGACCGTCTTATCCGTTGCATGTGCCATGTCCTTTACATCGGGTGGGGACAGCGTACCCGTCGATTGTGAGTTCGGCTCAATTTCAATGGATTTCACGTGGGATGTCCTAGGCTGACGTGAGCGGATATCTGACTTAGGGAGTGCCATGACATCTGAAACTCGTTCGGTTCGTCGCACAGCAGCGGTGATCCTCGCTGCCGGTGGGGCACTTCTGGGCGTTGCAGCACCGGCGCTCGCCGATCCCGCTCCGCCCGGGTGCACAACCGCGGACATGACCGGTGTCATGACGGGCGTTTCGGCAGCCATGACGGCCTACCTGTTCTCCCATCCCGACGTCAACAACTTCTTCACCAGCCTGCACAGCCAGCCCAAGGCGGACGTGCGTTCGCAGACGCAGGCCTATCTGCAGGCCAACCCGCAGGTACGGGCCGAACTTGACCAGATCCGGGCACCCGCGGTCGACCTGCGCAACCGCTGCAACATCCCCCCGAGCGCCCTCATCTACGGGGTTCTGTAGCCCGGGCCACGTGGTGGCGGCGGTGCTTGCGGACCTCGTAGACCAAACCGGCGATTCCCAGCGCTGCGGTGCCCACCGAAACCAGGGCCAGCATCGGGCTGACGTTGCCGGTGAACGCGTCGCCCAGGACCACCACCGCCGTGGTGCCGGGCAGCAGGCCCACCACCGTCGCCAGCGTGTACGGCAGCATCCGGACTGCCGACGCGCCGGCCGCATAGTTGATCACCGCGAACGGCACCGCCGGGATCAAGCGCAGTGACAGCACGGCAGGCCAGCCGCGCCGGCTGAGCCGGGCATCCACCGATTCGATCGCGGGGTGACTGACCAGGTTCGACAGCTGCCAGCCGCCGGCGCGCACCAGCAGCAGTGCGATCGAGGCACTCGCGGTGCTCGCCGTGACCGCGATCAAGACGCCGTACCACGAGCCGAACAAGAGGCCGGCCGCCAACGTGAACGCCGTACGGGGAAAAGGGAATACGGTGATCACGGCGTGGGCGGCGAGAAACGCCAGCGGGAGCCACGGGCCCACCGAGCGCGACCAGTCGCGCAACTGTACGGCGGTGGGCAGCGGCACCAACAGTGCGACTGCGACGAGGATCACAATCGCGATCGCCAGCACCGCCACCCGCCGCTTGGGGACTTGCTGAGCCGTCGAAACCGCCACGTCGCGCACGGTGCGCAGGCTGCGGGTTGTCCGTCCGGCCACGGTCACCAAGCCTACGGGGAGCATCGCTCGCGGGCGCCGACCGGCTTGGCCGGTGACGATCGCCATCAATTAGCCTGATGGTCGAGTGCCGGGGCAGTTGTCGCGTCGGCCGCCTGCCGTGATGACAGGAGTTGCCGGTGTCCTCAGATACCTCAGTTGCCCCAGCCGACCTGCCCGATCTCGAACAGGGCAGGGCGCGCTGGCGCACGGCAGTCGCCGGGGTGCTCGCCAAGGGCCGCGACGGTGACCTGCCCGACGAACCGGAACGGCTGCTCGACACCCCGACCTATGAGGGCTTCGACGTCCACGCCCTCTACACCGCACTGGATGCCGTGCCGGAGGCGCCGCTGCCCGGCGGGTGGCCCTTCACCCGCGGCGGCGACGCGACCCGCGACGTGTTGACCGGCTGGCGCGTGATGGAGGCCTTCCCGGCCGCCGGCGTGGCGGCCGGGGCGGGCAATGCCGCGGTGCTGAGCGCACTGTCGGACGGTGTCAGCGGCCTGGTGCTTCGGATCGGCCCCGGTGGCATGCCGCTCGCCGACGTGGACCGCCATCTCGAGGGAGTCTTCCTCGAACTCGTCCCGGTCGTGCTCGACGCGGGTGCGGACTGCGCGGCGGCAGCCGAGGCCGTCCTGGACCTGGTCGCAGGGCTGCCCGCGGACAAACGCGGTGCGTTGTCGATCGACTGCGGGGCTGATCCGCTGACGGCCGAACTCAGCGGTTCCCCCGCACCCGCACTGGACGAGGTCGCGGCGCTGGCCGGTCGGCTCACGGACTTCGGGGGAGCGGTGCGGGCGATCACCGTGGACGGTCCGGCGCTGCACGATCGCGGCGCCAACGCGTCGCTCGAGCTGGCGGGCGCGATCGCGGCCGGGGTGGCCTATGTGCGGCTGCTGATCGAGGCCGGGCTGCCGGTCGCCGACGCGTTGCGTCAGATCAGCTTCCGGTTGGCCGCCGACGACGATCAGTTCATGACCATCGCGAAAATGCGTGCGGCGCGGCGACTGTGGGCACGGGTCGCCGAAGTGGCCGGGGCGCCGGAGGTCGGATCGGCCACGATTCACGCCGTCAGCTCACTGCCGATGATGACGCGGCGCGACCCGTGGGTGAACATGCTGCGCTGCACGCTGGCGGCATTCGGCGCCGGGATCGGCGGCGCCGACACGATCCTGGTGCAGCCGTTCGACGTGGCCATTCCCGGCGGTGCGCCGGGTTCGCCCGCCGGGTTCGCCCGCCGCATCGCCCGCAACACCCAGCTGCTGCTCCTGGAGGAGTCACACCTCGGCCGGGTGCTCGACCCGGCCGCCGGTTCGTGGTTCGTCGAGGATCTGACGGCCCGGCTGGCCGGGCAGGCGTGGGCGGACTTCCAGGCGATCGAGGCCAACGGCGGCTTCGCGGCGGCCACCGGGTACCTGACCGGGCGCATCGCCGAGGTGGCCGCCCGCCGCACCGGCGACATCGCCCACCGGAAGGCGTCCGTGACCGGTGTGAACGAGTTCCCGGATCTGACGGAACCGCCTCTGGCGCCAACGGATTCACTGCCCGGCGTGGCGCGTTACGCGGCCGGGTTCGAGGCCCTCCGGGACCGCTCGGATGCCTACCTCGCAGGCAACGGGTCGCGGCCGAAAGTGCTGCTGCTGCCGTTGGGCCCACTGGCCGAACACAACATCCGGACCACCTTCGCGGCCAACCTGCTGGCCTCCGGCGGAATCGAGGTCGTCAACCCCGGTCAACTCGACGCGGCCGGTGTTGCGGCCGCCGTCTCCGACGCCGGCGGCCCGCGGATCGCCGTCGTGTGCGGCACGGACGCCCGGTACGGCGCGGAAGCCTCCGAAGTCGTGGCCGCCGCGCACGGTGCGGGCGTCGAACAGGTGTACCTGGCCGGACCCGAGCGGGCCACCGCCGGCGCCGCCAACAAGCCAGACGGTTACTTGACCGCGAAAATCGATGCGGTCGAAGCGCTTTCGGCCCTGCTCACCCGATTGGGGGCATGACCGATGACGACTTCTGACGTCACCGCGGCAACCTCGAAGCTGGGCAGCTTCGCCGACGTCCCACTCGACGGCGACGGCGCCCCCGCGGCACCCACCGCGGCGGAGGTCGCCGCGGCGGTCGATGCGGCCGCAGCCGCCAACGGCTACACCGCCGATCAACTGGACTGGGCCACGCCCGAGGGTATCGACGTGAAACCGGTCTACATCGCGGCCGATCGCGACGCCGCTGCGGCCGAGGGCTACCCGGTGAACACCTTCCCCGGCGAGCCGCCGTTCATCCGCGGGCCCTATCCGACGATGTACGTCAACCAGCCCTGGACCATCCGTCAGTACGCCGGGTTCTCGACGGCCGCCGAGTCCAACGCGTTCTACCGGCGCAACCTGGCGGCCGGCCAGAAGGGGCTGTCGGTGGCCTTCGACCTGGCGACCCACCGCGGCTACGACTCGGATCATCCGCGGGTGGCCGGCGACGTCGGGATGGCCGGTGTGGCAATCGATTCCATCCTCGACATGCGCCAGCTGTTCGACGGCATCGACCTGAGCGCTGTCTCGGTGTCGATGACGATGAACGGTGCGGTGCTGCCGATCTTGGCGCTCTACGTGGTGGCCGCCGAGGAGCAGGGGGTGCCGCCGGAGAAACTCGCCGGCACGATCCAGAACGACATCCTCAAAGAGTTCATGGTCCGCAACACCTACATCTACCCGCCGAAGCCGTCCATGCGGATCATCTCCGACATCTTCGGCTACACCAGCGCCAAGATGCCGAAGTTCAACTCCATCTCGATCTCCGGCTACCACATCCAGGAGGCCGGGGCCACGGCCGACCTCGAGCTGGCCTACACGCTGGCCGACGGCGTGGAGTACCTCAAGGCCGGCCGCGACGCCGGCCTGGACATCGACAAGTTCGCGCCCCGGCTGTCGTTCTTCTGGGGCATCGGCATGAACTTCTTCATGGAGGTCGCCAAGCTGCGGGCCGGCCGGCTGCTGTGGAGCGAGCTGGTCGCAGAATTCGGCGCAAAAAGCTCGAAGTCCCTGTCGCTGCGCACCCATTCGCAGACCTCCGGCTGGTCGCTCACGGCCCAGGACGTGTTCAACAACGTCGCACGCACCTGCGTCGAGGCGATGGCCGCCACCCAGGGCCACACCCAGTCACTGCACACCAACGCCCTCGACGAGGCACTGGCCCTGCCCACCGACTTCTCCGCCCGCATCGCCCGCAACACCCAGCTGCTGCTGCAGCAGGAGTCCGGCACCACCCGGCCCATCGACCCGTGGGGCGGCTCGTACTACGTGGAGTGGCTCACCCATCAGCTCGCCGAACGTGCCCGCGCCCACATCAGAGAGGTCGCCGAGCACGGCGGCATGGCGCAGGCCATCGACGAGGGCATCCCGAAGCTGCGCATTGAGGAGGCCGCCGCACGCACCCAGGCGCGCATCGACTCCGGTGCCCAGCCGGTGATCGGCGTCAACAAATACCAGGTCGACGAAGACCAGGACATTGAGGTCCTCAAGGTCGAGAACAGCCGGGTGCGCGCCGAGCAACTGGCCAAGCTGGACCGGTTGCGCGCCGACCGCGACGAGTCCGCGACCCAGGCGGCGCTGGCCGAATTGACCCGGGCGGCAGCGGCATCGGGCCCCGCCGGCGAGGACGGCCTGGGCAACAACCTGATGGCCTTGGCGATCGGCGCCGCCCGGGCCAAGGCCACCGTCGGCGAGATCTCCGACGCCCTGGAGCAGGTGTACGGCCGTCACCAGGCCGAGATCCGGACGATCGCCGGTGTCTACCGAGACGAGGTCGGAAGGGGGCAAAACGTGCAGAAAATCTCCGCGGCAACGGCACTCGTCGAGAAGTTCGCCGAGGCCGACGGGCGCCGGCCGCGCATCCTCGTCGCCAAGATGGGCCAGGACGGCCACGACCGCGGACAGAAGGTCATCGCGACGGCGTTCGCCGACATCGGCTTCGACGTCGACGTGGGCTCGCTGTTCTCCACTCCCGAGGAGGTCGCACGCCAGGCCGCCGACAACGATGTGCACGTCGTCGGGGTCTCGTCGCTGGCCGCCGGGCATCTGACCCTGGTGCCGGCGCTGCGCGACGCCTTGGCCGCGGTGGGCCGGCCGGACATCATGGTGGTGGTCGGCGGCGTCATCCCACCGGGCGACTTCGACGAGCTCTACGCCGCGGGTGCGACGGCGATCTTCCCGCCCGGCACCGTGATCGCCGATGCCGCGATCGGTCTGCTGCACAAGCTGGCCGAGCGGCTGGGATACGACCTGCGCTAGATGGCAGCTCTCGCTGAGACGATCCGCGCCGGCGACCGCTCGGCGCTGGCGCGGGCGATCACCCTCGTCGAATCCAGTCGGCCGGACCACCGGCAGCAGGCCCAGGCGCTGCTGCAGGAGCTGATGCCCGACGCCGGCAGTGCCATGCACGTCGGCATCACGGGCGTCCCCGGCGTCGGAAAGTCGACGGCCATCGAAGCCCTCGGGATGTACCTGATCGAACAGGGCCACCGGGTGGCCGTGCTCGCGGTGGATCCGTCGTCGACCCGGACGGGCGGCTCGATACTCGGCGACAAGACCCGGATGGCCCGACTGGCCGCCCACCCCGACGCGTATATCCGGCCGTCGCCCACCTCGGGCACGCTGGGCGGGGTCGCCCGCGCCACCCGGGAGACCATCGTCCTGCTGGAAGCCGCGGGCTACGACGTGATCCTCGTGGAGACCGTCGGGGTCGGTCAGTCGGAGGTGACCGTCGCGGCCATGGTGGACACCTTCGTCTTTCTCACGCTGGCCCGCACCGGCGACCAGCTGCAGGGCATCAAGAAGGGTGTGCTCGAGCTCGCCGACGTCGTCGTGGTGAACAAGGCCGACGGCGCGCACGCCGTCGAGGCCAAGAAGGCCGCCCGGGAACTGGCCGGTGCGCTGCGACTGATCCATCCGCACGACGCCCCGTGGCGCCCCCCGGTGCTGACTATGAGCGCTCTGGAGGGCACCGGGATCGCCGAACTGTGGGACACGGTGTTGCGGCACCGTCAGGTGCTCACCGAAGCCGGCGAGTTCGAGGTGCGGCGGCGGGCCCAGCAGGTCGAATGGACCTGGGCGATGGTGCGCGACGCTGTCCTCGACCGGCTGCTGAACTCGGCTGCGGTCCGCGGCATCCGTGCCGACGTGGAACGGCGCGTCCGCGACGGCGAAGTCACCCCGGCTCTGGCCGCCCAGCAGATCCTGGAGGCCGCGGATATCTCACGGATCGATAACGCGCCGTAAGTCGGCTCATGGCGTGGGTGTAGATTTCAGTTTGTGACCGAGGTTACTTCTCGCGAGCGCAGCGCGGCGCTCCCGAAGGGCGTACAGGGCGCGGCGGATCCGAACTTCGCCTGCGCCGTTCGCGCATTCGCAGCCATGTTTCCGCATCCCCGCCTCGGTGGCGGCGCACTGGCGGTGTATCTGGACGGCGAGCCAGTCGTCGACGTCTGGACCGGCTGGTCGGACCGGCGCGGGCGGGTGCACTGGTCGGCGGACACCGGAGCGATGGTGTTCTCCGCAACCAAAGGGGTGGCGGCCACGGTCATCCACCGACTCGCAGACCGGGGATTGATCGACTACGACGCCCCGATGGCCGAGTACTGGCCGGAGTTCGGCGCCAACGGCAAAGCCGACATCACCATCCGCGAAATGCTGCGGCACCGGGCCGGGCTGGCCCACCTCAACGGGGTGCGCAAATCCGAACTGATGGACCACCGCGCCATGGAGGAACGGATCGCCGCCGCGCCAGTGTCGCGGCAACGCGGAAAACCCGCCTACCACGCCCTGACCTACGGCTGGCTGGTTTCCGGGCTGGCCCGTGCGGTCACCGGCAAGGGCATGCGCCAGCTGATCCGCGAGGAGGTTGCCGAACCGCTGAACACCGACGGCCTGTATCTCGGCCGCCCCGGCCCCGACTCGCCGACCCGGGTCGCGCAGATCATCCACCCCCAACTCAACATCCCCAACCCGTTCTTCAACCTGATCGCCCCGCGGGCCGCGCTGCACCCGTTGACCGCCGGATTCGGCGCCCTGTACTTCCCGGGGATGAAAGCCGTCGTGCAGGGCAACATACCGCTGCTCGACAGCGAGATCCCGGCGGCTAACGGCGTCGCGACGGCGCGCGGCCTGGCCCGGATGTATGGCGCACTGGCCAACGGCGGGCACATTGACGGCACCCAGTTCCTGTCCCGGGACCTGGCCGGGGGCCTGGTCGGCCGGCCCGACCTGACCCCCGATCGCAGCGTCGGCATGCCGCTGTCCTTCCACCTCGGCTACCACGGGCTGCCGATACCCGGCGTCCTGCCCGGATTCGGCCACGTCGGGCTGGGCGGCTCGCTGGGCTGGGCCATACCCGAGACCGGAGTGGCGATCGGCTTCGTGCACAACCGGCTGCTGACGCCGTTCGTCATGACCGACCAAGCCGGTTTCGTCGGTACGGCAGCGCTGATCCGGGCCGGGGTGGCCCGCGCGCGCCGCAGCGGCTTCGAGCCGATCACCCAGTTCGGTGCGCGGTACGAGGTGCCGAGACCCATCGCGGGATGACGCACGGTCGACCCGGGGGCCACGGATGCGACCGGCGAGCCGGCCACACGATAAGGTGGCGCGCGTGCACGGACCAACGCTTTACATTTTTCCGCACGCGGGCGGGTCGCCGAGTTTCTATGCGCCGTTCGCCAAGACGTTCACCAAGGACATCAAACGGGTGGCCGTCCAGTACCCGGGCAAGGGCGGCACCCACGACCTGTCGTCCTTCACGACCATCGCGCAACTGGCCGACGAGGTGTGCCGCAAACTGCCGCCGATCGGTGACGACTCGAAGAACATCGCCTTCTTCGGGCACAGCATGGGCGGACTGGTGGCCTTCGAGGTCGCCCGCCGGCTCGACGAAGCCGGCCACGGTATCGGGGCGTTGTTCCTCTCGGCCATCGCCTCACCCGGCCGGGTGGGGTTCGACTACATCCCGGACACCGACCGCGGCCTGCTCGACGCGGCCAGCCAGATGATGGGAGTCAATCCCGAATTCCTGGAGAACGAGGAGTTCGCAGCGCGGATCCTGCCGACGCTGCGGGGACTGAAATCGATCAGCAAGTACGAATGCCCGCCGGAGGCCTCGGTTTCCTGCCCGATCTTCGCCTACTACGCCGACGATGATGCGGTCGCGACCCGCGAGAAGGTGCTGCCGTGGAAGGAGCGGACCACCGCCGAGTGTGTGTTGCGCGAGTTCCCCGGTCACCACTTCTACCTCACCGAGCATTTGCCGGAGTTGGTGAAAGACATCGAGGGCCACATCTCGGAGCGGTGCCATGGCGTTAGCTGAGGATGCCCACAGGCGTGCGTCGGCGGCGCAGGTGGGTAACGTAGGTCGACGATTGATTGCCTGATAGCAGATGTGGCAGGCGCCCCGAAGTGTCAGTTGACCGCCATAAGTTACTGCGGAGTTGCGGATAACTGGGACTTCGTTCCAAACTAAAGACGGCCTGATTGCCGGGTGTTAGTCTCGCCGGTGGGTCAGTCCGAACAGACATGCGTGATGCTAGAAAAGTCACGCGAGTTCGTGAGCGAAGGGGTTTGTGGTTCTGTGATGGCTAAGTCGATAATCGCTGTTCTGGAAGAGCGTGCCCAGCAGCAGCCTGATGACATCGCATATACATTCATCGACTACGACGTCGACCCGAACGGATTTGCTGAGCCGCTGACGTGGGCGCAGTTGTACAACCGCGTTCAGGTGGTTGCCAACGAGTTGCGGACGCTGGGCAAAGTCGGTGACCGAGCGGCTATCCTGGCCCCGCAGAGCCTTGACTACATCATCGGTTTCCTCGGCGCACTGGAAGCCGGGTTCGTGGCCGTGCCGTTGTCGGTGCCGATGGTCGGCGTGCACGACGAGCGCGCCACCGCCGTTCTCAAAGACTGCACCCCGACAGTCGTGCTGACGACATCGGCCGCCGTCGACGCGGTGATGCCGTCACTGGCCGGGGTTCCCGGCCCGCCGGCCATCCTCGAGGTCGACGCGCTGGACCTCGATTCTCCCGCGCCGCCGTTCCGGGGCCCCCGCGAACTGCCGAAGACGGCGTTCCTGCAGTACACCTCCGGTTCGACGCGCACGCCGGCCGGCGTCATGGTGACCCACGAAAGCCTCATGGAGAACATGCGGCAGATCCAGGACGACTGGTTCGAGGATTTCGGCGGAATCGCCCCGCCCGACACCACGCTCGTTTCGTGGCTGCCCTTCTACCATGACATGGGCCTGGTGCTGGGGATCTTCGGAACCATCGCCTACCAAGGCATGACGGCGGTCCTCACCAGCCCGATGGCCTTCCTGCAGAAGCCGGCCCGCTGGATCCAGCTGATCGCCAAGTACACCCGGGCCGTTTCGCCGGCGCCCAACTTCGCCTACGAACTGGCGGCGCGGCGGACCTCCGACGAGGACATGGCCGGGCTGGACCTGGCGAACGTGCACTCGTTGGTCTCGGGTGCCGAGCGCATTCACGCCGCCACGATCCGGCGGTTCTACGATCGTTTCTCCCAGTACAAACTGTCGCCGAACGCCTTCCGTCCGGCGTACGGCCTCGCCGAGGCGACGGTGTATGTCGGCTCCGGCCTGGCCGCTCGCCCGGTCCCCGTCGTCCGGTTCGACTACGAGAAGCTCGCGGCTTCCTACGCCCAGCGCTGCGAGGACGGCGGCGGTGTCGAATTGATCGGTCACGGGAAATCGCGGTCGTGCATGTTCCGGATCGTCGACCCGGAGACGTGCATCGAAAATCCCCCCGATCGGGTGGGAGAAGTCTGGGTGCACGGCGACAACGTGTCGGCGGGCTACTGGCGCAACCCGCAGGCGACGGAGCGGACCTTCGGCGGCCAGCTGGTCGACCCGTCGCCCGGCACACCGGAAGGGCCGTGGCTGCGGACCGGTGATCTCGGCGTCATCTCCGAGGACGAGTTCTTCATCATCGGCCGGATCAAGGACCTGCTGATCGTCGATGGCCGCAACCACTACCCAGACGACATCGAGGCCACCATCCAGGAGATCAGCGGCGGTCGGGTCGCTGCCATCTCGGTCGCGGACGACAGCAGCGAGCAGCTCGTCGCGATCGTCGAGTTCAAGAACCGCGGCAGCGCCGAGGAGGCCTCGGACCGCATCCAGTCGGTCAAACGCGAGTTGACGTCGGCGATCTCGCGGTCACACGGCGTGCGGGTGTCCGATCTCGTCATGGTGCCCCCGGGCTCGATCCCGATCACGACTAGCGGAAAGATCCGCCGGTCATCGTGCATCGAGCTGTACCGGCGTGACGAGTTCGCTCGCCTGGACGGTGCCGTCTGATCGTTGGGGCTAGTACCGTAGTACGCCGGGTCACTGGCGCTGGCCGGTTTTCATCGACGAAAGCCGCTTCATATTTTCTGAAAGGCTGACTTGAGCGAGAAGGCTGCTGCACGTCCGGATAGTCGGTCGATCATCGCCGATGCGCTGCGCAAGATCGATGACCTGACCGGGCGCTTGGAGATCGCCGAGCAGGGCGAGACCGAGCCGATTGCCGTCGTGGGCATGGGCTGCCGGTTTCCCGGTGGGGTGAACAATCCCGACGAGTACTGGCAGTTGCTCCGCGACGGGCGGAACGGTGTGGTGCGCGTTCCCGCGCAGCGGTGGGACGCAGATGCCTACTACTCGTCGGACCATACGGTGCCGGGGACGATCTGCAGCCGCGAGGGCGGGTTCTTGTCGTCGTGGCAGCCGGACGAGTTCGACGCGGAGTTCTTCGGAATGTCGCCGCGCGAGGCCGCCGGGATGGATCCGCAGCAGCGGTTGCTGATGGAGGTCACCTGGGAGGCGCTGGAGAGCGCCGGGGTGACCGCGGCGCAGATCCGTGGCTCGCAGACCTCGGTGTTCGTCGGCCTGACCACCACCGACTACGCGTTCATGTCCCACTCGGCGCAGTCGGGACCCGAGGATGTCGATCCGTACTTCGCGTTCGGGAATGCGACCAACTTCGCGGCGGGGCGGTTGTCGTATTTCCTGGGTGTGCACGGTCCGGCGGTGGTGGTGGATACGGCGTGTTCGTCGTCGTTGGTGACGATTCATCTGGCGGCGGCCAGTCTGCGGCGCCGGGAGAGTGATCGGGCGATCGCCGCCGGGGTCAACCTCAACCTCAGTCCGGAGGGGTTCATCGCGTGCTCGCGCTGGGGGATGTTGGCGCCGGATGGGCAGTGCAAGACCTTTGATGCGGCTGCCGATGGGTATGTGCGTAGTGAGGGTGCCGGGGTGGTGGTGCTCAAGCGGCTCAGTGATGCTCAGCGTGACGGGGACACGGTTTTTGCGGTGGTGCGGGGGTCGGCGGTCAATCAGGATGGGCCTTCCAGTGGGCAGACGGTGCCATCGGGTCCGGCGCAGCAGGCGGTGATGCGGGCGGCGTTGGCGGCGTCGCGGTTGTCGGCTTCGGAGATTGATTATGTGGAGGCGCACGGGACTGGGACGGCGTTGGGGGATCCGATTGAGTTGGATGCGCTGAGTGCGGTGTTCGGGGAGCGGGGTTCGGCGGCGCCGTTGGTGTTGGGGTCGGTGAAGACGAATCTGGGGCATTTGGAGTCGGCGGCCGGTGTTGCGGGGTTTATCAAGACGGTTTTGAGTGTGCGTCATGGGGTGATTCCGCGGCATTTGCATTTTCGTGAGTTGACGCCGCATGCGGGGGTGGGGGCGGGCAAGTTCACGGTCGCCGCCCAGGAGTTGGGGTGGCCGGTGGTGGATCGGCCGCGTCGGGCGGGGGTGTCGTCGTTCGGGGTGTCGGGGACGAATGCGCATGTGGTGGTGGAGCAGGCCCCGGAGCCGGAGCCGGTTGTGGCTGCGCCGGTGGGTGCGGTGCCGGTGGTGAGCACGTTGGTGGTGTCGGGTAAGAGTGCGGCGCGGGTGGCGTCGTCGGCGGGGGTGTTGGCGGACTGGCTCGAGGGCGCCGGTGCCGGGGTGGCGCTGGCGGATGTGGCGCACACGCTTAATCATCATCGGAGCCGGTTCAAGAGTGTGGCTGCGGTGTGTGCCCGGGATCGTGCCCAGGCCGTCGCCGGCCTGCAGGCCCTGGCCGCCGGACAACCGGCGCCCGGCGTCGTCGACCCGCACCTGAGGCAGTCCGGTTCGGGCCGCGTCTTCGTGTACTCGGGTCAGGGCTCGCAGTGGGCCGGGATGGGTCGCCAGTTGCTGGCCGACGAACCGGTGTTCGCCGCCGCCGTCGCCGAGCTGGAGCCGGCTTTCGTCGAGCACGTCGGCTTCTCGCTGCAACAGATCCTCGCCACCGGCGCGGAGGTCAGCGGCGACGCCCGGGTGCAGCCGGTCATCATGGGCGTGCAGCTCGGGCTGACCGCGCTCTGGCGCTCCTACGGCGTGACGCCCGACGCGGTGATGGGCCACTCGATGGGCGAGGTCACCGCCGCCGTCGTGGCCGGGGTGTTGAGCCCGGCCGAAGGAATCAGGATGATCGCCATCCGGTCGAAGCTGATGTCGCGGCTGGCGGGTCAGGGTGCGGTCGCTCTCGTCGAGCTCGACGCCGACGCCACCGAGAAGCTGATCGCCGATCACCCCGGGGTCGAGGTGACGGTCTACTCGTCGCCGCGGCAGACCGTGATCGCCGGGCCGCCGGAACAGGTGGACGCGGTGATCACCGCGGTCGCCGCCCAGGACCGGTTCGCCCGCCGGGTCAACATGGAAGTCGCCTCACACACCGCCCTGATGGACCCGATCCTGCCCGAACTGGCCGAGGCACTGAGCGGTCTGGCGCCGGACAAGCCGACCATCCGGTTCATCTCCACCGTCGCCGACCCGGCCACGCCCCCGGCATTCGACGCCCGGTACTGGGTGGACAACGTGCGCAAAGCCGTCCGGTTCAGCCAGGCCGTGGCCGCGGCGGCCGAGCAGTACGGAACGTTCGTCGAGATCAGCCCCCATCCGACGATGACCCATGCGATCACCGAATCCGTGGAGGCCGCGCAGCCCGACGCGCCCGCGTTGGTGCTTGCGAGCCTCAAGCGCGACGACGACGAAACCCTGTTCTTCCACACACAGGTGGCGACCCTGGGCCCTGCCGCGACTCCGCACACCCACACCGGCCCGTCCGTCGTGCTGCCGCCCAACCCCTGGCACCACACCCGGCACTGGATCAGCGTCGACAATGTGACCCGCCGCTCGGGTGCGCCGCCGATGTGGGGCACGCTGCTGGGCGAGCACAGCGTGCTGGCCACGACGCCGCTTCACCACGTGTGGCAGGCGCGGCTGGTTCCGGAGTCGAAACCCTATCCGGGCAGTCACCGGGTTCACGGCGTCGAGTTGGTGCCGGTTTCGATTCTGTTGCAGACACTTTCGGCCGCGGCCGCGAAAACCGGTTCGACGACGCTCACCGACATCCGGTTCGAGAACCCGATCGTCCTCGATCACACCCGCGTGGTTCAGGTCGTCACCGACGGTGAGCTGGTCACCATCTCGTCGGCGTTGGCCGGCGACGGCGCCGCACATCGTTGGGTTCGGCATGCGAGCGGCCGGATCGATCGCACCCCGGCGGGCGAGTCCGACGTGGACGGGAGCCACGGGCTCGAGGCCGGCGACGACGAGTCCGGCGTGGACGCCGAGGGGATAGCCGAGCTGCTCAGTGAATGGGGTATCGAAGGCCAGCCGTTCCCGTGGTCGATCTCCTCGCATCGGTCCATTCCCGGCGGTCTGCTGGCCGCCGTCGAGATGGCGGAGCCCTCGGTTGTCGCACTGCTGGACGCCGCGGTGCACGTCGCGCGGCTGGCCGACACAACCAACCGGGAACTGCTGATGCCGGCCGCGATCGACAGCGTCTCCGTGACAGCCGAGTTCGCCGACCAGCATGACGCAATCGAGGTTCGCCGGACCGACGGCGAGCCGGGCGAGTTGGTCGTCGACATCGCGGTACGCGGTCCGGATCACGGCGCGGGCATCGAGGTCCGCGGACTGCATTTCGCCCCCGCGGAACCGGCGACCGCCCCGACCGATCCGACCGCGCTTGCCCACGCCATCGAGTGGGAACCCTGGACGCCGGAGGATGCCCAGGGCGCCGGAGCCCCCGGCACCCTGGCGGTGGTCGGCGCCGAAGCCCCGGCGCGTGCGCTGCGCGACGAGCTGGCCGCGGCCGGCTATACACCGGCCGACGTCGACGAGGCGCAGTGCGTCGTCTACGTCGCCGATCCCGAGCCGCCGACCGCCGGCGAATCCGACACCGACTGCGCGGTACGCCTCACCGCGGACGTCGCCGGCCTGGTCCGGCGGCTGGCACGGCGGCCGGGCGGGGCGGCGCTGTGGATCGTCACCCGCGGGGTGCGCGAGTGCGCGTCCGATGCCGCGGTGAGGCAGAGCAGTCTCTGGGGACTGGCCGGTGTAGTGCGGGCCGAACAACCCGACATCTGGGGTGGCCTGGTGGACCTGCCCGACGGCGGCGACGAAGCGTCCGCCGACGACGTGGCAGCGCTCGCAGCGGTTCTGACCACCCCGGCCAGGTCGATCCTGGCACTGCGGGACGGAGCCGTGTTCGCACCCGTCATCTCGCCGATCCTCAGCGAACCCGTGCGTGAGCCGCTACGGTGCCGTCCCGATGCGGCCTACCTCATCACCGGCGGGTTGGGTGCGCTCGGTCTGCTGATGGCCGGCTGGTTGGCCGACCTCGGCGCCCGCCGCCTCGTGCTCGCCGGCCGTACCGGGTTGCCGCCCCGGCGGGACTGGGAAGCCGAGGAAGCCAACTCCTCGCTGCGGCAGAAGATCGCCGCCGTGCGGGCCCTGGAGAACCGCGGTGTCGACGTCGAGGCCGTGGCGCTCGACGTCGGATCAGCGGAATCACTCAGCGCACTGCTGGCCGCCCGGGACGAAGCCGGCAAGCCGCCGATCCGCGGCGTCATCCACGCCGCCGGCGTCACCGAGGGTCAGCTGCTGACCGAGCTCGAGGACGACCGGTTGCGGACCACGATGTGGCCGAAGATCTCCGGTTCCCGGGCATTGCACGAGGCGTTCCCCCCGGGTTCGGTGGACTTCTTCTTCCTCACCTCGGCGGCCGGTGCCGTGTTCGGTGTTCCCGGGCAGGGTGCCTACGCGTCCGCCAACGCGTACCTCGACGGTCTGGCCCGGGCCCGGCACCGGGCCGGCTGCCGGGCGCTGAGCCTGAACTGGGTGGCCTGGCGTGGGCTTGGCTTCGCCACCGAGGCCCAGGTGGTGCTGGACGAGCTGGAGCGAATGGGCTCGCGGCCGGTCACCCCGCAGGAGGCGTTCCCGGCCTGGGAGTATGTCGACACCTTCGACCTCGCGCAGGCGGTGATGGTGCCGCTGTCCGCGGGCCAACCCGCCGACCAGGAGCCGCTGACACCCGCGCGGGACTGGTCGGAGATGGCGCGGGACGACCTGCTGTCCGAACTCGAAGCGGAGCTGAAGACCATCCTGTCGCGCGAGCTCGGACTGCCCGAGGCGGATATCGACGTCAAACTGCCGTTCGCCGAGATGGGCCTCAACTCGGTGATGGCGATGTCGATCCGGCGGGACGCCGAGAGGTTGCTCGGTATCGAGTTGTCGGCAACGATGCTGTGGAACCATCCCACGATCACCGCATTGACCGTGTTCCTGGCGGACAAGCTGGTTCCCCAGGTTTCCGACGGTGACAGCGGGGACGACGACCTGTCCTCCGATTCGGATGGAAGTGTGCTCGACGAGTTGTTCGGCAGCGTGGAATCGAGCGCTGTCGGCGAAAGAGGAGTTTGATGACGGAGCGGATGGACGAAGCGGCCCTGCGGAATTGGTTGGTCGACTACCTGGTCACCAATGTCGGCTGCAACCCGGAGGAAGTCGACGTCGAGGCGTCGATGAACGATCTGGGTGTCGGCTCGCGCGATGCCGTGGTGCTCTCCGGCGAGCTGTCCGAGTTGCTCGGTCGCACCGTGTCGCCGGTGGAGTTCTGGCAGCACCCGACGATCGACTCGCTGGCGCGGTTCCTCACCGGTGCCGAAGCCGAAGGCGACGACGGGCCGGTGGTCGATCCGACGATGGGCACGATGAACGATCCGATCGCGGTCATCGGTCTCGGCTGCCGGTTGCCCGGCGGAATCGAAGGCCCGGAGGCGTTGTGGCAGAAGCTGATCGAGGGCGGCAGCACGGTGGGCGAGGTGCCCGCCGAGCGCTGGGCGGCGTTCGACGACGGTTCCAGCGAGACGGCCGCCGCGATAGCGGCCACCACGCGGTGGGGGTCGTTCCTGGACGAGATCGACACCTTCGACGCGGAGTTCTTCGAGATCTCCTTGCGCGAGGCCACCAAGATGGACCCGCAGCAACGCATGCTTCTCGAGGTCGCCTGGGAGGCGCTGGAGAACGCCGGAATCCCGGCGACCACGCTGCGTCGCTCGCAGACGGGAGTGTTCGTCGGCGCCAGCCTGAGCGAGTACGCCTATCTGGCCTCCACGGATCTGACGTCGGTCGACGCGTGGAGCAACTCGGGCGGCGCCCTGAGCATCATCGCCAACCGGCTGTCGTACATCCTGGACCTCCGCGGACCCTCGGTGACCGTGGACACGGCCTGTTCCTCGTCGCTGGTCGCACTGCACCTGGCCTGCCAGAGTCTGCGCACCCAGGACTGTGACGTTGCCATCGCCGGCGGGGTGAACCTGCTGCTGTCGCCCGCGGTGTTCCGCGGCTTCGACCAGTCCGGCGCCCTGTCCAAAACCGGGGCCTGCCACTCGTTCGACGCCGACGCGGACGGATTCGTCCGCGGTGAGGGTTGCGGCGTGGTGGTGCTCAAGCGTCTGTCCGCCGCGCTGCGCGACGGCGACCGGCCGCTGGCCGTGATCCGCGGATCCGCGGTGAACCAGGACGGCCGGTCCAACGGCCTGCTGGCGCCCAACCCGGCCGCCCAGATGGCGGTGTTGCGTTCGGCCTACGCCCATGCCGGTGTGGCGCCGCAGGAAGTCGACTACATCGAGGCGCACGGCACCGGCACCCTGCTCGGCGACCCGATCGAGGCCCGCGCGCTCGGCACAGTCCTGGGCCGCGGCCGGGCCCAGGACGCCCCCCTGCTGATCGGTACGCTGAAGACCAACCTCGGCCACCTCGAGGCCGCGGCGGGCATCTCCGGCTTCATCAAGACCGTGCTGGCCGTGCAGCGGGGGACCATCCCCGGCAACCTGCATTTCAACCATCCGAACCCGCACATCCCCTTCGACCAACTGCGCCTGGAAGTCGTTGCCGAACAACGGCAGTGGCCGGCCACCGACCACCCCCGCCGCGCCGGGGTTTCGTCCTTCGGGTTCGGCGGCACCAACGCGCATGTCGTGATCGAACAGGCGCCCGAAATCAAGCCCGCTGAGCGCGGGCCGGAACCGGCGGTCAGCACCCTGGTCGTTTCGGGCGCCACCCCCGAGCGCATCGCCGCCACCGCCGCCGGCCTGGCGGACTGGATGGACGGCGCCGGCAAGGACGTGGCGCTGCCCGACGTCGCACACACCCTGAATCACCACCGGGCCGTGCATGCGCAATTCGCCACCGTGTGCGCCCGGGAGCACGACGACGCGGTGGCGGGACTGCGGGCGCTCGCGGAGCACCGCAGCGCCGACGGCGTCGTCGCTCCGCACGACGGTCCGTGCGGCACCGGCACGGTGTTCGTCTACTCGGGCCAGGGGTCGCACTGGGCCGGCATGGCGCGGAAACTGCTCGACGAGGAGCCGGTCTTCGCCCGGTCGATCGCCGAGTTGGAGCCGGTGTTCGTCGAGCAGGTCGGCTACTCGCTGTGGGACATCCTGTCCGGCAGCCAGGCGATCAACGGCGATGCGCAGGTGCAGCCGGTGCTGATGGGTCTGCAGCTGGGACTGACCGACCTGTGGCGGTCCTATGGTGTGCACCCCGACGCGGTGATCGGCCACTCGATGGGCGAGGTGACCGCGGCCGTGGTGTCCGGTGCGCTCTCGGTAGCCGACGGCCTGAAGGTCATCGGGGTGCGGTCACGGCTGATGTCGCGGATGGCCGGGGAGGGCGCGGTGGCGCTGCTGCACCTTGACGCCGACGCGACAAATGCCCTGATCGCCGAGTACCCCGGTGTGGAGGTGGCGGGTTACCTGTCGCCGCGGCAGACCGTCATCGCGGGGCCCGTGGCGCCCGTCGATGCCCTCATCGCGGCGGTCAGTGCCCAGAACAAGTTCGCGCGCCGGGTCAACATGGAGGTCGCGTCCCACACCGCCCTGATGGATCCGATCCTGCCGGAACTGCGGTCCGCGCTGGCGGACATCACCCCGCGCAAGCCCGCGGTGCCGTTCCTGTCGACCGCCGTCGAGAACCCGGGTCCCCTGGATGCCGCCTACTGGGCCGACAACGTGCGCAACCCGGCGCTGCTGATGCAGGCGGTCGCCGCGGCCGCCGCCGACAACTGCATCTTCATCGAGGTCAGTGCGCATCCGATCCTGGCGCACGCGATGGGGGAGACGCTCGAGCCGCTGGGCCACCACCACACCCTCGGAACGTTGTGGCGCGACGGCGACGACACCGTGCGCTTCCACACCAACCTGAACGCCACGCACACCGCGCGCCCCCCGGAGACACCGCACCTGCCCGAACCCCACCCGGTGTTGCCGTCGACACCGTGGCAGCACGACCGGCACTGGGTCGACGTCGTGCCGACCCGGCACGTGCCGGGGCCGGTACAGCCGCGCGGCGCCTGGACCCCGCAGTCCGACGTGGTGCCGCAGGACTGGTACTGCCAGCTGGCCTGGCCGGTGCTCGATGCACCCGCCGGGCCGGACGACGGCGGCGCGTGGCTGGTGATCGGTGAGCCCGAACTGGCGGCCGAGTTGGGCCGGGCCCTCGGCGAGGAATCGCGGGTGGCGTCGCTGTCGCCGGCGACCCTGGTCGACGACACGGGCAGGTCCGCCCTGGTGGACGCACTGGCCGGGGTCACCCGGGTGCTGTTCGCCCCGTCGCCGGCCGCGGACGCCCTGTCCGCCACCGCCGGTTACGACGTGTTCCATGCGGGTCGCCGGCTGTCCGCGGCGCTGGCGTCGATCGGGCCGTCGCCGTCCGGTTCGCCGAAGCTGTATCTCCTGACCCGGAACGCGCAGCCCCTTAACGACGGCGACCGCGCCAACGCCGTGCACGCGGTGCTGTGGGGCCTGGGCCGCACGCTGGCCCTGGAGCATCCGGAATTCTGGGGTCGGGTCGTCGACGTCGACGAAACCGTTCCCGCCGGGCTGGTCGCCACCTACGTCCTGCGGGAGGCGCTCGCCGCCGACACCGAGGACCAGGTCGTCTACCACGCGGGACTGCGCCGGGTACCGCGGCTGCACCGCGGCGTCCCGGCCGCGTCCGCGCCGCTCGACCTCGGCGCCCAGGACCAGCTGGACCAGGGCGAGGGCTGCCACCTGGTGATCGGGTCGACGGGCAACATCGGTCCGCACCTGATCAGACAACTCGCCAACATGGGCGCCCGCACCGTCGTGGCGGTCTCTCGCAACCCGGGCACGCGTCTCGACGAGTTGACCGGGGCACTCGCGCAGAGCGGCACCTCACTGGTGACGGTGGCGGCCGACAGCACCGACCCGGTCGCGATGGCCGCGCTGTTCGCCCGGTTCGGGGCCGACCTCCCGCCGTTGCACGGCATTTACCTGGCGGCGTTCGGCGGTGGCCCGGTCACCCTGGCCGACATGAGCGACGACGACGTGGCAGCCATGTTCCGGCCGAAGCTCGACGCGCTGGCCGTGGTGCATCCGTTGTCGGTGCACCAGCCGGTGCGCCAGTTCGTGCTGTTCTCCTCGATCTCGGGGCTGACCGGTTCGCGCTGGCTGGCCCACTACACCGCCACCAGCACCTTCCTGGACACCTTCGCCTACGCGCGGCGGGCGGCCGGTCTGCCGGCCACCACCGTCAGCTGGGGGCTGTGGAAGTCGTTGACCGACAACCAGTCCGAGCAGGAAAGCCAGGTGAGCATCGAATCGGGACTCGAGCCGATGACCGACGAGGTCGCCATCGCCGCCCTGCGCTGGGTCGCCGGCGCCGGGTCACCGACGCGCTCGGTCGTGGTCGCCGCCGATTGGGAGCTGCTGGCCACGGCCTACCGCACCCGCGCCGCGCTGCACATCGTGGACGACCTGTTGCACACCGAATCCGCCGCCGCTTCCGTCGGAACAGGGTCGGTCAGCACGAAGTTCCGTTCTGAGCTGGCCGAGGCCGAGCCGGGCGAACGCCGGGATCTGGTGGCCGCGCACGTGAGCGAACAGGTCTCGGCGGCAATGGGACTCGGGCCACGGCAGGCGCTGGACCCCACGGCGGGCTTCTTCCAGTCCGGCATGGACTCGCTGATGAGTGTGACCCTGCAGCGGGCGCTGAGCGAGAGCTTGGGCGAGCCGCTGCCGACGTCGGTGATCTTCGACTATCCGAGCGTCGAGGCACTGACCGGCTACCTGTCCGGTGTGCTGCCCGAGTTGGTCGAGGCTGCCGAGGCCGAGGACGTCGACGAGTACGACGACCTCAGCGACGACGAGCTGCTGGCGCAGCTCTCTGAAAGGTTGAGTTGAGCACGATGTCCAGTGCAGCTCCGGACCGCCGGTCGATCATCGCCGATGCGCTGCGCAAGATCGATGACCTGACCGAGCGTCTGGAGATCGCCGAGCAGGGCGAGACCGAGCCGATTGCCGTCGTGGGCATGGGCTGCCGCTTTCCCGGTGGGGTGAACAATCCCGACGAGTACTGGCAGCTGCTCCACGAGGGGCGAAGCGGCATAGTCCGGGTGCCCGAGAACCGCTGGGACGCCGATGAGTTCTACTCGGCCGAACAACCGGTGCCCGGCACGATCTGCACGCGCGAGGGCGGGTTCTTGTCGTCGTGGCAGCCGGACGAGTTCGACGCGGAGTTCTTCGGCATCTCGCCGCGCGAGGCGATCGGGATGGATCCGCAGCAGCGGTTGCTGATGGAGGTCACCTGGGAGGCGCTGGAGAGCGCCGGGGTGACCGCGGCGCAGATCCGTGGCTCGCAGACCTCGGTGTTCGTCGGCCTGACCACCACCGACTACATCGCGATGGGATACGAGCGAAAAGGCGGCCCGGAGGACGTCAACCCCTACATCACGTTCGGCAACGCGTCGAACTTCGCGGCGGGGCGGTTGTCGTATTTCCTGGGTGCGCAGGGTCCGGCGGTGGTGGTGGATACGGCGTGTTCGTCGTCGTTGGTGACGATTCATCTGGCGGCGGCCAGTCTGCGGCGCCGGGAGAGTGATCGGGCGATCGCCGCCGGGGTCAACCTCAACCTCCTTCCCGACAACTTCATCGCCTGCACGCAGTGGGGGATGTTGGCGCCGGATGGGCAGTGCAAGACCTTTGATGCGGCTGCCGATGGGTATGTGCGTAGTGAGGGTGCCGGGGTGGTGGTGCTCAAGCGGCTC
>WBZP01000196.1_pt1 | contig 86554 bp, 73 predicted proteins | sample 5204301 | NCBI WGS metagenome assembly WBZP01 (sample SAMN12412401, study PRJNA552823) | activated sludge metagenome | isolation source: activated sludge from nitrification reactor of wastewater treatment plant... | place: USA: Pennsylvania | collected 2017 | reverse complement strand
CATCGACTCCGCGTGGGCGCTGACGTCCATCTCGCAGGCGCAGTTCTGGCGGCCGGCGGGGTTCGAGTTCGGCGGGCGCGGCGACGGCACGGTCAACGGCATCCTGTCGGTGGACATCTCGGACTGGACCTCCCCCGGCAGCAACCACAAGGTCGCGATGGCGTGTGACGAAGAAGAGATCAAGGCCGAAGTGTGGCGGCAACTCGTCGACGCCCTCGGCGCCGACGTCCTCGACAGGTCGAACGTGCACAGCTCGTTCCTGGACCCCGCGATCCGGCCGCCGAACCCGACCGAGGCGACCAACCTCGAGCCGCTGCTGATCAACACCGCCGGTTCGTGGGCCGACCGGCCCGATGCGGTCACGCGGATCCCCAACCTGTTCCTGGCCGCCGACTTCGTCAGGACCTACACCGATCTGGCCACCATGGAGGGCGCCAACGAGGCGGCCCGGCGGGCGGTCAACGGCATCCTGGCTGCCACCGGCTCGGGTGCGACACCGTGCGACGTCTGGCCGTTGAACGAGCCGAAGGCGCTGGCCCCGTTCCGCGCCCTGGACCGGATCCGCTGGCGGCTGGGCCGCCCGCAGGGCGATCCGCCGATGCAGTTGGACCCGGACGGCGAACCGCAGCCGGGCCCGATCGCCCGGCTGCTGTTCAAGGTCGGCGACGCGCTGGGCTGACCCGGCGGCGGAACGCCGGCCGGACGTCGGCGGGATGGTCGGCGATACGGTCGAGCGCCCGCAGGTTCTTCGCGACATCGGAGCTCTCGCCGTGGCCGAGCAGCCACACCAGCAGCGGCAGCAGCGTCCACGGCTGCTTGGGCGGGTTCAGGTACCAGTACCCCAGCGCGGCGGTCCACGAGGTGTGATCGACGTGCAGTTTGCGCACCTGATCCGGATTCACCGCCAGATCAACGGCGAAGAGCCAGGCGCCGCTGCGGAACTTGTTGAGGACGTTGCCGATCACCCAGTTCTCCGGGGTGATGAGGGTGAACCACCGGAAGCCCGGGGACAGCCGTTCGAACGTGCGGACCATGGCCGGCACCTGCGTCTGCACGATGTCGGTGATGGAGTCGAAATCGTTCTTCAGGTCGCCCATCGGGGAGACCGGGACGGCGGCGGCCGCGACGCCGAGGTCGAAGCAGATGTGCGCGTTGAGCCCGGCCAGCATCTGCTGCAGCATGGTGGATTTCGCGTCGTGCCCGACGAAGGAGACCGCCCAGGCCAGGTTGAGCTCGCCGGCGTCGGCGGGATGGAAGTAGGCGTTCAGTGCGTCGAAGTAGCGCTGCGCGAACATCACGTCGAACTCGGCCATCCGCTCGGGGTTCTCGAACAGGCGTAGCCGGATCGCTTCCCGGATCGCCAGGGTGGAGCGCTTGTAGAGCACCGCGAAGTAGCCGATGGTGCTGCCGGTGTCGATCGACCAGGCAATGATGCGGTCCAGGTTGGCCACCACGTCGTCGATGCTGCGGGCCTGCTCGAGGAGCGCGAGTCGGGGTGTCGCGGTTATCGTCGTCATGCTCCCCAGCGTGGCGCAGCGGGCGCCGGTCGGCGTGCGTATTCCACTACCCGAGTCCTGTTCACATCGGCGACGCCGATTGCGCACATTCTGGAAACATGGGTGCGCAACACTGACCCGTCCGCACACCGCAGGAGAAGTCAGTGACCGATGTCGTAAGCCCAACACCTGGAGATTCCATCAACGGCAGTTCGATCCCGCAGACCGCTCCGACCGGTCAGACCCGGTCCGGGATGACCGCCGAGTCGATCAGGGCGGCCGTCTCGGACCATCTGATCTACTCGATCGCCCGCCCGCCGGCCGCGCTGACTCCCGGTCACTACTACCGCGCGCTGTCGCTGGCGGTGCGCGACCGCATGCAGAAACGCTGGATGGCCACTACGCAGGACTGGCTCAACCTGCCCAACAAGGTCACCTGTTACCTGTCGGCGGAGTTCCTGATGGGCCCGCAGCTCGGCAACAACCTGCTCAACCTCGGCATCGAAGACCAGGCGCGCGAAGCTCTCGCCGACCTGGGCCAGAACCTCGACGAGGTCCTGGCCTGCGAGGCCGAACCCGGCCTGGGCAACGGCGGCCTGGGCCGGCTGGCCGCCTGCTACCTGGATTCGCTGGCCACCCTGGAGCGGCCGTCCATCGGCTACGGCATCCGCTACGAGTTCGGCATCTTCCGCCAGGAGATCGCCGACGGCTGGCAGGTCGAGCAGACAGACAACTGGCTGTCGCACGGCAACCCGTGGGAGATCGAGAAGCCGGACGCGAGCTACCAGGTCAACTGGGGCGGGCACACCGAGGAGTACGAGGACGTCGCCGGCAGGTTCCGGGTGCGCTGGGTGCCGCAGCGGGTGGTCATGGGCACCTCGTACGACACCCCGATCCAGGGCTACGGCGTCAACACCTGCAACACGCTGACGCTGTGGAATGCCCGCGCCGTCGAATCGTTCGCGTTGGAGGCCTTCAACACCGGCGACTACTACAAGGCGGTCGACGAAGAGGTCGTCTCCGAGACGGTCTCCAAGGTGCTCTACCCCAACGACGAACCCGAGGCCGGTAAGCGACTGCGGCTGCTGCAGCAGTACTTCTTCGTCACCTGCTCGCTGCAGGACATCCTGAATATCCACACCCTGCGGGTCGGGCTGCCGCTGGCGGCCTTGCCGGACAAGTGGGCGATCCAGCTCAACGACACCCACCCGTCGATCGCCGTGGCCGAGCTGATGCGGCTGCTCATCGACGAGCACCAGTTCACCTGGGATGCCGCCTGGGACATCACGGTCCGCACGTTCGGCTACACCAACCACACCCTGCTGCCCGAGGCGCTGGAGACCTGGCCGCTGCGGATCTTCGGCGAGGGACTGCCCCGGCACCTGGAGTTGATCTACGAGATCAACGACCGCCTCCTGGAGGAGGTCCGGGTGAAGTTCCCGGGCGACGACGAGCGGGTGGCCCGGATGTCGCTGATCGGCGAGGACGACGGCAAGTGCGTGCGGATGGCGCACCTGGCCACCGTCGGCAGCCACCGCGTCAACGGTGTGGCCGCGTTGCACTCCGAACTGCTCAAGGACAGCGTGCTGCGCGACTTCTACGAGCTGTGGCCCGAGCGGTTCGGCAACGTCACCAACGGTGTGACGCCCCGCCGGTTCCTGGCCCTGTCGAATCCGGGACTGCGCTCGCTGCTCGACGAGGTGATCGGCGACGGCTGGCTGACCGATCTGCGGCACTTGCGCGGACTGGAGGCCTACGCCGATGACCCCGAGTTCCGCAAGCGGTGGCGAGAAGTCAAGCGGACCAACAAATCCCGGCTGGCCGAGTACGTGCACGGTGTCACGGGCATAGAACTGGATCCCGGCTGGATGTTCGACGTCCAGGTCAAGCGCATCCACGAGTACAAACGCCAGCACCTGATGGCGCTCGGGATCGTCACGCAGTACCTCCGGCTACGGGAGAACCCGGGCCTGCCGATCGCGCCGCGGGCCTACATATTCGGCGGCAAGGCCGCGCCCGGCTATTTCATGGCCAAGCGAATCATCAAGCTCATCACCGCAATCGGCGCGACCGTCAACAACGACCCGATCGCGAACCGGTTCATGAAGGTCGTGTTCCTGCCGAACTTCAACGTCAAGACCGCGCATCTGGTCTACCCGGCGGCGAACCTCTCCGAGCAGATCTCGACGGCGGGCAAGGAGGCCTCGGGCACCGGCAACATGAAGTTCATGATCAACGGCGCGCTGACGATCGGCACACTCGACGGCGCGAACGTCGAGATCCGGGAGGAGGCCGGGCCGGAGAACTTCTTCCTGTTCGGGCTCACCGAGGATCAGGTCGAGACGGTCAAGCGCGACGGGTACCGGCCGACGGCCTACATCGAACGCGATCCCGAACTGGCCGCGGCGCTGGAACTGATCGCCGGCGGCCGATTCACGCACGGCGACAGCGAGATCCTGAAACCGTTGGTGGACAACCTCATTCACCACGACCCGTTCCTGGTGCTGGCGGACTACCGCTCCTACGTCGACTGCCAGGACCAGGTGGGCCGGGTGTGGGACGATCGCGACAAGTGGTCGCACATGTCGATCCTGAACACCGCGCGCAGCGGGAAGTTCTCATCGGACCGCGCGATCGCCGAGTACTGCGACGACATCTGGAACGTCTCGCCGATGCCGGTGAAGCTCTAGCGGCTCCGGGTGGCGATGGCGCGGGAGCTCAACGACTGTCGCGTTTGGCCTGTCGGCGGGCGCCGGCGGCAATCGGCCCCGCCTCGCGCTTCTTGCGGCCCGGGGACTGGCGGGTCTTGTCGGTCAGCACACGCTTCTTGACACCCGCGCTACGCGGTGCCCCGGCGGCCTTGGCCGGCACCGGGCTGTCCTTGCGCGCTTGGGCGAGTCGCTCCTCTTTGAGGTCACGGGCACTCTGCGTGGCGGCGGTGGCCAGCTGGCGGCTCACCCGCGCCAGCGCCTCCTCGAAGATCTCGGCGCGCGCGGCGTTCGCCTCGCTGCCCCGTTTCGCGGCACCACGGGCGCCCTTGGCCGACACCCGCGCGGCCCCCTGTCGTCGATAAACCCCGACATGCTTGTTGCGGACGCGACGGACCCGGGCGTGCAAGTCCAGCAGGGCGTCCTCGTCGAGGGCGCTCAGTTCCGCCGGTTCCGTTTCCCGGATCAACTGGAAATCCGATTCCGTCAACGAACTGAGCAGCTTCTGCGTCGCCATACCCACATCCTTCGGTTGGTGGAAGTCGAGCTGTACCACGCCGGGAGCGCCGGGCAGGTGACAACCCTCTCCGCCGTCGAATCGGCCTACACCCCGCGTTCAACCGGTAGCCGTCCGCCGTCGACGGCGGCGACCAGCAGGGCGTGGTCTGCTTCGGTGCGATCGGCGTAGCGTCTGGCGAACACGCACAGCGCGTCGTCCACGCGTTCGGAGCGCCCAAGGTAGCCGGCGATCATCGAGGCGCCACTGGTGCGCGCGTGTCCCTTGGCCAGCAGCTGGCCGACCACCCCGGCGTAGTCGATCAGCGTCGCGGCATCCATCGCGTCAAGTGGGATGGTGCCCTTCATGTTTCGGAACTGTCGGACGTAGAACTGGCGCCCCTGGACGGTGGTCCAGCCCAGCAGCGGGTCGCTGACGGTCTGCAGCGCCTGTTGGTATTCGACGACCCGCTGCCCCTGATGGGCGTGCCAGGCCGATTCGCCGTGCACGTAACGCGCCAGCACCGAACGGCGGGCCTGCTTGAGTTGAAGGAAGACGACATCCTCGGGCGAAGACCCTTCCAGCAGAGCGACATACGCGCGCAGCCCGACGCTGCCCACCCCGACCACCTTCTGCGCGACATCGAGCAGGGTGTAGCCGCCGAGGACCCGGCGCCAGTGGGTGGACAACGTCGCCAGATAGTCGTCGAGACCCTCGGCCAGCGCGTCGGCCTCGTCGGCCGGCAGGCGGGTGATCAGCGGTGGCTCCTCGACGATCCGCCGCATCCCGTCGACCTCCTCGGTGAACCGCGGCAGCGCACGGTCGCTGGTGCGAACGCGGGCCCGGGCCGCCGAACGCAGCACCTGCTGCTGCAGCGGGCCGGCCGTCTCCCCCGCGAGGCGGTCCACGTCGAGGCGGCTGAACGACCTGCCGAACAGCGGTTCGGCGGCCAGCCTGCGCAACTCCTGGCGGTAGGCGCCGACGCACGAGCGCACCGCGCCCGCGAGTTGTTCTTCCGATGCGCCGTTCTGCCTGCCGGCGACCCAGATGCTGGCGACCAGGCGGCGCAGATCCCATTCCCAGCCGCCCGGATGCGCCTCGTCGAAATCGTTGAGGTCGATGACGAGGTCGCGTTCGGGTGAGGCGTAGAACCCGAAGTTGCCCAGATGCGCGTCGCCGCACACCACCGGTGTGATGCCCGTCGACGGCAGGCGCGCCACGTCCTCGGCCATCACCACCGCGGTGCCGCGCAGGAAACCATAGGGGGAAGCCACCATTCGGCCCACCCGAATCGGAAGCAGCTGTTCGAGCCGGCCCTCGTGGTTGTCCTCGATGAGCCCGACCGGGTCCGGCCGGTCCGCGGGCGGGGTCCAGTCGGCCAGCGTCCGGCGCGGCACCCGGTTGCGCAGACTGCGGCCGAGCGCGTAACGCTCGGCGCGGCTGACCGGCCGCTGTCGCAACGAGTGGTAGGCGCTGCCCTCGGCCTCAGCGAGGACGGTGTGCTGGCCGTTGGGCGGCGACGACGTCGTCGGCATCGCCCCATCGTGGCACGCCCCCCACGGGCTGAGGCCCTCTTTTCGGGGCTACGACGGCAAGCTTGGCCTCCTGCCGTCGCCGATTTCAGCAACCCCTGCGACAAAGTGCGAGTAACCCTCGCAGAGAGCACTGAAATCGACCACGGACCTGCCATCGTGGCACGGTTTCGGCCGTGGCCGCCGTGGATCTCTGTGAGGATGGACCCATGTTCGCACGCATCGCAGGTTCGCTCCTGGCCGCCCTGACGCTGGGCGCGCTGGCCGGCGTGCCACCCGTCGGCAACCGGTTCGGCAGCCCATTGTCGGCGACGGGTCAGTCCGCCGGTCGCACGATCGACCTGTGCAGCCAAGGTGACCCGATCTGCTCCGAGGGCCGCGACCGCTCCGCACACAGCAACGACGAGATGGCGCCGTACCCAGGGCAGGCGGCGTCGTTCATCGCGGGCCGGGTCTGACGGTCCGTGTCTGCGCTCGACCGCTTCTTCGAGATCTCCGCGCGCAGTTCCACGGTCGCCACCGAGATCCGCGGCGGTGTCGTGACGTTCATCGCGATGGCCTACATCATCGTGCTGAACCCGATCATCCTGTCCGGCGCAGCCGACGTCACCGGCCACCGACTGGACTTCACCCAGGTGTCGGCGGTGACGGCGCTGGCCGCCGGCGTCATGACGATCCTGTTCGGCGTGGTCGCCCGACTGCCGTTCGCGTTCGCCGCCGGCCTGGGCATCAACTCGTTTCTGGCCAGCTCCGTGGTCGGATCGCTGACCTGGCCCGAGGCAATGGGCCTGGTGGTCGTCAACGGTCTGATCATCGTCGCGCTGGCCGTGAGCGGCCTGCGCAAACTGATCTTCGACGCCGTGCCGATGCCGCTGAAACTGGCGATCACCGCCGGCATCGGGCTGTTCATCCTGTTCATCGGCCTGGTCGACGCCGGGTTCGTCGGGTCCACCGGGCTGCCCTCGCCGCCGCTGGGTCTGGGCGCCAAGGGAGCCGGTTCGATCACCACGATCCCGACCCTGATCTTCGTACTCACGCTCCTGGTCACCGGCATTCTGGTGGCACGAAAAGTTCGCGGCGGCATCCTGATCGGGCTGATCCTGGGGACAGTGGTCGCCGTCGTCGTGGAAGCCGTCTGGCATCTGGGATCGGCAACCGACACGCCCGGCGGCTGGAGCCTGTCGGTGCCCACCCTGACCGGCTCGCCGTTCGCGCTGCCCGATCTGTCGCTGGTCGGCGACTTCAGCCTGGCCAGCTTCGGGCGCATCGGCATCCTGGCCGGCGTCATGCTGGTGTTCACCCTGGTGTTCACCAACTTCTTCGACGCCATGGGCACCTTCACCGGACTGTCCCGCCAGGCCGGGCTGGCCGACGACCACGGCAATTTCCCGCGGCTGCAGTCGGCTCTGGTGGTCGAGGGCACCGGCGCGGTGGTCGGCGGCGCGGTGTCGGCGTCGTCGAACACGGTGTTCATCGAATCGGGCACCGGCATCGGCGAGGGCGCCCGCACCGGACTGGCCAGCCTGGTGACCGGCGTACTGTTCCTGGCGGCGATGTTCCTGACGCCGCTGGCCGCGATCGTGCCCTCGGAGGTGGCGGCCGCCGCGCTGGTCGTCGTCGGCGCCCTGATGGCATCGGTGTTGCGCGACATCGACTTCGACGAGTTCAGTGTGACCCTGCCGGTGGTCCTGACCGTCGCGGTGATGCCGTTGTCCTACTCGATCGCCAACGGGATCGGCGTGGGGTTCATCGCATGGGTGGTGCTGCGCTCCGCTTCCGGCCGGGCCCGTGCGATCAGTCCGCTGCTGTGGGTCGTCGCGGCCGGATTCCTGTTGTACTTCGCCCGGGGGTGGATCGACACCCTGGTCGGCGTCTGACCAATCGGGACCAACGGCCCTGCAATTGCGGACCGAGCGGCCTAACCTGGTAGCCGACAATCCCGGACACGAGGAGGGCGATGTCTGAGTCCGAACGTCACGACATCATCGTGATCGCGGTCGACGGATCACCCGAATCCGACGCCGCGGCGCGGTTCGGGACCCGGGAGGCGACGCTGCGCGGAGTGCCCATCGTGCTCCTGAACGTCGTGTCCCACTTCATCACGAGCCGGAGCATTGGACCCGCGCCGCTGGAGCCCGCCTTCAGCGGATGGCAGCAGGACAACGCGCGGGACGCCCTGGCGCGTGCCGAAGACACCGTGCGCGCCAGCGTCGGCTCGGCGCCCATTCCCGAAATACGTTCCGAGGTGGTGTATTCAGCGGTCGTGCCCGCGCTCGCGGAAGCCTCCAAGCACGCCGCCATGGTGGTGGTCGGCTGCCGTGGGCGCGGCACCATCGGCCGGCTGACCCTCGGCTCGACCAGCAGTGGTCTGATCCACCACGGCCACGGCCCCATCGCCCTGGTGCGCGCGGACGCCGCCCGGGCCCCCGACGACGTGGCACCCGTCCTGGTCGGGGTCGACGGGTCGCGGGCATCGGAGGCGGCCACCGCGCTGGCCTTCGACGAAGCATCCCGGCGCGGGGTGGACCTGATCGCGTTGCACGCCTGGAGCGATCTGAGCTACTCGCCCTACGCGATCGCCGACCAGTCCTACGAGGCGGAGGGCCATGAGATCCTCGCCGAACGGCTGGCTGGCTGGCGCGAACGCTATCCCGACGTCACGGTGCGCCGGCAGATCGTCAGCGATCGGCCCGCGCACTGGCTGATCGACGGCTCACAGCAGGCCCAGTTGGTGGTGGTGGGCAGCCACGGCCGCGGCGGGTACACCGGGATGCTGCTGGGATCGGTCAGCACCGCCGTGGCCCACGCCGCCCACTGCCCGGTCATCGTCGTGCGGCCGCGCTGAGTGCATCCCCAGATGAGTGGGCACACGACGGTCGGGTTCGGCGACGCCGGTCTGTCCCGCCTCGTCGACGTGTTGATCGAGCGCGGTTACCAGGTGGTGGGACCCACCCTTCGGGAGAACGCCATCACGCCGGCCAGGCTCAGTTCCGCCGACGATCTGCCCCGCGGCTACGGAGTGCACACCGGGCCCGGGCACTACCGGGTCTACGGCCGCGACGACGCCGCGCGGTTCGCACACTCGGCCGGACCGCAATCGTGGAAGCAGTTCCTGCATCCGCCGCGGCGCCGACTCTGGTCGGGCACACCCGACCTCGTCGGCGAACCCGCCGACGACAGCGAACCATCTTCTGCCCCTTACGCTTTCCTCGGGGTACGCGGCTGCGACCTGGCCGCGATCGCCACCCTGGACCGTGTCCTTTCCGGTGGCGGGCACCCCGACGGTGACTACGCGCGACGGAGACGGGCGATCTTCGTGGTCGCCGTCAACTGCACCGAACCCGGCGGCGTGTGCTTCTGCGCGTCGATGGGCACCGGCCCGGGTGTGCAACCCGGCTACGATCTGGCGCTGACCGAACTCGTCGACGGGGACACCTGCCGCTACATCGTCGACGTGGGCAGCGCGGCGGGCGCCGAGGTGCTGGCGCAGGTGCCGCACGAGGTCGCCACCGACCAGCAGATCGCCGCCGCGACCACCGCCGCACGCGAGGCCGCCGACCATATGGGCCGACAGATGCCCGAGGTCGACCTGCGGGCGCTGCTGGTGCGGTCCAGGGAGTCGGCGCACTGGGAAGACGTCGCCGGTCGGTGCCTGACGTGCGGCAACTGCACGATGGTCTGCCCGACCTGCTTCTGCACCGGCACCGAGGAGGTCAGCGACCTCGCCGGGCGACACGCCGAACGCTGGCAGCACTGGACGTCGTGCTTCGAACTGGACTTCTCGACGATGCACCAGGGCAGCGTGCGGCAGTCCGACTCCGCGCGCTACCGGCACTGGATCACGCACAAACTCGGCACCTGGCATGACCAGTTCGGCTCCTCCGGGTGTGTGGGCTGCGGACGCTGCATCGCCTGGTGCCCGACCGGGATCGACATCACCGCGGAGATGACGACACTGGCCGAACTCGATGGGCCCGAACATGATTGACGCCACCGGCTCACCCATGACGCCGGCCCCGTACCGGATCCGCGCCAAGGTCGCCGAGAACGCCGAGTCGGTGACGCTGACGCTGGAACCGCTGGCCGGCCGCCTCGACACCCCGGCGCCCGGCCAGTTCGTCATGCTCTACGCGTTCGGGGTCGGTGAGATCCCGATGTCCTACAGCGGCGATCCCGCCGGCGACGCCGCCGCCGGCACGCTGACGCACACGATCCGGTGCGTCGGGGCCGTCAGCGCCGCACTGCACGACGCCGATATCGGCGCCGTGGTGGGCGTGCGCGGCCCGTTCGGCACCAGCTGGGAGCTGCCCGCCGCAGCGGGTCGCGACCTGGTCGTCGTGGCCGGTGGCTGCGGCCTGGCGCCGCTGCGGCCACTGGTGCTCGCCGCGCTCGCCGAACGCGACCGCTACGGCAGCATTGTGCTGGTCGTCGGCGAGCGCACCCCGCAGCATTTCCTGTTCGGTCCCGAGCTCGAGGCCTGGGCGGCCGGTCCGGCCCTGCGGGTGGTCCGCACCGTCGACCGGCCGGCGCCGGGTTGGCCCGGCGACGTCGGGGTGGTCACCGAACCGCTGCGACACCTCTCGCTGCACCCCGAGCGGACCACGGCCTATCTGTGCGGACCCGAGCCTATGATCCGATTCGGTGCGGCCGCATTGATCGACAAGGGCGTTGCCGTCCGCGACATCCAGGTGTCCCTGGAACGAAACATGCAGTGCGGCATCGGATTGTGCGGGCACTGCCAGCTCGGCCCGCTGCTGCTGTGTCTGGACGGCCCGGTGGTCGGCTACGAGGTTGCTTGCGAACTGCTGCGGATCGGAGAGCTGTAGATGAGCCCACCCACGCTCGCGGTCTGGAAGTTCGCCTCCTGCGACGGATGCCAGCTGACCCTGCTCGACTGTGAGGACGAGCTGCTGGAGGTGGCCGGTCGATTCCGGATCGCCGACTTCGCCGAGGCCTCCAGCGCGCGCGTCGACGGCCCGTACGACGTGTCGCTGGTCGAGGGCTCGATCACCACCGAGACCGACCGGCGGCGCATCCTGGCGATCCGCGAGCAGAGCCGGGTGCTCGTCACCATCGGCGCGTGCGCGACGGCGGGCGGAATCCAGGCATTGCGCAACTTCGCCGACGTCACCGAATTCGCCTCGGCGGTCTACCCGCACCCGGAGTACATCGACACGCTCGCGACCTCCACCCCGGCGTCGACCCACGTGGCGGTGGACTACGAGTTGCACGGCTGCCCCATCGACCGCCGGCAGCTCATGGACACGCTGACGGCGCTGAGCATCGGACGCAAGCCGCGGCTGCCGGGATCGCCCGTGTGCACCGAGTGCAAACGCCGCGGCACCGTCTGCCTGACCGTCGCCGAGGGCATCCCGTGCCTGGGCCCGGTGACCCGCGCGGGATGCGGTGCGCTGTGCCCGGCGCACCATCGCGGATGCTACGGCTGCTTCGGGCCGACCGACCAGCCGGCCACTCCCACGCTGCTTCCGCTGCTCCGCCGGGACGACATGTCCGACAACGACATCGAGCGGGTGTTCGCGACGTTCAACGTCGCCGCGTCCTGGCAGCCGGAGGGCTGATGACCACCCGCAACCTGTCGCTGGAGTTGATGACCCGGGTCGAGGGCGAAGGCTCCTTCAGTGTCACTCTGGACGGCGACCGCGTGGAGCACGCCCAGCTGCGCATCTTCGAGCCGCCCAGGTTTTTCGAGGCGTTCCTGCGCGGGCGCGCCGCCGCCGAGACCCCCGACATCACCGCGCGGATCTGCGGCATCTGCCCGGTCGCCTACCAGACCAGCGCGTGCAACGCTGTCGAGAACGCGTTCGGTGTGCGCCTCGATCCGATGGTGGCCGAGCTGCGCAGACTGTTGTACTGCGGCGAGTGGATCAGCAGCCATACGCTGCACATCTACCTGCTGCACGGCCCGGATTTCCTCGGCTACCCCGACGCGATGACCATGGCCGCCGATCATCGCGGCGCGGTCGAGCGGGGGCTGGCGCTGAAGAAGACCGGCAACGAGTTGATGGAACTGATCGGTGGCCGTGCCGTCCATCCCGTCAACGTCCGGGTCGGTGGCTTCTACTCCGTCCCGGACCGCGACGGGCTCGCGCCGATCGCCGAACAGTTGCGCCGGGCGCTGGATCTCGCACTGGAAACCGTGCAGTGGGTGGCCGGACTCCCCTTCCCGGACCTTGAAGTCGACCACGACCTACTGGCCGCGCAGACCCCGGACCGGTACGCCATCGAGACGGGGTCGATCACCACCAGCAGCGGATTGAGTTTCGGCCCTGAGCAATTCGACGACCACGTGACCGAGGTGCAGGTTCCGCACTCCACGGCGCTGCAGGCCAACCTCGACGGCCGCCGGTTCCTGACCGGCCCGCTGGCCCGCTACTCGCTGAACTCCGCGCAGCTCTCCCCGCTCGCGCGTGCGGCCGCCGCCGACGCAGGGATCGGTACGCAGTGCCGAAACCCGTTCCGCAGCATCGTTGTCCGCGCGGTCGAGGTGGTCTATGCGGTAGAGGAGGCCCTGCGGATCATCGCGGACTACCGGCGGCCCGAACGACCGTTCGCCGATGTCACACCGCGCGCCGGCGTTGGTCACGGCATCAGCGAGGCCCCCCGCGGCCTGCTCTACCACCGTTACGAACTCGACGCACGCGGAACCGTCGAGGCCGCGCGTATCGTGGCACCCACGTCCCAGAATCAGGGCGCGATGGAGCACGACCTGGCCACGGTGGTCGCCGCCAACACCGGCCTCGACGATGCCGCGCTGACCACCCTGTGCGAGAAGACCATTCGCTGCTACGACCCGTGCATCTCGTGTGCCGCGCACTTCCTGACGGTGACGGTCCGGCGGCGATGACCACAGACGATGTCGTCGTGATCGGTGTCGGCAACCGCTATCGTCGGGACGACGGCGTCGGGCCGGCCGTCGCGGACGTCTGCGCGGCCCGCAACCCGCCCCGGGTTCGGGTGGTGACCGAACCGGCCGACCCCACCGCCCTGCTCGACGCCTGGACGAACATGGGACTGGCCGTGCTGGTCGATGCCGCGGTCACGGGTGCGGCCCCGCCCGGCAGCGTGCGATCCTGCCGCGCAACGGATCTCGCCGCCACCCCGGCAAGCAGCTCGCACGGTGTGGACATCGCCGCGGTCGTCCGGCTGGGGCGGGCACTGGACCGGTTGCCGGGCGAGCTGGTGGTGGTCTACGTGGAGGCGGCCGACACCGGCCACGGCCCCGGCCTGACGCAACGGGTCGCCGACGCGGTTCCCGCCGCGGCGGACGTCGTGCTCGCCGAGATCACCGCCCGGCGGCGCCGACCGCCGACTCCAGTTCCCCGAACGCCGTCTCGGTGAGCGGTATCAGCGTCGCGATGTCGGGCACCAGGTTGCGGCCGGCGACGTAGCCGAACGAGACCGTCTCGGCGTACGAGCACACCGTGGCGTTGAGCCCCAGACCGTCGAAAACCGTCGAGATCGGGTAGAGCGAGTCCAGGTGCGCGCCATTGAAGTACATTTCGGTCGTCGGCCCGCGCACGTTGGAGATCGGCACGTTATAACCGCTGCGCCACTTGGGAATCAGCGGAAGCGCCGACAACAGGAACGTGGGGGCGAGATTGGGGACGGCCAACAGGGTGGTGGCCGCCGAACCGCGCCGGGCCACTTCTTCCTTGGCGAACCGCATCGACCGGTGAATACGCGCCAGCCGCTCCGCGGGGTCGGCCAGGTCGGTCCCCAACGGGCACTGCTGCAGGCCGAACAGGTTGCCGTGACCGGCCTGCGCCTCATCGCCGTCGACACGCACCGATATCGGGCAGAAGCCGATCAGCGAGCGCCCCGGCAGCGCGTCGTGCGCAGCCAGCCACCCCCGCAGCGCCCCGGCGACCACAGCCGTCATCACGTCGTTGTTGGTGACGTCGGCCGCCTTCTGGATCGACCGGACGCGCTCCAGCGGCCAGGTACCTCCGGCAACGGACCGCCGGGGTCCCAGCCGGCCGTTGAACGGGGTGTGCGGTGCGGCGAGCGGCAGCGGGCTGTCGCCGCGCAGGGCGCCGGCCAGATACTCGGTCCCCGCGCCGAACATGTTGCGCGCCAGTCCGATTGCGGACATCGCGGAACCTGCGAGGCCGCGCAGCGCCGAGGCCGGATCGCGCCCGGTTCCCGGCGTGGGCTCGCGGGTGCCGGCGGGAGCGTGTTCGGCGGCGACGTAGAACGGTTTCACCGACCGGTCGGACGGATCGGTGGACAGGCCGTCGGCGATCATCTGCATGCCTTCGACACCGTCGACCAGGGTGTGGTGAATCTTGATGTAGAAGGCGAATCGGCCGCCGGGCAGGCCGTCGATCAGATAGGCCATCCACTGTGGTCTGCTCCGGTCCAACGGACGTGCGTGCAGTTCTGCGACCAGCTCCCACAACGCGTGCTCGTCGGAACCCGGTGGCAGGATGCGGGCCTGCATGTGGTCGGGCAGATCGACCTCGACCTCCTGCCAGGTCCACATGCCCAGCGTGTCGATGCCGATATGGGGGCGCCGTCGCAGCCGTGGATCGATCTCTCCGTCACCCATGAGCTCCTGCCGGTGCAGATCGTCGGTGTAATGCGGGCCGGCGTCGGGCGGCGGCGTGAAGATGAGCAATGCCCCGACGTGCATCGGGCTGGACAGCGCCTCGCCGGTGATCATGGCCGCGTCCAGGCCGTCCATGATGTGCATCAGTTGTCACCCCCGACCAGGCCGGACTGCACGATCGCGTCGTCGATGAACTTCTGCACCGGCCGTGCGGTGAAGAAACCGGTGTGTCCGCCCCGGTACCACACGATTTCCGGTTTGCCCCAGTGTTCCCACAGTCGGACCACCTGTTCGTGCGGGTGGACCAACCGGTCGGCGACACCGCCGTAGATGAACCGGCCGGCCATCGGCACCTTCGGCGTCAACGACAGCGGAGACACCATCCGGCCGAGGGGTCGCGCGAGTTCGACCACCCGCAGGCGCGGGTCACCACGGTGGAATCCGGCATGGCGGCCCAGCAGTTCGACGAGATCGGCGACCGGGACGCCGAGCACCGCGCACGTCAGGTCGTCGTCGATGCTGGCCACCAGCGCCGCGACGAATCCCCCCATGGAGATGCTGTTGAGCCCGATCCGCTGGCCGGGTTCCTGCGCCCGGATCCACGACAAGAGCCTGCGCACGTCCCAGACCGCCTGGGCGGCGAAATGCCCGTCGTCCAGGATCTCCTCACCGGGAAACGCCTTCCCCTTCGGCAGTCCCCGGGCTCGCGGCCCATGCTGAGGCAGGACGGGGATCGCGATGTTCAGTCCGAGGTCGTCGTGCAGGTGCCAAGCCCGAAAAAGCGTCAGATCCAGTGCGGCCCGACCCATTTCGGTTCCGTGGATGCACACCAGCCACGGCCGCGGTTCACTGTGGCGCAGCATCAGCCCGTACACCCGCTCGTTGGCGGTGTAGCTCAGCCAGCGCTCGCGGCCGGGGTCGCCCTCCTCCGGCGTGTAGCCGCTGGTGAAGACGAAGCGTTCATAGGTGCGGCCGCGCTGGCGCACCGGGTGGATCTTCATGTCGGTCAGCGGCGGGGGCGACGCGAACAGCAGTTCGGGATTGTCGAGCCAGCCCTTGGCGCCGTAGAACTCGAGAGCCGCGTGCACCTCCTTCTCGATCCGGTCGAACGCCGCGCCGCTGCTGAGGGGCCGCTGCGTGCGAAGGCCGATCAGCACGACTTCGTCGCGCAGCGCGTGAGTGACCAGCGCCGGCGACGGGAGGGCCAGCGGCAGGGCGCCTTCCCGGCGGCCGAGGTAATGCCGCCACGCACCCGCGTAGTAGCGGCCCGTCCTGGTCAGCGGGGCCAGCGCCGCCTCCACCGCGGCGATACCGGACGGCCGGTGGTCCGGGTTGGGCGGTTGTCCGGTGTCGGGAACGGCGGTGACGTCGCCGGACGGGGAGGTGCCTCGATCGGCGGGGCCTGGGTCGCGTGCGTTCACCATGGCGCGCGAATCAGCGGGTTGCCGTCACGGGAGACCCGCCGGAGCGGTCCGTGGGTTCGGGCGCCGGGTATCGCAGCAGGGCGCCGATTCCGTCCGCAAGCGCGAGGTCGTCGGCCGCGTGAACCACCCGCGCCCCGACCGCCAGCGCGGCGAACGGCAGCGCCTCGTCCACCCGCACCACCGCGGACGCCGATTGGCCCAGCTCGGACAGCGTGTCGGGGTCGGGGGCCAGCAGGATGCGTTCCGCCCCGGCCAGCACGGTCCCGTCGCCGAGAACTCCGACGATGAGGGTGTCGACGTCGCCGGCGCGCAGGGCCGCGCACACCGCACCCAGACCCTCGGCGGCCAGTCCGGAGCCCCGGCCGATCTCGGCGCGGAACCTCATGTCGGTGTCCTCGACCGACGCGTCGCGGTGCCGATCGAGTTCCGCCACGATGGATTCGTCGGCCTCGTCCTCATCGGCCCGACGGCCCGTGGAACCCGCGGGCAACTGCGACACGCGTCCCGCGATCCGGTCGGGCAGCGCCGCCAGCATCGCGGCGCGGGCCTGAACCTCGCCCGCGAGGAACAGCACCTCCGCACCGATCTGGTCCATCAGTGCGGTCAACCGGTCGGCGACGGCACGGATGTTCATCCGCACCGCCTCCTCGGCCGAGCCTTCCAGGTCGCGCAGTCCGTACCAGCCCGCGTTGTGCGGCTTGTGCACCGGAAATCCCTGGCCTTCAACGGTTTCGGTGTACACGCTGTCGTCCTGGTGCACCGTGATGTCGGCACCCAGGTGATCGATCGCGGCGAAAACGTACGGTGGCTGCCAGGCGTCCAGCAGAGGCAGGAAATAGGGATAGTCCGATACGCGCACGGTGCTGGTGGGCGGCGGGCTCGGCATCCGTGCGTCGACGAGCACCCGGTCCCCCGCCGCGATCACACCGTGGCCCCAACGACCGACCGCGGGCTGACCGTTCAGGACGGCCTCCTGCACCACGGCGACGGTGGCCTCGGGCGCACCGCTCTCCTGCAGGTCCCGGCGGATGTCGCGCCACCTCGTCTGGAGGACCGCGCTCGCCTCGGCGCTGTCGCCGGAGTCGTCGAAGAATACCGACACGTAGGGCCCGTGCACCTTGGTGAGCGGTGAGAGGTGTTCTGACTTCATCGTTTCTCCTTCCCCCGGGAAGCCGCCGCGGCCGCGCACATCGCAGCGTGGGCACCGGCAGGGATCCCGCCTCCATCGTGCCCCTCGCGATCCCGTCTGGCGAGGTACACCGGACCGGATTCGCGAGGACTTAAGGCCCAAGAGGGCGTGCGGGCCCGCATCGGCGGCTGTGATCTGATTTCCGGTGACCGGCCCCCTACGCCTACGCGATGACCAGGATGCCCGATCAGCGGGTCGCGGTCGGCTACGCCGTGCTGTTCCCGGTGTCGATGATCCTCAAGGTGTTCCTGGCCCAGCTGATGGTCGTCTACTTCTGAAGCAGGCCGGACTGCACGATCGCGGCATCGATGAACTGCTGCACCGGCTTTCCGAAGAAGCCGGTGTGCCCGCCCGAGTACCAGATGATCTGGGGCCGGCCCCAGTGTTCCCACAGCCGCTCGACCTGTTCGCGCGGATGCACGAGCTGGTCGGCGACGCCGCCGTAGATGAACCTGCCCTGCGGTGGAACCCGCGGCTGCAACGACAGCGGTGAGGTCATGACGCCGAGAGGTTCGGCCAATTCCATTGTGCGGCGCCTGGGGTCGTTGGGCCCGAAGCCGGAGTGCCGGCCCAGCAGACTCACCAGATCGGCGACCGGCACCCCGAGGATCGCACACGTCAGCCCGTGCACGAGGCTGGCCACCAGCGCCGAGACGTAGCCGCCCATGGACAGCCCGTTCAGCCCGATCGCCGAAGCGGGTTCGGTGGCGCGGATCCAGGTCAGCAGCCGTCGCACATCCCAGACGGCCTGGGCGGCGAAGTGCACGTCGTCCATCACATCGTCGCCGGGGAACGCCTTGCCCTTGGGCAGGCCGCGCGCCCGCGGGCCGTGCATCGGGTGCACCGGCACGACCACGTTGAGGCCGAAGTCCCGGTGCAGATGCCAGGCCCGGAACAGCGTCAGGTCCACCCCGGCGCGGCCCATCTCCAGGCCGTGCACGCACACCAGCCACGGCCGTGGTTCGGGATGCCGCAACATCAGCCCGTACACCGTGGCGTTGCCGGTGTAGCTGGTCCAGCGCTGGCCGCCGGGCTCGCCGTCGGCCGGCGTGTAGCCGCTGTCGAAGACGAACCGCTGGTAGCTGCGGCGCCGATGGGTGACCGGCAGCACGGTCAGCTCGGTCAGCGGCGGTGGCTCGGCGAAGAACGCGGCGGGGTCGGCCAGATAGCCGCGCTCGCCGTAGAACTCGAGCGCCGCGGTGACCTCCCGCTCGATGGGTCCGTAGGCGTCGGCCCCGGTGAGCGGCCGCTGGGTGCGCAATCCGGACAGGACGATCTCGTCGCGCAGCGCGTGGGTGGCCAGCCGCAACGTCGGGCGGGCCACCGGCAGGGTCGACTCCTGCCCGGATCGGTACCGCCGCCAGGCTCCCGCGTAATACCGTCCGGTCTTCGCGAATGGCCGAAGGAAGCTGTTGAGCGGGTCCATCACAGTTTCGATGCTAACCCGATGACGACGACGTCGTTCTCGGCCGGGAACCCACCGAGGGGCTGGGTCATTCGGCGCCTTCCGTGCCTCAGTGCGCCACACTGAAGCTTGGACCGCCGGGGGCACACGAGTAGTGACTGCCTGTCTTCGGGCGCCGTTAGAATCGGCCGATCGTGAGCGAGCAGCGTCCGGACGAAGCCGCCCCGTCGCGGCGTCCCCACATCCTTCGGCTGGCGCTGTTCGCGGGTTTCCTGCTTGTGCTGTTCTATCTGGTGGCAGTCCAGCGGGTCATCGACGTCGACGACGTCCGCGACATGGTCCACGCCACCGGCCCGGCCGCACCGCTGGCCTACGCCGTGGTCTCGGCGCTGCTCGGCGCGATCTTCGTGCCGGGCCCGATCCTGGCCGCCGGCAGCGGCTTCCTATTCGGACCGATCCTCGGCACATTCGTCACGCTGGCCGCATCCGTCGGCACCGCCGTGGTGGCGAGCCTGGCGGGACGGCGGGCCGGGCGAGACAGTGCCCGCGCCCTGCTGGGCCCGCAGCGTGCCGACCGGCTCGACGACCAGATCCGGCGCCGCGGACTGTGGGCGGTCGTCGGGCAGCGGTTCGTGCCGGGGCTATCGGACGCACTGGCCGCCTATGCGTTCGGCGCGTTCGGAGTTCCGTTGTGGCAGATGGCCGTCGGCGCGTTCATCGGGTCGGCGCCGCGGGCTTTCGTGTACACCGCACTGGGGGCCTCGATCGGGGATCTGTCGGCCCCGCTGGCCTATACGGCGATTGCCGTGTGGTGCGTGACGGCGGTCATCGGGGCGTTCACCGCCCACCGGGGGTACCGCAAGTGGCGCGGCAGCGGCGACCGGTCCTCCTGAGCCCGTTCCCGATTCGTGTGTGACGATTGGCACATGATTCGTGCACTGGCCCGATTCGCCGTCGCGCTCATCCCGACCGCCGCCGTCGTGGTGGCCCCCGTCCCGGCCGCGGTGGCCGACGGGTGCCCCGACGTCGAGCTGGTGTTCGCGCGCGGAACCAACGAGCCGCCCGGGATGGGCAGGGTCGGCGACGCGGTGTACCAGGATCTGCAGGGCGCGCTCGGCGGGCGCAGCGTCGGCGCCTACGGGGTGAACTACCCGGCCAGCTACAACTTTCTGACCGCGCTCGACGGCGTCGATGACGCCCGGAGTCACATCGCCGCGATGGCGGCCGACTGCCCGAACACCCGGATCGCGCTGGGCGGGTTCTCGCAGGGCGCCGCGGTGGTGTCGATCCTGGCCGGGGTGTCGCCGATTCCGTTGCAAGGGGCCGCCCGGTTCATCCCGCCGTCGCTGTCCCCGGATCTGGCGCGCAGGGTCGCCGCCGTCACGGTGTTCGGCAACCCCGCAACCGAACAGGGCCGCCCTCTGACGACGACGGGCATCTTCGCCGGCCGCGCGATGGATGTGTGCGACCCGGGTGATCCGGTCTGCGCCGACGGCGACGACGTCGGCGCGCACCGCACCTACGAACTCGGGCCGGGGCCGGCCGACGCCGCGCAGTTCATCGCCGCGCGAGTCTGAGTGGCGTTCGCCCGATGAACGAACGGGGACCCTTCACGCCGTCGCTGGAGTGGGGCCACGCCCTGGCCGATTCGCTGCTGTGGGTGGGCAAGGCCTGGCTGATCGCGGCGGTGTGCACCCTGGCGGTGCTGTTCGTGATCGCCAGGTACACCACCTGGGGCAAGCAGTTCTGGCACGTGACGCGCGCGTACTTCGGCGGCCGGCACAGCGTCCGGCCGTGGCTGTCGCTGGCGGCGATGCTGCTTTCGGTGATCATCGACGTTCGACTGGCGGTCCTGTTCACCTATCAGAGTCGCGATCTCTACAACGCCGGGGTGGTCATCGGATCGGGGCTGGCCACCGGCGACGAGGCCACCAGAAGGGCCGGCATCCACGGGTTCTGGGTGTCGCTCGTGGTGTTCTCGATCCTGGCGGCCATCCTGGTGACCCGGGTGATGGTCGACCTGTTCATCACGCAGCGGTTCATGCTGGCGTGGCGCGCGTGGCTGACCGACCGGCTCACCGGCGACTGGCTCGACGGGCGGGCCTACTACCGGGGCCGGTTCATCGACGAGGGGATCGACAACCCCGATCAGCGCATCCAAGCCGATATCGACGTGTTCACCGCGCTGTCGGGCCCGCAGCCCAACACCCCGCACCAGACCAGCAGCGGCACACTGCCGTTCGGGGCGATCAGGTCGATCGTGTCGGTGGTCTCGTTCGCCGGGATCCTGTGGACGCTGTCCGGTGAGCTGTCCCTGTTCGGTTTGACCATCCCCAAGGCGATGTTCTGGGTCGTGTTCGGCTATGTGGCGGTGGCGAGCCTGATCGCGTTCGCGCTCGGCCGCCCCCTCATCCGGCTGAGCTTCAACAACGAGAAGTTCAATGCCGCGTTCCGCTATGCCCTGGTGCGGCTGCGCGACGCGGCCGAGTCGGTAGCGCTCTACCGCGGCGAGCTCGCCGAGCGGTTGCAGCTGCGGTCGCGGTTCGAGCCGGTGGTGTCCAACTACAAGAGGTTCGTGAACCGGACGATGGCCTTCACCGGATGGAACCTGTCGGTCAACCACGTCATCATCCCGCTGCCGTGGATCGTGCAGGCGCCGCGGCTGTTCACCGGCCAGATCAAGCTCGGCGACATCCAGCAATCGGTGGGGGCGTTCGGAGCGGTCCAGGACGCGTTGTCCTTCTTCCGGAATTCCTACGACGTATTCGCCGGGTACCGGGCATCGATCATCCGGCTCTACGGTCTGATGACCGCCAACGAGCAGAGTCGCGAGCTGCCGACGGTGGCGGTGGCGCCGAGCGCCGACGGTTCGATCGCGCTGGCGGACGTCGAGGTCCGCAACCCGGCGGGCGAACAACTGGTCAGCGATCTGGATCTGCACTTGAACGCCGGGGACGCGATGATCATCACCGGTAAGTCGGGCACCGGGAAGTCGACCCTGCTGAGGAGTCTGGCCCAGCTGTGGCCGTATGCGTCGGGCTCGATGGCGGCCCCGGGCGGTCCGAACGAGACCGGCCCGCTGCAAACGATGTTCCTATCTCAGCTGCCGTATGTGCCGCTGGGCGATCTGCGGACCGTGGTGTCGTATCCCCATGAGCCGGGCCAACTTTCCGACGACGAGCTCCGTCAGGCCCTACTGGCCGTGGCGCTGCCGCGCTATGTCGACCGTCTCGACGAGGTGGCCGACTGGGCCAAGGTGCTCTCCCCCGGCGAGCAGCAGCGCATCGCGTTCGCCCGGGTGCTGCTGACCAAACCGAAGGCAGTGTTCCTCGACGAGGCGACCTCGGCGCTGGACGAGCCGCTGGAGTTCATGATCTACAACATGGTGCGAAAAGAGTTGCCGCACACGGTGTTCGTCAGCGTCACGCACCGCGGCACCGTCAGCCAGCACCACAATCTGCACTTGGAGCTGCTCGGTGAGGGCCGCTGGGAATTCGGCCAGACGCAGCGGGTGGCCGCACCGGTGTGATCAACCGATCGACTCCCGAGATCCGACTCCGTCGGGAGAGCTACTTCGACGTTCTCGATCGCTATCGGACGGTGACCTCGGTCCCCTCATCGCCAACTTCGCCCGCTCAGCGCGGGTCGCTGCCGCCGAGTCACGGGAGACGGCACGTCGCCTTGGCGGAGTCCCCGACGAATGGCGAGAACTGACCGGGCAAGTGCGGCGTGGCAGCGCTGCGGACAAGCTCCTCGGTCTGCTCTTGTCACGGCCCGTCACATCGGCCGAGGAGACGGTGACACTGGTGGATTCACCACGGAGCAGTGTGTTCACCGCGATCAACCGACTGCACGACGCCGGCGCGCTTCGTCCGTTGACCGACCGCAAGCGCAATCAGGTGTGGGGTGCAACGCTCGTTCTCGACGAACTGGAGGATCTCGGCGTGCGCATCGCCGCGGCGATTCACTGATCGACACCGAACTGACGGCTGCCCATTGCCCGACCGATGCCGGCGATCGTCGCGCCGCACCTGCCCTTCGAGTTGAAGGTCAGTGAGGATGAATGCGCATAGGCCGCCCTACGCACCGCGCGATCGCGCCCGGATCAGGACGGCCAGCGCCGCGAGCACCAGGGCCCCCACGATCACCGCGAGGATGGTGTCGGCGACGGCCAGGGTGACCAGCGACGTCAACGTGACCCCGCCGCCCCGCCGGCGTGCTCCGGTGCGATGACCGCCTGGGTGGTAACGGTGGTGAATTCGTAGATCAGGCCCATCGTGAAACCGCACATCGTCAGTGCGAACAGATAGGGCACCCACAGGGAAAATATGAGGTGGATAGACCTCGATAGCGTTACCTGAAGGGGAGTTGCACTGCGGCATACTCGAATCCGAGACGCGTCGAAAAGTCGGACGCGAGAGGATTCTCGTTCTCGTCCGTCGCCGGGTTGCCTTTGGGTGGCAGCGACGCTGCGCCGATCCAGACCATTCGGCACCGATCAGCGACACATCTCGCGGTCACCGCGGCGCCGGCGGTGCACCGCGGCTGATGATCTTCTCGGCCAGGTCCACCAGACCGGCGGCGTCCAATCCCGGCCAGCCCTTCAGCATCGACCGCCAGTGCGGCGGCACCGCGCTGGCACCATGCGCGGCGCCCAGCAGGCCGCCGGCGATTGCGGCCACGGTGTCGGTGTCGCCTCCCCCGCGCACCGCCGACTCCAGGGCTAGGCGCAGATGATCGGCGCGGCCCACCTCGGCAGCGGGATCGTCGTCAGGCACCGTGGTCACGATCGCCGACCAGGCGCCCTGCAGCGCGGCGACCACCCACCCGTTGTTGGTCGAGAAGTACGACGGGTGCGAGCCCGAGGCCTCGTCAAGACGTGTCGCCCACAACGCCCGACGGTCATCATCAATGCAGCCCAACCCGATTCGCGCGTCGAGTTCACCGGTGAGCACCGCGTGCCGGATCGCCAAACACCACAGCACACAAGCGTCGCCGGCCTCCGGATCGAAATGCGTCAGCTCGCTGACGGCTCGGGCCGCGACGGCCAGCCCGTCCTCGTCATCGAGATAGGCCAGCGCAACCGGCGCGGCACGCATCAGAGAGCCGTTGCCCGCGGAACGGCCGGACCGGCGGTGCAGCGCCTGGACTCCTCGCGCGCGGTCTGCGCGGAGATCCCCCGTCGGGCGGCCGCCGACAGCACCGACGAGGTCTGGACGCCGATGTCCTTGGCGGTTCGCGACCACCCATGCCACCGCTCGACGATGTAGTCCTGCGCGCTCTGCTCGCGCAGATCGGCTCCCGTCACCGCGATCTCGGCGATGGCGATGGCCATCGACGTGTCGTCGGTCCACTCGCCCGGATCGAACGGGCCCAACCCCCCGCCGATCATCGCGACCGGGGTGTCGGCGCTCATCGGCCGGTCGAACTCGTAGCCGGCCCCCAACGCATCACCGGAGGCCAGGCCCAATAGGACTCCGATCGCCCGATCCCGCTGTGCCTCAGTCAGATCCGCAACAACCGACTCACTCATATCCGTTCCCCCTTCTGAAGTTGACGTCGTCACGGCTGCGCGATCGCCAGGTAGTGGGTCGGGTCGATGCGTGTCTCCCCGCTCCAGCGGTATGCCGTCAGTGCCCCGTTCTTGACGGCACTGAAGTCCACACACGCCGTGTAGTCGGTCCAATCGTGGTGCTGCGTGGGTGTGCCCCGGCGCCAGTAGTGCCCGTAGAACACCGGGATCTGGTGTTCGTAGATGTGGGAGCGATGCTCGTCGGGCACCTCGATGGCGGGTAGCTCCGGGTAGGGCTCGCCGTCGGCGGTGGTGTAACCGCCGCCCATTTCGGCGAGGTCGTACAGCGTCCTGGCGCCGTCGTGCCACCACCGGACACGCGCATTCTTGCGGGAGTGCCCGTCCTTGTCCCGATAGGGCTCCTGGCCGTGATCGGTCAGGCTGATCTCCGGGCCCTTGAGCAGCGTCTCGACGGCGGTGTAGAGCGGGTCGCCTTCGGTGGATGCCCGCACGAGCTGATCGTCGTGCGTGAAGTGGTTGCCGCCCAACACCTTCTGCAGCACGTCGATCGATTCCGGATGCCAGCACGCATGTACGACGCGGATCTCACCCAGGTCGAGCCACAGCGGCTGCGTCCAGAACCAGTCCAGATAGTGGGCCCGTTCGGCGGTGGTCAGCTGAGTCAGGAAGGCCTCATGCTGGGCCTCGTTCTTGGCCGACCCCGGATCGTCCGGGTCGTCGTGCGGGCGCAGGTACTTGCCCGACCCGGCCGGCCACTCCGTCGCGTAGGCCAGCGCATTGAATTCGTGGTTGCCCAGAACCATCTGGGCGCTTCCCGCGTCGACCATGGCCTTGACGATCTGCAGAGCCTGAAGCTGCTCGGGTCCGCGGTCGATCAGATCGCCGACGAAGATCGTCTGCCGGGACGGGTGCCGGTGGGCGCCGTGGCCCTGCCGGTAGCCCAGTGCCCACAGCAGCTGTTCGAGCTCGGTGGCGCAGCCGTGGACATCGCCGATGATGTCGTAGCCGCACGAATCAGCATGCAACATAGAACTTCCCCCTTCAGCTCTTGCCGACACCGGTTGATGCCGGCCGCTTCGTCATCCGAGCCACCCACGAACGTGGGGTTGGCGCACCGCCCAGTCGGAGCTTGGCGACGGTGTCTCGTGAAGCACTTTCATTTTAATTCGGGGGTCCGACAAGACCGGCCGATCGCCGACGGCCCCACCCTCCAAAGCCCTCAGGAATTCTTCTTCCTCAGTGAGGTCGGGTACCTCAAGGGCAGCTCCACCCCCAGGAACCGGGATATCGCGTCAAACGAAGCGGGCCAACTGGGCGGCCAGACGTCCTGCCATTCCCGAAGCGGAATGTCTGCGAGGGGGTCGAAGATGCTGGCCAACTTCTTGTATTCCGATTTCTCCCAATTGCGCAAGTCCGTGTGGCCCATTGCGAACTGCTTCAACTCGGCCAGCTGCCGCTCCTGCACCTCGGGTGGGGCACCACCCTTGACGCAGATTCCGTTCATGAGGCTATGCCGGCCAAGCGCAAGCGGCCTCAAGCCCCACACCTTTTCGAGACCGGCGTTGACGGATCGGCAGTTCTCGCATGCCAGCCACGCCCACCGACTGGATCCGCCGGCGGTCCCTCGCTGGCAGACAATGCAGAGATCGATCTGCCGGGACACGTCGTGTCCCTCCCACTTCTCCGGAGAATCCTCGCATCGACAGGACTGCCACCGGGTCGTGTAGTGCACCCGCACGAATCCTCGTATTCGGCCACAGGGGACGTGAATCGAAGGTTCGGTAATGCGTCGGCGCACTGCCGCGTCGATGGCACCGAGCTCAGGGCGGGTCATTTCTCGGTGTCCCGGTGAAGTTCCGCGGTCATGCCGATCGCATGACCACCACCGGAATCAAGATGCAACACAGTACTTTTCCCCTCAGCGAGCTCCCAGGGGCGGGAGCGCTCTTACCGACATCGGTCGATGCGGCCGCTTCGTCATCCGAGCCACCCACGAGCGTGGGGTTGGCGCACCGCCCAGTCGGAGCTTGGCGACGGTGTCTCGTGAAGCAAGATCTATTCTACGGCACGTCACCGACAAAGCGGTGGTTCTCGACTCGACCGCCTCAGGGGCTCGGCAGAGCCCCTGGTGACGACTACTTGAAATCCGGGAGAGTCACCCCTGGTGGCGGCACAACCTGGGCAATAGAACCAGTGACTGGCGCCTGATTTCGGAAGATGAGAATGGTTCCGGGTGCGCCGGCCGGCGACAGCGCTACATCGAGGGCAAGCGGCGGTTTGTCGTCATCGAAATCCAGGTTGAAATGGGCCGAATGCCGCCGTTCCGTGTGGCAGCGGTCAATAAGTTTGTCGGCAACAAAGTGTCCCTCGTCGCGGTAGCGCGCCAAGGCGGTGACATCTCTGGGTTGGCGGTCTGCCCGGTCCATCAGTTCGAAGGCCATCGCCTGAGGGCCCGTCACCAGCATGCCGGCCGACGAAAAGATCGCCGACGCGCAGTCGGGCACGTCGGCGAAGCTGTCCTCGCGTTGGGTGTTGTCGACGACGTAGTGCAGCGCGTAACCACGCCGAGTCAGTTCCTGCGTGAAAGTCCCTGCGGTGGCCCCGATGTACTGATCCACAGCGCTCGACCAGCGAAACTCGCGGAAGCAGGACTTGTGAAGGTCATCGACCATGAATACTGCCGCCGACAGAGATCGTGTTCGGTGGTCATCGGCAAGACTCTCAAGTCGACCGCCGCCAGCCATGATCGCCTTGCTCGCAGCGTCCCACAGATAGGCGAGTGTGGAGAATTCCCAGTCGGTAGCGCCCGACGCTACAGCGGGTTGGTCGGCATCCACAGCGTTGTCTCCATTCCGTGAAATCGTCTAGCACATAGTGGTTCTCACGCAGGGGGACAGTCGAACTTCCGAGAGACTTCGCCAGTCATCGCCTGCAGCAGCGATAGCGTCCACGTCATCGGCGTTGTCCTCGTCCTCGATCGATCAGCCCGGGTCCAGCACGAGACGACATCGCCGATCCAACACGGTGTCGCCTGCGCAGCGTATGGTGCTGGTCAGGCAAATGGGGTGGAGTGATGCGGCAGATCGTGCTCGGCGGGTACCCGGCCAAGCAATGTGCGCGGATCACCCACAACAAGTATTCGCCCACGGCACCGCCACCCATGCCAGTGTCTGCCGAGTTGCAGGCGTTGTTCGACGAAGGTCGGGTATTCGAAACGGCGGTGGTTGACGAGCTCACTCGCCGAAACGCGGGCAGAAACGATCTGCTGGTCCTTGGTGATGACGACGATTGGGAGCGCTGCAAGCAACTGACCGTAGCGGCGATGGAAGCAGAAGTGCCGATCATCGCCGGTGGTCGACTGCCGGATGTGCATGGCAGGGTGGGAGCGCCCGACATCCTCATTCATGTCGAGAATGGATACCTCCCGGTCGACATCAAGAATCACAAGACCCTCAGCCCGGCCAGGAACCCTGAGAGCACGAAATCACGTGCATGCGTACCGATTTCGTCGCTGGAAGCCCCCGGCGGCCGGCAGGTCGTCGCCGGGTACAGCAACAAGGGTGGCCACTGGCGACGCGACGCCATGCAACTGGCGCACTACACCCGCATGCTTCAAGAGTCGGGATTTCACCCAACGACGGATGACACCGACCCGGCCCTGCTCATCGGCGGCATCATTGGAACCTCGGACTTGACCGCCTTGGTCGGTGACGAGTTTGGTGTGACCTGGTACGACCTGGCGGAGCGCGCCGAGACAACCTACTCCAATTCCGACCCGTCCCATCGCAAACGGCGGTCGCCCCTCGAACGCTACGACCACGAGTTCGCTTTCCGCATCAAGGTTGCCGAGGCGGCGATGAACGGCACGGAAGTCGTGCGGCCGTTCCGGACCACCGACTGCAACAACTGCGAATGGTTCGACTACTGCACCGATGTTGCCGGCGTCGGCGACGCCTCCTTCGCGCTGGAGGCGGGTCACCTCAATGCGCGCGAATGGCTGTACCTCTACCGGGGAAGGCCCAGCCTCACCCTCGGCCAACTCGCAGAGATCGATGCCGCCTCGTGTATCGACGGCTTTCGCGAGCATTCGGTGGGGACGCAAGACCCGCAGAAGCGGCTCACGGATGCGATCCGGCGGGCCCGGATGACCCTTTCCGGTACCGAATTCGAGCCGCGCGGCCGCTGGCCAGAGGTGCCCACGGCAGATATCGAGATCGATTTCGACATCGAATGGGATACCGACGGACGGATCTACCAGTGGGGCTTGCGTATCCGTGATGGGCAGGACGACACCACCGCACGCTACGAGCCCGTTGCCTCATTTGAGCCTCTCGATGAGCCAGCGGAAGAATCTTTGGCCAGTGCCTTCGCTGCGCGACTCAGCTCATTGAAAGAGCAAGCCCGACAAGAGGGCAAGAGTATGACGGTATTCCACTGGCACCACGTCGAGGTGAGCATGACACGTAAGTTCGCACCTGTTGCGGCGGCGCTCGACGGCATCACGGTCGATCTGCTGAGCTGGTTCAACGCGAACTTCTTCGCGCGCCAGAGCGCGTCGATCAAGAGCATCGCACCGTTGTTCGGTTTCCGGTGGGACGTGGACGACGCGGACGGCCGGCTCTCGCAGAGCAGGATCACTGTTGCACGCGGCACCGGCGCGGATGCCGAAGCCGCGCGGCGATGGTGCCTGAGCTACAACGAATCTGATGTCGCAGCCCAGGCGGCGATCCGTGATGGTTTGCGGCTCCGCTGACACCCCTATGCCCGATCTACGTCCCCCAGCCCCGACAGTCCTCACCCCAGCTTTGCGCATTCCTGAGCACCGCCCGACCGAAGTCGTCGCCTTTCCGCAGCAACGGCTCGCGCAGGTCGACGGCCAACGCGTGGGAGAGGCAATCACCGAAGTTCAATCCCGCGGCGTGGCCGCCGCCCTTCCCGAAATCGGCATGCGCCTGACGAGCCAGGCGGGCGTGACGCTCGGTCACCGGCTCGATGACAAACCCGGCTTCATCGAGGAGCTCATCCAAGGCTCGACTGAGGACCGGATCCCGCTGAGAATCCAGGCCTGTCCCGCACTCCAGGTAGCAGGCTGCGGACAGCCAGCGCGCATCGGCTTTGGCGATGGCCTGGGTGTAGGTCGGGGCATCGTCCTCGTTCCGCAGGATCGCGATCAACGCCGCCGCTTTCTGGCCGATGACCAGAAGTGGTACCGGCCCACCAGCGCGTGGTTTCAGCAGTCACCGACACGAAGTGCGAGTGACCCTCGCAGAGGGCGCTGAAACCGACGAGTGCCAAGCCCCATCACGTAGCAGCGCGCGAAGATGATCCTGCGGGCTATTTCGTGGCCAGCATCCAGGCCACACCGGCACCCTCCCCGGCCGCCGCCACCTGCAGACCGGGAAACGCCGCGGGTAGTTCACCGGCGCGCACCCGATACCGGCCCGGGCCGGCGCCGACCTCGCTGAGTGCCACGATCGCCAGCAGACCGCCGGGCGCCAACCGCGCGGTGATTGCCGCAATCAGGCGGGGATCCCAGAAGCGGTAGCAGACAATCACATCGGCCGGATCTCCCGGTGGCAGACCGTCGTCGAGGTCGGCGACGACGAAGCTGCAGCGGTCGGCAACCCCGTTGCGCCGCGCGAGATCCCGCGCCCGGCCCACGGCGACGGGCGAGACGTCCACACCCCGAACCGTGACACCGCGGCGAGCCAGCCACACGCTGAGAGCGCCCTGCCCGCAGGCCAGCTCGAGCCCATGCCCGGTAGTCGGAAACACGTCGGTGAACGGCGCGAACTCGGCCGGTGCCACGACGGTGCCCGGCGCCGGCCGGTCGGCGTATGTGCCGTCCCAGCGCAGACGATCCTCGCGGCTCACCCGGCCAGCATAGAAAGGACCGGGGCCTGCGCCGCTATCTGGCCGCCGCGTAGCGCGCCACGAACCGGCGCAGAATCGTCGGCGCATGCTGCGCGTCGTGACGGCGGGCGGCCGCCTTGAGTTCCTCGCTGGTCTCGGGCGGGAAGTACCCGTAGTTCTGGTAGACATCGATGCGGGTGCACAGGCTGTCGAAGTCGAGTTCCGGATGGAACTGGGTGGCGTAGACGTTGGCGCCGACTTTGAACGCCTGCACCGGACATTGCGGTGAGGTCGCCAGATTCTTTGCCGCAGCGGGTAATTCGGATGCAGCCTCCTTGTGACCGCCGTACGCGCCGAAAGTGCCGGGCAGGCCGGCGAACAGGGGGTCGGCGTGACCGTCCGGGGTGAGTGTGACCGTGACGGCGCCGACCGGCTCGCTGTGGCTGCGGTCGATGGTCGCACCGATCACCGAGCCGAGTGTGCCCACGCCGTAACAGCAGCCCAGGAAGGGGAAGTCGGCCTCGACGACGCGCGCGACCAGGTCGAGCAGTTCGGCCTCGGCCCGGCGCTGGGTGTCCGTTTTCGACGCCACGGGGTCGCTGACGTTGTAGGGACCGCCGCCCAGGATGATGCCCGACCACTCGTCGAGGTCGATGTGACCTAGTGGTCGATGCGTGAGCCGGATGCGGTGCAGCGAGTCCTGCTCGAGACCGCCGAAGCGAACCACCGAGCGGTATTCGTCGTCGGCGGCCTCGTCTTCGGCTCGGATCGACAACAGCAGGAACGGGGCGGAAGGCATTCTCAGGTCCCGATGACGTTGACGACGGAGGCCACGATCACCGAGCCGAACACGAACGACAGCAACCCGTGCGCGAGTGCCGCCTTTCGCATCCTCGCCGACGTCAGGTTGGTGTCGGAAATCGCGAAGCTCATTCCGACGGTGAATGCGACGTACGCGAAGTCGCTGTACTGCGGGATGTAGCCTGATTCGTTGAAATCTATTCCACCCCGGGGCTTTTCGCTGAAGTAGATCCGGGCGTAGGTCAGGGCGAACAAGGTGTGCACGGCCAGCCACGAGATCACCACGGTGACGATCCCGAACCAGATGGCGAGCTTCTGCGTCATCAGGAAGCCCACCACGCCCAGGCTCGCCAACGCGCCGCTGACGACGAGCATCGTGACGACGTCGACGGGCGGCTCTTCGCGGTCCGCATCCTCTTCGGTCTGAGCGGGCGACATCCGCCACAGCTCGACCCACGTCAGGATCGTGAACGTCAGGGCGAGGACGTCCCAGGCCACGAGCGCCAGGAATCCCACCCGGTTGCCCCAGGACGTCAGGGCCGGGCCGTCAGCGCCTCCAGCCAACTTGACGATCACCACCGCCAGGACGCCGGCCGCGGCGGCCAGGAGCAGCCGCAGCTCCGAGAGGCCCCGCCACTTCCATCGGGGCGTGCGCATGCGCTCGTTCATCAATGTAGTGAATCAGTCGCAGCCGACGGTCGCGTCCTCGACATCCCCAGTCCGGCGGCCCATCATGAAATATCGTGCCAGCGCCGCGGGGAGGCAGCAATGGAGTTCCTGGTCACCCTGACCGCCCTCGACGGGCCGGAAACCCCGGACGACCCGGTCTGCGGGCTGTGACGCATGTCACGTGTCAGTGTCGGCAATAACTGACCGGCTCCCGGGCCCCGTAGTTCAGGCCCATCGCCGTGTCGGTCGCACACGGGCTGAGCACAACCAGTTCGGCGTGCACCGGCGCGGGCTGGCCGGCCCTCAGCACCGCGGGGACGAACCACAGCAAAAAGGCGGCGCCGACCAGCACGATCGACCACCAGATCCAGAACCTGCGGCCAAACAGCGAGGCGAGGTCCATGCCGACAGACTAGTGACAGCGCGGTCGTCCCCCGGCGGCAACTCGCCGGACAAGTCACACCCGGATCATCCACCGCAACGCATTCGACCGCCCTAGGCTGTTCGGCATGTCCCAGTTGGGTCGGGGGTTCAGGGCAACGGCTGTCCGACTGGCTTTGTACTGCCTGCTGGCCGGTTTGCTGGTGGCCGGGTTCCTGTTTCCGGTCGCCGGCGGCGCCGGCCTGCTCGCGATGCGGGTGTCGGATTCGGTGGACGATGATTCCGCGAACATCGTGCAGGGCGACGCCCCGATCGTCTCGACGATGGTCGACGCCGCCGGAACGCCGATCGCCTGGCTGTACGCGCAGCGACGCTGGATCGTGCCCACGCACCGCATCGCCGACACCATGAAACTGGCGATCGTGTCGATCGAGGACAAGCGCTTCACCGAGCACAACGGCGTGGACGTCCAGGGCACCCTGACCGGGCTGTTCGGCTATCTGCAGGCCGACGAAGACACCCGCGGCGGCTCGACGATCGAGCAGCAGTACGTCAAGAACTACAACCTGCTGGTCAAGGCACAGACCGACGCCGAACGCCGGGCGGCGATCGAGGCCACCCCGGCCCGCAAGCTGCGTGAGATGCGGATGGCCGTGGCCCTGGACAGGACCCTGTCCAAGCCGGAGATCCTGACCCGATATCTGAATCTGGTGCCGTTCGGCAACGGCGCGTACGGCGTGCAGGACGCCGCCCGCACCTACTTCGGCGTCAATGCCGCCGATCTCAATTGGCAACAGGCCGCCCTGCTGGCCGGCATGGTGCAGTCCAGCAGTTCCCTGGATCCCTACACTAACCCCAAGGGCGCGTTGGCGCGGCGAAACCTCGTGCTGGACACCATGATCGAGAACATTCCCGACCGGGCCGCCGAACTGGAGGCCGCCAAGGCCGCGCCGCTGGGCGTCCTGCCGCGGCCCGACGGGCTGCCACAGGGCTGCATCGCCGCCCGGGACCGCGCGTTCTTCTGCGAGTACGCGCTGCAGTACCTGGCCCGGGCCGGCCTGTCCAAGGACGACGTGCTGCGCGACGGCTACCTGATCCGCACCACGCTGGACCCCAGGGTCCAGGACAGCGTCAAGAAGGCGGTCGACACCGTGGCGTCGCCCACCGCCGACGGCGTCGCCAGCGTGATGAGCGTCATCCGGCCCGGCAGGGACGCGCACCGCGTCCTGGCGATGGCCGACAACCGCACGTACGGCCTGAATCTCGCAGCGGGCCAGACGGTGCAGCCGCAGCCGTACTCGTTGGCCGGTGACGGCGCGGGCTCGATCTTCAAGATCTTCACCACCGCCGCCGCGCTGGACATGGGCATGGGCATCAACGCTCAGCTCGACGTTCCGCCGGTCTACCGGGGCATGGGCCTGGGCACCAGCGGCACCCCGGGCTGTCCGCCGGACACCTGGTGCGTGAAGAACGCCGGCGGCTACCGCAGCCCGATGAGCGTCACCGATGCGCTGGCCCAGTCGCCCAACACCACGTTCGCCAATCTGATTGCCCAAGTGGGTGTTCCGCGCGCCGTGGACATGGCTGTCCGGCTCGGCCTGCGTTCCTATGCCGAGCCGGGAACCGCGCGTGCCTACGACCCGAAGACCAACGAGAGCCTCGCTGACTACCTCAAGCGGCAGAACCTGGGCTCCTTCACACTCGGCCCGGTCGAGCTCAATGCCCTCGAATTGTCCAATGTCGCAGCGACATTGGCCTCTGGGGGCATGTGGTGCCCACCGTCGCCGATTGACAAGGTCATCGACCGCACCGGCCACGAGGTCGCGCTGCAGGCCCCCCCGTGCGAACAGGCGGTGCCAGTCGGGCTGGCCAACACGCTGGCCAACGCCCTGTCCAAGGACTCGATCAGCGGCACCGCCGCGGGATCCGCGGGTTCGGTCGGGTGGAGCCTGCCGATGTCGGGCAAGACGGGCACCACCGAGTCGCACCGGTCATCGGGTTTCCTCGGGTTCACCAACCAGTACGCCGCGGCGAACTACATCTTCGACGACTCACCGGCCCCGACGGGCCTGTGCTCGTATCCCCTGCGAAAGTGCAGCTACGGCAACCTGTATGGCGGTAAGGAACCGGCCCGTACCTGGTTTCTGGCGATGCAGCCGATCGCCGGTGACTTCGGACCGGTTTCGCTGCCGCCCACCGACCCGCGCTACGTCGACGGCGGCCCGGGCGGCGAGGTGCCCAGCGTGTCCGGCCTCAAGCTGGACGCGGCGCGTAAACGCATCCAGGACGCTGGTTTCCGGGTAGCCAGCCAGCCCACCCCGGTCAACAGCTACTCGACCACGGGCGCGGTGGTGGGCACCACGCCGAAGGGCAGGACCATTCCGGGCTCGATCATCACGATCAACGTCAGCAACGGGATCGCCCCCGCGCCTGTTTACGTCCCGCCCCCGGTGACGACCTGGCAGCCCCCGGTAGAGGCTGCGCCCCCGCCACCCCCCGAGGCGCCGCCGCCCCCGCCTAACGTCATCGAGATTCCGGGCCTGCCGCCGATCACCCTGCCGTTCCCGGCGCCCCCGCCGCCTCCGCCGCCCCCGCCGCCCCCGGAGCCCGCGCCGCTGCCTCCGCCACCCCCTGCACCGGAACCTCCGCCGCCGCCCGCGCCGGAGCCCCCGCCTCCACCGCCGGATCCCGGCCTACCGTCGCCACCACCGCCGCCGGTGTAGCCCCCGGCCCCGAAATGCCCTCCGGGAGAGGACCAAAGGCCCTTTCTACGGCTGCACCCCAGCGGGAGAGTTTGACATGCATGCGCAAGCGAAATGCGCATGGCTCGACTGAAGGTGGCCCCCGAGGGTGGGCTTCGGGGGCCACCTTTTTCTTGGTCCCGGCGTGAGCGCTTCGGCAGTGATTTCCAATGTGCCCGTGCGGCTCAGCCCAGCACCGGGAACCGGCGCTCATGGGCCAACCGGTTGAGTGCGCGCTGCATCACCATCCGCACGTACGCGTCGACCTCGTCGACGTCGGGATCCGCGCCGAAACGGGCGATGACGTCGATCGGTTCGAGCATGCGGGTGACGATCTTGGACGGCAGCGGGAAGTTGGTCGGGAAGAAGGGCGTCAGGCCGAACGGGAACCCGACGGTCAACGGCATGATGTCCAACCGAATGCGATGCAGCCCCAATCGTCTGGCGAACGCGTCACCGCGCGCGAGGTAGAACTGGGTTTCCTGGGCCCCGATGCACACGGCCGGCACGATCGGCACGGCGGCGTCGACGGCGACCCGGACATACCCGGTGCGGCCTTCGAAGTCGATGAGGTTGCGCTTGCGCGTCGGCCGGAAGGCGTCGTAGTCGCCGCCGGGGAACACCACCACGACACCGCCCGATCGCAGCGCATCGACGGCGTTCTCCGGGTTGGCGTGCACGACGCCGAACTTGTGCAGCCAGGAGCCGAAGGGCGTGAGGAACACCCCGTAATGGGCCAGGGTGTACAGCGGCCGGTCCAGGCCGAACTTCGCGTAGAAGGCGGGCGCCAACACGAACACATCCGGGGTCAGCACGCCGCCGGAGTGATTGCACACCACCAACACGCCGCCCGTCGGCGGGAAGGTCTCGAGGTCACGCACCTGCGCACGGAAGTACAGCTTCATCACCGGGCCGAGGAACCTGCGCGCGATGTCGACGAACCCCGGATCCCATTTGGCCATCTCGGAGTCGGCGAAATCCCGGTCGTTACGCCCCGTTGCACACCCCCGAGTAGCGGATGACGTTGCCGTACACGTCGGCCGTCACGATGTTGGCGTGTATCTGACCCGACGGCAGGCGGCGTTTGATCTTGTCGCTGATCTGGGTCAGCTGATACCAGAGGTGGAAGATCGAGTCGCCGTTGTATAGCGGCGAATACTCGCTCTGGTCCGGGTAGTTGGTGATGTACAGCGTATGCGCGCGGGGATCCAGGAACGCCGCGGACTGGTCGAGGTTGGCGGCCAGGACGTCGGCGGCGGGCTGCACGCCGGGTGCCGTCCACACGTCGTGCGCGGCGTCCAGCGCGTCACGGAACCCGCGGGCCTGGGTCATCAACGTGTCGTACTGCGCGTTGAACCACTGGCAGGCGTCGCGCTGGGCGGTCACCTGCTCGGGCGTCACCCGGGTCTGCCACAGGTTGTACGGGAACGTGACGTAGTCCGGCGTCCAGTCGGAGGGGTGCGGCGTGAACACCGGCAGAGACGGGGCCGCGTCGGCATGGGCGGTTCCGGCAGAACCGAGGAAAATGGCGGCCACGCAGAGGAGGGCCTCGGCGAGGATCCGGCTTCGGACGGACATGTCTCGATTGTGACAAATCGCGGGCGTGCGCCTACCGCCTTCGCGCGAAGTGCTCCTGGTACGCCTCTGCGGCGGCCGCCAACTCCGGCCGTGCGTCGAGCACTGGCGCCATCCTGGCGGCGGCCTGTTCCCGCTTGTAGGGGAGGAATTCGGTCGGGAAGTCGCCGGGATGCGGCCGATAGTCGCGGAGCACCCGGCGCGCGACGGTGGCGATGTGCACTTCGTCGACCCCGTCGGCGATCCCCATGGTGGGCGCCGCGGCGTACATCGCCTGGATCGGCGTCAGGTCGGTGGTGCCCAGCGAGCCGAGAACGTGCAGCGCGTCGAACGACACCTCACGCAGCACACGGGCCATGGTGAACTTGACGGCGGCGATCTCGGTGCGGGCCTCCTGGGTGGATGTGTTGTCGATCTTCCAGGCTGTCTCGAGCACGAATAGCCGCAGCATCTTGATCTTCGCGTAGGACTCGGCTATCTTCTCCTGCACCATCTGGTGCTCGCTGATCACCTTGCCGTGCGAGTGCCGGCTCAGCGCGCGTTCGCACATCATGTCGAACGCCAGGTTGCACTGCGCAATGGTGCGCATCGCGTGGTGAATACGGCCGCCGCCAAGTCGGCGCTGCGCCAACATCTTTGCGCCGTCCTCCGGGCCCAGCAGGTGGTCGTCGGGCACCCGCACGTCCCGGTAGACGATGTGGTTGTGGTTGCGCGGTTCGGGCAGGATCTCGACTCCCGGCGTCTTGCGCGGCACCACGAACATGCCGTTGGTGCACATGACGAACAGGATGTCTGCCACCCGGCCGGCCGAGGTGAACCACTTCTCGCCGTTGATGATCCAGTCGGCGCCGTCGCGAACGGCGTGCGTCTTGAACAGGCTGGGGTCACTGCCCCCCTGCGGCTCGGTCATCGAGTAGGCCGAGAACATGTCCTGGTTCAGCAGCGGCACCAGCCAGCGCTGCTTCTGCTCCTCGGTCCCGTAGGCTGCCAGCATCTCCATGTTGCCGGTGTCGGGCGCCGACGCGCCGAACATGTGCGGGGCCCCCGCGTAGCGGCCGATGATCTCGTTGAGCAGGCCCAGCTTGAGCTGTCCGAAGCCGGGACCGCCGAGTTCGGCGTCGAGGAAGATCGCCCACAGACCCTGGTCCTTGACCTCCTGTTGCAGTTCTCGCACATAGGCTTTCACGGCCGGGATCGGTGTGCGCACGGCATGCGGGAAGACGTGGTCGAGCGGTTCGATCTTCTCCTCGCAGAACCGTTTGACCCAGTCCAGCTTCTCCTGGAACGCCGGTTCGGTGCTGAAATCCCATGCCATGCGTCCTGTGTAGCAGTCGGGGCGCACACCGGTGGATACATTGGGCAGGTGACCGAGGCCGGCTCGACGTGGGCGCCCCTGCGCTCGCCGATCTACCGCGCACTGTGGGTCGCCCAGCTGGTCTCCAACCTCGGCACGTGGATGCAGACCGTCGGCGCACAGTGGATGCTCGTCAGCGATCCGCGCGCGGCGGTCCTGGTTCCGTTGGTGCAGACGGCGACAACGCTGCCGGTGATGCTGCTGGCCCTGCCGTCCGGCGTCCTGGCCGATCTGGTCGACCGGCGCCGCCTGTTGATCGCCACGCAGGCCGCCATGGCCGCCGGCGTCGGCGTGCTGGCGTCGCTGACCCGAGCCGGGCTGTCCACCCCGGCGGTGTTGTTGACCTTGCTGTTCCTGATCGGCTGCGGGCAGGCGCTGACCGGCCCGGCATGGCAGGCGATCCAGCCGGAACTCGTTCCCCGCGAACAAATTCCGGCGGCCGCGGCGCTCGGGAGCATCAGCATGAACGGCGCGCGGGCGATCGGCCCGGCGATCGCCGGAGCCCTGGTGTCGCTGTCCGGGCCGACGCTGGTGTTCGCGCTCAACGCGGTGTCGTTCGTGGGCATCGTGGTGGTGCTGATCGTGTGGCGGCGCCCCGCCGTCGAACGGCGGTTACCCGCCGAGCGGCCGCTGGCGGCGCTCACCGCCGGCGGCCGGTTCATCCGCAGTGCGCCGGTCATCCGCCGGGTCCTGCTGCGCACCGTGCTGTTCATCGCGCCGGGCAGCGCGCTGTGGGGTCTGCTGGCCGTCATCGCGAAAGACCAACTGGGACAATCCTCGTCCGGTTACGGACTGATGCTGGGGGCGCTGGGAGCCGGGGCGGTACTGGGCGCGGTGGTGCTGGGGCCGCTGCGCCGGCTGTTCGGCCAGAACGGGTTGTTGATCGTTGCAGCGCTCGGATTCGCTTCGGCGACAACAGTGTTGGCGCTGGTCCACCAGGTGGTCGTCGTGCTCGTGGCGCTGGTGGTCGGTGGGATGGCATGGCTGGCGACACTGGCGACGATGAACGCCGCGATGCAGCTGAGCCTGCCGGCCTGGGTGCGAGCCCGCGGCCTGTCGGTGTATCAGCTGGTGTTCATGGGGGGTCAGGCCATCGGCTCGCTGCTGTGGGGGCTGCTGGCCGGCGCGACGAACAGTGTCACCGCCCTGCTGGTCAGCGCGGGCCTGCTGGTGTTCTGTTCGTTGTCGGTGTGGTGGTGGCCGCTGTACGCGCGCACCGGCGACCTGGACCTGACGCCCTCAGCGCACTGGCCCGAACCGGCCCTGGTGTTCGAACCCGAGCCGCCCGACGGCCCGGTGCTGACCCGCTACCGGGTGGAGCCGCACAACGAGGAGGAGTTCTTCGCGGCGATGGCGCGGCTCGGCCGATCCCGGCAGCGCTCGGGAGCGTCGCAATGGCGGGTGTTCCGCAACATCGAGAAGGACAACACGTTCGTCGAGGCGTTCATCGTGCGGTCCTGGGGTGAGCACCTGCACCAGCACCACACCAGGCTGACCGGACAGGATCTGATCATCGAGCAGGCCGTAGAGCGCTACACCGACGGCCCCCCGGTGTCCCAGCACCTGATCGCGGTCAATCCGGTGGACTAAGCGGCCGCCGAGCCGGCGCCCCCATCGGAGTCGGCATGGGCCGTCGCCGGGGCCGAGCTGTCCGGTTTGGTATCCGGCTCGGTGTCCGCCTTCGGCTCCGGCGTGGGATCCGCCTGCACGTCCGGAGTTGGGTCCGTCTTCGTGGTCGGTTTCACGTCCGGCTCGTCGGTCGAAGAGGAGTCGGCGTCCCCGGGCTCGTTCTCGGACGCATCCACCTCATCCCTGGCGTCCGTCGTCTCATCCGTGACGTTGTCGGACGTGGCCTCAGGCGAAGCGGGCTGGTCGGCGGCGGGCGTGACCATTGATTCCGGCGCTGGCGTGGTCGTGGGTCCGGTCACCGGGTCGACGGCCGGATCAGTGGCGGCTTGCCCCTGCTCGGGCGCTACGGTCTTGTCGGTCTTGTCCCCCGCATCGCCGGCCAGCGGCTCCGCCACTGGCGTGTCGGCCGAAAGCGCTGAAGCCGCAACGGATTTCTTCTCGGGAACGGTAGCCAGGGCGTCCGCGGCATCCGGAACCAACGTGGTGGGCTTGGTGTATCCGATTCCGAACAGGTTCTCGAGCTGCGCGGCACCCCAGTCCAGCAACGCCTGCACGGCCTGACCTATTCGCCCGCCGATCGAGTTCCAGGTGGTGACGGCGGCGTTGACAGTCGCGTTGAGGATGCCGACGTTGATGGTGTCGAAGACCCACTGGTTGCCGGCGTTGATCATGTCGTGGGCGAACCCGGTGAGCGCGTCGCCCTCGCCTGCGATGAGCTTCCAGCCCTCCTGGATCTGGAAGTTGATCACCGGCACGAACGGGATGAACGAGATCGCATTCAGCGCGTTGCCCACGGCGTCGATGCCGGTGCCGATGCCGCCCTTGACCGGTTCCCAGATATTCCAGATCCCATTCGACACATCGGCCAGGAGTTGCGACGCCCCGGCCACGATGGTGCCGAGACCGCCCTCGGGCAGGTCGACCCACGGCGGACGTGGGATGGGAATGGGTACGGGCGGTAACGGGATCCAGGCGCCGACCTCGTCGATCCCGAGCCAAACCAGGGCCAGGCCGGCGTCGACGACCCAGTCGGCGATGTTCTTCAGGGCACTGCCGTCGCCCCGCATCCAGTCGGTGGTGTTGAACACGCCGCTGTTGATCAGCGATTCGACGAAGTTGTAGACCACCATGATCTGGTTGGCGAAGATCCCGACCCACGGGATCCACGCCACCACCGAGGCTGCGACCTGGAATCCGTAGCGCACCCATGGTTCGACGGCGTTGTAGAGGTTGTCGATCGCGTCGGCCAGTCCGTCGACCGGGGTATTGGGTGTGGGGTTCAATGCGTCGGCGACCGTGAGCACCTGCTCCTCGGTCAGGGCAGAGACGGCAGCGACGAGCTTGGGTGGCATCACCAGTTCGGTGCCGGCCCGCAGGTCCACCTGGGTGGAGACGATCCGCTCGGAGTGCGTCAGCACAATGGCGGCCTGCGGAGCGATGGTGGCGGTGAAGGTCAGCGCGCAAGCACACAGCGCGGCAATGCCAGCGGTCAGCGCGGGACGGATCGTCACAGCAAAACAATATGAAAGCCCCGTATTCCGGGCCATCCCCCATAACGGGGGAAATATGACGGGGGCGGCGGTGGTCGCCGGGATCTATGCCGCGCGGGGCATCCGGCTGCTGGTGACGCGCCGCCGCACGTGAGGCCGCGGACCGGGCCGAAGTCGATCTCACCCGAAAACCCCAACAGGGTCGTGGATCCCGGTTTCCCTGATTGATCCACGACCCTGCGGTCGATCCGGCTCGGATGGTCAGGACTGCATCTGGCCCAGCGTGACCTGCACGGTCTGCGAGTTGCCGGAGGCGTCCTGGTAGGTCACGGCGACGTTGTCGCCGGGCGACTTGGAGCGCACGGCGGCAACCAGTGCCTCCGGGCCGTCGATCACCAAGTCGTCGACCTTGGTGATGGTCGTACCGCTGGGCAGGCCGGCCGCCGCAGCGGGGCCGCCGTCGACCACCCCGGCGATGGTAGCGCCGTTGCCGCTCTGGTCGTTGCTCAGCTTCACCCCCAGCGAGGCGTGCTGCACGGAGCCGGTGGCCACCAGCTGGTCGGCGATCTTCTTGGCCTGATCCACCGGGATCGCGAAGCCCAGGCCGATCGAGCCGGCCTGCCCGCCGCCCGAACCGTCCCCGCCGCCCAGGGAGGCGATGGCCGAGTTCACACCGATGAGCTTGCCGTCCATGTCGACCAGCGCGCCGCCGGAGTTACCCGGGTTGATGGCGGCATCGGTCTGGATGGCGTTCATCACCGAGTGCTGTCCGGTGGACTCGTCGCCGGTGGTCACCGGGCGGTTCAGCGAGCTGATGATGCCGGTGGTGACGGTGCCCTGCAGGCCCAGGGGCGATCCGATGGCGACGACGTTCTCGCCGACCTGGAGGTCCTTGGACGATCCGATCTCGATGGGCGTCAGGTCCGACACCCCTTGGGCGCGGATGACGGCGATGTCATCGGCCGGGTCGGCACCAACGACCTCGAACGGCACGGTCTTGCCGTCGGAGAAGGTCACGGTGGCCGTCGGGGCGGCGTCGTTCTGCCCGAATCCGCTGGGCGCGCGTCCACCGGGCATCAGCCCGCCGAACGGACCGCTCTGGTCGTCGGGGCCCTGGCCGCCGGCGGCGTTGGCGGCCGCGACGACGTGGTTGTTGGTCAGGATCAGGCCGTCGGCGCTCAGCACGATGCCCGAGCCCTCTTCACCCTGTTGACCCTGCTTGATCTGGATCTTCACGACGCTGGGCAGCACCTTGGCCGACACCTGCGCGACGCTGCCGACCGGCGCGGCGGCCTTGGGAACGACCGGCGCCTGCGGGGCCTGGTCCTGCACCTGGTGCGGGACGGCCACCTGCGCACTGGCCGCGGTGGGCGTGGGTGTCGGGGCGGAGTGATGGGTCAGCGCCAGGGTGCCGACGACACCCGCGGTGGTAGCCAGGGCGGCCACGCCGGCGACCAGCGGGAAGGTGCGAGAACGCTTGTGCTGCAGCTGGTTTGGCTCCACCACGGGCATCTGAACAGTCTGCTGATAGGACTGCTGGGGATACCAGTGCTGCGGATACTGTTGTCCTGATTGGTAATTGCGGGCCGACCACTGGTCGTCGTGCTGCGGCGGATGTCCGAACCGATCCGTCATGATCTGCGTTGCTCCTGTTTTGGGTCAGCGATGTCCCCTAGAGGATGCCGGGGACGACTGAGCGGTTGCTGAGAAGTTCGCATGCGCAGGCCAAGACTTTGATGACGATTCGAATTCGTTTGCGGGCCACGTCACACCCATACAGGCTGCAGAACAGATTCGTGTCGTCGCCGATTATCGATTTGCCCGTCCGCGCCAATACCATCTCCTGCGACATGTCTGACAGCACGCTTCTCACGGCCGAGGCTCAACGCCGCCGCACCTTCGCCGTCATCAGCCACCCCGACGCCGGGAAATCGACGCTGACCGAGGCGCTGGCGCTGCACGCCCGCGCCATCACCGAGGCCGGGGCGATCCACGGCAAGGCTGGCCGACGCTCCACCGTGTCGGACTGGATGGAGATGGAGAAGGCCCGCGGCATCTCGATCACCTCGACCGCGCTGCAGTTCCCGTACCGCGACTGCGTGATCAACCTGCTCGACACCCCCGGCCACGCCGACTTCTCCGAGGACACCTACCGGGTGCTGACGGCCGTGGACTGCGCCGTCATGCTGATCGACGCCGCCAAGGGTCTCGAGCCGCAGACGCTGAAGCTGTTCCAGGTGTGCAAGCACCGCGGGATCCCGATCATCACCGTGATCAACAAGTGGGACCGGCCGGGCCGGCACGCGCTGGAGTTGATGGACGAGATCCACGAGCGGATCGGGTTGCGCACCGCTCCCCTGACCTGGCCGGTCGGCATCGCCGGCGATTTCAAGGGCGTGCTCGACCGCCGCTCCGGTGAGTTCATCCGGTTCACCCGGACCGCGGGCGGGGCGACGGCGGCCCCCGAGGAGCACATCGCCGCCGCCGACGCTGGGGCGGCGGCGGGTGTCGACTGGGAGACCGCGGTCGAGGAATCCGAACTGCTCAGCGCCGACGGCTCCGATTACGACCGCGACGCCTTCCTGTCCGGCGAGAGCTCGCCGGTGCTGTTCACCTCGGCCGCACTGAATTTCGGGGTGAACCAGTTACTCGACATGCTGGTGTCGCTGGCACCGTCGCCCGGTGGTGCCGTGGACGTCGAAGGCACCCGGCGCCCGGTCGAATCCCCGTTCAGCGCTTTCGTTTTCAAGGTGCAGGCCGGCATGGACTCATCGCACCGGGATCGGATCGCGTATGCGCGCGTGATCTCCGGCACCTTCGAGCGTGGCGACGTGCTCACCCATGCCGCCACCGGCAAGCCGTTCGTCACCAAGTACGCGCAGTCGGTGTTCGGCCAGCAGCGGTCCACTCTCGACGACGCGTGGCCCGGTGACGTGATCGGGCTGGCAAACGCCGCCGCGCTGCGCCCGGGTGACACGCTGTATCGCGATGTGCCCGTGCAGTTTCCGCCGATCCCGAGCTTTTCCCCCGAATATTTCGCGGTGGCCCGCAACGTCGACCCCAGCAAGCACAAGCAGTTCCGCAAGGGGATCGAACAGCTCGACCAGGAGGGCGTGGTGCAGGTGCTGCGCTCGGACAAACGCGGTGAGCAGGCCCCGGTGCTCGCGGCCGTCGGGCCCATGCAGTTCGAGGTGGCCACCCACCGGATGGCGACCGAGATCGGCGCGGCGATCTCGCTGGAGTCACTGCCCTACCAGGTGGCGCGGATCGTCGACCCCGAGGACGCCGAGTTCGTCAACCGGCAGGTATCGGCGGAAGTCCTGACTCGCACCGACGGGGTGATGCTGGTGCTGTTCTCCACGCCGTGGCGCCTGGAGGGTTTCCAGCGCGACAACCCGTCGATCACGCTGCGGAGCCTGGTCGCCGCCGACGGGTAACCTCAGTTGTCGACATCCATCTCGACCAACACGCGACGCAGGAGCTTGCCGGTCGCGTTTCGCGGGAGCTCGTCGACGAACACCACATCGCGCGGCACCTTGTGCCGAGCCAGGTTCTCCTTGACGTAGAGTTTGATCTCGTCGCCGTCCGGGCTGGCGCCAGTTTCGGGAACCACGAACGCGCGCAACCGTTTTCCCCACTCGGCGTCGTCGACGCCGACGACGGCCACCTCGGCGACGTCGTCGCGTTCCTCGAGCAGGTTCTCCACCTCCTGCGGGAAGACGTTCTCGCCGCCGGAGACGATCATGTCGTCGTCGCGGCCGTCGACGAACAGCAGGCCGTCGTCGTCGAAGTGGCCCATGTCGCCGCTGGACATGTAGCCGTCGATGATCTGCTTGGTACGGCCATCCGTGTAGCCGGCGAACGGCGCGCCGTTGCGCACGAAGATCCGGCCGCGCTTGTTACGGCCCTTGACCCGCTGGTCGTTGTCGTCATAGAGGACAACCTCGCAGGTGACCGGTGCGCGGCCGGCGGTGCCGGGCGCCTTGCGCAATTCGGCGGGCGTCGCGATGGTGGCGATGGCGCATTCGGTGGAGCCGTACATGTTGTAGAGCACGTCGCCGAACGCGTCCTGCGCCTTGTTGGACAGCTCCGGGCTGAGCGCCGAGCCGGCGACCAGGATGACCTTCAAGGAGGACGTGTCGTACTTGCCGATGATCTCGGGGCCGAGTTCGACCATGCGGTGCAGCATCGTCGGCACGGCCACCAGCATGTCGGCCTTGTGGTCGGCGATCATCTTCAGGGTGTTCTCGGCATTGAACCGCCGGCCCGTGACCACCGTGTTGCCCAGCGCTGCTCCGGCCAGGTAGGTGGCCCAGCCGGTGCTGTGGAAGATCGGCGAGACGATGACCATTGTTCCCTTGCGCGGGAACGGGACCCGATCGGCCAGCTGCGCCGACGCGAACGGCGACACGGTGTCGCGCGGGGCACCCTTGGGCAGGCCGGTGGTGCCGCTGGTCAGGATGACCGACCCACCGGGCTTGCTCGGCGCCGGGACCGGCTCGGTCGGGTGGGCCGCAACCATGTCGTCGAGGGTCTGCGCACCGTCGGGCAGTTCGGCGTCCTCGTCGACCCAGGTGATGATCCGGGGCAACTCGGGCGGCAGGGCGTCGAGCAGGCCGAGGAACTCGCTGTCGTGCATCACCACCTTGACGCCCTCGCGGGCGCAAACCTCCGCGAACTGCGGCTTGGCGAAGCCGGTGTTCATCAGCACCAGCCGGGCGCCCAGCTTGCCGCAGCCGGCCATGGCGATGATGAGGCCACGATGGTCGCGGCACAGCAGCCCGACGACGGAGCCTTCGTTGACGTCCAGGCGCTGCAGGGCGTGCGCCAGCGCCCAGGACATGTCGTCGACCTGCTGGTAGGTCAGCGAGCCGCGCTCGTCCACGACCGCCGGCCGGTCGACGTACCGCTTGCCGCCCTGGATGGCCATCGCGGCCTGCGGGCCATAGGTGGCGGCGAGCTTGGCCACCTCGACCGTGGCGCCGAGGTCCAGAGGGTCGATGAACCCGCGGGCAACCAGGCGCGTGATTGCATGGCCGTTCTCAACGACCTGGGTCAGCTTCTGGCGGATTCCGGTGACGACGTCCATGCCCTATCCCCTCGCTCGATCTCACAGCAGTCTGCACGGGCCGCGGCCCGGCCCGCCGAACATTAGGCCAATCGGTCACCGCCCTTTACGTGGTATCACTCCGGTACCACTGCTGAACTCACTCACGCGCACCCACGCGCTGGTGGACGGGACAAGCGACTCGGGTGGACTGCCTGCCGGACATTCCTGGCCGTCAACGGCGAGTGGATCGACGTGCCCGAAGATGGCGCGCACTGCGCGGGTCCTCGCCACCAGAACGCCGAAATGCAACTCCGCCAACGTTATTGCACTGATGGCCAATTCACCTTCCAGCGGACCAACATCTGTCGCGATGACCACACTGGTATCCAGGACCGCCCTCACCCCGCCTGCCACGGGTCGCGCAGTGCATGGGATATCTTGTCGCGGTCGTCGTCCCAATCGGGATCGGCCCGGCCGGCGAACACTGCGGCGACGTCCGCCCGCCCTCGCCATCTCCGGGGAAGGGCGGGCACCAATCTCGCGCTGGGCCGACCGGCCACCGTGATGGTGATTTCCTCGCCTTCCTGCACCCGGCGCACCAGATCCGAGGCGCTCTGACGAAGCTCGCGCACGCCATGCGTCGCTCACGGCACCTCTCGGGCCCCCAATGCCCCATAGCCGCGCCGCAGAGTCTCCATCAGCGACCGCCCACGCACCGTCACCCCGATTTCGGGTAGCTGATCCAGCACGGCCGTCACTGACGTGACCGGCGGATGGGCCGCGGGCACCGCGGCCTGACGCGCGAAGAACGATGCCAAACACTCTGACAGCGGCGGCCCGGACGCCTCGGCCCGGTCCCCGTCGCGCTCGCGACCCGACCGCGCCGCGGCGAGGTTCTCCAGCAGAACCTCCCGTTCACGTCCCCGCCAGGCCAGGATGCCGAACGGATCGTCGTCGAACGATTCCGCCAGCAGATAGAACGTCGCGGCCAGATGTTTGCACGGAACCGCGACATCCGGGCACGAGCAATCCAAGGTGAGTTCACGAGCCGTCCCCGGAAACAGCGAAAGCCCCACCGCGTCGAACACGTCCTCGATGTCGGAAGGCATCTCCAGGGATAGCAAAGATGCTGTGTACCACGCATTTTCGGCCAGCACCGCTTCGACCTGCGCCCACTCGGCCTTGCCGAACGCCGCGATGCCGATACGCACCCGGTAGGGACGTGCACGGCTGCCCTGCACCTGCGCGATCACCAGCCCAGGAGCCACATCGAGCGAGATGACCTGCCCACGGCGGGCATAATTGCGTCCCCGTTGAAGCCGACTGCCCATGCCCATGGCTTCGAGTACCTCGATGAAGCGCTGCGACCACCACGTCTGCCCGATGGCACCGCGCACACTGCGCGCTCTGAGACCGCTCTCGACCGGCAGCGGCCGGGCCGGCGGTGGAAACCACTTACTCATCGACGGCTCCCTGGGAGAGCGTGAACAGCGCACGCAGATCTGTCGTCGACAGCTCGGTCAGCCAGCTCTCGCCGTCGCCGACGACCAGATCGGCCAGGGCGCGCTTCTGCTCGATCATGTCGTCGATCTTCTCTTCCAGCGTCCCGGTACAGACGAACTTTCGCACCTGCACCGTGCGCTTCTGGCCGATTCGGAAGGCGCGGTCGGTGGCTTGATTCTCCACCGCGGGATTCCACCAACGATCAAGGTGGATGACGTGATTGGCCGCAGTCAGATTGAGCCCGGTGCCACCGGCCTTCAGCGACAGCAGGAAGACCGACGGGCCGTCACCGGACTGGAAGCGCGCCACCATCTCATCCCGACGCTTCTTGGGTGTGCCGCCGTGCAGATATGCCACTTCCTGACCGAAGCGGGTCGCCAGGTGCGAAACCATCATCTCGCCGAATTCGGTGAACTGCGTGAAGCACAACACCCGGTCGCCCTCGGCCAGGATCTCCTCCAGTACCTCCTCGAGCCGAATCACCTTGCCCGACCGTGAGCCGATCGGTGACAGGTCGTGCAACAGTTGCGCCGGGTGGTTGCACACTTGTTTGAGCTTCGTCATCGCGGCAAGCACGTTGCCGCGCCGCTGAATTCCGTCGCTGCTCTCGATCTTCTCCATCATCTCGTCGACGATTGACTGGTACAACGACGCCTGTTCGGTAGTGAGCCGGCAGTACTGTTTGATCTCGATCTTCTCCGGCAGATCGTCAATGATGGTCGGATCTGTCTTGAGCCGCCTTAGGATGTAGGGCCGAGTGATCTTTCGCAACCGTTCCGCCGGCTCGGTCTGCCCGTACTTCTCCACCGGCACCGCATACCTGGCCCGAAACGCCTGCGAGGAGCCCAGCACGCCCGGATTGAGAAAGTCCATGATCGACCACATTTCGGCGAGCCGGTTCTCCACCGGAGTCCCGGTGAGCGCAACGCGGTGATCAGCCTCCAGCCGGCGCACCGCCTTGGACCCGCGGGACAGACTGTTCTTGATCGCCTGCGCCTCGTCGAGGACCACCCGATTCCACCGATAGTCGGCCAATTCGTCCATGTCCCGGGTTGCGGTGCCGTACGTGGTGACAACCAGGTCCACCTCGCCCAGCAGCTCGGAGAGGGCATCGCCGCGCAGCCTGGTCGGCCCGTGGTGGGCGTAAACCCGCAGTGCCGGTGCAAATTTCGCTGATTCGCGCTGCCAGTTGCCAACGAGCGACATCGGGCACAGCAGGAGGGTGGGAGCGGTCTCGGGCTGATCGTGGCGTTCGGCGGCTTCCAGCGCGAGCAATTGCACCGTCTTGCCCAGACCCATATCGTCGGCCAGGCAGCTGCCCAGCCCCAGCCGGGAGAGGAAACTCAACCACGACAGCCCTCGTTGTTGGTACGGCCGCAGCGTCGCGTTGAAATCCGCAGGCGGCTGTATCGGGGTAATAGTCTGGGCGGCAGCCCCGTTGAGTAGGTCTCCCAGCCAGCCGCCGGCACGCACGGACGTGATCTCCAATGGCGTGTCCGCCTCGTCGGGATGACGCGCTGCCAGGGCAAGGATCTCCGCCGCACTCGCCTGCCCCGATGGATTGCGCTGCAGGAATTCCATACCGCGGCGCAACTGCTCGGGATCGACCGCCACCCATTGCCCACGCATCCGGATCAACGGGGCTTTGGTTTGCGCAAGCACGGCAATCTCATCATCGGTGAGGGTGTCGTCGCCCACCGCCAATTCCCAGCGGAAATCAACCAATTGGTCACGACCGAACCGGCGTGCGGTCTCCACGACTCCGTCGACGGGGGTGGAGGCCGACACCGCAAGGCCGATCTTGCGGCGGCGATCCCACCACGACGGCAGCTGCACGCCGAAGCCCGCCTCGTCGAGCAACGGCGCGGCGACCGACAGGAAGTGATAGGCCCCGTCGGCGTCCAGATCGATTCCGCACGGCCGGGCGGTGCGCAAGCCGGGCGCAAGGGCCGGATACACCCGGACGGCGCGGCCGAGCTCGCTCAGTAACAGTTCCTCCGGGTGGTCCAGCCACCGCCGCAGCGCGCCGTCGTCATCCCAGGCCTGTTCAGCCGGGATGATCAGGCTGGGGTCCGCGGACGACTGCAGTAGGAACTCCAGCCGCCAGCCGCCATCGGCCTGCTCGTCGCTGCCCGCCTCGGTCAGCCGGAAGATCGCCCGTGCCGGGCCCGGCTTCTCGACGCCGACTTCGTCCCACGCTGACAGGGCCTCGGCCAGCGCCTCGACGTCGTCTGGGTCGGCGTCGAACCTGCTGTCCGGCAACGTGAGGGCGGTCAACCAGGCTTCAGCTGCGGGCGATTGCCTGGGGCGACGGCCACGCCGCGCAGGCATCAGCTCACCGGCCGGCGGGAACGCAGTCCGTGCGGCCACGTCGACGAACGCCTCCAGCGCGGACATCACCAGGTCGTAGGGAGGCACAGCGGCCGCCGCGGCCCGGCACACTGGCGGTATTGCCGCCACCACCGCGTTGAGGGCCATGACATCGGCGCCCTGAACGACGGGTCGCCATACTGCCATGGGTCCAAAATCGCACCAACCGAGCATGGGAAGAATGTGGCCACGCTGCACCAAATCCCTTGCAAAGGACGCAATGTCGGCGAAGTAACCGAGCGATTCACCAGAGCGCGCGTCGGCGGTCGACTCGTCCAGGACCGACAACGCCGACGATGTCGGCACTGTCAGCACCGGCACCGTCCACGGCAGAAGCGTCGGCGCGGTGCGCGGTGCGGGGCGAGGCGTCGCCCGCACCAACTCCGGCGAGTCCAGTGGCGCGCTACGCAGCGACGGCAACAGTAACTCCGCGGAGCCCGGCTTCCCGGCGTGAACGGCGGCAAGCGCGTCCGCAGATGCCGCGAACGGATGCGGGCGGGCGGTGCGCGTCGCCTGACTGCCGCTCTTCACCAACAGCGTGGAGTCTTCAGCCCATAGACAGAGGCCACCATCGCTGGACCAGAATCCGTGTAGAACAAGCATCGACTTTTCGCTTCCAGGTGAGTCGGGCCAGACTAGCGGCCGGTCTGCCCGACAGCCGTAAGGCGTGCCCGCGTCGCGCGAACTGGTGACGGGTGTGGCAGATGGTGCGAAACCCGGTGGTCGGCGCCGGCGCCTACGCTCGTCCCATGGGATCTGCACGCACGCTGGTTCGGATTGTCCTCGGAGCGATCATGACCTTCGCCGGCGGACCACAGCGCAGCGGCCGCACGTCGTACCCGGCCATATCACCGCCGAGGGGCTACGGTCGGACCATTGCAGTAGCTCGGCGTCGTCCCGCGGGCCCCAGGGCCGGCTACGGGACGTCACGGCGCACCCACCCAGGGGTGAGCGCCGGTCGAGCCTCGGCCACCCCCGTGAGCCCGATCGCAGACACCCCCGAGGAATCCTTGTGAGCAGGTTCACCGCGACGATGTATACCAACGCCCACGCGAGTGTGAAGGGCATGGTGACCGGCGAACCCGACGCCCCGGTGCGGCACACCTGGGCCCAGGTGCATCAGCGCGCCCGGCACATCGCCGGCGGTCTGGCCGCCGCGGGCGTCGCACATGGCGACGCCGTCGCGGTACTGGCCGGGGCGCCGGTCGAGATCGCTCCGACCGCGCAGGCCGTCTGGATGCGGGGCGCCAGCCTGACCATGCTGCATCAGCCCACCCCACGCACGGACCTGGAGCGCTGGGCGCAGGAGACCACCGCCGTCATCACGATGGTCGACGCCAGGGCGGTCGTGGTCTCCGATCCGTTCCTGGCGGCCGCACCGGTGCTCGAGCAACTGGGGCTGCACGTACTGACCGTCGAACAGCTGCTCGGTGCTGCCCCAATAGATCCGGTCGACACCGACGACGACGATGTGGCGTTCCTGCAGTTGACATCTGGATCCACCGGGCCGCCCAAAGCGGTTCGCATCACCCACGCAAACATGGTGGCCAACGCCGAGGCGATGTTCGCCGGCGCCGGCGTCGACATCGACATCGATGTGATCGTGAGCTGGCTGCCCTGCTTCCACGACATGGGCATGACCGGCTACCTGACGGTGCCGATGTACTTCGGCGCCGAACTGGTCAAGGTCACCCCGATGGACTTCCTGCAGGATATATTGTTGTGGCCCAAGCTGATTGACAAGTATCGGGGCACGATGACAGCAGCCCCGAACTTCGCCTACAACCTGTTGGCCAAACGGTTGCGCAGACAGGCCACACCCGGCCAGTTCGACCTGTCGTCGCTGCGCTGGGCGCTCTCGGGCGCCGAGCAGGTCGAGCCCGCCGTGGTGGAAGATCTCTGTGCCGCCGCCGCCCCGTTCGGCCTGCGACCGGAAGCCATCGTCCCCGCCTACGGGATGGCCGAGACCACGGTGGCTGTGTCGTTCACCGAACACGGCACCGGGATGGTCGTCGACGAAGTGGACGCCGACCTGCTGGCCGTCCTGCACCGGGCGGTGCCCGCGAACCGGGGGCACACCCGCCGGCTGGTGTGCCTCGGCCGACCACTAACGGGTATGCAGGTGCGCATCGTCGACGAGCAGGGCAGCGTCCTGGCAGCGCGCGGCGTCGGGGTCATCGAGGTGCGCGGTGCGCCGGTGACCCACGGGTACACCACGTTGGCCGGGTTCCTCCCGGCACAGGACGAACAGGGCTGGTACGACACCGGGGACCTGGGCTATCTCACCGACATCGGAGACATCGTGGTGTGCGGCCGGGTCAAGGACGTCATCATCATGGCCGGCCGCAACATCTACCCCACCGACATCGAACTCGCCGCCGTGCGGGTCGACGGCGTCCGGCCGGGCTGCGCGGTGGCGGTACGCATCGACGCCGGCCAGTCCCGGGAGACCTTCGCGGTCGCGGTCGAATCGAACTCGTGGGAGGAATCAGACGAGGTTCGGCGGATCGAGCGGCAGGTGGCCCATGAGGTGTTCGCCGAGGTGGACGTTCGGCCGCGCAATGTGGTGGTGCTCGCGCCGGGGACGATCCCGAAGACACCGTCGGGCAAGCTGCGGCGGGCGCACGCGCTGGCCCTGGTGCACTGATCGGCCCAGTGACACCGGGTCGGGCCTCACCCCGCCTTGCTATGCCGAAACAGGACGACCACCGAATGCGGTGCCAACGTGTACTCCCCCTCCGTCACCGTCGGGGCCGATCTCCACGGCGTGATGTCGTCGGGCGATTCCAGGGCGGTGTCGATCCAGCGCCGCCAGGGTCCATCCTTTGTCGACGGCAACTCGAAGGTCAGCGGCTCCGAATACGCGTTGATCATCCCCTGCAGCAGCAGGTCGGCCCGTAGGCTCTGCAGTGAGATCGCCAGCGAGTGGGAGTGGTCGCTCCAGTCCGGATGCCGCAGCCGCACACCGTGCCACTCGATCATCGAGTTGTCGAGCACTTCGTTGAGCGTCAGCGGAAGCCCCTCGGCGAGACGCCGGGCGCGGTACGGGATGAGACTCGCGGCGAACCGGTGGACACCGGCGTGGCGTTCGAGCAATGTCCAATCAAGCCAACTGATTTCGTTGTCATGGCAGTACGCGTTGTTGTTGCCGCCCTGAGTTCGGCGCATCTCGTCGCCCATCACGATCATCGGCATACCGGCCGCGAACAGATTCAGCACGATGAAGTTCTTTATCTGCCGAGTCCGCAGCGCCTCGATCTCCGGATCGTCGGTGGGACCCTCGATCCCACAATTCCAGCTGAAGTTGTCGTTCGTGCCGTCGCGGTTGTGCTCGGCGTTGGCCTGGTTGTGCTTGTCGTTGTAGGAGACCAGGTCGTTGAGCGTGAACCCGTCGTGCGATGTCACGAAGTTGACGCTCTGCTCGGCCTCCCGGTGCTGATGTCCGTAGATGTCCGGGCTGCCCAACACCCGGGTGGCCAGTCGCCGCACGGTCCCGCGGTCGCCCCGGACAAAACGGCGCACATCGTCGCGGAATGTGCCGTTCCACTCCAGCCACGCATCGCCGACGAAACTGCCGACCTGATAGAGCCCGCCGACGTCCCATGCCTCCGCGATCAGCTTGGTGCCCACCAACGTGGGGTCGGTCTCGACATCCAGCAACACCGGCGGGTTGGATCGGGGGCGGCCGCGCTCGTCGCGGGCCAGGATCGAGGCCAGATCGAAACGGAACCCGTCGACGTGCATCTGCGACACCCAGTAGCGCAGGCTGTCCAGAATCAGCCGCCGCACGATCGCCTGGTTGGCGTTGAACGTGTTGCCGCAGCCGGTGTAATCGGCGTAGCGCGACTTGTCTTGCCGCAGAATGTAGTAGAAGTCGTTGGCCAGGCCGCGGTAGCACAGCGTCGGCCCGTCGGCGGGGCCCTCGGCCGTGTGATTGAACACCACGTCGAGCAGGACTTCGATGCCGGCCTGGTGCAGCGCTTTGACCATGTCCCGGAATTCGTCGAGCACCGCCAGCGCGCCGTTCCCAGATGCGTAGGCATGGTGCGGGGCGAAGAACGAAACCGGTTGGTAACCCCAGTAATTGACCAACCCATCCGGGGCATCGTAGGGATCGAACTGAAACACCGGCAGCAACTCGACGGCGGTGATGCCCAGCTGCTGCAGATAGGGAATCTTCTCGATCAGGCCCGCGAACGTCCCGCGTTTGTCCGCGGCGATGCCGGAGCTGGGATGCCGGGTGAACCCGCGCACATGCATCTCGTAGATCACGGTCTCCGACGCCGGATGTCGCAGCGGCGCGTCGCCCTCCCAGTCGTAGGCACCCGGGTCGGCCACCACGCTCTTGAGCGCCGTCGCAGCGTTGTCTCCGGGGAGTGCCGCGGCGTCGCGGTCGTAGCGAGCGGGCACGGCGACGGCCAGGCCGTACGGGTCGAGCAGGACCTTGTCGGCGTCGAAGCGCAAACCCCGCTCGGGTGCGAACGGCCCGTGCGCCCGATAGGCGTAGACCTGGCCCGGCCCCAGACCGGGCACGAAGACGTGCCAGTACTGATACGTCCGGTGCTGGCGCGGATCGAGGGTGATCACCCGGTCCGGCTCGGTCGCCTGCTCGTCGGGGAACAACAACAGGTCGATCTGCGTCGCGTTCTTGGAGAAGACGCTGAAGTTCACCCCGCCGTGGCACACGGTGGCACCCAGCGGCGCGCTCGCGCCGCGACCCACCCGACGTTTCACCGGCTCAGCGTATGTGTCCGCGTGGGCGCCCGTTGAGCGAATCCCCGGCCGATTCGAGCCATGCCCCCAGCGCGGTCCGCATCTGCGGGGTCATCAGGTCGGAGACCTTGTCCCACGGGACCGTGCCCGGCAGGTAGTCCCCCGCCGCGTGTATCACGGGTGCGTAGCCGTGAAAGCCCTCCGGTGTCGGGACCCAGTTCACGAAGGATGTCCGGGGTCGGTTCCTGCGGATCCGCCCGATGATCGATCTGGGTGACCACCATCGAGAGACGCTCGGCCGCGGCCTGTGGATCGGTCCAGAAGTCCTTCAGCAGTAGCGGTTTGGCGGTTTCGGCGTCGATGACGATGGTCGAGACACTGTTGACCGGATGCGCCGCCCCGAAGGTGTACCAGTTGAAGATCGCGACACCGGCGACGACGTGCGGGCCGAGCGTCGTGACGCGGCTGCGCTCGTCCCCCGTCAGGGAGCCGTCGTCGAACGTCGTATGAGTCGACACGCCGTGATCGTATGCCGGAAACCGCACTCGGAAACGGCGCCGCGCCTCCGCTGACGGACACCGGAATCTTGTTTTAATCGGCACCATGACCGAACCCGGCCTGCGTGAGCGCAAGAAGCAGGAGACCCGCGCGGCGCTGCGCCGGGCCGCTCTCGACCTGGCGCTGCGCGACGGCTACGACACCGTCACCGTCGACGCCATCGCCGAGGCCGCGCATGTCTCGCCCCGAACCTTCCGCAACTACTTCTCCAGCAAGGAGGATGCGGTGCTGTCCCTGCTGGCCGACGTCGAACAGCACCATGCCGACACCTTCCTGGACCGCCCGGCCGAGGAACCCGTCCTCGACTCGCTGGAGGCCGCCGCGATCGACCTGGTCGAGTCCGGACCCGATCTCGACGAGGTCATGGCCGCCACCCGGATGGTCACCGGGCACCCGGCGCTGACCGCGCATGCCGCGGCCGTGCAACGCCGCGCTTCCCGGCAGGTGCTCGACGAGATCGCCCGCCGGCTGGGGCGCGACCCCGACACCGACCTGCTCCCCCGGCTCGTCTTCCACGCCGGCCGGGCCGTGACGGCTTCGGCCGTCGAGTTGCTCACCCACGGCGCCGACACTCCGGAAACCGCCAGAGAACTCATCCATCAAGGGTTTTCGCAACTGCGCGGCGGACTTCATCTCAGCGGCGAACCGTTGCTGGCCTCCGGCTTCTGAAGTACTGCTCCCGCGGTTGCGGGCAGCACTGACGCGGCGTCGCGCGCACGCCGACCGGCGCGGCGCAGATCACATGGGCTTTGTGCTCGATTTCGTTGCCGGGTTCGGCAATTTTGCGCATTATTGAACTTGGACGCGTCGGCCGTCCCGGCTGCCGCGGGGTGGTCAGGAGCAGGTCATGACGAAATTGTTGACCGCGGTATTGACGGCGGGGATGTTTGCACTGATGGGGGCCGGCGCTCTGACGGCGGCACCCGAAGCGTTGGCCGAATGCGGAGAGTTCTACATGTGGGGCAATGGCGGGGGCAATTGCGACGGGCCGATCGGCCCGGACGGCAGCTTCCAGCGCTGCACCACGGTGTACGTCATGGGAATCGGCGGGACGAACTGCTTCATCGTCCCGGGTCCGCCGCCGGCACCGGCGGCCGCACCGGTCGCCCCGCCGCCGCCACCTCAGTTGGCGTAGCGGGGGACGGCGGGCTGCCATCGGCCTGTCAGTCGTACGGTGGTGACATGACTGAACAATCACCGGCCGTCACGGTCTCCCATCCACCGTCCGCGCTCCTGCGCGCCGTCAACCCGGTCTTGGCGGCGCTGCTGCGCACCCCACTGGCCGGCCCCGCCCGCAAGCAGATGATGGTGGTCAACATCACCGGACGCAAGACCGGGCGCCGGTACTCGATCCCGTTGAGCGCCCACCGGATCGACAACACGCTCTATGCCCTGACGAGCGCGCCGTGGAAGAACAACTTCCGCGACGGGGCGACCGCCGAGGTGCTCCACAACGGCAAGACGACGACCATGCGGGGTGAGCTCATCACCGACCCTGCCGTCGTCGCCGACCTCGCTCAGCGCTGCGCTCAGTCCTACGGCGTCAGGCGCGCCCAATCCATGATGGGCCTGAAGTTCCGCGACAAACGCATCCCATCCGTCGAGGAGTTCGCCGAGACCGTCAGGCGGGAACACATTGCCGTCATCAGGTTGACGCCCGCCGTCTAGTCACCCGAAAGACCCTTGCCTACCTGCGTAATACGCTCGGCCAGGCGCGAACCCGGATCACACCGACCTCGTTAAGGAGAATGGATGGGAGTGCTGGAAGGCAACATCGAATACGCCATCGCGATCGCGGAGGCTCGAAACGATCTGCCCTATGGCTACGGCGGCTGCTGGCAGCGTCTCAACATCATGGCGACCACCGATTGCAGCGGGATCGTCACGCATATGCTCGACGCGCTGTTGCACGGGGCGGAGATGACGTGGTCGCGCCACGGGATCTCCACCGAGGCCTACCGCTACGTCGGACCACCCGGCGCCAGGGGGCCGTTCGGCACGATCAAGGTCGCGCGCCCACGCGACATCCCCGACGACGCGATTCTGCGGATCGGCTTGCACCACGGCCCCGGGGGCGGCGCCAACTCCCACATGGCCTGCACTCTGCAGGGCCGGAACATCGAATCCGCCGGCGGGGGCAAGGGCCAGCACATCGGGCCGCCCGCTTGGGGCTACAACAACCCGTACTTCCACGACTGGTTCTATCTGCCAGGTCCCCTCACCCCCGCCTCGGCCTATCCGGACGGCCTGGTGTTCCTGCAACTCGGGTCGCGGGGCAGGAAAGCCCTGGTCATGCAGCGGCGGCTGAATACGATCAATCCAGTGATGTCACGGCTGGAGGAGGACGGCGAATTCGGAATGCAGACCGAGCGCGCGGTCATGGAGTTCCAACAGCGCACGGGTCTCGTGATCGACGGCATCGCCGGGCCGGCCACGCTGACCCAGCTCGCATTGCCGGTACGGTTCGACGACCCCCGCTGGGACCAGGACGAGCAGTGAAACCGCTTGGTGACGTAGCCGTTCGGCTCATCGCCGCAATGCTGAGCATCGCCGCGATCGCCGTTGCCGGCTGCCACCGCAGCGACACCGTCGGTTCGTCACCCCCGCCGGCATCGGCGTCGAGCAGTGGCGTTTCGCCGCCGCCCGCATCGGCGACCGAGGCGCCTGCGGCGGCCGACGCAGTGCCGGGCATGAGACACGCCGAGTTCGGCGAAGCCTGCGGCGACAGTGAGCATTTCATCTTTGCGATCAGTGGGACCGAACAGATGTTGGCCTGCCGGGGCCAGCCGGGCCGATACGAGCTCAGCGCACCGGTCATCGGTGTCCGCACACCGGACGCGCCCTGTGACGAAGAAGGTCTCGCGCAATCTCCGGACGGCTCGCCCCTGATGTGCCTTGACGTTTCGGGACAACGGATGTGGCGGGTGTATCTGGACTTCTGACCGCCACCGCGTTCAGATCCGCGACGTCACACCCAGCAGGGCGCGATGATGCCGAGCGCGGCGTCCGAACGCCCGGGGACTGACGTAGGGGTAGCGGAGTCGTTCGTTCTCGGAGAGGTACCGGAAGATCTGGTAGATGGTGAAACCGAACGCGCTCAACGACGTCCTGGTCCGCGTCCACGATCGGCCACGACTGCCGGTGCCATCCTGCGCTCCCAGTGACTTCGCGGATGAACGCTACCCGAACGTGATCGGGATTTCGCCGGCAGCGGGGGCCGGACGTGGCATCGTGACAGTGGCCAGCCACGCCTACCTTGAGGAAGCGACCGTGACCGAACCGTTCAAAGGTGTCATCAAGCTCGACGTCCGTGATTCGGTCCCGGACTGGGGTCCGTACGCATTGAAGCGGGCACCCGAAGGGGCCCCGAACATCCTCGTCATTCTCTACGACGACACCGGCCTGGCCTCGTGGTCGCCGTACGGCGGGCGCATCAACATGCCCACGCTGGACAAGCTGGCCGACAACGGGCTGACCTACACCCAGTGGCACACCACGGCACTGTGCTCGCCGACGCGGTCGACGTTCCTGACCGGACGCAACCACCACGTGAACCGCTGCGCGTCGATCACCGAAGGGTCGCTCGGGTTCCCCGGCGCGGCCGCGCGACTCCCCGCGCAATGCGCGACCATCGGCCAGGTGCTGCAGGACAACGGGTACAGCACCTACTGGCTGGGCAAGAACCACAACGTCCCAGTGGAGGACATCTCGGCGTGTGGCAGCCGGTCGGAATGGCCGCTGTCCAAGGGGTTCGACCGGTTCTACGGATTCCTCGGCGGCGAGACCAACCAGTGGTATCCGGATCTGGTCAACGACAACCACTTCATCGAGCCGCCCTACACGCCCGAAGAGGGTTATCACCTGTCGAAAGACCTTGCCGACCAAGCAATCCGGATGCTGCGCGACCAGCGCTCGGCGGCGCCGTCGAAGCCGTGGTTCATGTGGTTCTGCCCGGGCGCCAACCATGCCCCGCACCATTCGCCGCAGGAGTACATCGACAAGTACGAAGGCAAGTTCGACGACGGCTACGAGGCCTACCGCGAGTGGGTGCTGGCCCGCATGATCGAACGCGGCGTGCTACCGGCCGACACCGAACTGACGCCGCTGAACCCGATGGCCGACGACGTCGCAAACCTCGCCGACCGGGTGCGGCCGTGGGCCGAACTCAACGACGACGAGAAGAAGCTGTTCGCCCGGATGGCCGAGGTGTTCGCCGGCTTCTCCGAATACACCGACGTGCAGATCGGCCGGATCGTGGACTTCCTGGAGCGCACAGGGCAACTGGACAACACGCTGATCTTCTACTGCGCCGACAACGGCGCCTCCGGTGAAGGCACCCCCGACGGGTCGGTCAACGAGAACAAGTTCTTCAACGGCTATCCCGACAGCCTCGAGGAGAACATGTCCTACCTCGACGCGCTCGGCGGTCCCGATGCCTACAATCACTACCCGACCGGGTGGGCGGTAGCGTTCTCCACACCGTTCCAGATGTTCAAGCGGTACTCGCAATACGCCGGCGGCACCTGTGACCCCCTGATCATCCACTGGCCCAACGGAATCAAGGCCAAAGGCGAGATGCGGCACCAGTATCACCACAGCACCGACATCGTGCCGACGATCCTGGAGGCCGTCGGCCTGCAGATGCCGGACGTGTACCGGGGTGTCGAACAGTATCCGCTCAACGGCGTGTCGATGCGCTACAGCTTCGACGACGCGCACACGCCGACGACCAAGAAGCGGCAGTACTTCTCGATGCTGGGCACCCGCGGTATCTGGCAGGACGGCTGGAAGGCCGCCGCCGTGCATGCCCCGATCAGCGGCAAGGGCCATTTCGACCAGGACGCCTGGGAGCTGTACCACGTCGACGAGGACCGCGCCGAAGCGCGCAATCTCGCCGATCAGCATCCCGACAAGCTGCGGGAGCTGATCGCGGCCTGGTTCGAAGAGGCCGACGCGAATTTCGTTCTGCCGCTGGATGACCGGCCCGCAGTCGAGGTTATCAACGACAAGCGCCCGCAGGGCGAGCCGCCACGCTCCCGCTACATCTATTTCCCCGACACCTCGCCGGTACCGGAGTCGAACGCGGTGAACATCCGTGGCCGGTCCTACAAGATCCTCGCCGACGTCGAGGTTACACCGGAGTCGCAGGGCGTGATCTTCGCGCAGGGGTCGCGGTTCGGCGGGCACACGCTGTTCATCAGGGATCGCAAGCTGCACTACGTGAACAACTTCCTCGGCATCAAGCCCGAGCAGACCTTCGTCTCACCTGAGTTGTCGCCCGGGCAGCTCACTGTGGGCGTGGAGTTCGTCCGCACCGGAGCCGGTGAGCATGGTGAGTCGCTGGGCACCACGAAACTGTATGTGGGCGAACAGGTTGTGGCCGAGGGGCCGATGCGCGCCCAGGTCGGGGCGTTCACCCTGTGCGGCGACGGCCTGTGCGTCGGCTACGACAGCGCCGACCCCGTCAGCCGCAGCTATCCGCCGGGATTCCCGTTCACCGGCGGGACGATCCTGGGCGTGGCCGTCGACGTCGGCGAGGACCAGTACCTCGACCTCGAGAAGGAAGCCGCCGCAGCGTTCGCCCGGGACTGACGAGGACCCGGGTCGGCATAGGCGCCGTCGTCATCGAAGGCCACGACGCGACGGTGGTCAGACCGTTGTGGGCGGCTTCCAGTAGTCGTTCATCGGCTCGGCGTATCTGTCGTTGTTGGTGAGCGGGGCAAGGCCCAGGGCGTCTTCGATGGTGCGCAGCAAGCTGTAGTGGTTGGCGTAGTCGTCGACGACGAAGTGGCCGTCGCGCATCCCGGCGTTCACGGCACCCACCGACGGGATGACGACGGTCGCTATGTGGTTGCCCTGATTGCCGTTGCCCAGGGACAGGTTGTTGTAGTCCTCGTCGAAAGTGACGATGATGGCATTCCTCTGTGTGGGGTCCTGCCACGTCGGCGAGTCCAAGATCATCGGCAGGGTGCTCTGCAGCCACTTGTCCCCCGCGGCGACGTTGTACTGATGGTCTGTGAACTCGCTGATCAGCCAACGGATCACGCCCTCGAGCGTCGTCGTGGGGCCTTCCATGTTGGTGGCGTCGTCGGCCGCGAACCAGACGAAATTCGGGGCGTCGGCCGGCACGGCGAGGTCGGCAGCCAGTTCTGTCAGGTCGAACAGGTGCGTCGCGACGCGGGCGGGGTCGTTGTAGATGTCGCTGAAAGCGAGGAAGGGCAGGGCGGAACCTACGTCGTACCCGCTGCCTCCCTGCGCGTAGCCGGCCCACGTCTTGCCCGCCGCCTCGATGGAGTCGGCGAGGTTGGGCTGGTCGAAGCAGTCGGAGGGGCAGTTGTAGTTGGCCCCGAAATCGGACCCGCCGAGGATGGGGTAGTAATTCGGGTCGCTCGGGTGGGTCAGGGCGTAGTAGTTCGTTCCGACTCCGTGGGCGTTGATGATGCTGTTGATATACGGCGCGTTGGGGCTCCCGACGATGTCCGAGTAACCCTTGTTCTCCAGATAGACCATGAATACATGATCGAGTCCGCGGACCGTCGACGTCGGCGGTGCGGGTGGCGGCGGCGCGGTCAGGTCGGCGCCGACGGTGAACGACAGGTTGTCCGCGTAGGCGTTGTTGTAGTTACCGGGCGCCGGGTTGCAGTCTTTGAACGTCACCACAATCTGCGCGGTGCGGGTGCCCATCGGAATCGCGCCCGAGGTCTCGCGTTCGAGCAGCCCGGTCCGAAACCAGCGATCCAGCACGGTGACCGGCCGGAGCCGGCCGCTGCCCAGGTACAGCTGGTCGGCGTCCAGGAAGTTCACCCTGACCGAGGCCGCGGACGGATCCAGAATGAAGCCGCCAAGCAAGCCGCTGAGCGTGTAAGGCACAGCACCGGAGTCGATCTGCGCCGCGGCGGCGCTGAGATCGACGGCCTGGGTGAGGCTGGAGGTGGCCACGTTGCCGCCGCCGAAGAACTGCACGCCGCTGTCGGGCGGGGCGCACGGCGCGCTCGGAAACCCGAGAAACGCCGGAAGCGTCGGCCCCGGCGACCCGAGCGGCCACGGCAGCCGGCGCAGCGTACCGTACTTGATCACGGTCGGCGTGCCGGTCACCGACCAGCCGGGCACGGTCACCGAGCTGTATCCGGACAGTGACGCGTCACCGACCTCGGCGCCGGGGTTGACCAACAGGTTCGGCCCCAGAGGTTCGGCCTCGAGCGCATTGAGCTGCTGCGCGCGCGGGATCTGCACGAGACTGGAGATCATCTGATCTATCTCGCGGCGCACCCACGCCAACACGCCCCACAACACCGGCATGAAAGTCGGAGCGGCCGGTCTGTCGGTCATCGATGGCCCTAGGCCCACCCAATTGAGCAGGGTGGTAACGACATTGGCGATGAAGCCACGCGGCGCAGGCGGTTGGCTGACCGGGGCGAGCGTCTCGGTTCGGATGGTCACCGACGCGGCGGGCGACGACGCGGCGGGCGACGATCCGGGGGCGGTCGCGGCAGGGGAGGCAGTGCGAAGGTTCGACGGCGACGACACGGCCGGCTCAACGGCGGGCCCCACGATCGAGGTGGCGCTCAGCTTTGCTTGCGGTGTCGGGGGCGTCGAAGTCGACGATGAGACGCGTCGTGCCGTTGAAGCGGCGACGACGTCCAACTGTGGCTCTGCCGAGGATTCCGGCGGCGCAGCGGATTCCGGTGTGTCGACGCGATCGGCGGGTGCAGCGGCTTCTTCCGAACCGGGGTCGGTGCCCGATGGTTCCGGCGTGGGTTCCGATTCGGGATCCTCGGCGGTGCCGGATCCGGCGGAGGTTGTCTGCGCTCCATCGGCGCTTCGCACAGCACCCGTGCCGGGGTCGGCCGGCGCTGACGACTCCTCCGACGACGAGGGGCCCGTCGCTGCCGTTGAATCTTCGTCCGATGAAGCAGAATTCGAATCATCCGGTGACCTCGGCGCCGATGTCGGACTCGACGCGCCGGTGTCTCCGGCGGAAGTCGAAGCCGGCGAATCGGACCCACCCGAGGATGTGGAGCTCGACGTCGACTCGGTATCCGAAGGTTGCGCCAGTGCCACTGGTGGCGTCGTGACCAAAGCGACGCCCACCCCGAGCACAATGGCCATCGCGCCGACACACCCGCCGTAACTCATACCCGCTCCTTGCCTGGACAGGACATACAGCGGCCCTGAACACTACGCCGGCCGGCGGCCGGTATGGGCGGCAATGGCCGGATTAGCGATTTGCAGTTCCGGTGAATCTCCAGCGATTCTTGTTATCGCTTATGCTCCAATGGGTTTCGAATTTTTGATACCTGGACGGAGCTCGACGATTCCGGTCGTTTCCCGGTCATATCCGGTGAATAAGCGGTGACCGCCACGCTTCCCTTTTTCCGGCTTTGCTGGGCCTACGCAGGTCTGTCACCAGTGATGGCATGGCCTCGGCTGGGTCCTGTTAGAAGACTAAACCTCGTTCGGTTGAGTTGCTTCAAGTGTTTTCAACATGTCGCTTTTCGGGACCCACGCAAATTGCCGGCTGATCTTCGTTCGCTCGAGCAGACCTCGCCGCTCGAGGTCGTACAAATCGTTACGGGCAGTCTGCTTGGAGACCACGTGGTAGTTCATGTGGGATTCGGCAGTGTAGTAATTCGAGGGGTTTCGAGTAGCCGATTGCAGCAGAGCCACCTGGCGATGGTTGAACCCGCCTGGACCGCCGACAATCAGGGCCCGCGCACGCTTCAACTCGAGCGACTTTTTGTTCAGGTAATCGTCTAGCGCGAGCAAGGCGCGCCTGATCACGTCGAGGTGGTAGAGCAGAAAGTAGGTCAGGTCGCCCTCGTCCTGTTCGGTGTAAATGAATGATCTGGCGTACCTGGCGGGTGCCTCCTTCAAGATCAGCGAGATCGCCAAATGTTCTGTGAGCCAGTAGCCCTGCTTGAGCATGCTCCAATAAAAGAGCGCCCTCGCGGTGCGGCCGTTCCCATCTTCGAAGTAGTGGTCATAGCCCATCATGAAGTGGACGGTCAGCGCCCGAACGACTGCCGGAACGTACGGAGTCGAATCGCTGCTGGCGTTGGCGAAGGCGCACAGCTTCTCCAGACGATCCCGCAACTGGTCGACAGGCGGAGGCTGATGAAGAAGCCGATCCTCTTCGTCGAGGATCTTCACCCGATCGGCGGGATCGGGGTTGGTTTGGATTCGGCCGGCTGCATCCGGATTGTCGAGGGTCTTTTCCGTGACGATTCGGTGGACTTCGCAGACCCGCTCCGGGGTAAACGGCTCGTCCCTGATCTCGCGGATGAACTGCATCGCGCGGTAGTTGTTGAGGATCATTTGTTGGCTTCGATCCTTCGGCGCCTCCCCGTACGCCAACATCCTGCGCGCTTCACGGCGCGTCGTCGAGGCTCCCTCAAGCTGGCTTGAGCTGATGGCTTCCTCGACGAGCGATTGAATCACGTACTTGTCGCGCGACGTCTTGGACATCACCTGCTCGGGCAAAAGGATCTGACCGCTCGCACGTTGCGAGGCGTAGTCCAACTCGCGCAGCACCATATCGGGAAGTGCGTAACTGATCTGCCGTCCGTCGATCATCTCCAGCGGCAAGTAGCGCAGGTTGGACCGCCGCCGCAACTTCAAGCCGGCCCACCACTCCTCGTGGGTCAGACCTTCGGGGGGGGTTTTGTACCGCAGCTTGTCCCAGGGTAGATATTCGTCATCGTCCCCAGTCTTTGAGATGAGATCGAGCAGCCGTTTGGCGTCGTTGGCGAGGTCTTCCATCACACGAGCAAGCGTCGGAGGCGGCATGGGCGTCTTCATTCTTTCGCGCACCCTCCTATCGGCCCACTTCAGTAGCTAACTCCAACGAAAGCCCAACTTGACTGGACTTTGACATTCCGGCCCAGGATACAGTAAAAGTCAAATCTTCTTGGACTTTGATTTTAGGGTAATTCGGTCTGCGCCCTTGTGAGCTGGGGAAACACCAGATGTCAGCTCAGCGCACCAGCCCCGTGTGAAGCTGACGATGGGCGTATTCGCTCCGAGTGAACGGCCAACCGCATGTCGCCGCCTGACGACCCGCTCCGCCGCAAGTAGCGTCGAAGGTTATGGCGGATGCCGACCGCAGCCCCACCTATCTCCGCGACCTGGCCGGGCACGTCGAGCACCCGCCTTGACCGGTTGCATGATCGGCGTCGTGAATCTCAACGGCCAACGGAACGTCGTCGACCCAATCTCGGCGTGGCTCACCGTCACGCAACCCAAACCAGATGCTCGAACCGGCGAACATCGTCGACGCATGCAACCAGATGATCGGCTCCCTCGGCGAATTGGCCGACCGTGCCGAGGCCGAGTTGCCGCCGACGGTCGAGGTCGCGGAGATGCACCCGGCGGTGTGGGGTCAGGCCGCCCGGTTGTGGCGTGACGGCCACTATCGGCAAGCGGTGTCGGCGGCCGCCGACGGCGTGGTCGGGTTGGTGAAGTCGCGTACAGGCCGGCGGGACATCGAAGACACCTCGCAATGGCAACAGGCGTTCTCGAAGGACGACCCCGAACCGGGCAAGCCGCGCCTGCGATGGCCGGGGGACCAGACCGACAAGACCGTGATCTCGATGAACAGCGGCCTCCGACAGTTCGCGCCGGGCGCGCAGTTGACGATCCGCAATCCCGCGACCCACGGGCCGGGCGAGCTCGCCGAGCAGGAAGCCGTCGAACGGTTGTCGGTGCTAAGCCTGAATCGCCTAGCCTCGGAGGGAATCGCTGACAAAGAACTGTCCGAGCTCTTGGCACGCGATCAGCTGATCCCAGTCGTTCACGAAACGACATACGAGGAGCTTCGGGAAGTCAGCCCCCTGCTCGGCTCGCGGAGCGCGACTGAACACGGCAGAGGATTCGATGGCGGACATCGCCACGAAAATTGCCGAGTTGGTCCACGTAGCAGGACCCCATAAGCGGTGAATAAACGGTGACTCGGCCGGCCGAATCGCCAAAAACACCCTCTGACGTGGGGCGGGCGGGACTCGAACCCGCGACCAATGGATTATGAGTCCACGGCTCTAACCGACTGAGCTACCGCCCCCGGCGCGTCAACGCGGCACCCATGTTCCCACGCGGTTGCCCCACGCACGAACGCTGGGTGGCGTGACATGCCCCGCATGAAGCCACGTCAGTTCCCTGCTTCGATTGCGGCGACCCCTCGCCGCGGCGGCGGGCCCACAGATAGATTGAAGATCGCTACCGGCAGTGGCCACGAGATGCTCGATACGGCGGCGGATCTCCAGACGCGATGTGCGCATACCGGTTTGCGCCCGGGCATGACGTCGCCGCGAAGTCCTTATGCCCGGCGACTCTGTCCGGGGAGATGAGGTAACGCTTGGCGGCCCAACCGCCAGCTAGCGCGACTCCGGCAGATCCACTGCATCGCCCCGCGGCGGCTCGCCAGGGTCACTAACCGGCTCCTCGTCACGATTGCGAGGAGTCATCCGCCTCCCAGAGACAATCCCCGGTCAGCGTGATCGTGAAGACCACCGGCCCCACCTCGACCGCCAGCCGCTGCCCCGTCTCGCCGACCGCGGCCACCGGCGCTCCGACGCCATCGTTGGTCACCGACGCCTGCTCCGCACCGCACACCGTCGACGAATCCAGCGGCGTCGCGGTCCACGGCCCGCCCATGATCTCGGGGTTGCGGCGGCCCTGCCCGTGCAACAGCACGCCGTCGCCGTAACTGACCCAGCGGTCCGGCGGAACGAACGGCGGGACGACCGGCCGCCACGACCCGTCCTTGCACTCCGCGAACGACTCGTCCGGCATAACGGTCATCGCCGAGTCCAGGCGGTCCGAGCATTCCGGCGCAGAGACGGGCGCCGCCGAAGCCACCGGCATCACGCCACAGACGACGCCGGCGACCACCACGGGTGCCCACCGTGTCGCTCGTTGCCCCATCGCCATACCGTCCCTATCGCCACGCACCCATGGCCCGCTACACGACGGTCAACAGCGAGCTCAGGTCGGTGCGCATCAGTGTGACGTTGTAGTTGCCCCACAGCGACATGTTCCAGTACAGGTACTGCGGATCCTCGGCGGAACCATCGGACTTCTTGAGCTGGTTCGTGCCCGACCACGGGTGGATCATCGGGGCATACAGGCCCGGATACTTCGCCGAGGTCGCCAACGTCGTAGGCGCCGACCAGGTGCCGTTCGGCGCATCCGAGGTCCGCAGCTGCACGTTGTTCGAGCTGTCCGTGTAGAGCATCACGTACTTCTTCAGATAGTCGTTGTACTGCACCGACAACTCGCCCGCACTGGGGTATGTCGTCCACTTGAAGATGCCGAGGAAACTCGACGTGGTGCCCGGCAGCACCGGCTTGGCCGACGACGGTGAGTTGGTGACCCACTTGCTGCCGGTCCAGTACTGGTACTTGCTCACATCCAGAATCTGGGTGGACTGCACCCGCGACAGGTGGACCGTCCCGGACCGGCCCGACGGCGTGCCGTAGGCGTAGACGTAGCCCGCGGCCGCATCCGCTGAATCCTCCGGCGGCTTGACGAAACTGACCATCTGGAAGCGCTCGTTACCCGACACGTACGGCACTGTCGAGTTGAGCCACCCGCCCGAACGCACCGACGACTGCGGTACCTGGGTCCAGTTCTGCCCGTTGTCGTCGGAGTAGGCGATCGCCGAGTAGTTCGTCGTCCACGAGCCCGGCCAACCCCACTGATTCACCGACATGAACGAGACGTACTGCCGCGTCGCGCCGTTGGCGCCGGCGCCCGCAACCGAGATGGCGCCGGTCGGGATCACGGTGACCTGCGTCCACCACGTGTAGGGGTACTTGCCGATGATCTGCCGGGCGTAGTTCGGCTTACCGGGGTCCATCGGCGAACCGCTGTACGCGCCGATCGGGATGCCGACCTTGTCGGGAATGCCGTCGGGCACCTTGATCCCGTCGGACAGCACATTGTCGGCAGTGCGCAGCAGGACATTGCTGCGCCAGCCCGTCGTCATGGCGGCATTGGTGAACGTGTCGCCGAAGGCCATCAGGATCTGGTGCTGTTCGACGATCGCGGTGGCCGGATTGTCGCCGGTCACCCCGTTGTCCCACATGATCCCCAGGTCGGTGCCGTAGATGCCGAACCGGGCCAGGGTGTTATTGATACTCGTCGCCCCGGTCAGCCATGCCACCTGGATGGTGGTCGGGGCCGCCACCGCGGCCGTGGTGACCGCCAGTGCGGTGGCCACCTCCGGGCTGGCCACACTGGTTTCGGTTTTGTCCTCGACCGTCTCGCGGCGCGCGCCCCAGCCAAGTAGCGAGATGACCGCGGCGGCCAGCGGATTGTTGGCCACCAGACCGGACGCGGTCGGGGTGATGCCGAACAGCCCGAGCACGCCGGTGACCACGCTGTTGACGATGGCGCCCACCGCCTCGACGACGCCGGCGAGTAGCGACTTGGGCTGTGTCAGCGCCGTGGTCCCGGTGCCCGCGACGCTCAGGGCGACGGCGTGCGTCGACGGCTTGGACTCGACGGTGGTCTGCACCGGCGTCTCGCTGTCATCGGCGACGGTCTCGACGGTGCGTGCCGACGCCGTCGGCGTAGGTTCCTGTGTCTTCGGTTCGGGTGTCTGCTCGGCCGGGCCGCGAGTCGACGTCGTGTGGGTTACGACGTCCGTCGGCTTGGGGGCTGCGGACGTCTCGGTCGGCGCGGCCATGCTGGGCACTTCGGACTCTTGCGGCGACGGCGTCTCCGTCGCCGTGTCGGCCTCGACGGCCGTCTCGGTCGGGGTGGGCTCGGGAGTGGCCGCTACCTCTGACTGTTCCGGAGCGGCCGCGTCGGTGGTCGCTTCCGGCGCTTCGGTCTCTGCGGTCGGTTGCTCGGACGGTTCGGCCTCCGACTCGTTGGTGGCGGCCTCCGTGTCGTCCGGTTCGGCCGTGTCGGCCTCGGTGTCGTGCTCGGACTCCGTGGTCGGCTTGTCAGTCGACTCCTTGGTCTCGGAGCCCGTCTCGGAGCCACCGCTGCCCGGGTCCTGCGACTGGGACGAAGACTCCGACGATGACGGACCTGTGTCGCCGGTTCCTTCGGTCGCCGACGCCACGCCGCCCGTGACGACGACGCCGACACCCAGCGCGAGTGCCAACGTGCCGACCCGGCCGGCGATCCATGCTGCATCCATCTAAAACCTCGTAACCACGGCCCCCGGACCAAGTGAAGTCCCAATAGTCTCATCTTTCACAGCGAATGACCAGAGAATCTGGTTGGCTGAGGCCGGTGACCGCCCCCTCGTCCGCGTTCGCGTCGGACAACGCCGCTCCCGCGCATCCGCAGGTCATCGACGCCGTCATCGGCGCGAACACCGGGGCCGCACCCTCTTACGCCGACGACGCCGTGACCCGTCACGCCGCCGACGCACTCAGAAGGGCCTTCGACTCCCCCGACGCCGACGCGCTGTTCGCCCTCACCGGCACCGCCGCCAACATCGTCGCGCTAGCCGCGGCGGTCCGGCCGTGGGAGCAGATCCTGTGCAGCGACATCGCACACGTGATCGTCGACGAGGCCGGCGGTGTGGTCCGCGTCTCCGGCGCCACCGTAACCGCGCTGCCCAGCCGCGACGGCGTCATCGACCCGGCCGAACTCGACCGGGTGATCACCGCCCGCGGCGTCGTGCACCATTCGCAGCCGCGCATCGTCAGCCTGACCCAGTCCACCGAGAACGGTCGCGTCTGGAGCCCGCGGGCCATCGGCGAGTTCGTCGCGCATGCCCACGAACTCGGGCTGCTCGTCCACGTCGACGGAGCCCGGATCGCCAACGCGTCCGCCGCGCTGGGTGTCGCGCCGCTGGCCGCTACCGGCGATGCCGACATCATCACCGTCGGCGGCACCAAGAACGGTGCGATGTTCGGAGATGCGGTGCTCGTCCGCCGGCCCGCCGAGTTCGACGGAATCCGCTTCGTACACAAGCAGATCGGTCAGCTGGCCAGCAAGCACCGCTTCGTGTCGGCTCAGTTCGCCGCCCTGCTCGACGACGGCCTGTGGCTGCGCCTGGCCGAACACGCCAACGCGATGGCGGCTCGCCTGTCGGCCGGGCTGGTGGCCCGCGGGGTGGAGCTAGCCGTGCCGACCGACGCCAACGAGGTGTTCGTCAACCTCTCCTCGGATCTGTATAACGAACTGTCACAACACTATTCGGTACACAAGCCCGATCCGCTGGCGCCGACGGTGCGGTTCGTGTGTTCGTGGTCCACCACCGCCGACGAGGTCGACGACGTGCTGGCCCGGTTTCAGCTGTAGACGGGATGGCCGTCGGCGCCCAGTGCGACGGCAACCTTGTTGGCGGCGTTGCGCATGACATCCAGGGTGAGCTCGACCGCCTCGTCGGTGCTGAAGTGCGCGAGCGGCTGCGAGCCGTCGAACTGGGCCGGCGTCTTCGTGGTCGCGCGCCCCGCGGAGCCGCACGATTTCCGGAATCCGGCGCGCATCCGCGGCGCGAAGTCGGCGATGAAGATCAGCACGACGGCACTGAACACCCTGGGCCCCAACACGTCCGCGAAAATTGCGCGCCGACCGCCGGTGGCGGTCCAGTTCGGCGATCATGGCCCGATTATTGCGCCTGGCTGACCGAGGACATGTGGAAATCTGGGATCCGCAGCGGCGGCATCGCCGCGCGGTTGAACCAGTCGCCCCACTCGCGCGGCAATGTCGTCTCCGACACCCCGGCCTCGGTGGCCCGGCGCAGCAGATCCAGCGGCGACTCGTTGAATCGGAAGTTGTTCACCGCCCCGACCACCCGGCCGTCCTCGACCAGGTACACACCGTCACGGGTCAAGCCGGTCAGCAGCAGGGTGGTTGGGTCGACCTCGCGGATGTACCACAGGGTGGTCAGCAGCAGGCCGCGCTCGGTCGCCGCCACCATGTCGGCCGTCGACGCCTGCCCGCCCGTCATCAGCAGGTTGGAACACGGCACCGCGACCGGCGCGTTGAACTCGCGCGCCGCGGCCCGCGGGTAGGCCAGCGCGTTGATCACGCCGTCACGGATCCAGTCGACCCGCCCGACGTCCAGGCCGTTGTCGAACACCGACACCGTCTCCGACGAACTGCCCACGGCCACAAAGGGTTCGCACGCCAGGCCGGGCGCGCCCGGATCGGAGTACAGCGTCAGGCCCAGGTCGGTCAGCTTCTCCCCCACCCGGGTCCCGCCGCCGGGCGCCGACAACGCGGTACGGCCCTCCTGCGCACCGCGGCCGTCCATCGTCCACATCAGGTAAATCATCATGTCGGATACCGTCGACGGCGGCATGATCGTCTCGTAACGCCCGGCCGGCAGTTCCACGGTGTTGCCCGCCCAGCCCAGCCGCGTAGACAGATCCGCCAGCAGCGCCTCGGCATCGACCTCGGCGAACCACGGGGTGCTGACGCCGGCCCATGCGCTGGCACCGTCGCGCTTGGCGTTGATCTCGACCGAACCGGTCGGCTGTTCCCAGCGTCGCCGCACACCCGTCGACGTCGCCAGGAAGGTCGTCTCCACGGTGTGGTGCGCGAACCCGTAGAGTGCGTCTGGACCGGCGAACCCGCGGGCCAATTCGGTTGCCAGAGAGCCGAATACCTCCGCACCCGTCCGGGCGATCGGGGCATCCCAGTCGTCGGGCCCGCTGGTTCCGGTCAACAGCTCGAAGCCGTCGCGGGCCGCCGGCGCCGAGTGCGCGGCCGCCTGGGTGGCCGCCACCAGTTCGGGCAGCACCGTCGGATCGACCTCACTGGTCTCCAGCGAACCGGCATGCGCGCCGTCGCGGTCGCGCACGATCGAGATCACCGTGGTCGAGCGGCGGACCGACACCCCGTTGGTGGTCATCGAATTGCCCGCCCACCGCAGCGACGCCTCGGCGCGATCACGCACCAGCACAATGGTTTCGGTGCCGGCGGCCGCGTCGAGGACCAGGTCGATCACCTGTTGTGCGGGGATCACGAGCGGGCTCCTTCCTCGCGCGTGTTGAGCACGTTCACCTTTCGGAACAACGCCGACGGGCATCCGTGGCTGACGGCGGCAACCTGGCCGGGCTGCGCCTTGCCGCAGTTGAACGCCCCGCCGAGTCGCCATGTCTCGGCCCCGCCCACGGCCTCCATAGAATTCCAGAAGTCCGTCGTCGTCGCCTGGTATGCCACATCGCGCAGCTGTCCGTCCAGCCTGCCGCCACGGATCCGGAAGAACCGCTGCCCGGTGAACTGGAAGTTGTACCGCTGCATGTCAATCGACCATGACTTGTCGCCGACGATGTAGATCCCGTCCTCGACACGCGCGATCAGATCGGCCGTCGAGATCGCTTCGGGCGACGGCTGCAGCGACACATTGGCCATCCGCTGGATCGGCACATGGTGTGGTGAGTCGGCGTACGAGCAACCGTTCGAACGGGCCTGACCCAGCCGTGGGGCGAACACCCGGTCCAGCTGATAGCCGACGAAGATCCCGTCGCGCACCAGGTCCCAGCTTTGTGCCTGCACACCTTCGTCGTCGAACCCGATTGTCGCCAGGCCGTGTTCGACGGTTCGGTCCGCGGTCACGTTCATCACCGGGGAGCCGTAGCGCATCGACCCCAGTTTGTCGGGGGTGGCAAACGATGTCCCGGCGTAGGCCGCCTCGTAGCCGATCGCGCGGTCGTATTCGGTTGCGTGCCCGATGGATTCGTGAATCGTCAGCCACAGGTTGGTCGGGTCGATCACCAGGTCCGTCAGGCCGGCGGTCACACTGGGCGCCTTGGTCTTCTCGGCGAGCAGTTCGGGCAGCTGCCGCAGCTCGGACGACCAGTCCCACACGTCGTCGCCGGACAACACCTCCCAGCCGCGGCCCGTCGGCGGGCACAGCGTACGCATCGACTCGAACCCACCCTCGGTGGCGTTGACGGCCACCGCATCGAAGGTCGGGTGCATCCGCACCCGCTGCTGGGTGATCGACGAGCCGAAGGTGTCGGCGTAGAACACCTGCTCCTTGACGGCGTTCAGCGTAGCGGTGACGTGGTCGACGCCGTCGGCGGCCAGCAACCGGCCGCCGTACTCCTCGAGCAACGCGATCTTGTCGGCCGTCGGGATTCCGAACGGGTCGGTCAGGTAGCTGGACACCCAGGTGGCGTCGCGGTATACGGGTTCGTCGGCCAGCGCGATGGGCTCGGCGTTCAGCGGCGCCAGCGAGCGGGCGACCGCGACGGCGCGCCGGGCGGTGTCGGCGGCCACGGCCGGTGACAGTTCGGCATGGGAGGCGAACCCCCACGTGCCGTCGACGATCACCCGGACCGCCAGGCCGATCTGCGTTGTGGTGACCGCGGTTTCCAGATCGCCGTCGCGAATGTGGATGATCTCGTTGACGATGCGGTGAATCCGCAGGTCGGCGTGTTGCGCCCCGTCGGCCAGCGCCGCCGACAACGCGGCGTCGGCTAGCTCGGAGCGGGGCAGTGCGAGAAAGTCGGGATCGATCACGGATCCCTACCGTAGTGGTCGGCTCAGGTACGCGCGCCCGCATGCAACCCGAACGGCACCGCCTGGACGACGGTGACGGTCTGCGCTGATCCCGTCGGCAGCTCGTAGTGGCGCCGTTCCCCGGCGCGGGCACCGTTGATCGCAGCACCGAGCGGCGACGCAATCGAATACACCTCGATGTCGCCGTAGTCCGCCTCGCGCGCGCCGAGCAGGAACGTCTCGACGTCGTGCCCGTCGCCGAAGCGCACCGTGACGACCATCCCGGGTTCGGCCACGCCGTCGTTGGGCGGATCCTCACCGACCACGGCGTCGACAAGCATCTCGTGGATCTGCTGGATGCGGCCCTGTTGCGCGCGGCGCACGGCGATGGCGTTGGGGTCGTCCTCGGCCGAGTTGTCCAGGCAGCGCCGCAGTGCGTCGAGTTCCTGCTGCAACCGGTCGCGGGCCGGGGGCGTGAGCCAGATGGGCATGGGGATCTCCTACGGGAACGAATTGCTGTCAGGGGCGAGTCGCGGGGGGTTGAGGACGCCGCCCCTGACAGCGGGAGTGAAGTTCGTACCGTCATCATGACCGGCACTTCGGGGCACCGGATTGTGACTATCGACAAAATGAAGACAGAAGACTGTCGCTTTACGACAATGCCGCCAGCTCTATCATCAAGGCCACCCGTTTGCGGCCGTCGGAGAGGTCCACGGAGGCGATTTCGGCCATCTTGCGCAGTCGATAGCGCACGGTGTTCTCGTGTACGCCCAGCGTCACCCCGGCGCGCACCGGATCGCCCTGCGCCTCCAGCCACGCCCGCAGCGTCGCGATATACCGCGTGCCGCGGGCAGCGTCGTGGCCCCGCAGTTCGGCGATCGGTCCGCGGGACGGACCGCGGCCCAAACCGGCGACCGTGCGCAACCGCTGCAGCAGCACGTCGTCCCAGGATTCGTCGTAGGCCGGCGGTTCAGCGTCGGGATCCAGTTCGTGCAACGCCAGGCACTCGTCGGCCTCCCGACGCGCGGATGCCAATTCCCCGGCACCGGCCGGTCCGCTGATGCCGGCGACGACGGCGGTACCGCGCGGCAGACCGTCGCGCAGCGCGTCGACCCAGCGGCGGGCCGCCTCCGCGTCGTCGCTGGGCAACACGGTGTAGACGGTGTTGCCGGCCAGCGCGGTCCGGCCCGGTCGCGACCAACCGAACCCGGACGTCGCGCGCTCGAACGCCACCAACAGGGCGGTGTGCGGCTCGGCCTGTAAACGGGCGCGCAACGCGATCACCCGCAGCGGCCCGCCGGCCAGCCCGAGCCGGCTCGCGACCGTCACCGCATCGGCCGTGCCGTCCAGGAGCCGCAGCACCGCCTCGGATTCGACCTGCCGTTCGAGGTCGGCGCTGGCGCGCGATCGCAACAGGTGCAGCGCCACCGTGCGGGCTCCGTCGCGCAACGCCGGGCCGTCCATCGCGACATCGGAGATCACCCACACCGAACCCAGCAACTGCCGGCCCACCCGGGCGGCCACCACCATCCGCCCGGCCCGGCCCGACACCGGATCCGGCGGCACGAAAAGCGGCTCATCCGAAGCGACAAGATGCGCGAAAACCCCACGGCGCTCGAATGATTCGCGAACCTTGTCCGGCGTCCGGCGCGTCAGGATGGTCTGCGTCCAGCTGTCGTCGGCGTCGTCGCGCAGCTGCGAATACGCCAGCACCTGCCCGCGCCGACCCTCGATGACCACAGGAGCGCCGATCGCATCGGCCAGGCTGTCAGCGAGCGCAAACAGGTCCGTCGGCCCCCGGCCGGACTCGGTCTCGCGACCCTCGAGGACGAGGCCGTAGACCACGGCGGCCAGTTCACTCCATGGCACCGCGGGGTTGACGGTGAGAACCGCGACGTCGTCGGCATCGCCGGGCACGTCTTCCCGCAGGATGACGGCCACCGCGCCCGCCTGCCGCGCCCAGCCCAGCGCCCGTTCGGCCGACTCCGCGCCGATCGCCAGCACGACGTCGCCGGTCACCCCTGGCTCGGGGATCACGACGCGTCGCAGTTCCGCGGTGCGCGGCACAGCACCCAGGCGGACCGCGACGCCGTAGCCGCCCAGGACGTTGACCAGCCGATCGAGCGTGATCACGTCGAGAGCTTAACTTTCGCCGGTCCGGCGATCGGCACGGTTTAATGTCGCCATGCTTCGACGCCTCGCTGCGACGTCCGTGCTGCTGCTCACCCTGGCCGGCTGCGGCAAGGAGGCGCCCCCGCAGGCCACCGGCGAAGCCGCCTGCACGAAGGTCGACGCCCCGCTGATGGACGCCGGGACGCACTTCGACAGCGAACCGCGCGTGCGGATCCCGGTGCCCAAGGGCTGGGAACGGTATACCCAGATGGACTCCGATGTGGTCCGACTGGCCATCGTCAACCAGTCGCTGACCTACCAGGGCTTCACCCCCAACGCCGTGTACACACTGGACAAACTGCCCGGCAACATCGACGCGGCGAAAGCCCTCAAACAGGAACGCGACGGTCTGGAGAAGATGGGCGGGGCCAAGGATCTCAACGTCACGCCGGACACCGTGTGCGGCCTGCCCGGCCAGACGATCCGTTACACCGGAACGGTGCCCGCATCCGTCGGGCCGCACCCGGGCGTGATGCGCGAGGCCGTACTGAGCTCGGGTGACAACACCTACGTCGTCAGCCTCGTCATCCAGACCACCAGACCCGACGATTCCGTATTCCAGAAGGACAGCAAGACGATCCTGGACGGCCTGCAGATCCTGCCCCCGGCGGACCAGAACTGAGGCAACCGTCGCGCGGCGCCGGCCGAGATCGACGATCCGGCGTGTTCCACTCACACTTTCCCGCCGAGACGTACGTTTCGGCGCAGGGAGCGCGGTTCGGTCAGCGGGCGAAGACGGTCAGTTGCAGACCCAGCGCCAGGGCGCAAACGGCGGCGACGATCGAAAGCGCCAGCCAGTCACGGGCTTTCGGGCCGGACGGCGCCGCCGCGATCTGACCGGTGCCGCCGCGCGCGGTGATGGCGTCCCCCATCTCGTCGCCGCGGCGCAGCGCCACGGTGATGCCGGCGGTCATCATGTCGATCACCTCGTAGGACCAGCGGCGCGTGCGCCTGGTCGCCACGTGCGGCTTGGGCCGCAGCCGCCGGGCCGCCAGCAACAGCCGGAACTCGTCGAGCAGCATCGGGAACGACCGCAGCGCCAGCGCCGTGGTGGCCGCCCAGTCATCGACGGGTAGCCGGAAGATCTTCAGCGGTCGGCCTAGCCTGGCCAGGGCCGGCGCGATGTCGGCGGTGTTGGTGGTCCAGGAGACCAGCATGCACACCCCGAGCAGGACCAGGGCCACGATCGTGACCCGGGTGAAGCTGAGCAGTCCGCCCAGGCCGACATGCCGGCCGCCGATGTCGACCACCGGGTCGCCGGCGCCGAGGGCCGCGGTGATGCCACCGACCGCCATCAGCACCCAGAACCACCACGGCACCGACGGCAACGCCCCGAAAGGCACCCGCGCCAACCGGGCGGTGACCAGGATCAGTACCGACAGCAGGGCCAGCGGCACCCAGTCCGGGTAGAACGTCAGCAGGACCGAAATGGCGAACACGGCAATCAGTTTCGTGCCCGCCCACAGATCGTGGATGGGCGACGGGCCCGGCACCGGCCGCAGCAGCGTCACCGGCCGGCGTTGCCGGTTGCTCGGCGCGGACCCCACGGCGCTCGTCATGACAGCTCCTTCGCCGGGGTGGACGCCGGCGCCTGCAGAAGCTGGGCTCCGGCGTCGAGGTGCACGATCCGCGGGCACAGTTCCTCCAGACCCAGGAAGTCATGGGAGATGACGACCACGGTCAGGCCGGTGTCGCGGCGCAGGTCGGCCAAGAGCCGCAACAGGTTCCGCTGGCTGGACGCGTCGAGGCCGGCCAGCGGTTCGTCGAGGATGAGCACCCGCGGCCGGCGGCCCAACAACCCGGCCAACACCACACGGCGCATCTGGCCGCCGGACAGCTGGTCGATGCGGCGGCGCGCCAGCGAGGCATCCAGCCCGACGGCGGCCAGCGCCGCCGCCACCCGCGGTGAATCGCGGGGTGAAAAGCCAGCTGCCGCAGCCACATCCAGATCGACTCGGGGCCGCAGCAACTGCAACCGGGCGGCCTGGAAGGCGACCGCGACCGTACCGACCTGCTCGTCGGCGGGCCGGCCGGCCACCAGGCAGCTGCCCGTCGACGGGGTGATCAGCCCGGCCATGATCCAGGCCAGCGTCGACTTGCCGCAGCCGTTGCCGCCGTGGATGAGCACCCCGTCGCCCTCGTGCACGCTGAAGGTGATGTCACGCAACGCCGTCTTGGCCCACGGGGTGCCCGCGCCGTAGGTGTGCCCCACCCGGTTCAGTTCGATGATCGTCGCTCCGGTGGGCCGCTGCCCGGTAGCCCGCGGGACGGCGGCGGTGGCGACCATCTCGGGCACGTTGTCCAGCGAGTCGGAGAGGTTGACGACGCGGTCGGCGGCCTCGGCCTCGTTGGTGTAGTGCGTGATCTGCACCAGGCCCAGCCCGTGCCGGTCGGTCAGCCCCGACAGCACGTCGCGCAGGGCGTCGCGGCCGGCCTGGTCGACCATGCTGGTGACCTCGTCGGCGATCAGCAGGGCCGGATCGCGGGCCAATGCGCCCGCGATGGCAAGGCGCTGCAGTTCCCCACCGGAAAGCCCGCCGGTGTCGCGCTGGCCCATCCCGGCGAGCCCGACCTCGTCGAGCAGCCGGTCAATGACATCGGGGCCGACGGTCCTTTCAGGCGGCAGCCCCCAGACGACGTCGTCGGCCACCCGGCTGCCCAGCACCTGGGTCTCGGGGTGCTGCAGGACCACGGCGGTGCCGCCGACCTCGCCGAGTCCGACGGCGCCGGGGCGCTCGACGGTTCCCGTCGTCGGCGGCCGGCCCGCCAGGATCAGCATCAGCGTCGTCTTCCCCGAGCCGTTGGCCCCGACGACCGCGACGTGTTCGCCGGCGTCGACCGCCAGGCTGACCGGCCGAAGTGCGTCATGGTCGGCGTAGGGGTATCGGAAACCGGTGTCGCGCAATCGGACCGGCAGCGGACCTGCCGGTCCGGGTGGTGCCGTTTCCAGCTTGTGCACATCGGGGATACCGCGCAGCCACTCCAGCACTTTCGACAGCGCCCAGAAGCCGACCGCCGATACCCCCATGATCGCCAGGATCGCGTAGCCGCCCACCAGCAGCGGCCAGTACCGCAGCGCGGTGGCGGTCAGGTCGCGCACCAGGTCGGCGGACAGGTGCAGTTGGTCGGCCATCTGGCCGAGTTGGGGCATCCCGGTGCCGCGCAGCGTGTCGGCCAGGTAGTCGACGAACCGCCCCGACCCCTCGGCGTTGGCGGTGATGGTCTCGAAGATCAGGTGCCGCAGCCGCGACAGCACGGCCAGTGCACCGACGGCGAACGCCCCAAAGGCCGCGCCGGCGAGCAGCGACGCGACCAGCATGGTGGGCCAGCCACGGCCCTTGCGTTTGATGATGCCGGTCAGACCGCCGATGTAGGCGCAGTTGAGCACCGTCATGAAGCCGCCGAGCCCGGCGACCAGGAAGGTGATCATGCCGCCGGCCACCGTGGCGGCGATGAGCACCCGGATGCGGTAACGGTAGGCCAGCAGACCCATCGGCACCGTGCCCAGCAGCGAGAACACCTGGCCGAACGGGACGACGATCGCGATCACCGCGCAGGCGGCGCACAGCGCGGCCATGACGGCGGCTTGGGCCATCTCGTGAGGACGTAGCGGGCCTTCAGGGCGCAGTGCGCCCCGGGTCCCGTATGTCATCTCACGATTCTGCCAGTCGGCGCCCGGGTGCCGTCCGCCCGTGGGCGTCGGGCAGCGGCCGGCCATGCTCCCCCATGCCCGGCCATCCGCCACCTCCGGTTGCCTACATAGTAAACCTATGTAAACTGTGGGCATGGCTGCAGCACGCACTGCCGACCTGGGCGTCGACCTGCTCGGCGTAGTCGCCCGGCTCAACCGGCTGGCCACCCAACGGATCCGGATGCCCCTGCCATGGGCACAGGCCCGACTGCTGTCGACCATCGACGACTGCGGCCAGGCCCGCATCTCCGATCTGGCCGCACTGGACAACTGCTCGCAGCCGACGATGACCACCCAGGTCCGCCGCCTCGAAGACGCCGGACTGGTCACCCGCACCGCCGACCCCGTCGACGCCCGTGCCGTGCTCATCGCGATCACCGCCGAAGGCCGTCGCACCCTGGCGCGGGTCCGCGCCGACCGCGCGGCCGTCATCGACCCGGCGCTCGAACAACTCGACGCCGCCGACCGGGAGGTGCTGGGCGCGGCCGTCGACGTCATGCGCCGCCTCGTGGAAATCGCCGCTAACGTCCCCGAATAGGAGCACTCGCGCTTATCCGGCGCCGACCAAAGGCCGTCTGGGCCGTCGCTTTCGCGTCCGTCGTCGCCTTCATGGGCATCGGCCTCGTCGCTTCCTGCTGTTCGCAGTGCGGCCGCACCTGACGGGCGTCGACGCACCCGAGACCGAACTCGAGGAACTCGCGGACCAGGCCGAGTCGTTGACGCTCACCTGACCCGGCCGTACTCAGACGACAACGCCGACGAAGTGGCCCACCGTGTATGTCGCGGCGATCGCGACCATGCCGAATGCCAACTGGCGCAGCGCGCCGAACCAGATCGACTTCTTCGTGATGTGTGCCGCCGATCCGCCCGCGAGCAGCAGGCCGACACCGCCGAAGGCCAGGCCGGCCCACAACGATTCGTGGCCCATGAAGTACGGAATCAACGGCACGATCGCGCCGACTGCGAACATGAAGAACGACGACAGCGCGGCCACGACCGGCGACGGCTTCTCGGCCGGGTTGACCCCCAGTTCCTGCACCAGATGAAAGTGCACGGCGCGCGCCTCGTCCTGGTGGAGTTCCTCGGTGGCCTTGGCGGCGGTCTCACTGGAAAGGCCCATGTCCTGGAACATCGCCCTCATTTCGGCCAGCTCGGCGTCCAGATTCCGCTCGAACGCCCGCTTTTCGACCCGCACCTCGGAATCGATCTGCTCGTTGGCGGTCATCACCGACGTGTACTCACCCAGCGCCATCGAGAAGGCACCGGCCAGCAGGCCGGCCACACCGGACAGCACGACGGCGCGTGCGCCGGCGCTCGCGGCCACACCGGCGATCAGAGCCGTGTTGCTGACCACACCGTCCATGGCGCCGAACGTGGCAGCGCGCAGCCACCCACCAGTCACATTGGCGTGGGAGTGGTCGTAATCATGCGGCAGTTCCAGCTCGGCCATGACGATATTGAACCGCCCCCGTGACCGGTCGGCCAATTGAGGTTTACCTGAGTTGCCGAAGGGCTGACGTGGGATATCGCCCCGGATAGCACGACTGCAGAGCCCAACACCACCGTGGTGGTGCCCGGAACCGGCCACAGCGTGACCGAGGGGCGGCTGTCCGCCGACGACGCCGTCAATCTGTTCAATGAAGCGAACCCCGCCCCCCGATGCTGGCGTTTGTCGTTACTAACGGATAACGGCGGGACCGACGACGTCGAGCTGGACCGCATTGACCCGCTGCCCGTGTAGGTTCACCGATTACGGCAACTGGTTCTCGGAAGCTATTGAGAGCCCGCTTCGACCTGGCTCCCCCGGATGGACTCGAACCATCAACCGCCCGATTAACAGTCGGGAGCTCTGCCAATTGAGCTACAGGGGAATTCACTTGCCCGCGAACCGTGCCCGCCGGCCGAGGGTTGACTTTAGCGCATCTGGCGGGTTACCCGAGAATCGCCTGTTCACCGCCGTGACGGTCACGCCGGGCGCCCTGACGGTCCGTCGTGAGGCAGGATGGTTGGCGACGATCCCGTCCCACCCGTCCGCAGGAGGAAGTCTGTGTTACGCGCCCTCGCCGTGCTCGGGGTCGGCTACGTGCTGGGCACCAAGGCCGGCCGTGAACGCTACGAGCAGATCGCCGCAACCGCGCGCGCCGTCACACAGAGCCCCGCGACGAAGGCGATGATCGACGCCGGACGCCGCAAGATCGCCGAGAAGGTGTCGCCGGACCCGAAGATCATCGAGCTGACGGAAATCGAGATCGACGAGATCGTGGTGGTCGAACCAATACTGGAAACCCCCGAGGCGCCTGCGCGGAGCCGGGCGCGCCGAAAGTAGGCGTCAGCCGCCGTAGCCGGGGCCGAACGGTGACGTCACCGACTGTCCGGGCTGGGCCGGGTTGACGTAGATCCCGTTGGTGCCCACCGACCAGGCCGGCGCGCTGGAGTTGGCCCAACCGATGCACTTGCCGGTGTCGCGAGCGCCGAACCAGGCCAGGCACTGGCCCTGGCCGGCCTGCGGTGTCACCGCGTCGGGCGTGGCCAGCGCCGAGAGCGTGGGCGCAGCCACGACGGCCCCGGTGGCCACCAGGAACGCGCCGACGGCGATCGCGCGCCGGGTCCGGTTCGTGGATGTCATGGGCTCAGGTTAGCCGCTACCGCCGCCGGGTGTCCGGTCAAGTGCCCAGATCATCGCCGCTGGCCTGCTGCAGCAGGCTCTTGCGGTAGGTCTCCAGGGCGATTAGGTCGCCGAACACCGCGTGGTACTCGTCGGCCTGGTCGACCGGCGACATCCGCTGCAGCTTCGACTTCACCTCGGCGACCTGCCGCCCGATCCACACCTCCTGCAGCCGCGCCAGCACCCCGCCGATGTAGCGCGGCAGCTTCTCCTCGTCGTCGACCCGGACGGCCTCGACGCCGAGTTCGTTGATCAGCGCGGCGTCGGCCTGGCCGTGCTGGCGCACCGCGTCGATCCACTGCGCCCCGCCCGGACTGGTCGCGGTGCCCCCGGCCGCCGCGATGGCCGCGCAGACTGCCGCATAGCCGGGATGGGTGAAGCTCTCGACGGCCAGGGTGTCGAACACCGGGCCGGCCAGCGCCGGATATTGCAGCGCCGCCTTGAGCGCCTCGCGCTGCGGCCACAACGTGGGATCGCGCGGGTCCGCGCGCCCCGCCGGCCCGCCCATCGGCGCCGCGGTGGTCGTCACGCGGGGTCGGGCCCGGCCGTTGTCGACGCGACCGCCCTTGGCGGACTCCCGCACCCGGCCGATGACCTGCCCGACATCCTCCCAGCCGACCCACCCGGCGAGCTGGCGGGCGTACTCGTCGCGCAGCGTCGGGTCCTTGATCTTGGCGACCATCGGAACGCAGCGGCGCAGCGCGGCGACCCGGCCCTCGGCGGTGTCCAGGTCCATCTCGGAAAGCGCTGTGCGGATGGCGAATTCGAACAGCGGGATGCGACGGGCCACCAGGTCACGCAGCGCCGCATCGCCGTGTTCGAGCCGCAGGTCACACGGATCCATTCCGTCGGCGGCCACAGCGACGAACGACTGGCCGGCCAGATTCTGTTCGCCGTCAAAGGCTTTCAGTGCCGCCGCACGCCCGGCCGCGTCACCGTCGAACACGTAGATGAGCTCACCGCGAAAGAAGTTGTCGTCCATCATGAGTCGGCGCAGCATCGACAGGTGCTCGTCGCCGAAAGCGGTGCCGCACGAGGCGACCGCGGTGGTCACCCCGGCCAGGTGCATCGCCATGACGTCGGTGTAGCCCTCGACGACGACGGCCTGATGCCCCTTGGCGATGTCGCGCTTGGCCAGGTCGATGCCGAACAGCACATTGGACTTCTTGTACAGCGTGGTCTCGGGGGTGTTGACGTACTTGGCGGTCATCGGGTCGTCGTCGAAGAGCCGCCGCGCCCCGAACCCGATGACCTCCCCCGCGCTGCCGCGGATCGGCCACAGCAACCGGCGCATGAACCGGTCGATCGGCCCGCGTTTGCCCTGCTTGGACAGCCCGGCGGCTTCGAGCTCCTTGTATTCGAAGCCCTTGCGCAACAAGTGCTTTGTCAGCGGGTCCCACCCCGAGGGCGCGTATCCGCAGCCGAACTGGCGGGCTGCGGCGGCATCGAAGTTGCGTTCGGTCAGATACTGGCGGGCCGGGGCGGCCTCCGGTGATTCCAGCGCGGCGGCGTAGAACTCCTGCGCGGCGGCGTTGGCCGCGACGAGCCGGCTGCGGCTGCCCCGGTCCCGCTGCACGTTGGTGGCCGCGGCGCCGGTGTAGGTGACGGTGTAGCCGATCCGGTCGGCGAGCAGCTCGACGGCCTCCACGAAGCTGATGTGCTCGATCTTCTGGATGAAGGCGTAGACGTCGCCGCCCTCACCGCAGCCGAAGCAGTGGAAATGGCCGTGGTTGGGCCGGACGTGAAACGACGGGGACTTCTCGTCGTGGAACGGGCACAGCCCCTTCAGCGAGTCCGCGCCCGCGCGGCGCAGCTGGACGTAGTCGCCGACGACGTCCTCGATGCGGGTGCGCTCACGGATGGCCGCAATGTCGCGATCGGAGATGCGGCCGGCCATTCGGCCAATCTAGTCCAGCCTGGGGACGATCCCGCCGACACTCTTCCCCCACTTCGGTTCAGCACTGGCTGCGACGAAGTTCGAGTGGACCTCGCAGGGGCCGCTGAAGACAGATCGCGGTCGTTCACAGCGCCGCGTGGACGCGTTCCAGCCGGGTCTCGGTGAACGAGGCGATCTGGTCGACCACCACCCGCAGCCGGGCACCGTCGTCGGCCGCGGCGGTGAACTCCGGGGCGAATCGCGGATCCAGCGTGGCCGGCGCGCCGACCAGCATCGCCTCGGCGACCTCGTGGATGCGGGTGCGCTGCTCGGCCTGGATCCGCAGGTGGGTGGGATCGGACATGATGAATTGCAGCGCAAGGGTCTTGAGGACGGCGACCTCGGCCCGCACGATCGGCGGCACCGCCAGGTCGGCGGTGTAACGGACCAGCGGGCCCGGTCCGGCGACCAGGTGCGTCTCGCGGATCGCGGCATTGGCGAACCGGCCGACCAGCTCGCTGGTGAGCCGTTTGAGCGCCGCCGACGCGGCCAGCGTCCCGTCGTACTTCCCGACCGCGGCCACGACCGGCAGCTGCGAGAGCCGCCCGGCGGCGGCCAGCAGATCGTCGAAATCCGCGCCGTGCGAGGTGCCGCCCAGCTTGGCGACGGCCGCGGCAGTGTCACTGTCGGCCAGGACCCGCAGATCGATGCGCCCGGAGATGACGCCGTCCTCGACGTCGTGCACCGAGTAGGCGACGTCGTCGGCCCAGTCCATCACCTGGGCCTCCAGGCACGGCCACGCCGACGGGGCCCCGGCCCGCACCCAGTCGGCGGCGGGCAGGTCGTCGTCGTAGAAGCCGAACTTGCTCGGCCCCCGACGGCCCGGGTCCCGCGCCCAGGGATACTTCGTCACCGCGTCCAGCGAAGCGCGGGTCAGGTTCAGCCCGTCCGAACGACCTTCGGCGTCAAGCACTTTCGGTTCCAGCCGGGTCAGAATCCGAAAGTTCTGCGCATTACCCTCGAAGCCGCCGTGGGCGAACGCGATCTCGTTGAGCGCCCGTTCCCCGTTGTGGCCGTAGGGCGGATGGCCGATGTCGTGGGCCAGCCCAGCCAGGTCGACCAGGTCCGGGTCGCAGCCCAGCCCGATGGCCATGCCGCGGCCGATCTGCGCGACCTCCAGCGAGTGGGTCAGCCGGGTGCGCGGAGTGTCGCTCTCCCGGGGCCCCACCACCTGCGTCTTGTCGGCGAGCCGGCGCAGCGCCGCGCAGTGCAGTACCCGGGCGCGGTCCCGCGCGAAATCGCTGCGGTATTCGGTGCCGGTACCGGGGATGGCCGCGCTCTTGGGGTCCTCGGCGACGAGCCGTTCGCGATCGAACGGCCCGTACCCACCCTGCTCGTTGCTCGTCACCGCGCCTCAGTCTGCCAGGATGCTCCGACCATTCGACGGCACCGTGTCTGCCCCACCCACTAGATTGCCTTCCATGCGCGTTGCCCGGCTGCTGCCCTTGCTGCTCGTGGTCCTGCTCACCGGTCTGCTGTCGACACCGGCCGCCGTCGCCGAGCCGCCGTTCCGGGTCAACGACCGGGTCACCGACAACGCGGGCGTGTTGTCCGGCGGGCAGCAGCGTCAGGTGCAGGACGCCGTCGACAAGCTGTACAACGACCGCCGGATCAAACTCTGGGTGGTCTACGTCAAGACCTTCGACAACCTGGGCTGGCTGTCGTGGTCGGACCAGACGATGACGCTCAGCGACTTCGGCGACTCCGACGCGCTGCTGGCGGTCGCCACCGTCGACCGCTCGTTCGCGTTCCGGGTGCCCACCACCGCCACCGGCGGGTCGTCGACGCTGTCGGATTCGGTGCGCCGCGACAAGGTCGAACCGGCACTGCGCAACGACGACTGGGCCGGCGCCGCGATCGGCGCCGCCAACGGCCTCAACGCGGCGCCGGCGGCCACTGGTCCGCAGATCAGCGCCAAGGCGATCTGGATTGCGCTGGCCGCGCTGGTGCTGTTGGCGCTGCTGCTGTGGTGGTGGATGCGCTCGAGGCACCGCCGACGGCACAAGGCCGACGTCGAAGCGGCCAAGCGGGTGGATCCGACGGACGAACGGGCGCTGGCGGCGGTGCCGTTGGAGGCGCTCGACGAACTGTCCAAGCAGATGGTCGTCGACGTCGACAATGCGGTGCGCACATCCGAGAGCGAGCTGCAGCTCGCGGTCGAAGAGTTCGGCGCCGAGCGCACCAAACCCTTCGCCGACGCCGTAACCAGCGCCAAAGCCGCTCTGGCCCAGGCCTTCTCGGTACGGCAGACGCTGGACGACGCCTCCCCGGAACCCCCGCTGGAACAGCGCCGCCTGATCACCAGCGTCGTGGTGGCGGCCGGCCGGGCCGACCGGGAGCTCGAGTCGCAGAACACGGCCTTCCACGAGCTGCGGGACCTGATCATCAACGCGCCCGACCGCCTCGACGGACTCACCCAGCAGATGGTGTCCCTGACCGCGCGGCTGGATCCGGCCGCGCAGACGCTGGCCCAGCTGCACCAGCGGTTCTCCGACACCGCGTTGTCGTCGATCGCCGGCAACGTGGACACGGCCCGGCAGCGGCTGACGTTCGCCGACCAGAGCATCACCGGTGGACGGACCCTGGTGAGCCGGCCGGCACCGGATCAGACGCAGCTCCTCGACTCGGTGCGCGCCG